>Ga0247822_10002386_pt1 | contig 11966 bp, 14 predicted proteins | sample 13C_Cellulose_Da_FD_192423 | JGI IMG/M metagenome (GOLD analysis project Ga0247822, IMG submission 192423) | Soil microbial communities from agricultural site in Penn Yan, New York, United States - 13C_Cellulose_Day30 | ecosystem: Environmental > Terrestrial > Soil > Agricultural land | place...
GGCGGCAGCATCCGCCGGATGCTGCCGCCGGCGTGATTCAAACTGTCGCCCTTACCGGCACATGACGTCCACTTAGATCTTAGGCCAGAACGAGCCCGTCCTGCTCCTGTAGGCGAGGTATTCGAATTGGAGATCACCGGACAGAAGCTTCCGCTCCTCCGCCGACGCTAGGATCACGTAAGTCGCTATGAGCAGGGCCGCGCCGATCCCGACGGTCGCGCTTCCCGTCTGAATGACACAGCCCAGCCAATACAGACTGTAACTCAAGTACAAGGGGTGCCTCACCCGCCCGTACGGTCCCATGTCGATCACATTAGAGGGCGCACTCTGGGAAAAGGCGATTGGAAGCTTGGCACTTCCGGCGGAGCGAATGGCGGACAGAAAGAGCCAGCCGGCGCTGAGGTGAATGAGGGAACCTACAACATCGGCTTGCGGAGAACCCGACGACCGCACGGCCGCCCAGATATAGGCCGCGAAGGTGATGCACGCACCTAACGAGAGAGCTTTCATCCTCGCTGGAACGCGCTCGCGTTTGAACGACACTGGTATTGCGCAGACGAACAGGGCGAAGACGAACACAGCAATCGTGAGAGAAAGACCGTGCATCAAACGCGATCTGATTCACACGAAGCTGCGCTCATAAGAGAAAGCTAGACGGGCTGCGGCATGCTTCGCAAGCGCCCTCGGTAGTCGGCCACTACGATGGAAAAATGGTGGGCGTGGCAAGGATTGAACTTGCGACCCCTGCGATGTCAACACAGTGCTCTACCACTGAGCTACACGCCCACTCTGGAGCGCGCATGTAGAGAGCAGTGGCGAAGGGCGCAACCCTTCGGAGGCCATCTCTTTCAGTTGCTTCGCTGTTCCCGAGATGAGACCATGCGGGCATGGCGACAGTGCGCATCGAACGGCGTTTCCGCGGGCCGCCGACAACCGGCAATGGCGGCTATGTCGCCGGGCTTGTCGCCGCCGCTCTGGGCGGTTCGAACTGCACAGTGACTCTGAAGGCGCCGCCTCCGCTCGATGAGGACCTGACGCTTACGACGGAGAATGCGACAGCGACCCTCAGTCTCAACGACGCGCTCGTCGTGACCGCGACGTCGGAGCCGGTTGAGATCGAAGTCCCCTCTCCGCCTAGCCTTGCCGACGCGCGGGATGCGGAGCCTCGGTTCACCGGGCATTCGCATCACATCTTCCCCGGCTGCTTCGTCTGCGGACCGGAGCGCGATGATGGTGACGGCATGCGCATCTTTCCCGGTCAGATGCACGACAAGGCGCGCCGGGTGGCGGCAACGTGGACGCCGGATGAAACGGTTACCGACGAACGCGGCGTGGTACGGCCGGAGTTCCTGTGGGCTGCGCTCGACTGCCCCGGCTATTTTGCCGCTGAGAAAAGCGCAGGCTTGGCCCTGCTCGGCCGAATGTCAGCAGTCCTGCATCGCCCGGTGCGTGCGGGCGAACCGTTGATAGTCACCGGCTGGCCTATCGACAGCCAGGGCCGCAAGCATCATGTCGGCAGCGCCCTGCACGACGCCAATGGCGAGCTTGTGGCGGCCGCAAAGGCCACGTGGATCACGCTGAACGAGGCTGAAGCGATCTAAAGGCGGTCGAGCACGTCCGTTACAGACGGCCGTGCTGATCTTCGGTCTGGAAGATTCGATCGACCTCGGCGACGAGGTCCTTGAGGTGGAACGGCTTCGACAGCAGTTTTGCACCGGGCGTCGTCCGACCACCCTGCAAAGCAACCGCCGCAAAGCCGGTAATGAACATGACACGGATTTCCGGATCAATTGCGGACGCCTTCTGCGCCAGTTCGATGCCGTCCATTTCCGGCATCACAATGTCGGTCAGCAGCAGGTCGAAACGGTCGGTTTCGAGAAGCGGCATCGCCTCTGTCCCGCAGCCGACTGCGGACACCTCATAGCCGACGCGCTGCAACGCCCGCTGCAGATACTCGCGCATGGACGTGTCGTCTTCGGCCAGGAGAATTTTCGCCATGCGCAACCTTATGCTCGGAACGTTTAAGATTTTCCAGCGTGATGGGTTCCGGTTGACCCGAAACGTGACAGAATTACACAGGAACGCTTGAAGCCCATGTCGCTTGCTCCTCCGGCCATTTATCCGTCTCGGGCTGACGTGCCGGTCATCCTGTCCGTTCCGCACGCGGGCCGGGACTATCCGCAATGGTTGATCGCGATGTGCAAGATCGGTGCACCGGCGCTGCAGGCGCTGGAGGATCCTCTCGTCGATCAGCTCGTCGAGGGCGCGATCGATATGGGCATCGGGGCCGTGGTCGCGCAGGCTCCGCGCGCAGCCGTCGACTGCAACCGTGCCGAGGATGAGATCGATCCGACGGTGGTTCGTACCGGGCCGCTCGCCTCGCTCAGCCCGCGCGCCCGTGGTGGCCTGGGGATCGTGCCCGGGCGAACTGCAACGCATGGCACCCTCTGGCGCCAACCGATTAGCCAGCGTGAACTGGACGACCGTTTGGTGCAGGCACACCGGCCCTTTCACCAGGCCATCGACGACCTACTGCTGAAATTGCTCGATCGCTTCGGATGCGCGTTGCTGATCGATTGCCATTCGATGCCGGCGCCCGACAGCGGGCCAACGGTGATCATCGGGGACCGTTACGGCCAGAGCGCGGCCCCGTGGGTCACGACGGAAGCCGTGAAGATCATCGCGTCGATGGGTTTCCGCGCGGGCGTGAACCAGCCGTTTGCTGGGGGTCACGTCATTCAGCGGCACGGCGCGCCCGCACGGGGGATTCACGCGATCCAGATCGAGGTCGATCGGCGGTGCTACCTTCAATTCGACGCAGTTCGGCCGGGACCTGGCTTCCCGAAGGTTGCCAGGCTCTTCGAAGAGCTGGCGATGCGCCTCGGGACCGCCCTTATCGATCGGCGCTTCTCCGAAGCTGCAGAATAAAAAAGGCCGCCCTGGTTACCCGGGGCGGCCTAGTTCAGGGAGGAAACGCACCCGCTGGTGCGCAGTCCGCGCCTTTGTGAGGGGGAGCACGCCGGCTCGGACCACCTCTAGCTAGTATCACGGCGCGCTATTTCAATTCAGCCCGCCGCATCATGGTCACACCTGAGCGGGCACGCCCTGCGGCATCTGGATGGGGCCCTTCCCCTGCGCAACCTGACGCGAGAAGACTTCGCGGATCTGCGACAGCGAGAAGAGGTGGGCGTAGATGAGCGCAAGCATGCCGTTCTGGTTCATCTTGCGAAGCTCGTCGCCGCGGAGCTCACGAAGCTTCTCTTCGTCGACCATGCGGAAGCCGCGATAGACGAAGGGCTGCGGTGCGCCTTCCGGCTGGATGGCGACTTCCCCATCCATCAGCAGGTCCGACTTCTGAAGTTCCTGCATGAACGCCGACGTGCGCTGGCCGGCCGTCTCGAACTGCTCGCAGAAAGCGAGGACGGCCTTCGTCGCATCGGAAGGCTCAGTGCCGTTGAACAGAGGTTCGCCATCCTCGAACTCGCCGATCGCGCCCGACGTCGGGTCGAAGCAGAGCGAAAGCTCGTCGCTGTCCGGACGGAGGCGAGCGAGCAGGAACGGATAACGACGCAGATAGGCCGGGATGTAGATGCCCGGCTCGTGCGGAAGACCGGTCGAATCGAGGAAAGCGTTCGTGCCTTCGTTGAGGCCCATGAGCGCCAGCGGCACCGGCTCGCCGCCGGTCGAGAAGACGATCGGGTAGTGACGCTGCAGCAGAGCAAACTCGTCGACCGTTGCCGGGATGGCATGCGCGGTGCCCATTGCCGGCGCATTTTCGATCCGGCGAATCTTCATGTTGGCATGCTGGCCGGAGTTCAAAGCATCGAGCGCATTATAGAACAGCGGCAATTCCAATTGGGGCGCGGCAGTCGCCATATTACGGGTCTCTCCTGGGTGTCGGCTCTCGTGCGTGCCAGCACGCTTCCAACGGGCCGATGAAATCGTCCGTGCGCCTCTATTCAAGCCCCTGCCGTTTCGCAAGTCTCCTCGCCTCTAAGCCCCTTTGAGCGGCACGCATCCGCAATTCATTGATTGTTCAACGGACTGGCCGCAAAGCTGGTGTCCCCGGGGTTCACGACTGTCCAAATGACGTTCACGTTTCTTCTCTCGCTGTTTCCAGCGATCTTCGGCCTCGCCGTCGCGGGCCCGAACGATGAAGTGCGAACCTTGGTTGTCGAAGAAACGGTCATCATGCGCATCCCGGTGCGCCCACGCCCGATCCGCCCCTTCGACTGGGAAGAAAAGAAGGGGCCGAAGTGCGTGAACGCGAGCGCGATCCGTGGCGCCGCACTGTCCGGCCAGGAAACCGTAGATTTCCTGCTGCTGGATCGCACCCGTCTTCGCGCTGAGCTTTCCGAGGACTGCCCGGCGCTCGATTTCTACAATGGTTTCTACCTCGCTCCCGAGGATGGGAGGATTTGCGCCAAGCGTGACGGAATCCGCTCGCGAATGGGCCGAAGCTGCCAAATCGAGCGATTTCGGCGCCTTGTTCCCAAGGAACCGCGCTGATTCCTTGACAAAATCGCCGCGGACGCCTTAGCCCCGGCGCGTCGAGACTGCCGCGATTTGCGCGTGGCATTTTTTCGCCTTTCATCCGGATTTTGCATGACTTTTGCCGACCTCGGCCTTTCTGACCAATTGCTCCGTGCCGTGGACGAAAGCGGCTATTCGGAACCAACTCCGATTCAGCGCGGAGCGATCCCGTCCGTCCTGATGGGCCGCGACCTGATCGGCATTGCCCAGACCGGCACCGGCAAGACGGCCAGCTTCGTGCTGCCCATGATCGATATACTTGCCCAGGGCCGCAGCCGGGCGCTGATGCCGCGCTCGCTCATTCTCGAGCCGACGCGCGAGCTCGCGGCCCAGGTTTCCGAGAATTTCGAAAAGTACGGGAAGTACAACAAGCTCTCGATGGCGCTGCTGATCGGCGGCGTGCAGATGGGCGATCAGGTCAAGGCGCTGGAAAAGGGCGTGGACGTCCTGATCGCCACGCCCGGCCGCCTGATGGACCTGTTCCAGCGCGGCAAGATCCTGCTCAACGGCTGCGAACTGCTGGTCATCGACGAGGCGGATCGCATGCTCGACATGGGCTTCATTCCGGACATCGAGGAAATCTGCTCGAAGCTGCCGAAGTCGCGGCAGACCTTGCTGTTCTCAGCGACCATGCCGCCGCCCATCCAGAAGCTGGCGGCGAAGTTCCTCAATGAGCCGAAGCGGATCGAAGTGGCTCGGCCCGCGACCGCCAACGTCAACATCGAACAACGCTTGGTCACCGTCCGTTCGGACAAGAAGCGCGACGTGCTGCGCGACATCCTTCGTCACGACGAAGTGAAGAACGCGATCATCTTTTCGAACCGCAAGTCGACTGTCCGGGAGCTCGCGACCAGCTTGAAGCGGTCCGGGTTCGCCGTCGGCCAGATTCACGGTGACATGGACCAGTCGGACCGCATCGCCGAGTTCGACCGGTTCAAGAAGGACGAGATCAACATCCTCGTCGCGTCCGACGTCGCCGCGCGCGGATTGGACGTCAAAGGCGTCAGCCACGTCGTAAACTTCGATGTTCCCTGGCAACCCGACGATTACATCCACCGCATCGGCCGCACCGGGCGCGCTGGCATGAAGGGCATTGCTGTCACGCTTGCCACTCGGGAAGATGCGGAAGCGGTAGCCGCCATCGAAAAGCTGACGGGCGTGAAGTTCGCGCGCGCTGCCGCTGAAGCGTCTCCGGACGAGGCGGCACCTGCCGAGCCCAAGCGCGGCCAGAAGAAGACTACCAAGAAAAAGGCGGCGGAGAAGAAGTCGTCCGGTGAGAAACCGGCGCGGGCAAAGCGTGCCGAACAACCCCCGATTGAGCAACGAGACGATCTGGAAGAGTCGCGTATGCCCTCGCCGGTGGTCGAAGACATCGAACCGGCTTGGAACGGTCCGCTTCCATCCTTCCTTTCGGTCGGCGCGGCCTAAGGCACATTCGTGTTTCTGGAAGCCCTTCCCGGGCGTTCCTAGCTGTCACTCCCGAACCAAAAAGGGATTCAGCTATGACCGACAGTGCCGACTACATTCCTCCGAAGGTGTGGGAGTGGAATGTTCCGAGCGGCGGGCAATTCGCCAGCATCAACCGCCCGGTTGCAGGTCCGACGCACGACAAGAAACTGCCCATCGGGAAGCATCCGCTTCAACTCTACTCCCTCGGCACGCCGAACGGTCAGAAGGTGACCATCCTCCTCGAAGAGCTGCTCGCCCGCGGACATGCTGGCGCCGAGTATGACGCGTGGCTGATCAACATCGGCGAGGGCGATCAATTCTCGAGCGGCTTCGTCGAGGTAAATCCGAACTCGAAGATCCCAGCTCTGCTCGACCGCAGCGGGCCTGAGCCGGTCCGGGTGTTCGAATCCGGCGCGATCCTGCTACACCTGGCGGAGAAATTCGGGGAATTCCTGCCGCCGTCCGGACCTGAGCGGGCGGAGACCCTGTCCTGGCTGTTCTGGCAAATGGGGAGCGCCCCGTTCCTGGGCGGCGGGTTCGGCCACTTCTTCGCCTACGCGCCGACCAAGCAGGAATATCCCATCAACCGCTACGCAATGGAGACCAAGCGCCAGCTCGACGTCCTCGATCGGCGGTTGGCCGACAACGAGTTCGTCAACGGCCGGGACTATTCTATCGCCGATATCGCAATCTGGCCTTGGTACGGACAGCTCGCCCTCGACCGCAGTTACAAGGACGCCGGCGAGTTCCTATCGGTCGGAGACTACGCCAACGTGCAGCGTTGGGCCCGGCAGGTTGATGCGCGACCGGCAGTGAAGCGAGGCCGCATCGTCAACAAGACCAACGGCGATCCGACCGAGCAGCTTCGCGAACGTCACGACGCCAGCGATTTCGATCTCCGTACGCAGGACAAGCTGAAAGCCGCCTAGGCGTCCGCCGGCCGCCGCATGACGAAATGCGGGATGAGGTGTTCCGTCCGGGCATCCGGATCGACCTCGAAGCCCTGCCGATTGTAGAAGCCGATCGCCCGGTGATTGTGCTGAAGTACGTTCAGCCACATCGGGCGATCCCGGCCGAGCCAGTCGACGCCGGCCTGCATCAGCAAATCCGCGACACCGCTCCCGTGGAAGGCCGGATCCACCATCAGCCAATCGAGTTCGCGGCTGTCGGGCGCGTGGATCGTGGAGATCACGTAGCCGGCAAAATTTCCGTCGACGAACGCGGCTGCGAAAAACTGATGATCGTTCGCCACCGCCCCGAGCGCAGTGTCCGCGCAGATGCGCACGACACGGCGATTGGCTTCAATCTCATCGGGCGTGAGATCGTCGCGATAGAATGTCGCGTCGGTCGCCCTCTGCGTAAGCGAGGTGACGTCGTCAGCGCCGATGCGATCGAGCGCCTCGGCGTCCTTTAGCAACTCGATCAGCTCCGCCTCCGGTACCGGGCGAGGAAATCGGTGGCGAAAGCCGTCAGCCTTTGCTCAGAAATCGCGCCACGAAGTCCCTGCATGAGCCGCTGGTAAAACCAGAGGTTGTGCTCGGTCATCAGCATTGCGCCGAGGATTTCGCCCGAGCGCACGAGGTGATGCACATAGGCTCGTTCGAACGTCGTGCAGGTCGGACAGGGGCAGCCCGGCTCCAGCGGCTGCTGGTCTTCACCGAACTTGGCATTGCGGATGTTGATCGGGCCATCGGCCGTGAACGCCTGCCCAGTCCGTCCCGAGCGTGTCGGCAGGACGCAATCGAACATGTCGATACCCCGCCGCACCGCCTCGACGATATCGTCAGGCTTACCCACGCCCATCAGGTAGCGCGGCTTGTCCGCCGGGAGCTGGCTCGGCGCATAATCGAGGCAGGCGCACATCGCCTCATGTCCCTCGCCGACCGCCAGACCGCCCACGGCATAGCCGTCGAAACCGATGTCGATCAGCGCGTCTGCCGATGCCTTGCGCAATTGCTCGTCCAACCCGCCCTGCTGAATGCCGAACAAGGCTGAACGTTCTGCATGCTCCCCGCCGCGGTCGAATTCTTCCCGCGAGCGTCTGGCCCAGCGCATGGAGCGCTCCATCGCCGCGGCCGCCTCTTCTCGGGTCGCCGTCGCCGGAACGAGTTGGTCGAAGGCCATGACGATGTCGGACCCGAGCAGCCGCTGAACCTCGATGGACCGCTCGGGGCTCAACATGTGCCGAGTTCCGTCGAGATGGCTGGCGAACGACACCCCCTCCTCGGTCAGCTTTGTCAGCTCACTAAGGCTCATGACCTGATAGCCGCCACTGTCGGTCAGGATCGGCCGCTCCCAGCCCATGAAGCGATGCAGGCCGCCCAGCCGCGCCATCCGCTCCGCCCCGGGCCGAAGCATCAAATGATATGTGTTGCCGAGGATGATGTCGGCACCCGACGCGCGGACATCCTGCGGCCTCATCGCCTTGACCGTCGCGGCGGTCCCGACCGGCATAAAAGCGGGCGTCCGAATCTCGCCGCGCTGCATGGTGATCGTACCGGTTCGCGCGGCGCCGTCGGTGGCGGAGAGGTTGAAGGAAAAGCGGGTCATTCGCCCGCCCCCCTAAACGTTCGTGTCGAGCGAAGTCGAGACGCGCCCCTCGACTTCGCTCCGGATGAACGATTACGGGCACGGCCATGATCGAGCCCTGGGTCTACCCTGCGCTGACCGCGACCGCCGTGCTGACCGGCTTCATCGACGCCATCGCAGGCGGCGGCGGCTTGATCATGTTGCCGGCCCTGCTCTTCTCGGGCGTGCCGCCGATCCAGGCGCTTGCGACGAACAAGCTGCAGTCCGTGTTCGGCACGGCGGTAGCTGCGGGCAACTATGCGCGGGCAGGTTTGATGAGCTGGCGAGACCACAAGCTGGCGATTGCGCTGGTCTTTGTGGGTGCGAGCGCAGGCGTCCTGCTGGTTCAATCGATCGACACAGCGGTGCTCAACCTCATCATCCCGCTGCTTCTGGTATGCGTTGCTCTTTACGTCCTTCTCAGCCCGCGTATGTCGGACGAGGATGCGCATCATCGACTGACAGAACGGCACTACGCGCCAGTGGGAGGGCTGATCGGCCTGTATGACGGCTTCTTCGGACCCGGCACGGGAACCTTCTTCACCACCAGCCTCGTCGCCCTTCGCGGCTTCGGACTGACGCGGGCCACGGCGGTGACGAAACTGCTCAACTTCACCAGCAATGTCGCAAGCGTGCTGTTCTTTGCTCTCGGCGGTCAGATGATGTGGTTGCTCGGCCTGTGCATGGCGGGTGGAGCGATGCTCGGCGGCTGGCTGGGATCGCACAGCGCCATCCGCTTCGGCGCGCGGCTGATCCGGCCGCTGCTGGTGGTGATCTCGCTGGGTCTGACCGCGCGCCTGTTGTGGGGCTATTTCGCGGGCTAGCCGCCGGTTCCCCAACGATATTGCAAAGCGATTCCGTACAGGTCGTAGCTATTGCCCGTCCGGGTCGAGACACCCGTGCTGGCGTTGGCCTTGAGTGAGAAGCGGCGATTGAGCGGCACGGCGATGACCGCCCCTGCGCGCCAGTTCTTCTGCAAATTATCATCCTTCACGCCGTCGATGGTCGTGCGGCCGCCGCCGAACCAGGACAGGTTGAGCGCAATCCAGGTCCCGGGGGCGAGATTGTAGATGACGTGCCCCTGGGCGGAGTAGATCGGCTTCTGCTCGCGCTTATGGCCGCCGAAGAATTCGTCGTTCGTGGTAAAGAAAGTTACGCCGACCGCCGTCTCCAGCGTCCAGCGGCCCCAGCTCTTCGACGCTCCCAGCTCCGGCTTGATCGCCCAGCGGTTGGTACCGAGGTTGAGCAGGCGATCTTCGGCATATTGGCCCATCGGAATGGACACCTGCACGCTCGCGCCGAGCAGCAGGTCCTGCTTGTACTTCCGGAACTCGTCCAGGTTCATCGCCGGCGCGCCGTGCAGAAGGATTGTCATCCGAGCCAGCGGATCGCCCAGCCCGCTGACGTCCCGCTCGATCGGCTCGCCGAAGTAGGTCGCTTCGCCCTTGAGCCGCCCGACGGGAGCGATGAAGTCGAACTTCGCCGACTTGCCGAACAGATTCAGCGAAGTCGCATAGGCCAGGAGAACGGCCCGAACATTGATGTCGATGTCGGACAGCGGCAGGTCGGGATCCGTGGGAATGGCGCCGCGGGAATCCGTTAGCGCGACGATCGCGAAATGGGTGCCAACCGGCGCCGGCGAATAGGCACGCGGTTCAATGCTTTGAGCGAGCGCGTGCGAAGCGCCGAACGCGCATAGGATCAGACCGCAGCTGATGCTGAATCGAGTCGGCCCCAACGGAAGTCCCCAGCCACTGAGACCACCAGGAATGCTAGTGCGACGGATGCCGGGCTATCGGTAACACAACTGACCTGTGAGCCGTTCAAGCCCTAGCGTCTGGGAGCAGCAGACTGCCGTCGCCGTAGGAATAGAAGCGGTATCTCTCGGCGATCGCATGCGCGTAGGCATCCTGCATCACGTCCAGCCCCATGAGGGCACTGACCAGCATGAACAGGGTCGACTTGGGCAGGTGGAAGTTGGTGACCAAGCCGTCGACGGCCTTGAACCGGTGGCCGGGCGTAATGAAGATCGCCGTATCGCCTTCGAATGGCTGAATGGTGCCGCTGTCGTCGGCGGCGCTTTCGAGCAGGCGGAGCGAAGTCGTCCCCACGGCGATCAGGCGCCCGCCTGAGGCGCGGATGCTATTCAGGCGCTCAGCCGTCGCAGCATCGACGCGACCCCATTCGGCATGCATCTTGTGGTCGGCCGTGTCCTCCGCCTTTACCGGCAGGAACGTGCCGGCGCCGACGTGCAGCGTAAGCGTCTCGCGGCGCACGCCCCGCTGGTCCAGCGCGTCAATCAGTGCCGGCGTGAAATGCAGAGCGGCAGTCGGCGCCGCAACGGCGCCGTCCTCGCGAGCGAACATCGTCTGGTAATCGGCGCGATCGGACTCATCGGCCGGACGCTTCGACGCAATGTAGGGCGGCAAGGGCATACGACCCGCGCGTTCGAGCATTAGCTCGACCGGCTCGTCCCCTTCGAAGTGGAAGAGTATTGCACCCTGGTCGTCGCGCTGGCTCACGGAAGCGCTTACACCGCCGCCGAACTCGACCCTGTCGCCGATGCGAAGCCGTTTCGCGTTGCGAACGAACGCCCACCATACGCGAACACCCTCTCGCTTGTGCAGCGTTACACCGACCCTCGCGTCTCCCCGCTGACCCTCGAGCTGCGCAGGGATAACCCGCGTGTTGTTGAAAACGAGCGTGTCGCCCGGCTGGAGTAGATCCGGCAGGTCGAGGACGGTCCGGTCGGAAACATCCGTCCCCTCCACAAGCAGCAATCGCGCCGAGTCCCGCGGCTTGGCGGGTCTCAGCGCAATCAACTCGGCGGGAAGGTCGAAATCGAAAAGGTCGACGCGCATGCGCGCGCCTTAGCCTCCGAGCGACGCGCGGACGATCTTCGTCGGCTGCTCGGGCGGCTCGCCCGGCGCGATCTTGTCGGCGTTGGGCATGCCTTCGATCACTCGGCCCATGACCGTGTAATTGTTGTTCAGCGTCGCATTCGGCGCGAGCATGATGAAGAACTGGCTGTTGGCCGAATCTTCGCTCTGAGCGCGCGCTGCGCCGAACATGCCGCGAAGGAACGGCAAGGTGTTGAACTCGGCTTTCAGGTCCGGAAGCGTGGACCCGCCCTGCCCCGTGCCCTGCGGATCGCCACCCTGCGCCATGAAGCCGGGCACGACGCGGTGGAAGACCAGGCCGTTGTAGAAGCCCTGGCGGACGAGCGTCTTGATTCGCTCCACATGGCCCGGTGCTGCGTCCGGACGAAGCATGATGACCACGGAACCGCCGCTGCTCAGCTCGAGCGTCAGCCGGTTCGAGGGATCGGCAGTCACTTCCGGCGGAGCGATGATGCTGAGCATGGCTGGTGTCGCCTCAGGAGCGGCAGCAGCCGGCGTGGCGGCGACCAGTGCAAG
>Ga0247822_10002387_pt1 | contig 11965 bp, 17 predicted proteins | sample 13C_Cellulose_Da_FD_192423 | JGI IMG/M metagenome (GOLD analysis project Ga0247822, IMG submission 192423) | Soil microbial communities from agricultural site in Penn Yan, New York, United States - 13C_Cellulose_Day30 | ecosystem: Environmental > Terrestrial > Soil > Agricultural land | place...
TTCAACGAGGAGCAGATCACCGCGTTCCTCGCCGAGCTGGAGGACAACGCACGCCAGAAGGCCCGTGACCTGGTTGTTGAGTCAACCTCGCAACTGCTGGGCCTGATCACCGACGTGCACCAGGCCACCGCCATGGCCATCTACCGGGACCTCACCGCGAAACAGCAAGGCGTGTTCACTGGTGGCCTGCACGCCGGCTGCGCCCAAATCGCCCTCAACGTGGCGCAGCAGCCGCCGCGCCGTCGCTGAGCAACAATTGACCATAGGACCCGACGGGCCACCAGAAGCGAAGGCTGGTGCCCGTCGGGTTCTTCCTGTAAGGAGATCAACATGGAGGACTTTTTCGGGGACGGCAGTGTGATCTTCGATCACATGCCTACCAACGCGGACCCGTTCGAGTTCGCGGTGCGCCGCACCGAACAACAGGTTCATGAACGCGACGGGTGGGAGTCCTACCCGCAACTGCACGTTGTGCAGGTCACTCGGGGCGACAAGGCCGGCATGCTGTCCGTGTGCGGCTGGACTGACCTTGGAGACGTGGCCAAGGAGAACCCTGTCGAGTACATGGCCGTCTGGGCTCAGATGATCGCCGACGACGAGAAGGCGGCCCGGTCGATGATCGAAACGATCGGCGACGCCCACATCTACGGCATCATCCTCGTGTTCGAAGGTCACGGTTTTGCCCGCACCAGCAAGGAGGAACTAGAGGCCACTACCAGCGCGCTGGAGGACATGAACCTCCGCGTCGAGGACATGCCCGAAGCCAAGGAGTGCCGCATCGTCCTCGGGGTCCCTGCCTACGACGGGGAGAGGTTCTACAACCTGACCCGCGACCGCGCCACCGACAAGGTCGACATGAGCCTGACCACCGACGATGAGCAGGTGCGGGACCTGGTCCATCACTCCCAGGTGCACAACGTGGGGGTGGCGATGCTGGCCGCGCTCCGGGACGCGCGGGAGCTGGTGCACGGTGCTTCCTGACCTTGACTGGCAGGACCGGGCAACGTGCCGTGACGGCCGCATGGACGCCGACGCGTGGTTCGAACTGACCCAGTACGGGCAGCCGAACCTTGTCGGGTTCGAAGCCCTCGGAGAGTGCCTCCGGTGCCCCGTACGCGACGCCTGCCACGTGTACATGGCCGAGGGCAACCCACGGGGGGTTATTGCAGGCGGGGGCTGGTGGGACCACCATGGCCGGTTCCACGCCACGCTGGCGCATGACGCGCTGACACCGCACGCCGCTGCGAAGATCCTCGGTGTGACGATCTTCAAGTTCCGGGAGATGGTGCGAAGCGGCCTGGTCCCGATCGCCGCCCGCACCACCACCGGCAACCAGCTGTTCCGGCTGGAGGACCTCAAACGGATGGGCCAGGACATGGCCCGCGTATTGGAGGAAGTGGCATGAAAATCTGGTACGACACCGAGTTTCTGGAACGCGGACCCGAGTTACCCATCTCGTTGATCTCGATTGGCATGGTCCGCGAAGACGGGGCCGAGCTGTACCTGATCAACGCCGAGATGCCATTGTCGTCCGTGATGCGGCACCCGTTCGTGTCAACCAACGTGGTGCCATTCCTGCCCGTCAAGTTTCCCAACCCGGGCATCATCGAATGGGACGAGGACAACCCCGAGTACCGGCACTGTGTGCGGTCCCGCGACGAGATCGCGAGGCAGGTTCGCGAGTTCTGCAACGAACGCGCCGCGGACGAGGAAACCGAACTGTGGGCCTACTACGGCGCATGGGACCATGTCGTGTTGTCCCAAACGTTCGGGGGCATGACCGACTACTTGGCCGTCATGCCGCCCGCCCCGTTCGACGTGGTGCAGCTATGGGCCGAGCTTGGCTACCCGCTGGGTGTCCTGCCGGGGCAGACCGCCGAAACCCAGCACCACGCCTTCCACGACGCGGTGTGGGCGCGGGACGCGTACCTGGCCCTAAAGAAGTGGGAGCAGGACCGCGCCAATGACCACGAGGGTGGCCCCGAGCCAGCCGAAGTGGACGCGGGCGGCCGTCACGCCGAACGCGGCGAGGCCCATGAAGATGGCCCCGATAAGGACCAGGAGTAGCTCTAACATGTCCGATGCTCCGCTCTATATGTGTTTCCCGTCGTGCATGTACCGGGAAGCCTGCCAAACAGGTAGTGCCCCGTGCGGGTATCCGAATACACCTGCCCGGGAGAGGGATTCTGTGCTCGAAGAAGTCGAGATACCAGACGCACACCCGCACAATGACCAGCTGGTGGCTCTCGCCAACGACGACGTGAACTACCACATCCTGTCGACGCGGGACCTGCTGAAGCAAGCTGACGGCGACCGAATCGCGGCCACGATCGTGGCTGCGGTCGCGCTGGAAAGGAACCTCAACGTCAACCAGCTCGCCGCCCAGCTGGCCGCCGCGCTGGTCAGGTTGGCGCTACTGCCGGACGCTGACAGCGATCACCATGACGTCGGCCCCGTCAACGTCGACTAGGAGCTGACCCCCGTAGGTTTCGCGGGGAAACAGGCCAACGAGACCAATCTGCCCGGCACTGAGCGTGTACGTACGCGAGGTGACGGGCAGATCCATGTCCACGTCTGTGGGGATCAGGATGGTCACGTCGCGGGCCGCGCCGGCTGTGTTCTCCATGTGCAGCAAGGTGGCCCCGTCGTTGTCGGCGTAGTTGCCGTTGACCGGGTCCAGTTCCGTGGTGGGGGTCAGCGCCATCACCCCCACACGGCTCAGGCGGGTGCTGCTGATGCCCGTTCGCGCCATTGCTTCACCCTCCCGTGCGCGTACCCACGGTTCATGTGGGGCGCTTTGCGTGTGGACAAGATGTCCATACGGGCCGGGTTCCGCAGCCCCCACGTCACCATGTTCACGAGATCCTGCGCGAGCTGCCGCGACCACCACTGGTCCCGGCCGACGATCGTCATAGACAGCTGGATTGCGCCGAACATTTCGCCACCCACGCCGTGGCAGGTGATGCGCGGGTCGCCGTCACACGCCCAGCCAAGGATCTTCCGGGCTTGACGCGCCATCTGTTCCGCGTCGTCCCCGTCTTGCGGGACGAGCGTGTACTCAAAGGTTCGAACCGAACCCGGCATCGCTGTCCTCCAGCTTCTCGATGGGCGGGGGCGCCACCATCAAGGCTAGCTGAGTTAGTTGGTTCTGTGTCTTTTCCTGCATTTCTAAAACTTTGGTCAGGTTCCCGTTGGATGCCTCTTTGACCTGTTCCAGCTTTTGCGCGATATGCGCACCAAAGCCACCGAGAACGGGAACTGCGACGAGGCCGGCGAGAACCAGGATCGTGTTGGCGGATTTGTCGTTAAGTTCCATCAGTACGGCCGCAGCCAGGAGCATGAATACCACTGCCACAGCCGCCCAGATGGTGTGAGGATTCTTCATGATCACCCCCTAATGGTAGGACATTTCCGCAGGTCACACGTTAGCCAATGCCCTAATTTTCACTGCCTGAAAACGCGCCGTGGAGAACGTTGCGGGACCACCGGTACCCACCCACCGGCCAGACAAAGTGAGCGCCGTGCTGGCCGCCGTGCACATCACAAAACCATGCACCGAAGCCAGCAACAATGACGCCGTGCCCGTGCCGTCGGTGGTGCGAACAGCCCACGGAGTGCCGGCCACCATGATTTGCAAACGCGCCATCGTGTACGTGGTGCCACCCGAAATGAACGCGTATCCGTTCACGAAATACAGGCCCGGGGGAACGGTGATCTGGTTAGGGCTCACACCCAAATCAACCCACCCCGCCGTGTCCCAACTCTCCGTCGAGTAGTTCGCGATCGTCGCCGTAACACCAGTCGCGACCACCACCGACCCACCCGAAATCTGGGCCGTATCGAAGTCCTCGGCCAGGTCGCGGATCGTGTCCAGCGATGTCATGAGCCCATCAACAGCCACGGCCAGGTCCTCCCACGACTGGGCGGTGACCGTCTCCCCCTGCAACGGGTAGGGGATCCCCAACGAGGTCATGCCAGGCATTACATGTCCTCCAAGTTGCACACCTTGAAGCCCCACACCAACGATGTGGAGTTCACTGTCAGCGTGGACGCCACGTTGGCGTGGCTCAGGTTGACTATTACCGCGCCACCACCCGATCCCGGCGACGTGACCCCGTCGTACTCCTGCCGAACGAGCTGCGTCACCACAACGTCCTCGCCGCCCGTGTTCGACTGGAAGTTCGCCGCCGCAGTCGACTCGGTGTGCACCGCGCCCACCGGCACGTACAGGTCGCCCCGGTACGACAAACGAATCAGCAGCTTGGAGTTCGCGGTCACACCACCCGAAGGCACCGACGAAATCCAGCAGCCGATCATCCAGTAGCCGGGGTCGCCGAACGTCACACCCGAACCCACACCCACACCGATCGTGGTGGAATCCCAAATCTTTGTGTCCCACACAATGTCGGCCGTCGACCCCGACGCGAAACCGGTTTGGTTCGCGGACAGGCCAACGATGAACGCGGGCCGGTTCACGACGGCGCGGAAGTTCTCGAACGCGGTTACCAGCTTCGCGTCGATGGCCTCGGCGAGGACCTGGAGGTCCAACGCGCCCGCGCCCGGGTCGACGCACTCCGGGTACGGCAAGTTCTGATTTGCCGTGGTTTCCATTAGACCGGCCCCACCCTCCACGCCCAGACGTAGGTGATATACGCGTTGGAGAAGTTGCCGTGCTGAACCGAAATCCGGTCGAACGGGTAGATCGCCGCCAGCTCGGCCACACCCGTGAACGTGCCGTACATGTCGTCGCCCAGCGTCGGGTTGAACCGCTGCCGGTACAGGAACGCCATCGGTGATGTGCCCTGCGCCGAGCCGGCCTGAATGCCCTCGTTGCCGCTCGTCGCACCCGAGTCCCACTGCATGGCACCGCCGATGGCCCACCGGTCGTCCCCATCAATGTAGATCGGGTTGGTGGGTTGGTTCAGGTCGGCGATTCCGGTGGTGTCAAAGTCGACCGCCGTGTAGATGACCTGGCCGGTGATGGACGAGGTCAGGTTCGACTGCTGCGTGAGCCGCGACGCGCGGGCTAGCGGAATCACTGTTGACGCCGAATACGACACGTCGAACTCGGTGAGGATATCGTCGATCCTCTCGGCCATCGACTCGGTGATGGTGCACCCGTCGCACAGCTGGTCGGAGTCCTCCGCGTACGGGATCTCCCATGTGGGGGTGACGGCAACCATCACGAACTCCTGACGAAGTCGATGTACATGTAACTCGGAAACGTTGCTGCGACTGTCAGGCTAATGTTTCCCGCCCCCGTGGCGCGCTGAATGCCGAGAACAAACGTTTTGGTTTCGTTCACTGTCGCCGTGTACTCGACTTCGATGTAGGAAGCCACGCCACCGGTTGAGGTAATTAGCACGTTGAAGTCGAGCTGGATGTCAGCCGACGCAATGTTGTCTGGCCGCAGCCGGGCGGTGATGAGGTCGTTGGCCGCCGTGGACGCCACGTGGTAGTAGGCAGCCACCTTGTAGGTGCAGCCGGCCAGCAAGTTCCCCGTAACGCTCATCACTTCGGTGAGGGCGGTGAACGGGCCAACGCTGGAGGTGGCCACCGTTGTCGCGATCCGTGGCACGGTGGGCCGCGACGACACCCGACCTAACGCCAGCCATGACGCTTCGCCCCGCAGCAACGCCACCGGGTCGCCAACGACCAACGCGCCCGTGGTGTCAAGGAAGCCGCAGTTAACGATCTCTTCCTGCACCGACACCTGGAGCAGACCATCCGAGTCGACCGTGGCCTTCCCGATGCGCAACGCGTTGTTCGGCGGATACGTCGCCTGGACTGTCGACGGGACTGGTTCTGTCATTCGGCCACCTCAAACGAGCCGGGCCGCAGCGCGCGAAGCGACACGGCCATGGGGGATGTGGGCACCAGCGACAGTGCGAACGAGTCAACGACCTGCACGTCGCGGGCCAGGCCGCGCGCGGTGATTCCCACACAGTCGCCCAACTCCAGGCTGGGATCGCAGGTGGTGAGCACATTCCACGACTGGGTGAGCGCTTTCGCGTACCGCAGCGTGGTCCTGGCCATTTGCGAAGCCTGCGCCTGGTTCGACGCGGCCTGCGCCTGGACCAGCAACGTCTTCACCCCGAACGCGCCCGCAATGTACGTGGCAGATGCGGGATCAAGATCCTGCGACAAGCCATACACGGGTGGGGTTCCGTCGGCGCGTTCACCAACAACGATGATGCTGTTGTACACGTTGTCCCGGCTCAGCCTCGGTGTGGCCGAGGCCAGGGTGCCGCCCGCGCCATCGGCCCATTCCACCACCGCAGTCTGCGCCCGCGTCCACGGAATGAACCGCATCACGAAGTCGCCGTTCGCCAACGCATACCAGTACGCCGACGACGCCGACGACAGATCGTCGCACGCCGAACCCCGATCCGATTCCCACGTCAACGCGGGGGTGATGGTGGCGATCGGGTCGAACGTGCCGAACGTGGCATCGGGCACCGCGTCGAGGACGATGCGGCGGAACTCGTCAACAACCGGGTACCCGACCCGCGAGTTCTCGGGTCGCAGCAGCCCCGACTCCTTCACGTCGCTGGCCCTGTCAGCCGCCTGGACGCCCGTGGAGCCGTCAGGGTTCATCACGGTGTCCTGGATACGTCCCCGGAACGTTTGCCACTCGTAGGGCACACCAGACCCGGGGCGCACGCCCTGGAACACGCGCAGCTCGTTGCCGTACGGGGCGAGCAGACCATCCGGGTCGGTTGGGTAAAACGACTCGTCCATCACCAGCGACAACTGCCGGGTCACCTGCGATCCGAGGGTCACGCCGATACCGCCGTCGCCGAACGGCAACCCGTCGTCGCCGTACTCGTCGATCCGCACCCCTTGCCGCCACACCTCAACCCGGGTGAACGGCTCGTGCGGGCCGGCGAGGAGTTCGCGGTATCCGGGGTCGGTTCCACCGGGGAGCATCAGTCGCCCTCCAGCAGGTCCTCGTAGGTGCGCCCACCCGTAGGGATGTCGCCGTAGGTGGCGAAGTCGACCGGGATGTCCTCGTACAGGCGAAGGTCCAGGTACACGGGCGGCACCGAGCCGTAGCCCTTGAGGACCTGTGTCCAGGTGAGGCCGTCAGCCTCAGCCGACCCGAACGTTTCCGAACACAGGTCGTCCCAGCGGTTGCCGAGGATGCCCTCCGCGAGCCCAGCTGGGCGGGACACCTCCACGTGCGGGAGACCGTGGACACGCCACTCTTTGCGGTGATCGGCGGACAGGCGGGTGATTGTGTAGTCGGACACGCCCATGTACCGGTCGGGAATGCCGTACTGGGCTGGCCCCTGGAACAGGAGCGGGTCGCCGGCCGAGTTCAACGCGATCATGTCGTCCCGGTCGGTGAAGGTGCGCGATACCAGCGTCAGCGACGACGTGATGCTGGCCCGCACCCGGGTGACCCAAATCGGTTCGGCCCGGTTGTTGACCGTGAACCCGGCCGACCGGGCGGGCCTGGTCTCCACATCCATGCTTTGGAAGAAGATCGCGTTCTCGGGAACACAGTCGGGTTCCTGCGGGATGTCAAGCACCACCCGCTGGTCGGCCCACGGCCGCAGCGGAGCCTTGAGCCACAGGTCGTCGCTGGACGCGAGCACGATCTCCGTGGACGTGGCCGTTGCGGTGTCCTCGCTGGAGGTGGTGGTGTAGAACAACGACACGTCCAGGGGGGCCTCGGTGTCGTAGAGGACCGCGAGCCCACCAGATAGCTGGATTTCCCACCCGCTGCTGTCAGCGTAGGTGTGGATCCGAACCGGGGTTTCGTTGCCGTCGACGTCGATGCGGGTCACACCCGCGTACACAACGCTGGGCAGGTCAACCCAGCTGATTTGCAGCATGACCCGCCCGTACACGGGTTGGGCGATGGCAACAATGTCGGGCATTACGACGTAACCCCCAAAGGCCGAGGACCGTATTTCATGCTGCGGCCGTACTGGGTGAAGCCGTTCTGAACCCGCTTCTCCACCCGGGCCATCACCTCTTCGTCCCCGATGTACACGTGGATTTCAGTGTTGCCGCCGCTGAGCATTTGGGTCAGCCCCGACTCGTCGGCGAGTTGCTTGGCGCGGGCAGGGTCGGTAAGCGGAATGATTGCCTCAGGCCGGTTCCCTTCACCGACCATGGCCATCTGTTCCTGGTCCACGATGCCGCCCGACGCGAAGCCTTGGAAGCCTTGCGTGGACGCCTGGTGCCGCACCACCCGGTTGAGGTGGTTCTGGTTGGCCCCGGTCAGCCACGACGGGGTGTGGTCGATGATCCATTGGATGAGGTCGACGATGCTTTGGAACCCGGCCGCGATCAAACCAACCGCGACGATCGCGCCCAGAAGGATGGCCAGGAATGTGCCGGCGAGGGTGACCATTCCCTCCAACGATTGCTTGCCGATCTCCGACTTGAAGAACTCCGTCAACGAGTCCACGCCATCCTTGATGGCGAGGAACAGCCGGTATGCGGAGTTGTTCTCATCGGTCCCGCCAATGAGCGTCTTGAAGAAGTTGTAACCCGACTTCGCCAGCTCGTTGAAGATGTTGAGCGCACCCCAGAATTTGTCGAGGAACGCTTGGAAATCTCCGTTCTTAACCGCGTCCCCGATGAACTCTCGGAATGTGGTGGCCAAGGCCGCCAAGCCGTTGAACAGCTTGGTAAGGAACGGGAACGCGCCGATCGTCATTTCCATGAGTGCGGCAACAAACTGGATCAGGATGGTGCCGGATGGCCCAGCAAGAGATGCCGTGAAGTCGAACAACATCTGGAAGAACTTTTGAGCGAATGGGCTCGACAGGAACTTCAAGAACGGCGTGACGAACTTGCTGCCGAACGCCTCAGCGACACGACCGAACCCGATGCGGAAGATGGGGCCGAGCGCGGCCATCACGGGTGTGAGCTGGCCGGCGATTTGAGCGAAGAACTTCTCCTGCGCGAACGCTTTGATCTCCCGGAATGCGGGGAGCATTCCTTGGAATTCCTTGGCCACGGACCGCGCGGCCGGGGTGAGCTTCTTAAGCGCCTCAGCGATCTTCTCGGGGTCGCCGTCCATGATCGCGCCGATGGCTTCGCCGAACCCTTGGAACGCTGTAATCAGCGGGGCAAACGCGGCGACGAGCACGAAGACGAGGCCGGGCAGCGCGGCAATGATGTTGACCAGGGGGCCGAGCAGGTTCAGCAACGCGGCCAGGCCGCCGATGATGGCCGGGATAAGGCCAATGATGGCGATGCCGGCAACGAGGCCCAGCGGGGACTTGGAGCCCACGTTCGCGACCGACGAACCGATCGACTTGACGATCTCACCCAACCCGGACACGCCGCGACTGAGGCCGCCTGTGATGCCGTGGCCGAGGAGCGCGCCAAGGTTGCGTCCTGCGCGGGAGAAGATGCTCCGGCTGGAGTTCGATTCGAACGACTTCGCTACCCGCGTGACGTACTTGTCGCCGATGAGCAGGTCGGCTGCGCGGCGGAACCCGAGGCCGAACGATTCGCCCAGTGCCCGAGCCGACCCGACGATGACGTTCTGGTCGCGTTTCGCGTTCTTGACCCAGATGTCACGGAACTCGGCCCAAATCGATTGGCCTTGCTTCTTGATGCCCTTCTTAACGCCGGTTGCGATGCTGGTGCCGATCTTCTGGCTTTGCTTGTCCGCAACCGGCTGCAAGCCGTCGACAATGGTTTTGAGATCCCGCTCCATTTCGCGTGCGAACGGCTCAGTGTTCGCGTGCACATCAATGTACGCGCGGCCAAGAACCGGGTTCGCCATACCGACATCGTACGGGCGTGATCAGCTAATTCAGAGCGTCTGTCGCATCGCCGTAAGGAACGCTGCCCCGTCGTCGACTTCCACCGACTCGTCGCGGTGCCCTGCGGGCGGGGTGTTGAGTTCGGTGACGAACGACGCCGCCTTGTCCGCCTTCACATTCTCCAGGCAGAAGGCGAGAAACGTGGCCAACCATTGGCCAAACGGCATGCCGTGCGGGTCTACGCCGCGCCGGGACAGGGAACCGCCCAGTGTGGGCCAGGTGACCTTTGCCTGCATGACCAAGTTGAGCGCGAACCACCAGCGGAAACCGGATGCGGCTTCCAGGACCTCGCGACCAATCTCGATCAGCTCTGTGGAGCTGAGTGTTCCCTCAACCATGGCATCGGTGAATTCGCCGTCGGCGTCGATGATGCCCGGGAAGATGTCAAAGAAATGGAGCGGTTCCTGGAAGAGCACGTCGAGCCAACCAGCGGCGTCCATGGCCGGTACGACCCAGTCTTTGCCGAGCACGGTGACGGTGATGTCGACCGAGTGAAGCGTGGCCTGTGGGTCACACCAGATGGGGGGAAGGGGTGCGACCGCAGCATCGCCGTCACTTCCGGGCTGCGGCGCGGCGAACGCGGCGCGGCGGGGCGGCCGGCTCGGCATCGGCGTTCACTCCACCCAGGAAGAGAGACATCACGTCGGCCATGTGCAGATCTCCGTCGACCATTCCGTCTTCGATCCGCTCCACGTCCTCCTTGTCGACGAGGAGCTTCTCCGCGATGCGGAACACGACCTCGATAGCGCGTAGACCCTTCTCGGCGGTGGCCTGTTTCTGCGCTTCGCGGGCCACCTTGTAGCCGATCGCGACCTGGTCCTCGGTGGCTGCGAACACCATCACCTTGAGACCGTTGCTCAACGTCACCGGGTACGTTTCCACGGCCGGCACTTCAGGGGTAGTTACCTTCTTGACGCGAGGTGGCATGTGGGGATATTACCTTCCGAACCTGGATGACATGCGGACGATGACTACCTGAAACCCGAGCCGGGGAGCTTCTTGTAGTAGCGGAATGGTCAGGTACCGGTTCGACCCGTGGCCCGGGTGGTGCACCACACCCTTGTAGCAAACAACCCGCCCCGTAGTAAGAGGCGGGTTGCCCACTCCAGCTGGCCAATAGAACTTCAAACCCGTCCGGTTCTTTGGCCGAATCAGGTGAGGCTTGGCCCCGTCGTGAATGATCCGCGCGTACGCAACCGAGGAACCAACCTCGGCCCGAATCATGTCCTTACGAAGCCAAATCCGGCTGTGGAGGCTCCTCAGCAGCCGCCCCGTCTGCACGTTCCGCGACCCCACCCGCTGCCTTGCCGCGTTGAGGACGTGGCGTACGAGCGACTGAACCCTCGGCAGAGTCCGCGCCGTCGCGTAGTTCTCCGCCTTCAGCCGGTACACCTCCACCCGGTTCACCATCGGCCGCCTTCTTCCGCATCCGAGGAGACGCCTTGATCGGCTCCTCCTCCGGCTCGTCGATCTCCTTCAGTGTGACCGTGTACTTGCCGAACTTCCGCAGGAAGTCCACATCCACGGTCAGCACGTCGCCCTTGTTGTGCAGCCCAAACGAGCTGGTCACTCTGACCTTGTACAACATCAGCAGCCCTCACACTTGTTGATCACCATGGCGGTGACGTTCCACGTCGCGCCGATGCAACCACCGTCGCGTCCCCGTGGAGTCCACACTCCCATAGCCACGTCGCCCTGGTCCCGGGGGGCCATGAAACAGCAGATGGCCTTCCGCATCGACTTCGCGTCGAGCATGTGCCGCTGCGCCACGTACTCCCACTGGTCGCAGGTCAAGATCCCCGTGTTCATGCACCGGAAGACACCCATCTCCATTTGCAACCCGTACGCGTACGGGGCGCACTTGTTGAGGGCGAAATCGGAGCTGGGCGACGGGAACGGCGACGTGGGGCCACCGGTCGGGTAGAACCCGTCGATCCGCACATACGCCATACCGGCGCAGCACTCGTCCTGGTACTGGTCCATGTCCTGGATCGCTTCGTCGCCGGCCCGGATGCAGCAAATCTCCGGGGCCGGGAAGTCGACGGTGGCGTTCTCCGTGAGCGCGGCACACAGGCAGGCCAGCAACTCCTCCGCAACCGGCAGCAGCATCGTGTCCATTAGGGCCACGTCACCCGGTTCGGCTGCGGCACATCGGGACTGTAGAAGCGGGT
>Ga0247822_10002388_pt1 | contig 11965 bp, 5 predicted proteins | sample 13C_Cellulose_Da_FD_192423 | JGI IMG/M metagenome (GOLD analysis project Ga0247822, IMG submission 192423) | Soil microbial communities from agricultural site in Penn Yan, New York, United States - 13C_Cellulose_Day30 | ecosystem: Environmental > Terrestrial > Soil > Agricultural land | place...
CCTGGACACACCCACCTTCAGACAACTCTCGACGGCCAGGCCTCCGGCGGGCAGGGGGTGGCCCCTGCACGCCACCAGGGCATCCGCCCTGGACCCAGTGGGCGATCGATGTTGGGTTGCGCAAAGAACACCCGTCCGCCAAGCCCGCCCTCCGACATTCGCCCAAACACCGCGCCCGCCGGCACAGCTCCCATTCGCTCAATCCCATCGTTCCACGGCCACCCGGTCCAGCGGGACGCTGGCAACACGCTCCACCGCTGTCTTCTCTCGCGTCCCCCCGCGGCATAAAGTCCTGGGCCAATTTTGTTTCACGGAATCACCCCGTCCCATGTCGGAATCGCCCTCCTCCTCCCTCGACGACCTCGCCCGGCAGATCGACCGCGCGATGCAGGGGGACCGGTTCGCCCTGAACCGCGACTGGAAGGGACTCCTCCGTCAACGGGACAGCGGAAAACCGTTCGACCAGGCCCTGGCCAAGTTCGAAGAACGCCTGCGGAAATCGCTCGACCGCCGCGAGTCCCGGGAACGCGGCGTCCCGAAGATCGAATACGACGCGGCCTTGCCGATCGCCGAGCACCGCGACGCCATCCGGGAAGCGATCGCCCGACACCAATGCGTCGTCCTCTGCGGCGAGACCGGGTCGGGGAAATCGACCCAGATCCCCAAGATCTGCCTGGAGATGGGGCGCGGGATCACGGGGGTGATCGGCCACACCCAGCCCCGCCGGATCGCGGCTCGCTCGGTCGCGGCCCGCGTGGCGGAAGAGCTGAAGATGTCGGTCGGCCAGGGGGTCGGCTTCAAGGTCCGTTTCACCGACGCCACCAGCCCCGGGACCTACATCAAGCTGATGACGGACGGGATCCTCCTGGCGGAGACGCAGTCAGACCGGTTCCTTGACCAGTACGACACGATCATCGTCGACGAGGCCCACGAGCGGTCGCTCAACATCGACTTCCTCCTGGGCTACATCCGCCGCCTCCTGCCGAAACGTCCCGATCTGCGGCTGATCATCACGTCGGCCACGATCGACGCCGCCCGGTTCTCGGACTTTTTTGGCTCGGAGCACGGGCCGGCACCGGTGATCGAAGTCGCCGGCCGGACGTACCCGGTCGAGACGTGGTACCGCCCGCCGGACGAAGACGAGGAGACCGGCGAGAGCGACTGGTTCGGCGCGATGGTCGGCGCCGTCGAGGAGGTCTGCGGCCACGGCGAAGGGGATGTGCTGATCTTCCTTCCGACCGAGCGCGACATCCGGGAAGCCCACAAGGTCCTGAAAGGGCTCACTGTCCGGGGGCCGCGGCCGGAAGTCCTGCCGCTCTACGGCCGGCTGTCGGAGAAGGAACAGAACCGGATCTTCCAGCCGCACACGGGCCGGCGGATCGTCCTGGCGACGAACGTCGCCGAGTCGTCGCTGACGGTGCCGGGGATCCGCTACGTCATCGATCCGGGGACCGCCCGGATCAGCCGCTACGCGCCGCAGTCCAAGATCCAGCGGCTCCCGATCGAGCCGGTCTCGAAGGCGTCGGCCGATCAGCGAAAGGGGCGCTGCGGCCGCGTGGGGCCGGGCATCTGCGTCCGCCTCTACAGCGAGCAGGACTACACCAACCGCGAACAGTACACGCCCCCCGAGATCCAGCGGACGAACCTCGCGTCCGTCATCCTGCAGACAAAGGCCCTCGGCCTCGGCCGGATCGAAGACTTTCCGTTCCTCGATCCCCCCAGCCCGGCGGCGGTCCGGTCCGGACTGCGGACGCTCTTCGAACTCAGCGCGATCAACGAAGCAGATCAGTTGACGGACATCGGCCGGTCGCTGGCGCGGCTCCCGGTCGACCCGCGGATCGGCCGGATGATCATTGAGGCGGACCGCGAGCACTGTCTCACGGAAGTCCTGATCATCGCGGCAGCACTGGAAGTCCGCGACCCCCGCGAGCGGCCGCACGAGCATCAGCAGGCGGCGGACGAGGCCCATCGGAAGTTTACCCACGAGGCGTCGGACTTCCTGTCGTTCCTCAAGCTGTGGGACCAGTTCGAGACCTGGGACGACGAACTGACCCGCAAGCAGCTCGAAAAGACCTGCCACAAGAACTTCCTCTCGTTCATGCGGATGCGGGAGTGGCGGGACCTGTTCCGGCAGCTCCGCGAGATGGCGGAGTCCGCCGGGCTCAAGACGACGAAGCGGCACGACGACCCGCAGGCGATCCACCGGGCAGTCCTGAGCGGACTGCTCTCGAACGTTGCCCAGAAGGGCGAGACGCACGAATACCGCGGCGCCGGAGGCCAGACCTTTGTCCTGTGGCCCGGCTCGGCCCTCTTCAAGTCGAAACCGAAATGGATCGTCGCCGCGGAGCTCGTTGAAACAACGCGAAAATTCGCACGGACGGTCGCCGGGATCGATCCGGCGGTGATCGAGCGGCTGGCGGGCCACCTCGTCAAACGGACGTATTCCGAGCCAGTCTGGGACCGCAAAGCGGGCTCGGTCATGGCCAACGAGAAAGTCCTGCTGTTCGGGCTGCCGATCGTGGTCCAGCGGCGCGTGCGGTATGGATCGATCGCCCCCGAGGCAGCGCGGCCGATCTTCATCGACCAGGCGCTCGTCCATCACGAGATGGACACGACCGCGCCGTTCCATCGCCACAACGTCGCCCTCAAAGAGGAGCTGGCGGGCTGGCAGGCGAAGCTCCGGCAGTCGCAGATTTTCGCCAGCGAGGAGGCTCAGTTCGAGTTCTTCGACAAGCTCCTGCCGCCGACGGTCTACGACGTCCCGTCGCTCGACAAGTGGCGGAAGCAGGTCGAGCAGTCGAAGCCCGAAGTTCTCTTTCTGCGGCGGGAGATCCTCCTCGAGAACCCGAACGCGGCGCTTCGCACCGACCTCTTCCCGGACCAGATCCGGATCGGGACCATGAACCTGCGGGTCGAGTACGACCTCGCGCCGGGAGAGTCTCACGACGGCCTCACGATCCTCGTCCCCGTCGAAGGGGCCGGCCAGCTCTCGGAGACGCGGCTGGCGTGGCTCGTCCCCGGGATGCTCGAGGAGAAGGTCGCGGCCCTCATCAAGTCGCTCCCCAAGGATGTCCGCCGCTACTTCGTTCCGGTCCCCGAGACGGCCGCGGCGGTCGTCCCCCAGCTCCGCTTCGGCGACGGCGACCTCGTGGCCCAGATGGCCTCGACGCTCCGGCAGATCTGCGGCGAGAACGTCACTCCCGAGATGTTCGAGCTCGACCGGCTCCCCGATTACCTCCGGGCCCGGATCCGACTCGTGGACGGCCCGGGGAAGACGGTCGCCGAAGGCCGCGATCTCAAGGCGCTCCAGCGGCAGGCGACCACGGTCGCCGGGGCCGCGGGGGCGTCGGTTCAGGACGATCGCTGGCAGAAGGACGGGCTCAAGGAGTGGCCGGTCGAGATCCTGCCGCAGCAGGTGACGATCCGCCGGGCCGGAGCCGAAGTCCCTGCCTTCCCGATGCTGATCGATCAGGGAGGTGCGGTGGGCTTGCGGCTCTCGCTCGACAAGGCGGTCGCCGAGCGGAACACGAAGCGGGCCACGGTCCGCCTGTTTGCGGCGGCCGAGCACCGGAAGCTCAAGGAGCAGATTAACTGGTGGCCCAACCGTGGTGAGCTGAACCTGCACTCGACGACGTTGCCGAAGGCCGATCCATTGCTGCCGGCGGCAGCGACGGCCGTCGGTCCGGAAGCTGGTCCTGGCGCCGGCGCGGCAGCTGGCTTCGAGTATCAGTTGGAACTGCGGCTGGCCGAACGGGCGTTGTTTCTGGAAGGGAACGCGCCGCGGACGCAGGCGGAGTTCGCGGAGCGAACCCGCAAGGCCCGCGGGCTGATCCCCGTCGCCATCCAGGATGTCCAGAAGCTCGTGCTCCCGCTCCTCAAGAGCTTTCATGAGATCCGCCGGACGCTCGATCAGGTCAAGGCCCCGCTGCTGGTCCCGTTGGCGTCCGAGATCCGAAGCCAGATCGAGCACCTCATGGCCCCGGGGTTTTTGTGGCTCTGTCCGTGGCCCTGGCTGCAGCAGTATCCCCGATACCTCAAGGCGATCTCGACTCGCTGGGAACGGCTGATCGGGGGCGGATTCGATCGGGACAAGTCGCTCGCCGCCGCGGTTCGAACGCACGTCGCCCGGTATCAGGACCACCTCCAGCGGAAGTCGAAGTCGCCCGACTTCGATCCCTGGACCGATCCATTCCGGTGGCTCCTTGAAGAGTACCGGGTGTCGGTTTTCGCCCAGCAGGTCGGGACGGTGATCCCGGTCTCGGAGAAGCGGATGAACCAGGCCTGGGTGGAGCTGACTGCGAAGAGGTAGCCGGCGGGCGAACCACGCTACGGAGCCGAAGACTGAACCTTGCGAGGTCTCTTTTGAACCACCGAGACACGGAGAGACGTCTCCGGATTAGCGATCATTAGCGACAATCAGTGTTCCCAACCTCCTCCACAGGGACGAAAGGGGAACACTGATTCCCGCTAATTTCCACTAATCCGGAGGCAGACGGGCCACGGTTGCGAAGTCCGCCTCTCCTGCCTTGATCTGTGTCTATCTGTGTTCATCTGTGGCCCCCTCTCTCCTCACCGCTGGCTTTGCAATCCTCGCGGGTTCGTATGGGGGGCATACGACACGGTGTCCGCGTCTGGACACTCACTCCTTCAGACATCTCTCGACGGCCAAGCCTCCGGCGGGCAAAGGGGCGTTGCCCCTCTGCACTCCCCACCAGGGTGCCCCTGGACCCGGTTTGGTCCGTATTTATCCATCTTACTGCGGATCATCGAGAGCCGGCAGCCGCGAGACATCCGCACCAATCGGCCGCCCGAAGCGGTCCTGCAAGCCCGTCGCATTCGACCGCACCTGGAACGCCGTCAGCGGCGTCTCCGACAACCGCAACAGCGTCGTCGCATCGCTCCGCTCAAACGGCGTCATCGTCTGCAGCGACTCCGACGACGAGGTCGCCGCGATCCGGTTCCAGTCGCGGAACGTCCAGACCAGCGACGGCCGCCCCCCCGGCGAGGAGGCAACTTCCAGCATCGACCCCGCCAGCTGAAAGGCGTTTGTCTGACCGCGCCACTGGAGGCGGGACAACCACAACTCCTGGTCCTCCTCGCCCGAGAAGGCGATCAGAGGCCGGTCGGTCCGACGGATGACGACCAGGCTGTCGTCCATCGTGACGTTCAGGATCGGCGGCCGGTTCCGGTCCGCCGAGACGACGAGCAGCGGCTGGTCGAGGACCGCCGTCAGGTGATCGAGGACGAGCGACGTCGGCTGCTCCTCGGTCGACATCATCGACCGCTTCTGCGAGACATCGACGCGGTACAGGCTCCCCGAGACCGCCACCGCGCTCGACGCGAACGAGACCGACACGCCGCCGACGACCCGCGACGCGATCACGTCCGCTTCCCCGCGGAGGATCGACTCGCTGATATCGACCGCTTCGAGCGAAGCCGCCTCGGTCTCGGACATCATGCTCAGCGAGTTCATCGCCTCGCGGGCGATCTCGATCATCGCCGCCGGCTGGGCCCGCTCATCGTTCTGGACCGTAATTGTCGACGCCCGCAGCGTGAACGCCTCACAACGGTCGAGCGAGAGGACCGCCCACCGGTCCGCCGTTCGCGTCGAGGGGACCCGCATCACGAGATCGCACTCCGCGATCTCCAGCGCTCCCCGCGAGACCGTGATCCACCGCGAGACCGCCGTGGATCCATTGGCGACATCGCGGAACTCGAGCTTGGGCCGAGTTCCGGGAGCGGCCCGGAGCCGCAGCCGCTTCCGCTCGATCCGGACCGGTCCCTGCGGCTCGGGATTCTTGCCGTTGCCGCGGATCTCGATCGTGGCGCCGTCCGGTGCAGCGGTGCAGGCCGCCTCCAGCGTCGGGAAACTCCGCTCTTTGGTCCCTTCGACAAGGACCCAGAACATCGGTTCCTTCGCCGCCGCCACGACCATCGGGGTCCGCGGTTCCGTCTCGGTGAGTTGACCGGGGGCGGCAAAGGCTCCGGTCAGTTCCCCCTTGGCGGCGCCGACGCCGGTCAGGAGGCCGGTCCCGGAGGCCGCGGGCGGACTCGGGGTGTCAGGAGTGGCCGACGCCGGGACAGCCGCAGGGCTCTTCGTCGTGGACGGAGGGGCCGCGACCGACGCCGTCTGGGACGAGCCGGAGTCGGTTGAGGGGGGCGCCGGGGGCTGGCTGACGCTCGGCTGAATGTCGATCGGACTGTCGGTCGCCACCGGCAGCTTGTTGATCGCGAGCCCCAGCAGGACGACCGCGACCGAGGCGGCGATCCAGCCCCGGTGCTCCATCAGCCAGTTCCGCTCCAGCGGCCGGGCGTCCCACGTCATCTGGACCGGCCGGACGCCGAGGTACCGCGCCACCCCCGTCAGATCGCGGATCACTGCTTCCGGCGTCGCGTATCGCTCGTCCGGATCGCTGGCCATCATCTTGCGGATGATCGCCGAGAGTCGGGCAGGGACGGCGGGGTTCTTCTGCGATGGATCGGGGGCCGCCGAGCCGTGGTGGTCGACGATCTTTTGGAACATCGACCGGCTGGGGTACGGCGGCTCGCCGGTCAGCATGTGGTACGCCGTGCAGCCGAGCGAATAGATGTCGCTCCGCACGTCGACCCGCCGCGGATCGACCGCCTGCTCCGGCGAGATGTAGTCGAACGTCCCGAGCGTCGTCCCGGCGACCGTCAGCTCCTCGCCCGCCTGGCTCGCCTGCCGGGCCAGCCCCAGGTCGACGAGGGTCACCCGGCCGGTCGGCTCGATGATGATGTTCGAAGGCTTGATGTCCCGGTGGACCACCCCGGCCGCCGCCGTCGACCGCAGGGCCTCGGCGATCTGGATGACGTAGCTGACCGTCTCGGGGACCGGCACGACCCCGGTCCGGGAGAGGAGCTCGCGGACGTTCGTCCCGGTGATGAACTCGAAGGCGATGTAGTGCAGCCCCTGGTCTTCGCCGATGAAGTAGACCTGGGCGATGTTGTCGTGGTCGAGCTTGGCCGCCGCGCGGGCCTCGTTGTGGAACCGCTGGACGGACGAGGGATCGTGAGACTGCTCGGGGGAGAGGACCTTGAGCGCCACCACCCGGTCGAGCCGCAGGTCGGTGGACCGGAAGACCGCCCCCATCCCGCCGCGGCCGATTCGCTCCTGGATCTGGAAATGCCCCAGGACCGTCCCCGCCACGGAGAGGGAACCTTCGGAGTCGTCCGCCCCCGGAACGCGGGACGGGAAGAGACGGCGGAGCACATCCTCGCGCGCGGGCTCCGTCATGCCGGCCGGCACGAGGGCGGGCGTGCTCGGAGCGGCCCGTTGAGAGGGGAGCGGTCGCAGGAACGCGTAGGCGGTCCTCGCCGAGCTCCCTTCAATCGATGGACGGAATTCTTGTTCCAAACGGATTCCTGATGGACGCAACCTGAACCGCCTCCCGCCGAGAGACCCTCGGAGAGAAGGACGGGTATCGAAAAACCGCCGGCGCGGACGGGAGATTTCGAGATGGGAGATCGGATCGAATCGGCCAGATGGGAATGGGGGCGATTCGAGTCGGTCGCCGGGCTTCAGCCCTCCTGAACGATCCGGACGATGTCCTTTTCGATCGCGTTCAGGAACTGCTGGAGACGGCTGCTGAATTGTCGTGTGTACTGGTCGCTCGCCATGACATCGTCGACCGCCGTGCGGATGCTGATATCCCGCACCTCTTCCTCCGACGCATCCGTCCGGGGACGGGTAAGACGCCGCAGGTGCTGAATCTTGGGGAGAAAGCCCTGGTCCAGGTGCTGATGCAACTCTTTCGCGAGTTGATCCCCCTCGATCAGTTTCTGCCGCAGCGTCAGCGAATCAGGTGCGAAGGACATCCTCATTCCTCATACTCGGGGCCGCCGTGTCGGGAGACGAGTGTCTGTCGCGAATTAAACCTCCCGCGACCGCTGGTCGTCAAGAACTTCACCCCGGTTTTCCCGCAACGACGCATGCACAAGGTGTTATAGGACATGAAGATACTGCTCGTTGCCGATGTTCACGGCAATTGGCCCGCCTTGAGCGCGATCCGTGAGGATTTTGACGTCTGTCTCTTCCTGGGCGATCTCGTCGACTACTGCACGGACCCCGTTCCCTGCATTGACTGGGTGCGGAGCCATGCGACGCAGTTCGTCCGCGGCAATCACGACCACTCCGTCGCCCAGCACATTCCGGCTCGGGGGAATACGGGTTACCGCCGCTGGGCGCAGGCGACGCGGCCGGTGCAGTGGAAGCTGATCGACCGGCCTCGGATGAAGTTCCTGGCCCGGATGCCGACGATGCAGTTCGCGCGGTTTGCGGATCTCTCGTTCTGCATGGTCCATGCGACGCCGCGGGACCCGATGGACGAGTACCTCCCGAACGATCCGGCTCTCTGGAAGGACCGGACGGCGGGGATCGAGAGCCGCTTCGTCTGCTGCGGACATACTCACAACCCGTTCGTGCTGGATCTGGGGGGGACGACGGTTATCAACCCGGGGAGCGTCGGTCAGCCGCGCGACGGCGACCCGCGGGCCTCTTACGCCGTGATAGAAGACGGCCGTGTCGAGTTGCGGCGGGTCGAGTACGACATCGGGGCCACGCTGCGGCAGATGGTGGGGTGTGGGGTCCCCGAGGAGACGGTCGGTGTGGTCGAGATGGCGCTGCGGCAGGGAGGGCAGATTGACCCGGAGCTGTTCGGGCGGATCACGCTGCCAGACCCGCTGGCTTCGGAGTGAGACGGCTCGAACCGCGTCCTTGCCGGCACGACTCTGATCGCTCAAGCCCAACGTGCGACGGCAGTCAGGGGTCAAGGGGGCCACGCCCCCTTGCCGCCGGAGGCACTTCAATGAGGAACCGTGGTAAGCAACGGACGACCGCTTTGTAGAACCGGCGTTGAGAAGTCACCGCTCGCTCTGGAATCCCTGCGGGTTGGTGAGGGGGCATACGGCACGTGGTCCGCGCTTGGACAAGTGCTCCTTCAGAAAGAGCCCTACGAAACGGGCCTCCGGCGGGCAAAGGGGCGTCGCCCCTCTGCACTCCCCACCAGGGTGCCCCTGGACCCGGTGAGTTCACCGTTACGCCCAGCGTACCCTCCTGTGCGAGGTCCCTTAGGCCACCCGCCGGATCGTTTCCCTGCTTTGCGGACGGGCGATCTCCAGCTGGCGGATCAGAGCTTCCGTCGCATTGACGAGTCCACCCCGCTGAGCATTCTTCGACCGCAGGTCTTCCAGTTCAGCCCGGACGCCGCCAAGGACCCCCGGCACCGAAAGCCACACGTCGAGCAGCCGCGTCATCCCCGCGATCTCCGGCTCCGGATCGTCCCCCATCAGGAACTCAGGCATCACCGGCCGGTTCGCCATCAGGTTCGGGAGCGAGAAATACGGGACCGTGATGAAGTACGGCTTGCAGAGCTTCGTCCACGATCCGATCCGATACAGGGCCGCCGCCGGGAGAGCGCGAGAGAGAACTTCGAGGCTGACCGACCCGGAGACCATCAGGCAGCAGTCGACACTGGCGATGATCTCCGACGTCCGCCCGACGTGGACGTCAATCGGGAGCGGCGTGGAGAACTCCGCAAGCCGCTTCAGGCAGAACTCCTGATGCGCCGGCTTGTAGCAGGCGACGTGGAACCGGATGTTCGAGTGCCGCTCGCAGAGCCGCCGGGCGGTTTCGAGCATGGCGTTGAAGTTCCCCGAGAGCTCCTTGGAACGGGAGCCGGGAAGGAGGCCGATCGTGACCGGGGCGCGGCTCTTGAGGTGCTGACAGAACGCCTCGTCGAGCGGGTGCTCGGCAACTTCGTCGAAGAACGGATGGCCGACGTACTCCACGGAGACCCGCTTCTTCCGGTACCACTCCGCCTCGAACGGCAGGACCGACAGGACGTGGTCGACCCACCGCATGTAGAGGATCCGCCACGGGCCCCAGGCCCAGATCTGCGGCGGGCAATAGTAGACGACGCGGATCCCGAGCCGCTTGGCCGCCTTGGCAATGTGCCAGTTGAAGCCGGGGAAGTCGACCAGCACGACCATGTCCGGCCGTTCGGCCTTCAGGAACGCCTTGGCCTGCCAGTAGAGCTTCAGGAACTTCCAGAGCAGCGGGACGACGGCAAAGAACCCCATCACCGCCAGATCGGTCAGGTTGAACAGCTTTTCGAAGCCGGCCGCGGACATCCGCGGGCCGCCGAAGCCGGAGATCCGCAGGCTGGGATCGCGCCGCCGCAGCTCCGTGATGAGATGGGCCGCGTGCTGGTCGCCGCTCGGTTCGCCGACGGAAAAGAAAACGTGCATCCCTGCGATCCCCCCTATCCCCCTGAGGCCTCCCAGTCCCTGGGAAACCGGGCCGAACTGTACCAGCGAACAGCCCGAAGCGGCCAGACGAGTTTCCCGGGCTGCCGATTCTGCCGGCCGTCCGCGGGCAACCGGGACTTTCAGTAGACCCTCCGCCGCGTCCGGACCGATTGTTCCGATCAGACGGGTTCTCCGGCCCCGGTGCGCGACGCACTGGGGCGTGACCGGCAGAAACCGCCGATAGCCACTTTGTTGAGCAAGCGTTCTTCCGCGCGGCTTCGCCGGGAGAGCGAGTCCCCTTCGAACGACTGTGTCGAAATCCTCCTCACAATCCGTTCAGCTCTTCCCGTTCCTCGCGGTGCTCATCTGCGCCATGGGGGCGCTGATCCTGTTGCTGCTCGTCGCGACGCGGCGGATCAAGAACGTCGCCGTCCAGAAGGCGACCAAGGCCCGCGCGGCGAAGATCGCGGAGTCCGTCCGTCGCGAAGCGGCCGAGACAGAAACGCTGGAACCGGCCCCGGCCTTCCTTCCGCAACTCGTCTCGATCTCGGCGAACTTCGATCCCGACATCAGCGCCCAGAAGGCTGCGGAACTCCGGGCCCAGTGGCGGAAGACGGTTGAGGACCTGTCGCAGACCTACTCGGACGAGGTCCGGACTCTGGCGGCGATCCGTGCGGAGGCGATCCAAAAGGAGCAGGCCGACAACAAAGAGCGGACGGCGCTCGAAACGGAGCGGCAACGGCTCGTCATCAAGAAGCAGGAACTGGAAGCGAGTCGGGCCGAGATGACCCGCGACGAGACGCGCCTGAGCTCCGAAGCGGCGGCGACCGACGACGCGGCGCGACGGACCAGGAAGGCGGTTCAGATCAAAGCGGAGGAACTGGCCAATCAGCCCGTTCCGTACACGCTGCTCCCTTACGACGGCCAGCTCGGCACGACCCGCCGGCCGATCATCATCGAGTGCGACGACCGGTCGATCACCTTCGTCTGTGAAGGGGTGACCCTCACCGCCCCGCAGCTCAGCGGTTTTCCTTCGGACTTCAACCCGGTCCTGGCGGGGACGCGGGCGCTCTTCGAGTACTGGAGCGTTAAGGATCGCCAGAACGCCTCGCTCAAGACCCCGCCGCCGCCGTACGTGCTGCTCGTCGTGCGGCCGCAGGGGACGATTGCCTTTTATGTCGCCCGCAAGCTCCTCGAGCAGTTCGACCAGCCTTACGGCTATGAGCTGGTGACGGACGATCTGGAGCTGACCTGGCCGGCCAGCGAGGAGCGGGCCCGGACGGTCTGCCGGGACGCCGTGGAGCGCGTCCTGAAGGAACGGGAGCGGATCGCCTCGGGCCTCCAGGGGCAGCGGTTCCCCGTGGCGAACGAACTCCGGTACGACAACGAACATGGCGTCTTCGTGACGGAGGAGGTCGAACGCCTCCGTGCGATGGACGAATCCGTCGTCGTCGGCGGGCAGCGATGGAAGCGTGAACCAGGTTCAGGGACAGGCGGCGAGCTCCCCGGCGCGTTCGAGTCCGCAGGGTCCGGTACTCGCGGCCCAGGGGGTTCCGGCGGTCCCGGCCCGTCTGGCGGAGAGGGTGGCAGCGGAAATGCCCCGGCAGGATCCGGCACGCCTGGGGCCCCCGGGCGTCCGTCCCCGTCGTCCTATCGCGAGTTCTCCAGCACGTTCCAGGGAAGCTCCGGTCCCCGAGCC
>Ga0247822_10002389_pt1 | contig 11965 bp, 25 predicted proteins | sample 13C_Cellulose_Da_FD_192423 | JGI IMG/M metagenome (GOLD analysis project Ga0247822, IMG submission 192423) | Soil microbial communities from agricultural site in Penn Yan, New York, United States - 13C_Cellulose_Day30 | ecosystem: Environmental > Terrestrial > Soil > Agricultural land | place...
CTGACGCTCACGCCTGAAATGGTCGCCGGCGCCTACGACGCAGCCAATGACAACCAGCCGGCGAAGGAGCAGGCAGCATGATCCGGTACGAGATTGATCTCGATGAGTTCAGCGGCGAGTGCAGGGTTCGCTGCGTCGACGGCAATAAGGTTTGGGAGTGGAGTCTGCGTAATGCACGCATCTCCATTGAAAACACAGCCGAGGAACGCCTCGGAGACCCAGACGATCTGGGTCGGCGCTGGGTCGAGAGAGTGCCCACCGGCAAGGTATCTCTTGATCTGCTCGGTTATGTGGATACGTCGGAGCAGGCAGCATGACCAAGAAACAAGCCTGGACTATCTGGTCGATCAAGCCGCGCTGGCTGCGCGCCATCGTAGCGTGGCCTCTGGTCACTCTAAGCGCCATCGCGATCATCGTCGCGCTGCTCGTCGCCACTGTCGTGTTCGCCGTCCGCGGTGCCTGGCAGGAAGTGGCCGCCGGCTATGTAGAGGGATTCGGAAGCCGCGAGCGCGCCGAGTGGCTGTTGCTGTGCAAGGACGCATGGGCAGCAATGACCGGCAAGGATGAGCCGCAATGACCGCGATCCGCCCGATCTGGCTCCGCACCATTCTAGCGTGGCTGCTCGTGCCGGCATTCGCCGCGCTCCTACTGCCGATGGTCGCGTTCGTCTCTGTCGTCGCGTTCATGCGCGATGGCCGGCGTGGCTTCGTCGAGGTGTGGGTCGACGTACCGTTCCTGGCGGCGGGTGACCTGCTGCTTGGCGTAAAGAACTGAGGAGAGAGAAATGACCGACTATCCACGCCGTAACGCGGCGTTCATCAACGCCATCGCCGAAGAAGGCACGAAGGCCGAGGCCGTCGAGTGGCTGCAGAAAACCTGGGACGAGTTGTGTGCGGTTCGGGCGGCCAATGACAATGGCATAACGATCGGCGCCCTCCAAGCTGCGCACATCGCCCGCCAGGAGGAATGGTGCCCTGACCAGAAGCCAGACTTGTCGTTCCGCGGAAACGAGATGGCCGGCGAGACCGGTGAGGCGTGCAACGTGATCAAAAAGCTCGAGCGCGAGAGACATGGTTGGCGTGGCTCGCGCGACACGGTCGAACACCTTGGCGAGGAGCTTGCCGACGTGGTTCATACGGCGGTGCTATGCGCAATTTCGGCCGGCATCGACCTGGATCCGTACGTCGTCTCGAAGTTCAACTCGACGAGCGAGAAGAATGGTCTCACCACGCGCCTGGTGGCAGCATGATCCACCCACCCAAGCAGGACGGCTGGCTGGTCCAGTCGGACATAGGAGCGAAGGCGAAGGTCGAGGGCTCTCGGCTTGGCCTGCCGATCCACACGTTCTCCGGCCATGAGTTCTGGCCGATGGATCCGCGTGCGTCAGAAGTCCACATCGAGGACATCGCTCACGCACTGAGCATGCAATGCAGATATGCTGGCCATGGGCTGCAGTTCTACAGCGTCGCCGAGCACTCGGTGATGGTGGCATCGTGGCTGCGGGATGTCGGGGCGCCGCGCGCCGCTATCCTCCAGGGGCTTCTGCACGATGCGACCGAGGCGTATCTCGTCGACGTGCCGCGGCCGGTGAAGGCGTTCCTTCCGGGCTATAAGGAGGCAGAGGCTAAGGTGTGGGTCGCTGTGTGCCGGCGGTACAACCTGGACTTGCTGATCAGCCCATGGGTCCACGAGGCTGACAACCGCATCATCGCAGACGAGATGGCTCAAAACATGGTGCGGCCAGACCCGTCTTACGACAACCCATTGGGCATCGATCTCAAGTTCTGGTCGCCCGCCGAAGCCAAGGCGGCGTTCATGATGATCTTCTGCGAAGAGGTGTTGTGATGGAGAAGCTAACCGTCGGCTACGTCAGCTGGGAACCCGGATACGGAAAGTGGGTGGAGTCGCCTCTCTTCGGTAGACCGCTGATGCCAATGGAGGTTGCACCGCAGCCGCACACTGACCACGCCAAGGAAGCCGGCGACTCCACCTTCGTGCGTCGCGTCATCAGCTTCGACGAGCTCCAGCCGAAGTACCATCCGCCGAAGCTGGCGAACGACAACTTGCCGCGCGTCATCGGGCTCTCCGGTCCGGCAGGCAGCGGGAAGTCGACGGCGGCGCAGTACCTGGTCTCCAACTTCGGCTACCGCCGCGTCAGGTTCGCCGGGCCGCTAAAGGCGATGGCCGCCGCTGCAGGCCTCAGCGATCGCGAGATCGAAGGCGACCTCAAGGAATTGCCTAGCGAGCTGCTGTGCGGCCGCACGCCGCGGTACTTCATGCAGCGGCTAGGCACAGAGTTCGGCCGCGACCTGATCGGCGAGGACTTCTGGGTCAACCTGTGGCGCGAGTCTGCCAACGCCATCATAGACGGAGGTGGCCGCGTAGTTGCCGACGACTGCCGCTTCGAGAACGAGGTCGACATGCTCCGCAGTCTCGGCGGCATCGTCGGAGTGCTTCGTGGACGTGGCGGGCTTGCCGCTGCGCACTCGAGCGAAGCTTATGTTCCGGTCCCTGACTTTGTCCTCTCCAATAGCGGCGAGGTGAACAGCCTGCATTTGCAGTTGGCGACCCTCCTCCGCCACGCGGCATAACCCTACGTATTGTCCGCAGTAAGCAACGCCCAGGCTTCGGCTTGGGCGTTTTCTTTTTGTGTATCATTTTGGCACTTGCGGAACCTGTAATTTTGCTGACATGTTAGCAGCGGGCGTGAGAACCCGGACCGAAGATAGGCAAGAGAAGCAGGCGTCAAGCTCGGCTGAGCGTCGGAGTCGAGATTTGCACTTTCGCTGATACCTGGTTGCGCATTGGCGTGCGCCACCAACCTAGCCGCATCCTTTGCGGCCGGGGGCGGTGTGCCATGTCCAGACTAGCCACTGGGTGCCCAGCGGTAGGTTAAAAGCCATCGGCCTGTCTCTTCGGCAGGTTCTCAACCCCCGGCTGGGACGCCGGCAACCGAGAGAAGGGGCCATCGAAAGTGAGTAGTGACTGTGCTAGTGATGAGGTGCATACTAAACATAAGGCCGTGTTGAGTGTAGTGGGCCACGCACCACAAAACGTGATTGTTACCATAATCAAGAAGAGTGCGACTTTAGTCGCAAGGATAGAACCAGAACTCGCCTGAACTGCATGGATGGAGCGCTTCGGTGGCGGAGCCGAGGCGTTTTTCCATTCTAAGCCCCGTGGGCGGCTGTTTGGGGTGCTGGGCGGCAACCGTACCAGACGGTGTCGGCGATGCCGCCGGCGGCGCGCTGTGTGGGCCGTTTTCCGGACAAGAAGAAGCCCGCGCGAGGCGGGCTGGAATTAGCTACGATTTGCTCAACGTATTGGTCTCTTTGGCAGGGACTTTGCTATCCGCGCCAGGTTTGGGAACCCGCCTCGGTCAGTTGCCTTCGTTGAAAAATCATAGAACGCGTCCAGCTTGCTGAGCACTTCGTTGCTGATGACTGCCCTAAGACGGGTCGCCTTCGCTGTTGAAGTCTCCCGTTTACGCGGCGGTTTTGGGTGAAAGGCCATCACGCGAGTCCTTGCTCACTTCGATTATACATCTGATCGTACCACTGTCCATCACCATCCTCCTTCTTGCGCCTGGCGCATCCATTCCTCCGCCTCGCGCTCGCAAGCCGGACATTCACGTTTCTTCGCATCTAGCGCCGCCAGCGACAGGCAGTTGCCGCACCGGCACTTCGGCATCCGGGCCGTCTCGAGTTGGCGCCGGAACGTGTCGATCGTCGGCGGGCCGCGGCGCGGGTAGGTTGTCATTGTCTGCCCTGTATTTCTGCTTGCGCCGGACCCACCGGCCGTTGAGGTAGTAGCCCTGTGATCGCGGCGACTGCTGCCGGCGCAAAGCTTCGGCTGCCGTTAGCGGGTAGCCGAAGCGATCGGTTTGGGAGTCACCCAAACGACACCCCCATGACCGCGCCGATGGCGTAGATCGCCAGGCAGGTGCCGACCGCCGACACGACGAACTCGCCGAGCGACATGGGGAAGATGTGGGTGTGGCGGCGGGTCACTTCGTCACCTCGATAGCTGCTCGGCCGGCCCAGTAGATCGGCCAGACGATGAACAGCGCTCCGGCCCAGGCGTCCGCCGCGTTGCAGCCTTCGTTCCAGTGTGACTGGTAGACGGTCTGGTCGCCGACCTTCACGTACTCGCCGATGAGCTCACACTGGCGGTTGGCGCCGTAGCCGAATGTCAGGAAGGTTGCCGTCGCGTAGACCGCAATCGCAGCAGTCGGCAGCACCCAAGGGCGGAGTCGATCGCCTTTCATACGTGCGGCGCTCACTTCGTCACCTCGATCGGCAGGCAGACGACATTCTGCCCCTCGGTTGCACCAGGCAGACCCTCGGCAATCGCCGCTCGGCAACTCTCGATCGAGCTGTAAGGATACGGAACCACGATGGGCGCCGTTCCGCCCATTACGATCATCAGCCAAGCTGTGAAGGTCGTCATCTCTTCATCCTCCATTGCGCCTCAGCGCGGTTCCATAAACGCGAACTCGCCTATTTCTCGGCAGCAGAATCCAGCTTCGCCGCCCTCTTCGCCAAACCGTGCATCACCGTCGTGTGGTGAAAGCCACCGGTGCGCCGGCCGATCCGTTGCAGGCTGGCGCCGGTCCTGGTGCGCAACTCAGCCCATATCTCCTGCCGGCAGGCCACGGCCTCGACCGACTTCCAGCCGGCCAGTATGTCCTTGCGGTGCAGCCTGTGGCGCACGCACACCTCGTCGATGATCTTGAGCCACGACTTGGGGATGTGCTCGATCTCGACGTGACGGCTCCTGGTCGGGCGTACCGGTGCAAGCGGCTCGCCGGCGCCGAAGGTCGATGGGCGCTGTGCAATGGCCGCATAGTCGCGCCGCCTTACCGGGTGGCTGTCCGCAGCAGCGAACCGGCGCATGGCTGCGGCTACGGTTTCGCGCGAGCGGGCTTGCTCCATGGGGGTGGGTGGGATGGTCATGGTGCGCGCCGGTAGATGGTGAGCGGAAGGCCGGCGATGTCTCGCGCAACCATCCTTGCGAATGCTCGCTCCTTGCGGGTGGTGGTCAAGTACAAGCGCACGATCGACACCACCCGCCTCACGGTTTGCCACATCACACACCCCTCCTAGTGAACCACAGCCCAGCGCCGCCCGCTCCAAGCAACCAGGCCGCAGCCTGGATGCCGATCACGGCGCTGATGTACATCCCTGCATAGGCGTACCATTCGCCGAGCGCGGCCGGGATGATGGCCATTGCGAAAACCAGTGCCAGGCCCAGTCCGAAGGTGATCTTGCTGACGATGCGGATGGCGGTCATCGTGCATCTCCTCTCGAGCGTTCGGCGAGCATGGCGTCGGCGATGGCGTAGGCGTCGACTGGCTCAGCGTTCCAGACGTACTCGCCCCGCCCTGCCAACAACCCGGCCAGCGCCTGCCCTGCGAACCAGTCGCGCAGGCTCATGCCGCCGTGCTCGGAGAGCAACTTGCTGCATTCGTGCATGCCGAGACCGGTCGCCTCGCGAAGATCTTTCACCGTCGCCGCGTCTGGCGACTGCTTACCGGGAAACGCCGGCCCACCATCTTGCTTCGCCATCTTCACTCTCCTCGTCCTGGTTGCCACCAGTTTGGCCGGCGGCCCGCCTCCGGCGTCGCGGCCGGTCGCTATCAAGGCCCTGCCCACGACGAAACGCGGGCGGGGCGGGGGAGTTAGGCGGCGACTTTGGCGGCCTTCTCGGCGTCGAGCGCGGCTTGGACGGCATCGCGATCCATCCACACGATCAGGCCCATGCGCTTGGTGCCGCTCATGCCCATGTCGACCAGTTCGGCGTCGGTGCCGAAGGTGATGCGGGTGCCCTTCTTGTGGTCCCAATTCAGGTCGATCATGCAGGTATCGAGGGACTGGACGCCGACCTTGTCGTCGCCAACTGCCGCGATGAGTTCGCTGGTTTTCATCATGCGGCCTCGACGGTTGCGATGCTCGCCTTCCACGTGAGGAAGGCTGCAAGGACCGCGTCGTACCGGCGGCGCTGGATGGCATTGTCGCGGTACGTCTGGCGGGCGCCATCGGCCATGTAGTCAAAGTTGGTGAGGGCTGCGGCAGCGTCCTCGCCGGTCGAGGGGTTGGCATCGATCAACCGCAGCGCCCATGTGTGCGCCTGATGCTTGTCGTAAGCGCAGTGCGTCAGAAGCGGGTGGACTGCGCGAGCCAATTCGCTGTTGAGGCCGAAGCTCTTCTTGATTTCGCCCAGTGTGTGATTGCGCCTTGCCATCTTCTCTCTCCATCCTGTGCTGCGGTGCAGCGGGTAGCCGATGACTCACCATATGCGAGTTCGCCTTTTCATGTCAACGCGGAAAACGATAAATGCGAATTTATGGCGTAGGCCGATATTCTACCCTTGCACGTCGATTGCACGCGCACCTGTGCAAAATCACGCTTTGTTCCGTGCAATCACGTCGAGTTGCGCATCGGACGCCAAAACTGGCGATTTACGCTACGCAGTTGATTTTGTTTGATTTTCGCTGGTGCTACAGGAGGGGATCGAACCCTCGACCTCTCCCTTACCAAGGGCGACGCTTAAGGTTTGCTGGTGGCCTATTTGCAGGGGTTTTGAAGGGGTTATTTTTGCACTGCACGGATGGTGCACTACGCCGCTTTTGACTCGAATATCCTGGCGACCATCCCTACACCCTCGTCAGCGCCGCAGAATGGTTTCCATTCTAGTCGGGCCTGGTCGTATAAGTCGTCCTCGAGCATGCCGTGCGGGGAGAAGCCTGCCATTGGGAAGTCAGCGGTGTCCTCGTCGACATCGCCTCTCTGGACTGCAATCGGGCCGAGTCCGTCAGTTACTAGCAGCCCGCCGCATCCCGTGACCTCCGCATACTCATATCCGGCCGGATCGAACGCCTCATCGACTACATCCCACAGGTCGGATTCGTTCTTGGCCCAGACTAGACCGTCGATGGCTTTTTCTTCGCAGTGCCGGACAAGGTAGATCGACCAACCAGCCCTAACCGAAGTCTGGTTGTCGTTGGCAGCCCTGTGGGCCTTGTTGTGCAGTGGGTGCTCGAGAGTAATAGCTTCGATCTCGGCGGCCTGGGCTTCTGCTCTCGTGTCGAACCACTCGATCGTCACGTTCGCGATGTCGACAAACCACGGCGCCGACGCTCTGTGTTGCGCCAGGCGGCCTACAGCGCTCAACGAGATGCCGACATAAAGCAACTCGCCGTCAGCGTCCCAGTGCCGATATAGTGCGGTGCGGTTGGTCATGCCTTCTTCCTCTTTTCCAAGTCCGTTCGGCGGCCCATGTTCTCATGGAGCTCTGCTGATGACTTCAGTGGATCCGCCCACCAAGGCAATGCTCGCCACTGCTCTGGCACTGCGAGCGTGTTGATCGCCTCTATGAGCGGCGCCTGCGGCACGTTGGTGTAATGGCGGGACATGTCATCTACGGCATGTCCAAGGATCTGATCCTTGATGTGCGAGTGCACACCGTTGATCACAAGCTGCGTCGATACTGAGTGGCGGCCAGAGTACGGTGCTATGTCCATGATACCAGACCGACGGCGGGCTCCAAGTATCGACGTCTTCATCTGGCCGCCACCATCTTCCTTCAGCGCATATGCGGCACCCTTATGTGTGCGGAACAGCACCCCGCCACGCTCGACTAGGGCGGTGAAGAGCGGCACCAGGAACTCGTGCATTGGAATGCCACGCGGCTCACCAGTCTTGGTTTTTGTCAAAACTATCCAGCGGCCCTTCACATCGACACCTTCCGCTTCGAGGCCGAATAGCTCGATTGGACGCATGCCGGTGAAGAACAGCGCTGTCATCAGCATGGCTGGAGCCGGCGACATCGCAGCAACGAACTGCGCGGCACGATCGTACCCAACTGGGTGTGTTCCAGCACGCTGCTTCTTCAGCGCAACGACGTTGGTGCCCTTTGGCTTCTTCGGACGCTTCCACTTGCGAGGCTCCGCCCATTCGTTACCGACTGCGTGGTTCCAAACTGCGATGAATGGCGTGTAGCACTGCCTGTTGCGCGTCTCGTGGTTACCGGCCGGGTAGATTTCGCGCCCTGCCCTGTCTATGTCGGATTGCGTGATTGACTTGAGAAGCAACTTGCCAAAGCGCTCGTTAAGCGGCCCGAGAAATCTTGGAGATCCGCCGGACTCCCCATACGAAACCATAGCCTCCTCGAAGGTGACCATGTGTTTCTTACCGTGTAGTAGCTCCTCGGTTATGCGGCCTTCCGTCCTGGTTCGGTAGATTTCCGCTTGCCCTTCGTCAGAAAGGCGCGTGCTCTCGTAGAAAGACTTACTTCGCTCGCCGACAGTAATGGTGCCGCGGATGTACCAGATGTCTTTTCGTTTGAATTTCGTGAGGGGCATCGCGTCTCATCCCAAATTGAGAGAAGGTCACTCTCGCTGAATAACACCGTGCGCCCAAAAATAGAGCAGTTGCCAGTTCTTCTGGCAACTCGAGCCACAGCGGACTTTGTTGTCCTTAGGTATGCCGACGCCTCTGCCAGCGTGTAGATCTTGCCCAGCGGTCCGGGTTCATTATCATTCGCCGCGGTCATGGGGCGTCCTTCAGAGCTTGGCGGGCGCGGCGAACGTCTACGGCTTTGCGATAGTTGTCGAGTTGATCGCGCCGCCCGACGTAGGCCATGCCTTGAGGGTAGGCGAACTGGCATGTCCGGTTCGACAGAACGTCGATCTCGTCCATCGCCCACAACAGCGACAGCTCAGCCGCCTCCGCTCGGGCTACTAGCCGCTCTATCGCTGCGGCGACCGACTGAGCCTCCGCTTCGGTGAGGTGCACTTCGCCATCGAACTCGACGCCAATTCGCGAGCGCAGCAGGCGCGCCAGTCCCAGGTCATCACTCTGCATGGGTGGTGTCCTTGAGAGCGGCGCGGCCGGCGTCGGTGACGGACCAAAGCACGTTGCGAGTGCTGGGCGTGACGTCGTTTTGATCGCCATGCTCGGCATACCCCAGACGGGTCAGAACCGCGATTGTTCGAAGTGAGCAGCCGAGTGCGTATGCCGACATGCCGACGATGTGAGGCTCGGCGAGTGCACTGAGGACGTCCAGTTGTGCCTTGCTCAACTTCATACCCCTTCTCCCCGTGATGGAGGGGTGGGGAGGGGCTGCCAGTGGGTCGGAGCGGCGGAGCCTATGCCATGCAGTTCCTCGCGCGCCGGGTCGCTTGGGATTACCCCGGTCTGCCAGTTATTCCATGGCGCGTACCAACGGGCCTTCTCTACCTTTGACCATGGAGAGCCGAGCCAGAGAAGCACTTCGCGGCCATCCTTCGGCGCCGTCTCGATCGGCTGCCACCCCTCCAGTATCCCTTCATCGCGAACAGCTAGGGCGGCGGTGAGGGCTTCGACCATTCGATCGCGAGCAGTGCGCGACGTGACGGGGTTGAATCCCCAGTACGCCGACATCGCGGCCTCAACCTGCGCCTCCGTCACCCCACCCGCTGCCACAGCAGGAGGGGAGACGTAGAGGGGGCGGACGATCCATCCGTTATGCTCCCACATTTCGGCCTTGGCCCTCTTGCGGGTAATGTCGGATGTGATGCCGTCTGGTTGGATGCCCTCCCATGCGACAGCCACCACCTCCGCCTGTTCATCGCTAGAGCGGCGGTTCCAGGCGGCGATAGCTTGATCCTTGGCCGCCGAGATCTCCGCTTCGCCGGCATGTGGTCCGCCATGCGAGAAAGAAGGCCCGCTAGTGCCGCATTTTGTGCAGCGGCAGAACCAGCGGCCAAGAGAGTATATCGGAGGCTGTGCGGCGCCGTTGCACCATGGGCACGGGCGCAGTTCCTGTTCCTTGTTCATCAGGGATGCTCCCCGAGGGCGGAAAGGGCGACACGAGCCTTACTCTCAAACGCCCGCCACTGGTGGTTGACGATGCTCTCGACAACGGCCGGCGGGTCGCCCAGCCCAAGCTCATCCGCTGCGAGCGCGCGAGCTACCCGCTCGACATCAGCCTCTGTCGTTTTCACCCGCACCCCGGATGCTGGAGAGGATGGAGAGGCGGCGTAGAGGGGTTCGCAGGCGCCAACGGAATGAGCGCCCGACATTTCCACTTCCCTGTCGTCTTCCCTTGGGTCGACGTCGCTGTACCGCCAGCCGGCGTTGTAGCCTTCACCGTCTAGCCAGCGAAAGGCCACCGGCACCCCCGCCTCTGCCTCTCTGCGGTGCTGGAGTTCGGTGAGGGCGGTCGCGCTACTCGTCTCATCGGTCATCCCGGAGAGTTGGGCAATGAGAGCGTCGATCATTCTGGCGGCGTGGTCCGCTTCCTCGTAGGAAATCCAACCAACACGATTGGGATCAAGTCGAAGGTAGTCCGCGATCTCCTTGGCTTCGTCCAAATTAGCGTCCATCGTTTTTCTCGCTGTCTTGATTGAGGTTGGTCCTGCGGGCGGGACGCAGTAAGTCATGTCTCCGCAGCATGGGTTGTGCTTGCAGGTGTTGATCATTTTGCGCCATCCTTGGCACGAAGCCGGTCCAGTCGTTCGATCTCAGCGAGGATCAGTGCGCCAGCCTTGACGAGGTTGCGGCGCTTGTCCTTCGGCTTCCACCACGACCCATCCCAAGGCCAGAGGTGACCGAGGAAGTGCGGTGACCGAACGGCAGTGAATGCGTAGCAAACTGCTGCTGCGGCTAGTTCGCCCTGTGAGTGCTCGTCATCGTGCGCCGGGGTCCAGCCTTCGGCCTCAACCTGCCGCTGCCGCTCGGACGCTACGTCCTTAAGCGCGCTACTCGTCTCCTCGGTCATCCCGGAGAGTTGGCGGAGGGACCGGAGTTCGGTCGCGAGCAAAAGCGTCGTCTGCTTTTGCCACAGCATTTCGCCATACTCGGTCGCATCCTCGGGGATAGCGGAGCGCTCGTAGCGGATTTTCAACAGACGCACGGACTCGTTCATCCCGGCGATCAGCGCCGTCAGTTGGTCGTCGCTCAGCTTCTCGGGGGATACGGTCATGATTGGGAGGGCTCCGCTTTGGAGATGGCGGCCTTCGCGCAGTACAGGGCCGCCCACGTCTCGGTGGACGCCTCCTCTGAGCGGTCGCTTGCCCACGTGCCGAAGTGCTCGACCATGCGTTGCAGCTCGGCCAGCAACTCAGGCGCCGCGGCAATCAGGCGGGCGTTGGCCTCGAAGGGGTCGGCCTTGCGCTTACGGTACTCGGCGTAGCATTCGGACGGGACGGAGCTGTCCTTGGCGACAGCGACGATGTCGCCAATGTTCTCTCCCGGCAGGGGAAGCGCTCGCACATAGCCCCAATCGTCATACTCGTTGGGACGGTACTGCCAAGGCCCCGGGGTGTGCGTCCTCTTGTCGTTCATCACTGTGTCCTGCGAAGGTTTCGCGATTCCACACACATATGCGACTTCGCCTAATCGGTCAACAATAAATGCGAATCCGCATGTCAATAGGCGCGCATAAATGCGGCGACATGTTGCCGCCGCACCACGCTACCGACGCTGCTTGCGGCTGGCCTCGAGCACCAGTGATGCGACCACGATGCCGGAGATCATCACTTCGTCACCATCGCTGCCATTGCGGTACTGAAGCGGCGCCTGGTACTCCGGATCATAGGAGCGTGGCCACAGCCACTTCTTTCCGTCCTCACCGATGATCAGTTCCTTGAGCGTCGCCTCGACGAGACCGTGCTTGTCCTTGCGGATGACGATCACGCGGTCCTCGTGCTCCGGCTCGCGGTACGACATGGTCGAGGCGGCATAGACAGTGGTGCCCGGCGGATAGACTTGGTTCATGCTGGATCCGGCGACTTCGAACGCCTGCAACTCCAGACGGCTGGTGGGAATGCCGTCGATGGTGTTCGGGATCGGCGCCTCGATCAAGCGCTGGTCGCCTTCCGGATATTCTACAGCTTCCCGCCAGTCACCTGCCTGCAGCACACCGACGAGCGGAACGCGGCGCTGCCGAATAGTGGACTCGCCGAGCTTCGGCATGTCCATCC
>Ga0247822_10002390_pt1 | contig 11965 bp, 5 predicted proteins | sample 13C_Cellulose_Da_FD_192423 | JGI IMG/M metagenome (GOLD analysis project Ga0247822, IMG submission 192423) | Soil microbial communities from agricultural site in Penn Yan, New York, United States - 13C_Cellulose_Day30 | ecosystem: Environmental > Terrestrial > Soil > Agricultural land | place...
GCATTTTCCATGGTGATGGTGCGGGTGACGCCGTCGACGCGCGAGTCGCCGCCGGTCTTGCCGTCGATGGCCTTCTGCGGGCCCCACAACTCGTCGTCGTCCTGGTAGCTGAGCGCCTGCCGGGCCTTGCCCGTGTTGGCGATGTTCTTGTCCCCTTCGAACAGCTGCACTTCGGCCAGCGACAGCTGCTTTCCCGCGCCCGGGAGTTCGAACCGGACAAACCGGGTTTTGAGGTCGCCGCTGGGCCTTCCCGGGGAGATGGTGATCTTCTCGAGTTCACTCAGCTTGAACTTCTGCTCGGGCTTGTCGCCGGCGGCGGGGACGATCAGGACGCCATCGACGATGGTGGTTTCGCGGCCGGTGATGGTTTCGCCGGAGATGGTCTGCACGGTATCGGCGAACGCTGGAGAGGTCAGCAGGGCGGTGAGGCTGGAAGCGATCAGCCAGGATCGAGCGGTTCGAGTCATCAGGCGTGCTCCCTTGCGAGGACATTCGCCCTTCGCTGGTCGAATGTGTGGGGTCACTCTATCAAAGAGCCAGATTGCGTGCAGTGATGGCTCCGGAGGCTGACAAACGGCCGGCCGGAGGTGGGAATGAGACGTCTTGCTGACGTCGCGTGTTTGCAGAAAAAGGGCGGACAGGCATGCGGGCGGTCCAGAAGAGTATCGAGCAGCTCTACCGCGCCTTCGCGACGACCCCGAGGCCACGGAAGATCGACGGCTGCCCGTGCTGCTTTACGGATGAGGAGATCGCAGTCGTCCTCGGGAAAGATCTCCGGGAGATTGCACCGGACGAGATCGCGTCCTACGCGTCGTCCGCCTTCCTGACGGTGGGGGCGAAGCGGGACTACCTATACTTCCTGCCGCGGATCCTGGAGATCACGGCAACGGAAGTCGGCTGGTGGCCGGACCAGGCAGTGACGGGGCGAGCGATCCGGGACGCGGAACCGGATTCGTGGAGCGACGCTCAACGGGGGGCGCTTAAGCAGTACCTGGAGGCGGTCATCGAGTCTTCCATCGCTTCGGAGCGGTACTACGATCTCGATGACTGGATGTGCGCGATCGGCCGAATGGAATTCGACGTCGAACCCTACCTCAGGCAGATTGAGAAAAGCCCGGCGGCGGTGCTCGACTATTTCGAGCATAACGCCGAAACACTGCATCAGGGGAGACTGTCGAATCTCTTCTGGGAACCTCCCAATGAGGCGCACGACGCCGTTGTGAACTGGTTCTTCTCGCCTGAGATCGCGAAAATCCCGTACGACGCTTATGGATACGTGCTGACGCGTGCGGACTGATGAGGCAGGCCTGGACGGTTATCCGCTGCCGATCCGCAGGCGTCCACTGATCAGGAAAGACGTTTTGATGCAGTACATTGACCCCCACGTCCACATGGTTTCGCGGACGACGGATGACTATGAGCGGATGGCCCGGATGGGGTGCGTGGCGGTCAGTGAGCCGGCGTTCTGGGCCGGGTTTGACCGCGGGTCGGTCGAGGGGTTCCGCGACTATTTCCGGCAGCTGACGGAGTTCGAGCCGAAGCGGGCGGGGTGGTCGGGGCTGGCGCATTTCTCGTGGCTGTGCATCAACGCCAAGGAGGCCGAGAATGTCGCGCTGTCGCGGGAAGTGATCAAGATGATTCCGGAGTTCATCGACCGGACGGGGGTGCTGGGGATCGGCGAGATCGGGCTCAACAAGAACACGAAGAACGAAGCGACGATCTTCTCGGAGCACCTGGAACTGGGCTCGAAGATCGATGAGCTGATCCTGATCCATACGCCGCACCTGCAGGACAAGTACAAGGGGACGCGGATGATCGTCGACATGCTCAAGGAGCATTCGGAGCTTGATCCTTCGCGGGTGTGCGTCGATCACGTCGAGGAGCACACGGTGGGTCTCGCGAAGAAGAACGGCTTCTGGTGCGGGATGACTTTGTACCCGACGACGAAGTGCACGCCGGCCCGGGCGGCGGACATCATCGAGCGGTGGGGGGATGACCGGATCATGGTCAACTCGGCCGGCGACTGGGGGCCGTCAAATCCGCTGGCGGTGCCGGATTTCATCCAGGAGATGAAACGCCGCGGGCATAGCGATGCGAAGATCAGGAAGGTCGTGTACGACAACCCGCTGGCGTTTTTCTCGCAGTGCAAGCGGTTCAAGTTCAAGGGGTAGGAGTGCAGCTTTGAGGCTGTTTGACGCAGGCTAAAGCCTGTACTCCTCCACCAGTGCTCGATTTCAGTTTTCTCCTCGAAGAGTGGCACCATGAATCGACGCGACCTGCTGACTTCCTCGTTCGCCGTGGCTGCCGGGGCTTTGATCCCGGGACTTCCGTCGGCGACAGCGGCCGAGCCCAAACCGGCGGGGAAGGTGCGGCCGAACCGGATTGCGGTTTCGACGTACTCGTACTGGCGGTTCAACGACGAGACGAAGCTGCCGATTGAGAAGTGCATCGAGCTGGCGGCCGATGCGGGGTTCGACGGGGTGGAAGTCCTGCACATCCAGATGACGGATGAATCGAACGCCGCCTTGATGAAGATCAAGCAGCGGGCGTTCAGCCTGGGGATGGACCTGTGCGGGTTCTCGACGCACCAGAGCTTCATCAGCCCGGATCCCGCGTTCCGGAAGAAGAATGTCGAGCACACGAAGAAGTGCATCGAGCTGGCCTACAGGCTCGGCATTCCGACGATCCGTGTGAACACGGGACGGTGGGGGACGAGCAAGAACTTCGACGCCCTGATGGCGAACAAGGGGATCGAACCGCGGCTGGAGGGATTCACGGACGACGATGGATTCAAGTGGGCGATTGACGGCCTGACGGAGTGCCTGGCCAAGGCGGAGGAGTGCGGCGTGGTGATGGGGCTCGAGAACCACTGGGGGCTCGGGCGGGACGCCGTCGGCGTGATCAAGATTATTGAGGCTGTGAAGAGCCCGTGGCTGCGGGCGACGCTCGATACGGGCAACTTCCTCGAGAACCAGTACGAGCAGTACGAGGCGATGGCACCGTACACGGCTTACGTCCAGGCGAAGACGTACGGCGGCAACGGGAAGTGGTACACGCTCGACATTGATTACGACCGCGTGGCACAGACGCTGAAGAAGGCGAACTACCGCGGGTACGTTTCGCTGGAGTTCGAGGGGAAGGGAGATTACGAGGTGGAGGTGCCGAAGAGTCTGGAGATGTTGAGGAAAGCGTTTGCGTGATGGGGGCGCGAATGGCGCGTGGGTCCGGGGGCCGCAGGCCCCCGGCTTTGGAGTCGGGGCAGCGGGGGCGGGATGCCCGTGCCACGGTGCAGGATTGCGAGTCGCTTGAGGAGTGCGAACGTGGCGGAAGTCGACATTCTCCAAGGCGTGAAAGTCGCGGGCGGGAGCTTTGACGAGGCCAACAGCTACGAGAATCAACTGAACCGTGATCCGGGGTGGGCGATGCTGGAAGGGAGTCGACACTTCGACGAGAAGGATGCCGTCTTCGCGTCGTTGCGGAGCATTTCCAAACGCCTCGATGATCTGGGGATTCCATACGCCATTGTTGGCGGAATGGCGATGTTCAAGCATGGCTTTCGACGGTTCACGGAGGACGTCGACCTGCTCGTCACGCGTGAATCGCTGGATCGCATCCACCGCGAGTTGACCGGACTCGGCTACCTGCCGCCTCATTCCCAGAGCAAGCATCTCAGGGATACATCGACGGGTGTTCGAATCGAGTTTCTCGTCACTGGTGAATTTCCGGGTGACGGCAAAGAGAAGCCTGTTGCGTTTCCCGACCCGAAGGCCGTGGGTGTTGAAATCGACGGTGCGCACTATGTCGCGTTGCCGACTCTGATCGAGCTGAAGCTGGCGTCTGGTATGACGGGACGCGGCCGGCTGAAGGATCTGGCCGATGTGCAGGAGCTGATCAAGGTGCTGCACCTGCCGCGCGACTACGCCGAGCAGTTGAACGAGTATGTACGTCCGCGGTTTTTTGAGCTTTGGGACGATGCGGCCGGGTGACGCGGGTTTGATTCCGCGGGAGGATCAGGCGCCCACAGGCGGGATTGGCGCGCGCGTCCGGAGGCCGCAGGTCCCCGGCTTTGGTTCGGAGTTGAGAACGCATGGGCTGGGAGCCCGTGCCACGGTGTGTCAGAACGTCCAGCCGTCGGGGAGGATGGTGCCTTTGGGCACGCAGATGATGCCGTCGCGGACGAGGACGGGGCCGCGTTCGCCGTTTTCGGGGAAGCCTTTGGGCAGCCGCAGCGTGACGCGGTCGCCGATGCGGCAGTTCTTGTCGACGATCGCCCGTTCGATGACGGCGCCTTTGCCGATGCCGAGGGCCGGCTGGTCCCCCTGGCGTCCGGCGTGGGCCGAGTCGTATTCGTCGGCGCCCATCAGCACCGATTCCTGGATCGTGGCATCGGGCCCGATGTAGCAGCGGAGGCCGATCAGGCTGTTTTTCACGACCGCGCCCTGTTCGATGCGGCAGCCGTCGGCGACGAGGCTGCCGATGATCGATGCTCCGTCGATGCGGGTCGGGGGGAGGAAGCGGGCGTGGGTGTAGATGGGCGCGTGCGTTTCATCGAGCCGGAACGGCGGGTCGGTGGCGGCGAGCGCGAGGTTGGCTTCGTAGAAGGACCGGATGGTTCCGATGTCTTCCCAATAGCCGTCGAACAAGTGCAGTTGCACCTTGCGGGCGCGGATGGCGGCCGGGAAGACTTCCTTGCCGAAATCGGCGTAGGTCGTCTTGTCGAGCATTTCGACAAGCGTCTTCCGGTTGAACAGGTAAATGCCCATGCTGGCGAGGCAGTCGCGGCCTTCGCTTCTGATGCCGCGGGAGTCGATCCATTCCGGGCTGGTGCGGACGAGGTCGAGCTCGGCCTTCGTCTTCGGCTTTTCGAGGAAGCCCTCGACGCGGAAGTCGTCGTTGACCCGCATGATGCCGAACGAGGCGGCCTTGTCGGCGCTGACGGGGAGGGCGGCGATGGTGACGTCGGCTTTGGCGTCCTGGTGGGTCTTCAGCATGTCCCGGAAGTTCATCCGGTAGAGCTGGTCGCCGGAGAGGATGAGGACGTAATCGATTCCGGGCTGCTGCAGGTACCGCATCTGCTTGCGGACGGCGTCGGCCGTGCCCTGGTACCAGGCTTCGCCTTCGTTGGTCTGCTGGGCGGCGAGGATTTCGACGAAGCCGTTGGAGAACTGGTCGAACGTGTAAGTCTGGCGAATGTGGCGATGCAGGCTGACGGAGTTGAACTGCGTCAGGAGGTAAATCCGCCGGATCCCGCTGTTGATGCAGTTGGAGATCGGGATATCGATGATGCGGTATTTCCCCGCGAGCGGCACGGCCGGCTTGGACCGTTCGGCGGTCAGCGGGAGCAGCCGGGTTCCTTTTCCGCCGCCGAGGACGATGCAGGCAATGTTATGCATGGGTTGGGCCGCGGGAGGGGAATCGAGCCTGACCGGGTGAGACGCTGGCTCACTTTTGTCCATCCAATAGACGGCGTTGGCCGCCGGGGTCATCGGACCACAGGGCGGCGAAGAATGCAAGAGGGGGGGAGATTGGTCATTTGTCAGTGGTCATTGGCGATTTGGCGATTCCGGCGCGGCGCTCCGATGGCCAATGACCGTTGAGCAATGACCAATGACAAATCCCGGGAATCCGGGACCGGCGGGTCGTGGCTCGATTGGACGCGCCGAGTCCGCTCCTCTGCTCTCGAACCCGTTGAATCGCACCGCTTTCCGGCGGGAGTCGGCGGATTCTGCGGGGTGTCGGTCTGTGGCCGGCCCGAATTGGTGGGACGTCTTGACCGGGTGAGGCCGACGTGGAAAAACCCGCGCGGTCCCCTGCCACAACAGGTCTTTTTCGGGCTGGAGTCCTCGCCAATCGCACCCGGCAAGGGTTGATTCGAGGGCCCGGAGCCAGGCTTGCGGCGGGAGATTCAACCGGAACGGCAAAATCGGCATTGCCGTCACAGTTTGACTCATCGTCAAAACCGTCGAATTCCGAAAAACCTGAAGACTGCTGAGTCTCTGTACCCGCATTGCGCGGGGGAGAGACGCCCATGTTTGGCCCTGCACGTGCGTCGGAACGGATTTCCGTCGCAAACGGGCTGTTGGAGAGCCTCATGCACTGGACGCGAGTCAGCCTGTTCTGTCTGGGTGCGGCCCTGTTGGCCTCGTCACAACCTGCTTTGGCGCAGGTGGTGAGCGAGCAGACCGGCGTCGTGCAGCTGGATGACTATAGCGGCTCGATGGCGCTGTCGAACGACGGCGGATCCTGGATGCAGGTTGACCGCATGAGCGGCGACGGCGTCGGCTTCCAGTCGGGCTATACGCGGGTTGGCGTCCGCAACAAGTGGCTCGACTTCGGCGAGTCGCATCTGTTCACCGAAATCAACGGCACGATCAACGATCAGAGCCGGCTCGGCACGAACCTGAACCTCGGCTGGCGTACGATGTACGACGGCGGCGTGTTCGGCGTGTTCGGTGCGTACGACAACTACGAATCGAACTACGGCAAGAACTACCAGCAGGGCGTGGTGGGTGCTGAATACCTCCACGAGTGGCTGGACCTCAGGGCCAACGGCTACGTGCCGTTCGGCGACCGGGACAACTTCATCGGGGTCGTCGATCCCGGGACTGAGCTGACCTTCTTCGGCCATGACTTCGGAACGATCGGCAAGGCGCAGATCGAACGCTCGCTGGCGGGCTTCGACCTGGAAGGCGGCGTGCCGCTGCCGGTGGCGACGTTCCTGCGGATCTACGGCGGTACGTATTTCCTGACGGCGAACGACAACGACACCTGGGGCGTCAGGAGCCGTATCGAAGCCCGCGTCGGCGAAGGCTCGGCCGTGAACTTCATGGTCAGCGACGACGAGCGGTTCGGCACGAACCTGAACCTGAACGCCACCGTGTGGTACGGCGGCGGACCGACGTCGCCGTTCAAGTTCCGGCGTGATCGCAGCGGGTACTCGCGTCGTTACGACCCGATCCGCCGTGCCCAGACGGTCCAGCTCGCGCAGGATCGTGAATCGGTCAACGTGCCGCTCACCAACGCGGAGACGGGCGAACGCTTCAATATCACGTGGGTCGACAACACCGCTGCCGGCGGCGGCGACGGCACCGTCGAGAATCCGTTCAACTCGCTGCCTGATTCGGCCCCCGGCTCGGATCACGTCCTGGTCAAGCGGGGTGTCGGCAACACGATCGGCAACATCGTTCTCGAAGACAACCAGCACCTGTGGGGTGAAGGCCGCGTCTACCAGCTCAGCACCATCGAACGCGGCATCGTGACGATTCCGGACGCCTTCTTCGACCAGACCGGCACGCGGCCGACTTTGGCGCCGCGTCCGGGCGACGAGAACATTCCGATCGTCACGCTGGCGAACAACAACGAAGTCATCAACTTCTTCATGACCGGCGGCACCGCCCCGGCCGTGGAAGCGCTGAACCCGATCACGAACTTCCGCCTGGAGCACCTGGATATCACCTCGGCCGTGGGCATCAACCTTGTTGACGCCGGCGGCGTGGGCATCCTGAACGACATTCAGGTCCGGAATGTCGCCGCGAACCAGACTGGCATCTTTGTCCGCAACAGCGGCGGCGATGTCCTCAACCTGGACGCGGACAACCTGAGCTCGGTCGGCGGCGACACCGGCCTGCAGATCATCGCCGACCAGGCGACGGTCACCGCCGACATCAATGGACTGATGACGGATCGGACCGCGGCGACGGCGATCATCCTCGGCCAGTTCAATGGCGAACTGAACGTCACGATGCAGGATGTTGAGGTCCGGAACACGGGTAACAACACGCTGCACGGCATCCTGGTCGACTCGATTCTGGGATCGACGGACGTCGCGATGGACGATGTGCAGGTCCGCGGCGTCGGCGACCTGCTGTTTGTGCGGGGGCTGTCGACGGACGTCGAAGTCACCGCTACCAACAGCGACTTCAGCAACAGCCTGGCCGGAACCGGCATCACGATCGACGTCGATGACACGACGGGCGTCTTTGGCTTCGAGAACATCATCGCCTCGAACAACTCCGACGACGGCTTCCGGCTGAACGCGACGAATGGCTCGACGGTGAACGCCGCGATTCTCGACAGCGACGTCAGCTTCAACGGTGACAACAACTTCGACGTGACGCTGAGCGGCGGTTCGGTGGTGAACTTCTTCGTCGACCCGACGACGGCGACCGACAGCGGCAACGAGGCCTTCTCGTTCGTGGCCTTTGATGCGAACACCGTCCTGAACGCGACGTTCGAAGACGTCGACCTGGCGCGGGCCGGTGGCTCGGCCATCAGCGGTGCGGTCGATGACGGAGCGGAGGTCAACCTGTTCCTCACGAACGTCCAGGCGTCCGACTCGGGGCTGCATGGTCTGAACGTGTCGGTGACCGACTCGTCGGACTTCTTCGCACAAATTGAGAACAGCACGTTCACCCGCAGCGGCCTCGGCAACAACGGCCGCGGCGTGAACCTGATCGTGGCGAACAACTCGATCGCGGAGATCCACATGGACTCCACGCCGGCCAACAACAACGGCGCCGAAGGTCTGCACTATGAAGTGCTGACGGGCGTCGACGGGGCCAGCACCCTGATCGGCACCGTGACGAACGGCAACTTCTCGGATAACTCGATCCGCAACGTGTTCGGTCTGGTCGACGGGGCCGGCTCGACGGCAAACTGGACGTTCACCAACGTGACGGCGGATCTGCTGCTGACGGGCGGCGCCGGGGCCGTCGAACTCGCCTCGCTCAACGGCGGCCAGCAGCAGGTCGTCTGGAGCGGGCTGACCAGCTCGATTTCCCAGAGTGCGACGGACGGCGTCAACCTGACGGCGGACGGGGCCAACAGCATCCTGAACTTCATCTTCAGCGACGGCCAGATCAGCCAGAACGGCGGGCAAGGCATCGATGCCCAGGCCTCGAACGGCGCCCAGATCCTGGTTGATCTCGAGAACGTCCAGGCGAGCTTCAATACCAACGAGAACATCCTGGCGAACGCCCTCACCGGCGGGCAGGTGGTCGTCAACGCCCTCAACAGCGACCTGTCGAACGGCGGTTTGGGCACCAACCGGGACAACGTCCTCTTGTCGGCGACCGGGGCCGGCTCGCTGGTCGGCGGCGTCTTCGACGGCGTCAACGTCGACAACAGCGGGCTGAATGGCCTGCACGCCGACATCAACGCCGGCGGCTCGCTGGACATGCAGTTCCTGAGCTCCAATCCGCTCGCCCCGAGCAGCGCCTCGAACAACCTGAGCGGCAGCGGCATCCGGATCGAGGCGACAAACGCCGACTCGATCAACGTGGTCAGCTCGGGCAACTCGATCATCTCGGATAACAACAACGACAACGTCGAAGTGGACGTGGCCGGGGCGAACTTTGCCTTCGTGCAGATCGCCGGGCTGATGGACCGCAGCGTCACGGGCGACGGCATCAACATCGACTTCGATTCGGTGCTCTCCGGCGGCATCTCGGTCGGGCCGGGCTCGGCCAGCGACAACGCGGATGACGGCGTCGACATCCGGGTGACGGGCGCCACGACGGTGCTCGACCAGGGGATCTCGATCTCGAACGTGACCGCGACCGGGAACGGCGACGAGCCGATCGTGGTGGTCACCTCGGGGGCCACGATCACCGGCGGCTCGATCGACAACAACACGACCGACGGCGGCAACAACGGCATCTCGTGGTCGACCGACAGCGGGACCGTCGACGTCAACATCACGAACAACACCGTCACGAACGCCACGGACAACGGCATTCTCGTGACGCTGAACGGCACGGCGATCGGGAATGAGGTTCATATCGACTTCAACCCGTCGATCACCGGGAACGGCGTGGCTCCGCTGAACGGAATCCAGCTCCGCGTGGCGGACAACGCACAGGTGAATAACGGCTCGATCAGCGGCAACGGCGTCTCGCTGGCCGCCAACTACGGCATCCTGGTGAATGTGACCGACAACGGGCTCGTGGATACGTTCACGGCGGACGGCAACACGATCAGCAGCAACGGCATCGACGGCTTCCTGTACACGTCCTCGGGCAACACGACGCTCAACAACCTCGTGATTTCGGACAATGCTTCGTCCCAGAACGTCGGGGCCGGCATCAGCGTCCTCCTGGACTCGGTGGCGGGTAACGGGAACGTCGAGTTCCGCGGCAACCTGGCGACGACGAACGGCACCGACGGCATCGTGATGACGGGCATCAACACGTCGCTGACGAACCTCGACTTCCTCGGCAACGAGGGGAGCTCGAACGGCGGCAACGGCATCCGCGTCAACATGACCAGCGGCGGCGTGGAAACGCTGGGCAGCGTGTTCGGCCAGGGGAACATCGCCCTGGGCAACGCCGCCAACGGCATCCACGTGACGATCGACGGCTTCGATCCGACGACCCCGACCAGCGTGTTCTGGGATTCGACCACGGCTTCGAACAACACCGGCGGACGCGGCCTGTTCCTGGAACTGCAGAATCACGACTTCTCTGACGTGGTGGTCATCGGCTCGAGCTTCTCCAGCAACGGCACGGACGGCGTCGGCATCCAGCTGACGAACGCCAACGCGGACAACGTGGTGCTGGACTCGAGCACCTCGGAGCTGAACACCGGGGCGGGAGCGGTGATTGCTACGACCGGCTCGACGATCGGCCTGGTGCAGGTGTCGAACAACAACGCCGGCTTCGGCAGCGGTCTGTCGAACAACGGTGCGAGCGGCCTGCAGCTTGACTTCGACTCGTCGGTGATCAACAGCTTCATCGTCGACAGCAACGTGATGGACGCCAACGGCCTGCATGGCGTCGAGATGAACGTCACGAACAACAGCACCCTGCCGCTGTTCGGCAGCTCGATCGTGAGCGGCAATACGATCACCGGGCATGGGGCCGGCGACGGCTTCCACCTGGTGAACCCGGATACGAACGGCACTGACTTCGGCATCCACTTCGACGGCAACACGATCACGGGCAACACCGGCGGCAGCGGCGTGAACCTCACGCTGAACGGCGACTCGGGCATCGTGACGACCGCCTTCACCAACAACACCCTGTCGGATAACGGCAACAGCGGCCTCCTGGCCAACCTGATCGAGACGGCCAACCTGCAGGTCGTGGAGTTTTCGAACAACACCGCCAGCAACAACACCGAGATGGGTGTGCGGGTGCTGACGGATGACGCGTCGACGATCCTGCTGGATGGTTCGGTGGGCGGCAACGTCCTCGATGGGAACAGCAACGCCGGCCTGGGCGTCGTCCTGGCCGGGACCTCGACGGCCGACATCCGGATGTCGAACTCCGAGATCACCAACACCACCGCCGGCAGCCTGTTGAACTTCAACGGGCAGGGCGTGCGGTTCCTGGTGACCGAGGGCGCGACGCTGCTCGGATCGTCGGAGATCAACAACAACATCATCAGCGACAACGCCTCGACCGGGGTGGAAGCCCTGGTGATCGATACCGGCATCATCGAAGGGATGACGGTTAACGGCAACACGCTGGACAACAACCCGATCACGGGCGTGCGGTTCGAGCGTCAGGAAAGCGGTACCATCGGCTCGGGTGCTGACCGCGTCGAGATTTCGGGTAACACGGTGACCGGAGCCGCCAACGGCGTCGTCATCGTGGCCTCGAACGCGGACACGACCGACTTCTATGAACTGAACGACAATACCCTCAGCGGCCTGACCGGCAGCGGCGTCCGCTTCGAAGTGAATGCCGACGCGGACATCGACGCCAACATGGACGGCAACATCATCGATGGCAACGGCCTGGACGGCATCACGTTCGTGCAGACCGGGGCGTCGGGTGACTCGGGTTCGCTCACGGGTATCTGGACGAACAACGAGATCACGAACAACGGCCGTCACGGCATCAACCTGACCGGCGTGACGAACGGCCTGGTGATCGGCGACCTCGCAGCGGTCGGCTTCCCGCCGCCGCTCGTCGACGGCAACCTGATCGCCGGCAACGGCAACGACGGTATCTCGATCACCGGC
>Ga0247822_10002391_pt1 | contig 11963 bp, 8 predicted proteins | sample 13C_Cellulose_Da_FD_192423 | JGI IMG/M metagenome (GOLD analysis project Ga0247822, IMG submission 192423) | Soil microbial communities from agricultural site in Penn Yan, New York, United States - 13C_Cellulose_Day30 | ecosystem: Environmental > Terrestrial > Soil > Agricultural land | place...
GGCGAGATCGACGTCCTCGTGGTAGGCGAACAGTCCCTCGTCGAAGCCGCCGACGGAGAAGAACAGGTCGGACGGCATCATCATCGCGCACCCGCAGGCCCAGTCCGTCGGCGCGGAGAGTCCGTCGGGGCCGGGCGCGGGCCGTTCGGCGCGGAGCGTGACGAGCGACGGGTGGTCGAGGTGCGCCGCGCCGGAGCCGAACCAGACGTCGCGCCCCTCGCCGCGCGCGTGGTAGATGCACGGCGACAGCGCGCCGATAGAGGGGTCCGCGTCGAGCGCCGCGACCATCCGCGCCACCGCGTCCGACGCGAGCGTCGCGTCGTTGTTGAGGAAGAGGAGGGTGTCCGCGCCCAGCGCCCGCGCCGCCTCCGCGCCGCGGTTATTCCCGCCGGAAAAGCCCAGGTTCGCCCCGTTCTCTACCAGATGAATGCCCGTCTCCGCCGTGAGCGCGCGCAGGCCCGCGACCTCGTCCGGTTCGCTGCCGTTGTCGGCGACGACGCACCGGGTCTCCGGGTACGTCTGCGCGAGGACGGAGGTCACGGCGGCCCGGGTGTAGGCGAGCCCGTTCCAGTTGAGGACGACGACGGCGACGCGGCGCGCGCGCTTCTCGTCCTCGCGGGTTTCTCCGGGAAGCATCGGAGGCATTATACGGCGCGGCGCGGGCGTGGCCGCTTGTGATACACTTTTCCCGGATGGAGCGCACGCGGGCCACCCGAGAGCCGCGCTCCCGCAGCAACCTGTCCTCACCGCCGCGTATGTCCCGATCATCTTCTCTTTCCGACGCCCTCGCTCGCGCTGCGCGCCAGCCCGGCCGGTGGCCTTCCCTGCTCCGGTCGGTGGTGCGCGTCGCCCGGCAGAAGGGGCTGCGCGGCCTGCGCGACGGCGTCGGCTGGTGGGCGGCGCAGGAGCGGGCCGTGGCGGACATCGCGCCCCCCCCCGTCCCAGGCGAAGAAGGCTCCCCTGCCATCCCCTGGTTCTTGCGGCCCGACGGCCCCTATGCCGCGTGGGCGCGCGAGAACGTCGACCCGTCCGCGCCGCGCCTTGCTGCCCTGCGCACGGCCGCGGAACGCGCCCATCCCTCCGGACCGCCCCGCTTTTCCGTGGTCCTTCTGCCGACGTGCGGAGACGAATCCGTCCGCGACGCCTCCCTTGACTCCGTCCGCGGGCAGGCGTACCCCCCAGGGTGTATCACAGCGGTCCTGTCCCCCACGACGAACGGCGAAGACGCGGACTGGGTGGCGTTCCTGCGCGAGGGCGACCGCCTCGCCCCCGGCGCGCTCGCCGAAGTCGCGCTGGCCGCCGCGGCCCGCCCGGAGGCCGACCTCTTTTACTCCGACGAGGACTGCCTGCTGCCGGACGGGACGCCCGTCGCGCCGGCGTTCAAGCCGGAGTTCTCATCCGACCTGCTGGACGCCACGCCGTACGCCTGCCGCCTGATGGTCGTGCGACGCGACGCCTTCCTGCGTCTGGGCGGATTGAGCGGAGGCGAAGACCTCGCCGCGGCCGAGTACGACCTCGCCCTGCGCGCCGCCGAGGCGGGCCTGGTCTTCGTCCGCATCCCGAAGGTACTCTACCGGAGGGCCGTCGAAACGGTGGACGACGTGACTCCGTCCCTGCTGGCCTCCGACGCCGCCGCGCGGGCGCACCGGGCAGGGCGCGAAGCCCTGGTGCGGAGCCTCGCCCGCCGCGGGGAGTCCGCGGCAGTCGTCCGCGACGGCGAGACGGCGGGCACTTTCCGCATATCCTACCCGCTCCCGGAGCCGCGCCCGCTCGTCAGCATCCTCGTCCCCTTCCGGGACCGGCCCGACCTGCTGCGCGTCTGCGCGGAGAGCATCCTAGCGCGCACCACCTACGCGCCCTACGAACTGCTGCTCGTAGACAATGGGAGCGAGACGCCCGAGACCGCGCGTCTGCTCGCGCGCCTCGCGTCGGCGTTCCCCGACTGCGTCCGGGTCGTGCGCCACGACGCGCCCTTCAACTACTCGGCGATCAACAACGCGGCGGCGCGGGAAGCGCGCGGCGACTACCTCGTGCTCCTGAACAACGACACCGAGGTCATCACCGGCGACTGGCTGGAGCAGATGCTATGCCACTGCGCCCGCCCCGGCGTCGGCGCGGTCGGCGCGACCCTGCTTTACCCGGACGACACCATCCAGCACGCGGGCGTCGTCCTCGGCCTCACGGGCCTCGCCGGGCACGCCTGGGCGGGCCTGCGCGACGCCGAAGTGCCGGGCGGCTGGCACCGGCATGCCCGCGACGTCACTGCCGTCACCGCGGCCTGCCTCATGACCCCGCGCGCCGTCTGGGACGCGCTCGGCGGCCTCGACGAGCGCTTCGTGGTCTGCGGTAACGACGTGGACTACTGCCTGCGCTGCGCGCGCCGCGCCGGGCTGCGCGTGCTGCACGCCCCCGCCGCGCGCCTGTACCACTACGAGACGCAGTCCCGCGACGCCGCGAAGGTGCTTCCCCAAGACCTGGACATGTCCGCCCTCTCCTACGGCCCCCTCCTGGGCCGCACCGACCGGTATTTCAGCCCGAACCTGACCGTGGCGACCACCCGCGCGACCCTGCGCCTACCGGGCGAGCCCGGCGAGCCGGAGCCGCCGCGCCCCTCCGGAGTCGTCCCCGCGCCGCTGCACCCGTCCCACGTCGCCTGTCCGGACGCAGTCAGGGAGGCATCGGCGGTCTCGTGAGCAGCAGCTCTTCGCGCGGACTCCTGTACCGCCTCAGCCGGGGCCTGCACGCCTCGCCCGCCGGGCGCACGCTCAAGCGCGGCGCGCGGGCGCTCTTCCCCGCGCTCTACTACCGCCTCTACGAGCAGACCGGGGCGGGCAACGCCCCCTCCGTCCCGCCATCCGCAGCCGAGGGCACGACGCCGCCCGCGCCCGAGCGGTGGACCGAGCGGCTGTCCGACGCCGAACGGGACGACCTGTTCGTCGTGCGCACCTTCGACGCGACGCCCGAAGTGATCCGCGCCAACGCCGCCCGCAACGAAGCGTTCCTCAGAAGCGGCGCACCCGTCCGCTCGGTCAACTGGTTCATCCCCGCGCCCGAGCACGCGATGTTCGCGGGGGTTCGCACCATCCTGCGCTTCGCGGAACGACTCCAGACCGCACACGGCGTCGAGAACCGCATCGTGATCTACAACCTGCCGCACATCTCCCCGGAGAAGGTGCGCGGCATCGAAGAGGCCGTCCCGTCCCTCAAGGGCCGCGTGCTCGTCTACTCCGGCGAGCGTCCCCTGGACGACGAGATTCCGGCGGCGGACGCCGCGGTGGCGACCCTCTGGACCTCCGCGTACTACGTCGCGCCGCTCCGAAGCCCGCGCGCCACGTTCTACTTCGTGCAGGACTACGAGCCGCTCTTCTATGCGGGCGGCTCGACGTCCGGCGTCTGCGAGGCGACCTACCGCATGGGTTTCGTGCGCATCGCGAACACGCCCGGCCTGCTGGAACACGTCGTCCACTCCCACGGCGGCGGCGGCACGTCGTTCGTCCCCGCCATCGACCGGGCCGTCTACTACCGACCCGACCCGGCGACCGACCCGCGCTTCGCCGCCGACGGCCGGCAGCGTCCCGTCCGCATCTTCTTCTACGCCCGCCCGAAGGAGTCGCGCAACGGCTTCCTGCTCGGGCTGGAAGCGCTGCGGCACGTGAAGGCGAAGTACGGCGACCGCGTCGACATCGTCACCGCGGGCGGCGCCTGGGACGAGCGCGACTACGGGGTAGAGAACGTCCTGAAGAACCTGGGCCGCCTCGCCTCCCTCGAAGAGGTAGCGGATTTGTACCGCTCCTGCGACGTCGGACTCGTCTTCATGTTCTCCAAGCACCCGTCGTACCAGCCGTTCGAGTTCATGGCCTGCGGTTGCTGCGTGGTGACGAACACGAACGACGCCACCACCTGGCTCCTGCGCGACGGCGAGAACGCGGTCGTGACGGACACCCCGGTCTCCTCGGTCGCCGCGTCCATCGGTCGCCTCGTGGAAGACCCCGGACTGCGCCGCCGCCTCGCCGACAGTGCGTACCATTCCCTGCCGACCGCCGCGTGGGACGACATCATCGACGACACCCTTCGACGGGCCGGACTGCTGCCCGCCGCCCGCGCCGACGCGGTTCCCCCTTCCGAACGCACCATCCCCCACGATGAACCTGCTGCTCGTCCTGCATAACTGGGTCGGCTACGCCCCCCACGGCGGAACCGAGCTCCACGTCCGCGACATCGCGCGCCTTCTCTCGGCGCGCGGGGCGGCGGGCGCGCCCCCGGGCGAACCCCTGCGCGTGTGGGCGCTCTACCCAGAGGTGCGCGAGGCCACGCCGCAGACCGACTTCCTCCTGCGCGACATCGCGACCGACCAGGAGGAGCGGATCGTGCTCAAGGAGCCGGTCGCCTGGCACGCGTACCGCCACGACGAACTCGCCGCCCGCTTCTCCGCACTGCTGGCCGAGAAGCGGATCGACCTCGTCCACTTCTTCCACCTGATCCGCTACCCCCTGAACCTGCCGCTCGTGGCGCGGACGTCGGGCGCGCGCGTGGTCGTCTCGCTGTTCGACCACTTCCTGCTCTGTCAGGAGTTCAACCTGTTGCGCCAGCAGGCCACCTTCTGCGGTTACCCGGAGATCGCGCCCGAGAGCTGCGACCTCTGCCTCAAGGAGATGTTCGGCGCGCCCTACGGCTCGCAGGCGAACCGCCGACGCCTCCTCTCCGAAGTGCTGTACCACGCGGACGCCGTCCACTTCCTGTGCGAGGACCAGAAGCAGCGGACCCTGAGCGCCTACCCCCACCTGTCCGGGCGCGAGGAGGAGATGGTGCAGGGTCTTGGCGTCTCTGAGCGTCTGCCCCGGCGTCCCCCGCCGGAGACGCCGCCGACGCTCCCCCTGTCGGTCGCCTCGCTCGGCAACATCACCCGGCACAAGGGCGGCAACCTGATACTGGACACCCTGCGCTGGTTCCAGGGCAGCGCCGGGGCCGACGACTCCCTGCCCGTCCGCTTCCATCTGTTCGGGAGGCTCCTGCCTCCCTACGGCGACGCGCTCGCGCAGATGGCGAAGGGCTCGGAATCGCTTGTCCGGTTGCACGGCGCGTACACGCCCGACCAGTTGCCCGCCCTGCTCGAAGCCGCCGACGCGCGCGTCGCCGTGTTCGCGTCCATCTGGCCGGAGACGTTCGTCCTGGCGCTTTCCGAAGCCTGGGACTGCGGACTCGTGCCGGTCGCCCCCGCTATCGGCGCGTTCGCGGAGCGCATCCGCCACGGCGTAAACGGCTTCCTGTACGACCCGCAGGACCCCGGGGCGCTGGCGCACCTCCTGCGCGACCTCGCCGACCATCCGGAGAAGGTCGCGGCCTGTGCGCCGGGCGTCCGCGCCGAGACCTACCCGAAACTTGGCGACAACATCGCGGCTTACCTGGACCTCTACCGCAAGGCGTCCGCCGACAACCCCGCCGCGGCGCGTCGCCGGGCGAGTCTGGCGCGCCTGCCCCTGACCACGCGCCCGACCTCCTGGCTCGTGCCCGAGCTGCGGGTGCTGCCCCACGGCGGGATCGCTCACGACGCCGCACCCGCCGCCGACGTCGGAGCCAATCGGGCGCTCGACACCCCCCGCCCCCCGCTTCCCGTGCGTGCGTGGCGCGTGCTCCGCAACAAGGGGGTCCGCTGGACCCTCTACGCGTCGGCCCAGCAGATACGGCTCCGGCTCGACCGGCGGCGGACGCGCCGGTGAGCCGCCCCCGGGTCTTTTGCGCGCTGCCCGAAAGGTGGCGCACCGCCACGCTGCCTTTCACGCCCGACGCCTTCCGCGCGGAACTGCGTGCGTGCCCGACCGCCGACGTCGTTTTCGACGCCGACGACGGACGCCCCGCCGCCGACCTCGTCGTCTGGGTGCCCGGTGAGGACGAAGACCCCTACGCCACGCTCGGCCGCCTGCACGCTCGCTGCCCCGGCGTACCGGTCGCGGCCTGGCTGCTGGACGACCCGGCCTGGTTCGACGTTACCTACGCGCTCCCGCCCGCCGTCGCGTCCCTGTACACGAACGACGCCAACGCCGCGCTCGCCTGCCACGCCCCGAACGTCCGCCACCTCCCCGCGGCGGCCTGCCAACTCGTCGCACCAGGGGACAGCACGACGCCCCCCGCCTTCGACGCAGCGTTCCTGCTCGACGGCGCGCCCTCCGACGCCTCGCTGCTCGCCTTCGCGCTCGCAAGCCTCCCCGAGGGCGCGCGCCGGGTCGCGGTCACACCCGGCGCGCTCGCCCCGGGGGACCTGTCCGGCGGCGGCATCACCCGCCTCGCGGACGGGGGCTCCGGGCAGACAGCCCTCCTCCGGCACGCGCGCCGGGCGCGCGTGGTCGTCCGGGTCGCGTCGTCCCCGCGCCACCCGGCGAACACACTGCATCGCCTCCTGCCCGCATCGCCGGACGCGCTCACGTTCGCCATCGCTGAGGCCGGCGTCCCGCAGGTCACGCCGCTCCGCTTTCCCTCCCTCCTCGACGCCTTCGCGCGGGGAACGGAGATCGCATGCTTCTCGACCGCGGCCGAGTTCGCCGACGGGCTCCGACGCCTCCTCGTGGACGAAGGCGGGCGCGCGGCCGTCGCCGCCGCGGCGCGCGCCCGGGTCCGGCGGGAACACCTGTACCGGCACCGACTGGCGGAGATACTGCGGGCGGAGGGCCTGACCGGATGACGACGCGGGTGCTCATCCTCAACTCGCTCCTGCCGAACGCAAACTGGCACCTCATTACATCCCTGTGGCGGGAGTGCGGCGCGGAGGGCGGGGACGTCGTGGCGGAAGTGGCCCAGGCGCACACGCTCCCGATGCAGCTGCGCGCGTTCGCGCCGGACGTGGTGATCGCGTTCGGCGGCGAGGCGCTGACGCCGGAGCAGGTGCGCGGGTGGCGGGCGCTCACGCCGCAGCAGGGCAATAATCCGTCCTGGGTCCTCTGGACGACGGAAGACCCCTTCGAGCTGGAGGCGAATCAGGCCATCGCCCCGTGCTTCGACCACGTGTTCACGTCCGATCGGGCGAGCCGCGAGCGCTACGACCACCCGCGCTGCCACTACCTGCCGCTGGCCGCCGACCCGGCGCTTTCGCTGCGCCCCGTGGTCGCCGACGAGTCGGCGCTGTGGTACGACCTCGTCTTCGTGGGGACCGCCTGGCCCAACCGCCTCCCGTTCCTCGCAGACGTGGCCCGCGCCGCCCGCGACGGCGGTCTGCGCGCCCGGTTCCTTCTCCCGACAAACCCGCACCTGTCCGCGGAGATGCTCGGCACCCTCGGGATGGAGCCGTTCGAGTACGACATGCGGATATCGCCAGTCGACCTGGCGAGCCTCCAGAACCGCTCCCGCTGCGCCCTGCTCCTCTTCCGGGACTTCTCGCGCTTCACGCGCGAGCCGCGCCCGCAGACGTCGCCGACGAACCGGTTCTATGAGACGGCGCTGACCGGGTGCGTCCAGATCGCCGTTTCCGAGCAGATGGACGTCGCCGCGTTCTACCCGGAGCTCTCCGGGGCGGTCCTGAAGGCGCAAACGGTAGAGGGGGTCGTGGAGATGGTGCGCCGCGCGCGCGCCGACAACGCGTGGCGGGTGGCGGCGGCGGAGCGCGCCCAGCGCTTCGTCGCGGAGCGGCACCTCTACCGGCACCGCGTCCGCGAGCTGCTGGAGACCGTCCGAAAGGGTTAGCCGCGCGCTTTACCGTCGCCGCCGCGCAGGGGCGCGGCGACGCGGGCGATCCGCTGCGCAAGCCCGTACGAGCGGCTGTTGAGCACGTCGGAAAGCTGGCGCTCGACCGGCAGAAGACGTTCGATCTCCTGTTGCTGGCGCTCCGCCTCCGCCCGAAGGCGCTCGACCTCGGCGCGCAGCTCGGCGTTCTCGCCGTAGAGTCGCTGCTGGTCCGCCTCCACCGACGCCCGGTGCGCGTTCACCCGCTCCAGCTCGTCACCCAGGTCGCGCTGGTGGCCGATCTCCCCCCGCAGCGTGTCGATCTCGCGCGTCAGCTCCCACAGGCGGCGCTCGTAGCCGGGCACGACCCGGTGGCCGGGCTCCCCGGTACGCCGCACGCGCATCGCCCACGGCATTACGAACGAGACGTCGATCTCCATGTCGCGGTAGAACCCGCGCTCGGCAAACAGCCCCGCCCAGTAGTCCGGCTGCCGCACGCTGAAGTGCGTAGCCTCGCGGTAGTCGAGCGGCGTGGAGGTGAAGAGGATGTCGTCGGCGTGACGGCAGAGGTTGTCGACCGCTGGTTCCGTCTGCGCGCGCTCAAGGTGCTCGACCACCTCCATGCACACGATCAGGTCGTACTTCCGCGGCAGCGGCTCCAGGATGGACCCGGTCCAGCAATACGGCCGGATGTCCTCGCGGACCTTGCCGATGGCGTACTCGGAGATGTCGAACCCGTACGCCTCCACCCCCCGGTCGCGCAGCTTCTCGACCAGGAACCCGAAGGCGCAGCCCGCGTCCAGAACGGTCTTCGGCGCGATCTGCCGGACAATCTTGTCCGCGATCCGGTCGAAGAACGCCAGGATGGCCTCGCCGCGGTCGTACTCTTCCTGTCCGCAGCAGTTCTCGTAGTAGAAGGCGTCGTAAACGGGCTCCGCCGCGCCCGCGGGCGCGGCGTTCTTATCTTCTGTCATTCGGTAACCACCGGCGCGGCGAGGACGCGAGGTTCAGACGCCGTCGCGGGCGTGTGCCGCCAGACGTGTCCCATCCGGCAGACGCCGCGCTCGGCGCGCGGGTCGGTGACGGCGAAGGCGGCCGCCTCCTCGCGGTAAAAGATCACGTCCTCGCCGTCCAGCAACGCGACATCCACGGTGTAGTCATCGGCGAGCAGCAGGAGTTCGGGGAACGTCACTTCGACCGCACCCGCGCCCGCGGCCAGCCGCAGGGCGACACCGTCCTCGCGCGTGTTCGGACCGTAGCAGACGACCCGGTCGCGCCGCCGGTTGATCCCGATACCGACCACCGCCCGCTCCACCGCCCGCTCCGCCTCGTAGGAAATGCGCAGCGTCAGCGACGCGCCCGTCCGGAACTTGCCGGGCTGCTCGCCCCCCTCGTCCACCATCTCGACCTTGAGAAGGCGCACCGACGGCGGCCCGTCCACGGTCAGCCGCCCGGCCTCCCGGGCGGCGCGCTCCTCTTCCTCGCGCCGGGCCTGCTCCTCCGCCTCACGCCGGGCGCGCTCCTCGGCCTCGCGGGCGGCGCGCTCCTCTTCCTCGCGCCGCTCCCGCTCCTCGGCCTGGCGCATCTCCCACTCGGCGGGGTGATTGTGGCGGAAGTCGTCGTCCTCGCGCCGTGCCACCATCTGCATGTACTCGTCCAGCACCTCGCCCGCCGGTCCGTCCCGCAGGAGCTGGCCGTGGTCGAGCCACAGGCAACGGTCGCAGAAGCCGCGCACCTGCTCGGTGGCGTGGGAGACGAGCAGCACCGTGCCCCCCTGCGCAACGAACTGCCGCAGGTGGCGCAGGCACTTGTTCTGGAAGTAGGCGTCGCCCACTGCCAGCACCTCGTCCACCAGCAGGATCTCCGGGTCAAGGTGCGCCGCGATGGAGAAGCCGAGGCGCATGTACATGCCGGAGGAGTAGCGCTTGACCGGCGTGTCGATGAACTTTTCCAGGCCCGCGAACGCCACGATCTGGTCGAAGCGGGTGGCGATCTCCCGGCGGGAGAGCCCGAGGATCGAGCCGTTCAGGTAGATGTTCTCCCGGCCCGACAGGTCCGGGTGGAACCCCGCCCCCACCTCGATCAGCGCGCCGATGCGCCCGTGCGTCCGCACCCGCCCGGTGGTCGGCGGCAGGATGCCGGTGAGCATCTTCAGCAGCGTGGACTTGCCCGAGCCGTTATGTCCCACGATGCCGACGGCCTCGCCGCGGCGTATCGTGAAGTCGACTTCCTGGAGCGCCCAGAACTCGCGCTTCGGCCCGGAAGGGTCGGCGGAAGCTGCGCCGCGACGCAACAGGCCGGACAGCGAGAAGCGGTCCCGCAGGTCGCTGCCCCGCGCGCCGCCGAGCAGGAACTTCTTGGAGACGTTCTCGACGGCGAGCCGAACGTCGGCGTCGTCGGACGCGGGCGTCGCTGGCGCGTCAGAAGCCAAGCAGGAAGCCCCTGAGCATGTTGAACACGCCGACCGCGCTGAACGCCGCGCCTATGTAATCCGTGCGCTTCACGTTCGGCACGAAGACGAGGTCGCCGGGAAGTATCTCCGGGTTGTACTTCGGGTCCCCCTTCGACGTGAAGTACTTGCCCAGGTCCACGCGCACCACAAGCGGCTTGTTCGGGTCAGCAGGATTCGGGCGCAGAATCTGGATGTCGCCGATCTTGGCTGAGCCCGTGGTGCCACCCGATTCCGCCATGGCGTCCATCAGGAACGTCTTCCGGTCGAGTGGCATGAACCGCTTGCGCTGCCCGCCCAGTTCACCCCAGACGTAGTAGTAGCGCATAGACACCGGCACTTCGAGCGTGTCGTAGTCCTGCAGCTTCATGTCGGCGTCATCGTCGCGCAGCACCTTGAGCAGGTCCACGGGAATCTCGGTCGTCGGCGACGTGACGTCGCCGGGGACGGTGTGCCGGTGGATCGTCGCGTTCACCAGGTCGCCCGTCGCCCCGACTTCTGTCACGCCCAGCTTGACCAGCGCCTGCTTCAGCGTAAACCGCTCGTCGAGCTGGTGCTCCCCCTTCTGCGAGAGTTCGCCCTTGACGAAAAAAATGCGGTTCTTGGGAAGGTCGAGGGTCAGCGTATCCCCCTCCTGGAGCCGCAGGTTCGCCGGGCCGCCCGGCTCGTCGATGGCCTTCAGAAGGTCCACCGACACTGCCCCGTCCCGCTTCGGGTTCGTCAGGCGCGCCGTCACCCGCTCGGGCTGGGGAATGCTGCCGACGATCGCCAGCAGTTCCGTCACGCGCCAGTCGTTCCTCAGGTCGAAGTCGCCGCCGCGCACCGCGTTGCCGCGCACGTAGATGCGGCGGACGCGCGCCGAGACGAGCTGGACGTTGACCTGGCCGGGGCGTAGCACGAAGCCGCGCGGGTGGGACAGAGCCTTGCGAACCGCGTCCGCCAGTTCGGTAGTCGTCATGCCGCGGGCGACCAGCGGCTTTTCCATGCGGGGCAGCATCACGGTCGCGTCCGCCAGCAGCGGCACCGTCCGGTTGTGGTCCTCGTGCCGCGTGACGGTGATCTGCACGGTGTCGCCGGTGTCGAGCCGGTAGTCCGGCCGCAGCGCCTCGGCCGGGAGGGCGCCCGCGACTTCCGGGGCACCGCCCGGCGCGACCGCGCCACTCGGCGGCGCGCCGCCCGTGCCGCCGCCCAGCGGCGCGGAAAGCTGCGCCCGGCTCGCGGCGGGCAGGCAGAAAAGTACAAGACCCAGAGCCGCGGCGAGGCGCGGCAACGGTCGGGAGGTCCTCATGATCAAGACTCCTTCACGGGGACGGGAGGCCCGGCGACCGCTGCCGCGGCAGCGGTCTCCTGGCCGACGACCACGCCGAGGATGCGCGGCTGGTAGCCGTTCGAAAGCAGGCGGCGGGCGCGCGCCACCGACTCATCGGGCGGGACCGTAGAGGGCGCGACCAGCACCAGGCCGTCCGCCGCCTTCTCCATCGGCCCGATCTGACGGGCCGACCAGACCGACGGCCCGCTGACCACCACGATGTCCGTGTCCGCCTCGGCCCCGACCTGCTGGAAGAGCGCGCGGAGCCCCTCCTCGGTGGCGGGGGTGTGGTCCTCGGGCGCTCCCGCCGCCAGGAAGCGCAGGCTCCCGCCCGCGCCGACATGCAGTATGTCCTTCGCCGGAACGCGCCCGGCCAGCACGTCGGCCATCCCCGGCGCGTCGGGCTTCCCGAAGACGCGGTTGAGGCGTGGCTGCGCCCGGTCGGCGTCCACCAGCGTGACGCGCAGGCCGTCGCGCACCAGCGTCGCCGCCAGCTGCGCGGCCAGAGCCGCCCCCGTGTCGTCCGAACGCGTGCCCGCGAGCAGGACGACCGGC
>Ga0247822_10002392_pt1 | contig 11962 bp, 10 predicted proteins | sample 13C_Cellulose_Da_FD_192423 | JGI IMG/M metagenome (GOLD analysis project Ga0247822, IMG submission 192423) | Soil microbial communities from agricultural site in Penn Yan, New York, United States - 13C_Cellulose_Day30 | ecosystem: Environmental > Terrestrial > Soil > Agricultural land | place...
ACGGGCTCTTCAACCACACGGCCGCCATCTACCAGATGATGACCGGCTACACGACCGACAAGGTCAGCCCCTCCGGCCAGCTCGAGCCCCCCTCGCCCAAGGACTTCCCGAACTTCGGCTCGAACATCATCCGGCTCCTGCCCCCCAAGGTGCCGATGCTCCCGTTCGTCATGCTTCCCCGCCCGCTCCAGGAGAGCAACGTCGTCGGCAAGGGCGGCACCGCCGGGTTCCTCGGCAAGGCGTATGACCCCTATACGCTCTATCCGGCCGGCGACGACATGGACATGGCGAAGATGACCCGCATCCGGGTCGAAGACCTCGAAATGCGGGCCGACGTCTACGGCCAGCGGCTCGAGCGGCGGGCCAAGCTCCGCGACGTGATCAACGACGGGATGCCGGAGATCGACCGCGCGGTCCAGCACCTCAACCTGAATGAATACTACGACCAGGCTCTCTCGCTGATCGCCTCGGGCCGGGCTCGCGATGCCTTCGCGCTCGATCAGGAGAGCAAGGAAACCCGCGACCGTTACGGCCGCAACACGTTCGGCCAGAGCTGCCTGCTGGCCCGCCGGCTGGTCGAAGCGGGGACCCGGGTCGTGGAAGTCGTGTGGCCCAAGGTCGCCAACAGCGACAACCACTCGTGGGACGTCCACACCGGCCTTTCGAAGCGGATGAAGGACCAGTCCGCTCCAATGCTGGACCAGGGGCTGTCGACGCTGATCAGCGACCTCGACGAGCGGGGACTACTGAGCGAGACGCTCGTGATCGCGGTGGGTGAGTTCGGCCGCAGCCCGCAGCGGGGTGTCAGCACTTCGGGGAACGGGAACAGTGATGACGGCCGTGATCACTGGCCGTACTGCTACACCGCCCTTGCGGCGGGGGCTGGTCTCCGCCGGGGATATGTCCACGGCAAGAGCGACGCGACGGGTTCGGCTCCGCTGGCTGATCCCGTGCATCCGATGCAGTTGCTGGCGACGATCTATCATTCGGTGGGGATCAACCCGCAGACGATCGTTTACAACCATCTGAACCAGCCTCGCGAGCTGGTGAAGGCGGACGCGGTCAACGCGTTCTTCGCCTGATCGGCAGCGACGTCCTCGCCGGCACGGCTCCCATAGCTCAATCCCAACGTGCCACGGCAGCCGGGGACACGGGGGAAACCCCTTGCCGCCGGAGGCACTTCTATGCGGAACCGTGGGACACAACGGACGTCCGCTTTGTGGTACCGGCGGTGGAAACTCCCCGCTCGCTCTGGACGCCCCGCGGGTTGGTGAGGGGGCATACGGCACAGTGTCCGCGCCTGGACACGGCGCGCTTCAGACAGTGTCCGACGAGACGGCCTCCGGCGGGCAAAGGGCATTCTGCCCCTTGCATCCCCTGACCAGGGTGCCCCTGGACCCCGTGGGAATGTGAAAGCGTTTTGGGCGCGGTGGACAGGCGAGGCTTTGTCCCCAAAAATTTGCCATGCCCCGCCCTGATCCCATGGCCGCCCTCTACGACCCCCGCCGCGGCGGCGCAGCATTCGAGATCGAACGGCTCAAATCAGGAGCCCGCCCCTTCGAGCCGCCCCGCACGAACGCCTTCTCCGTCTACTGGATCGAAGAGGGAACCGGAACGGTCCGCGCCGATACCGGAACCCACCGGTTCGCAGGCCGCTCCCTCCTCTGCTTCGTCCCCTACCAGCAACTGTGCCTCGAACCGGCGCGGCCGCTCCGGGGAGACCTCCTCCGGTTCCACGCGAACTTCCTCTGCGTCGAAACGTTCCACGCCGAATCCGGCTGCAGCGGCGCACTGTTTAACGACCCCTACGGCGAACCCTCGGTCCCCCTGACCCACCCCGAGGCCGACGAGGTACGGGAACTGATCGGCCGTCTGCATCGGGAGCAGGAAGAGCGGCGGCTCGGCTACGACGAGGTCCAGCTCGCGGCCATGAAGATCCTGCTCGTCCTGGCGACCCGGGCCAAGGCGGTCGTCAGCAACGGTGCGGCGACAAACGGCGCCGAATACCGCCACCCCGTCCTCAACAACCTCCGCGAGCTCATTGAAGAGCGGTTCCGGGAGTGGCACGCCCCGGCCGACTACGCGGACCAACTCCACATGACCGCCAAGACCCTCGGACGGGTCGTCAAGGAACACCTGGGCCGTTCGCTCACGGACCTCATCCGCGGCCGGATCCTGACGCACGCCAAGTGGCAGCTCCTGCACACGCTCCGGCCCGTCAAGGAGATCGCCGCCGAGGTCGGCTTCGTGGACGAGCTCTACTTCAGCCGGATGTTCAAGAAAGCGGTCGGCCTCTCCCCCCGCCAGTTCCGGGAGTTCGAGACCGAGATCCGCGGCGGGAGCAATCTGTCCATGTCTTCGTCCCGAAGGTCCATTCCGGGCCACGTGTGACCGTCTGATGATGGGCCTGTCGCCTTTTTGGCGAGAATCCCCAGCGGGACCGCCCGTGGCGCGTCCCCGGCATCGACGGAGTCTCGGACATGTCTCTCACCGCTCTTCTGGAACGGGCCGCCCGGCTCGACCGCTTCGGCATGACGGTCACGCGGATCGGCCTCATCGTCGTCCTCTTGTGGATCGGGGCGCTCAAAGTCACCCCCTATGAGGCGGACGGCATCGTCCCGTTCGTCGCCAACAGCCCCTTCATGAGCTTCCTGCTGAAGGACCCCGGCCACTACAAGTCGCACATGAACCCCGAGGGGGCGCTTGTCAGCGCGAACCGCCAGTGGCACCAGGCCAACGGCACCTACACGTTCGCCATCGGTCTGGGGTCGGTGATCGTTCTCTACGGCGTGATGCTCTCGCTGCATCCCTGGTGGCCCGAGGTGGCGGCGCTCGGCAGCTTTCTCGTCTTCACGATGTCGCTGGTGACGCTTTCGTTCCTGGTGACGACCCCCGAGTCCTGGGTGCCGGCCCTCGGCGATGTCCATCACGGCTTCCCGTACCTCAGCGGGCGGGGACGGCTCGTCATCAAGGATGCGATCATGATGGGGGCGGCGCTCATCACGATGGCGGACTCGGCGAAGGCGGCTCTGCGGAAGAGAGCCGCGTCCACGGAGAACGCAGCTTGATCGCCCGGCCGTCCCCGTTGAGTATCGCAAAAGGAAAGAGGACCGGCAGTCGACTGCCGGTCCTCTTCGTTCGTCGTCGTTCGATCTGCTACTTCCGCACGTCGTAGCACAGGATCTTGTCCCCTTCGCGAAGGTACATCTTGCCGTCGAGGATCACCGGATGGGCCCAGCTCGGACGGTCGCCGCTGCCGGGGACCTGGAAGCTGCCGACCTCCTGGAACTTCTCGGGATCCGCCTTCACGAGCGTCATCATCCCGTCCTGGTAGCGGATGTAGATGTGGCCGTCCGCCGCCGCTACGCAGGCGGAGTTGCGGCCCGAGCCGCGTCCCTTCCAGACCACGTTGCCGGTCATCAGCTCGGCACAGAACGGCAGCCCCTTGTCGTCCGAATCGCCGTACAGGTGGTCCCCCACCAGCACGACGCCGCCATGCTTGTTCGCCAGGTCCGGTTTGACCGGGTAGATCGCGTCGACCTTGATCGCGTCTTCCTCGCCGGCGACCTGCCGGAGCAGCGCGCCGCCGCGGCCGTACCCGGCGGTGAAGAAGACGAGGTCTCCCCGCACGATCGGCGTCGGGATGACCGAGGTGGTCTTCTCGATGTCGTAGGTCCAGAGCAGCTTGCCGTCCTGAGCCCGGACACCCAGCGCGCCGCTGCCGGTTGTGGTCACGTAGACCTTGGTGCCGCCGACATCGGAGATCACGATCGACGCGTGCCCCGCGCCGCGGTCGCCGGCTCGGGAGGTGGTCCAGATCAGTTCGCCCGTCGCTTTGCTCAGCGCGACCATCGTGTTCTTTTCGCCGCCGGGGGTGCAGACCAGGCGGTCGCCGTCGACCAGGACCGATTCACTGTAGCCCCAGATGTCCGCCTTGCTGCCGCCGAAGTCCCCCTTGAGGTCCTTGGTCCACAGTTCCTTGCCGTCCGCCGTCGCGCAGCAGATGAGTTTTCCCGTCGGGGTGATGACGTAGACCTGCTCGCCATCGACCGTCGGCGTGCTGCGGGAGCTCTGCCAGGTCGGCTTCCCTTCGTTCCAGGGGGCGCCGGTCTTGGTTTTCCAGAGCGGCTTGCCGTCCTCGAGATTGAAGCACATCAGGTATTCGTCGGCGTCCGGCGCCGTCGACGATCCGTCGCCGAGCGTGTAGAGCTTGCCGTCGGCGATGGCGGTGCTGGCGTAGCCCCGGCCGGCGCCATCGACCTGCCACAGAAGTTTCGGGCCGTCCTTGGGCCATTCCGTCAGCAGCCCGGTATCGGGAGCGACTGCGGTCCGGGCCGGGCCGCGGAATGTCGGCCATGAATCGGAGGGGCTGGCTGCCCAGACGAGTCCCGGCACTCCTGCTCCCACCACCGCCGCCCAAACCCATCCCCGAACACGACCGATCATGACGTTTGACTCCTGACACCGGCGGCAGCCCGCGCGGCTGCCGAAGAAACAGCATAGCCCGATGCGTTCGATTGTTCGACCGCCGCAGATCGTCAGAACATCAATCCGCGTGCGATCTAGCGGCGAAAAACGTGAAGAAGAAGTGAAGCCGCGGCTGCTCCGGAGGGGTGAGGGAGGTGGTCCGGATGTTCGGTAAACCCAAGGGAAACTGGATGTTCAAGGGTTGGAGGGGGGGCTATGCTCCCCTCCCGAAATTTTTGTGATTTGAGGCCGTCATGAAAATCAAGTTCCCCTTCCCGCTGCCGCAGTTTCCGATCGCGGAGGTGCTCCTGATTACAGGGGTCTTCTTCTTCGTGATCGTGGGGGACGTGATGTTCGATATTGTCGGGATTGTTCTCTACAAGCATCCGGCTGACTGGAACAGTGTGCTCCGCGTGATCAATCATCCGCTGGCGCCGCGATAGCTAATCATATACCGGGTCCAGGGGCGACCCTGGTGGGGGATGCAAGGGGGCCACGCCCCCTTGCCCGCCGGAGGCTTGTCTCGCCGAGAGATGTCTGAAGGAGTGAGTATTCAAGCGCGGACCCCGTGTCGTATGCCCCCTCACCAACCCGCGAGCATTCCGATGCGAGCGTGGAGTCCTCAACGCTGGTATCACAAAGGGGACGTCCGTTGTGTCCCACTGTTCCCCATGGAAGCGCCGCCGGCGGCAAGGGGTTGCCCCCATGGCCCCGCCCGCCGTGGCACATTGGGATTGAGCTATGGGCGCTGTGCCGGCGAGCACGTTGCCCGAACAACCGCCCGCTAAGGGTTGGCGCAGTACGGACAGTCCCGGCGATAAATGATCCGGTGGCACCGCTGGCACTCCCGCGGCCCGTACAGCAGCGGAGGCTCAAGCTTGAACTGCTGGTAGACGAGGTACACGAACACGAGCGCGATCACCCCCACCGTCGGGGCAATGCTTCCGTGGCCGTAAACGTAGATGAACCCCACCAGCGCCAGGCAGCACAGGGAGTAGATCAGGATCACCCAGTACTTGTTGCGATGAAACGCCGTGTTCATCAGCTGGGTATTGACCGCCTCGGCCACAAAGGACTCGAGCAGGTCCAGCTTCTCCGCGTTGACCACCGCCACATTGGGGGCCTTCGCCGCCTCCAGCAGCCGGCGGACACTGTCCAGGGTGCGGTAGGCGTCGTCGAAATCGAACGGCTGCTGGTGCGCCCAGCGGTTGCGATACTCCCGAAGCTCGCTGACAAGGCTCCGCTCGGCATGCCCCAGGTCGTGCCGGAAGATCGAGTTCCACTGGTCCCACATGACGGTCAGGAGCGCGTGGGCGTCCCAGTCGATCGACTTTCCGTCCTCCGAAACGCGGGAGCGGTCGTCGCGGAAGCTGGACGAAACGATCGACACCCACCGGTCGCGGTGAATGGTCTTGATCTTCTTCTCGACGTAGTCCTTCATCCCCTCTGAGAGGGCGCTCAGGGCAATGCCGACCCGTTCGTTGTTTGTTGCCACAAATTCACCTGACCGGCCGCTCCGCCGGCTCTGTTCCAACCGTCACGATGGCCCAACCTTCGGACGTCCTGAAAAGCATAACACCCGTCCGGCGCCGGGACATCGCGATCCCTTCGGACCGCGACCTCGACCGGAGCCGAGCGGGGGATTCTGCCGGAGCGATTTCCGCGGCCGCCCCATTCCAGTCGCCCGTCGCCCATCAAATCGATGGCTGACGACTGAAAACTGACAACTCCCTAGGACTTCCCCACGTCGTAGCACATCAGCTTGTTCTGCTCGCGGAGGTACAGCTTCCCGTCGACGACGACCGGGTGCGACCAGCTCTCCTTCTCCTGGAAAACCGGCGTGAAGGTGCCGAGAAGCTTGTAGCCTGCCGGCGTGGCGTCGATCAGGGCCATCAGCCCGTTCTGGTAGCGGAAAATCAGCTTGCCATCGACGGCGGTCACGGCGGCGGACCCGTCGGCGCCCTGCGGCGGACGCATCTTGCCCCCCCACACGACTTCGCCCGACTTGAGCTCCACGCAGATCGGGAACCCCTTGTTGTGGGCGTGGCCGGCGTAAATGTGGTCGCCGATCAGGATCATCCCGCCGTGGTGGTTCTGGAACGTGTCGGCGTTGAGGAAGTACTTCTCCTCAGCCCGCACTCCGTCGCCATCCTTGATGAGCTGGAGCAGGACCGACCCGGTCCCGTAGCCGGTCGAGGCGAAGACCGAGTCGCCGGAGACGACCGGCGTCGGGATGTTGGCGACGCCGTTCGCCACGCGGTTGTAACCCCACAGGTACTGTCCGTCGCTGGCCCGCACGCCGATCACGCCCCGGCCGACGAGCTGGACATACTGCTTCACGCCGACGGCATTCGAAATCACGATCGAGGAGTAGCCGGCCCCGTCCTTCCCCCCTTCGCCGATGTTCGGCATGGAGGTCTTCCAGATGTCGCCGCCGGTCTTCTTGTCGAGACAGACGATCATGGCGTCCGGCCCGCCGGGGGTGCAGAGGACGCGGTCGCCGTCAACGAGCGGCGATTCCGAGAAGCCCCAGCCGGACATCATCTTCCCGCCGAAGTCCGAGAACTTGCGGGTCCAGTTGATCTCGCCGTTCTTCACGTCAACACAGGTGATGGCGCCGTCGGAGCTGACGGCGTACGCCTGATCGCCGTCGATCGTCGGCGTGCAGCGGGCCCCTTCATAGCCGTGCTTGGGGGACTTCTCGGTGAGAGGGGTCGACCAGGCGATCTTCTTCGACGGGAGGTCGACGCAGATCAGGGACTGACCCGCCTCGGTGTTGCCGGTCGTATAGAGCCGGTCGCCGACGACCGCCACGCTGGCGTAGCCCCCGCCCATCCCGTCGAGCTCCCACAGGAGCTTGGGAGGGGAGGCTTCCCAGTCGCTGCGCATCCCCTGCTCCTTGGAGATGCCGTCGCGGGCCGGGCCCCGCCACTGCGGCCAGTCGGCGGCCTGGGCGGCGGCGACTGCCAGACTTGCACACAGGACCACTCGACTGCACACCGCCAACGTCCGACGCATGCTTCCTCCCGGGACGGATAACCGACGTCTGCCGGGACGGATGGAAGTCCGGGCAGAACCTCGCCGATACGCCGTCGCGAAGCCAATCGGCCGGCAAGGTGTCCGGAGTGTAAACCCGCCCGATCGCGCGGCCAATCCCCGGCGCAGCGGAATCGTCCACCGCCGAGGCGGAAGACCTCTCGGAGAAAATCGGGAGAAAGCGAGACCGGAAGGCGTCGTCGGAAACTGGACTCGAGGCGACGAGGGGCCCACGGGCCCTCGCCGAACCCCTTCGTATCGCGACGGTCTCGCCGGATCCCTCCGCCGAAGTCCGTCTCCCCGAGACGTGGGTATGCCCGAGTCGTCAGCGCGCTATCCCTGGGCCAGGGGCGCCTTCTTTTCCTTGATGTTCGGGCACTGCTTCGCCATTTCGGCGTTGAGTTCCTTGTAGTCCGCCCACTGCTCGGGGAGGGCGTCCTCGGCGAAGATGGCGGTCACGGGGCATTCCGGCCGGCAGGCATCGCAGTCGATGCACTCGTCCGGGTGGATGAACAGCATCTGCTCACCCTCGTAGAAGCACTCCTTCGGACAGACGACGACACAATCCGTGTACCGGCATGCGAAGCACGGTTCCGCAACGACGTACGTCATAAAAGCCCCTCAGAGAAGATGACCACAACGAGAAGCGCCCTCGCCCGCGTTTTACGCCTCCCCGCGCGCGGATGTCAAGAAGCTGGCAGCGAATCGTAAGGTTCGAAGAGGCCCGGCCCATCCGGCGGCGTGAATGCCCCCGACGATCCATGACCGGCGACCCCGAACGCTGTTCTCGCCTTCACCGACAGGCGGTTCGGCACTGCGACAACACCCCCCCTCGAAAGCCTCCTCCATCCCGTCGGCCCGACGATCCTGGAAAGACGATCTGTACTCCGCCGGCCCGCCCGCCGTTCAGCCCCGGGCCTTCTTCTTCGGCGCCTGCTTCACAAGGTCGAAGTTGATGGTGTTCGGCGATTCGGCCACCGTCGCCGTGAGCCCGGAGTTCTCCAGGTCTCCGTAGATCTCCGGGATCAGGGCGATCGATGCGGCATTGCCGTTGATCGCATCTTCCGGCAGTCCGGCGCCTCCTTTGGGCTGCGTGTAAGCCGTGATCATCACCTTGAATGTGCCCAGCACCGCACCGTCATCCTCCAGGAAGGTTCCCAACTCATAGGACCCGTCTTCAAGAATCTTTCCTTGTGCGGTCGGTCCTCCGCTGGTCGGAACAAAGAGGAGAGAGCCGCTCGGCAGGGGCTTGCCGTCGAAGGTCACCACGCCCTTCACCTGCGAGGTCCGCGGGCGGTTGCTGTTCCCGCCACAACCGACCAGGCCGATGAGGGCCACCAGAGGAACAGCCAGCGAAAGCGCGCGACGGAGATTCACGAAACCGACTCCCAATCTTCAGTTTGCCGCTCCTGCAACACAGCACGGAGCGCGAGAACACCGCGGAACGCCTCTCCACAGTTCTTCGAATTCGACGTGCTCGATGCCGCACGGCGGCGGCATCGAGCCGATCCTCAGCGGTCGCTTAGAAGTCTCCGACTCGCTCCGCCTTTGCTCGGGTCCCCAGCGACTTGAGCAGGCTCAGATCCATGTACTGGTTCAGGAAGCGGACCGCCCCGTCAGACAGCAGGAAGTTGGCCCCTCCATCGTGGTAGCTGCTGTAGGGGGTCATGTTCTCCGCAAACGATCCCCGGAAGTTGATCGGAAGCTGAATGTTCTTCGAGTCGATCATCAGACGCCGATTGTCGGTGTACCAGTAGATCCCCCAGGTCCACGGCTGAATCCCACCCCAGCCCGTCTTGACGGTGGCGTCCCAGCCTTGGGAGGAGGAAGACTCGCCCAGGAGGATCGTGTTGGACGAACCATCCTTGATGTCGTCCAGACGTGTATTGCTGTGCGGGTAGATCACCCCGGAGTTGGCCCACTGGTGGCTGGCGGCATCGGCCGGGTTGGTCACGTCTTCGTAGCGGCCGGCGCAACCCCGGTAGTGCAGGGCACCCTGACCGACGATCCAGGGCAGCGTCGCGTTGACGATGTCTGGACTCCGGTTGCCCAACAGCGAGGCGGGACAGGCCAGCGTGGGGACCGGTCCCCAGATGGGATCGCGGCCGTTGTGCGGGGCGGTGTCGAGACGCCAGGGGCCGAGCTCCGTGATCGGATTCGGCGACATCCGCACCATCTTTTCGTAGCGGTTGGCCTCATCCATGAACGGGAACAGCTTCGGAGCCCAACCCATGTTGTAGCCGCCTCCGCCGCTGTAGAGCGGGTGGCTGCCGTGGGGGAGCTGTCCGTAGGTCTCGTGATAGTTGTGGAAGGCGATTCCGAGCTGCTTGAGGTTGTTCCGGCACTGGGACGCCCGGGCCGCTTCGCGGGCCTGCTGAACCGCCGGCAAAAGGATCGCCACAAGCACGGCGATGATGGCGATGACGACGAGCAACTCGATCAGAGTGAACCCGCGCTTGGTGGCGCGGGTGGAAGCGAACGTCATTTCAGTTCCAGGTGGGCGATTGAGGCGGGACACATCCCTGATAGCACTCAGAGAACGCCTACGATGTAGGCATCCTGTGTGCCAACATCGCTGCTCCGCTCAGCAGAAGAGGTCACAGAATGCCCTAACCTCTCTTAACAGAAGAAATAAACTCGCTTCCTGCCCGCGGGAAAACGCAACGATTCACGGACGCCCCGAGAGCGTCTGCACCTTCGTCCGACGAGGCTGCCCAAAGGTTGAGCGACGCTCTGCACATCGCGGGCAACCCAGCCGTTTCAGCGCGGTCGGTGCTCTACAGCACCCTTACGTCACCGCGGGCCACCGCCGCGGGATCGACCTGCGAGTAGGACTCGAGCGCCGGCAGCGGTTCGGTCGGCGGCTGGGTCCGGACCACGAGGACCCGCGTCGCGCAGCCCGCCTCCGCCACCTTCTCCACGAACTGCCGGCGGGATTCGTCCCAGTCGAGCAGGAGGCAGACGACCGTCGAGATCGACTCCAGGTTCTGTTCGAGCGCGGGGGTCAGATGTTCGAACGGGTTCCGGCGGCAGACGTCGACGCCCGCCAGGATCTCCAGGACCGCGTCCAGGCGCCCCTGGCCCGCCTGGCTGCGGAAGACGTACATCTCCGGGCCGGCGGCAAAGATGTCGACGGCGAAATTTTCGTGGTCGATCGCCTCCGCGACGGCGGCCATCAGCGAGACCGCCGCCTCGAACTCGGGATGGACCCGTTTGCGGACCGTCCAGCGGGCGGGGACGAACGTGTCGAGGACAAGCGCCACGCGGCAGTAGTACTCCTCCTGGTACTCCCGCACGACCGGCCGCCCGAGCCTCGCCCAGGCCCGGAAGTCGAGCCTCCGCACCGGCTCTCCGGCGACGTACTCCCGGTTTCCCAGATACTCCGGCGACTGTCCCACGCCGTTGACGTGGGTCACGCCGCCTGGCTGGTAGCGGTTGCTGAAGGGGATCACGAACTCTTCCAGCGCGTGGTAGCGCGGGACCACGGTGAGGGTCGTGCGGGGGGTCTCGTTCCCGCCGAACCGCATGAAGTTCATCGGGAACGTGCTGTGGACGTTGACCCCGGGCAGCTGGTACACGCCGCGCTGAATCCCGACGAGCCGAACCGGAATGGCGGCCTCGGCGTTCCGGGGAAGGTGTGGCAGGAACTCGTCGGCGTCGACCTGCCGGATCGCCGACGGCCCGCGGAAGATCCCGGCCATGAGGTCGAAGGCCGGGAGCATCCCCTGGTTGACGACGCGGACGGTCCCGAGGATCGGTTCGCCGACGGTTCCGACGGCGGGGATTTCGGCCCGGACTGACAGGCGGGGTCCCAGGATGGTCCCGGTGAACTCGACGGCCCCCAGGAGGGCGACCAGTCCGCAGAAGATCTGGTAGATCGGAATGTCGACGGTCACGAGCCCCATGGCGGAGAAGAAGAGCAGGACGGCCGCTCCCCGGCCGAGCGGGGTGAGCTTGAAGCCGAGGACGAAGCGTGCCGTGCGGAATAGATAGGGGGTGCGCAGGGGATTGGGCTTTGGGAGGGTGGTGAGTCCCGACGCGTTCATTGTGTCGCGTGGCCGTCAGCGTTGAAAGGAGCAGCGACCGGTCCGAATGCTTGAACCGCGTCCTGGCCGGCACAGCTTGCATAGCTCAAACCCAACGTGCGATGGCAGCCGGGGTCAAGGGGCCAAGAAAACAACACAGGCCCCCTTGCCGCCGGAGGCGCTTCCATGAGGAACCGTGGTAAGCAACGGGTGTCCCCTTTGTGGAGCCGGCGTTGAGGACTTCCTCAATCCACACAGCTTGCTTCGCAATCCCCGCGGGTTGGTGAGGGGGCATACGATACGTCGTCCGCGCTTGGACAGGCCCTCCTTCAGACATCCCTCGACGGCCAGGCCCCCTTGCATCCCCCACCAGGGTGCCCCCTGGACCCGATCAAGAACAAATGATCTTGAGCTGCGCCACTCTACCTTCCGCC
>Ga0247822_10002393_pt1 | contig 11959 bp, 11 predicted proteins | sample 13C_Cellulose_Da_FD_192423 | JGI IMG/M metagenome (GOLD analysis project Ga0247822, IMG submission 192423) | Soil microbial communities from agricultural site in Penn Yan, New York, United States - 13C_Cellulose_Day30 | ecosystem: Environmental > Terrestrial > Soil > Agricultural land | place...
CTGCCGAACGCCTCATGGGCAGCAAATTTATCGCCGACTCGCGGCATGTCGATGTAAACAACGTCACCGAGCGAACTCTGGGCGTAATCCGTAATGCCGATCGCGGCGACATCGCCATCGACGGAGATCCATTCGTGGTCTTTGCTGTAGCGTAAATTCTCAGGAATATTTGACATTTTCTCTACTCGGGAACCTCTGCAATATTTTTAAGATCTACTTCTGCCGCTTGTAGAACGGTGTAGGGACAACCTCAGCGGCGAGACGTTTTCCTCTTACGTCAATTCTAATTTCTTGCCCGACATTTGCCAATTCAGGTGGTACAAATGCGAGGCCGATGTTTTTCTTAAGGAACGGTGCGGGCGATCCGGACGTGACGACGCCGACCTTCTCATCGCCGTGGTAGATATCGAATCCGTCGCGGGCGATTCCCGGTTCTTTCATTTCAAAGCCCACGAGCTTGCGTTTCAGGCCAGCCTCTTTCAATGCCGAGATCTGTTCCTTACCGACAAACTCGCCTTTCTGCAGCTTCGTTATCCATCCGAGATTTGCTTCGAGCGTGGAGATATCGTCGTCGAGTTCGTGACCATATAGAGACATCGCCGATTCGAGGCGGAGCGTGTTGCGAGCCGCTAATCCGCATGGCAGTATCCCTTCTGAAGAGCCAATTGCGAGCATCTTATTCCAGAGCTGCTCCGCCTTGTCGGCCGCGGCGTAGACCTCGAACCCGTCCTCGCCTGTGTAACCCGTCCGCGAGATGATCGCATCGACGCCGTCAACCTTGCCTTCGGTGAACTGGTAATATTTGATCGGCTCAAGCTCGGTATCGGTCAGCTGCTGCAAGATCCCGAGAGCCTTCGGGCCCTGAATCGCGATCTGACAATAATCCGCACTCGCGTTTCGGAGCGTTACGTTCTCGTCCTTCTTGAGCGACGATACCCACTCCCAATCCTTCTCTGTCGTACCCGCGTTAACGACCAATAGCAATCGGTCTTCCGCGAAGCGATAGACGAGCAGATCGTCGACAACGCCGCCATTTAAGTTCGGGAATGCCGAATAATGGGCCTGGCCATCGACCAGCTTGGTCACGTCGTTGGTCGTGATGCTGTTGACGAACTTGATGGCATCGGGCCCCTCGACCCAGATCTCGCCCATGTGCGAAACGTCGAACAAACCGGCACGCGTACGCGTTGCCATATGCTCTTCGATCACACCGGCCGGATACTGCACAGGCATATCCCAACCGCCAAAATCGACCATCTTCCCACCAAGTGCTCGATGAACCGCATTCAACGGCGTCTTCTTAAGGATTTCACTGGACATACGTCGGTAAACTGTCGAAGCTATCACGCCGAAAATTCAGAGTCAAAAGCTCCCCAAATTGTGTGCGAGTTAGGAGGCTAAAAGGCCGGTTCCCTAGCCGACGCATATGAAACGATAGACTGGCTTTTGCATCGCGACGCGGCTTGCTAGAATTACGCTTTCGTCTGATGGCTGAAGAGACTCTAGAAGAACCAAAGAAGACCGAACTGATCGTCGCTGAGCCCGAATCACTGGTTCCGACTGTGGAGGAGATCGGTGTGCTGCGGCCGATCGAACGGACGGGATTTAGGCTTGTGCGGGCGATGAATTTTGGGGTATGGAAACGATTTTGGACGTTCTGCCAGCGCCATGTCGGATCGCTCTGGATCTTCATCGCGACATACAATCTGATGAACGTTTTCGGGATCGAGAACGTCGAGAATTCCGATCCGAAACGCCCGCTGATCCTCGTCGCAAATCACCGCTCGTTCTTCGATATGTACACGGTTTCGAGCGTGATGTTCCGCCGAACGAAGCGGCCGATCACGCTCTATTTTCCGGTGCGGGCGAAGTTCTTCTACGATAATCCAGTCGGATGGTTCGTCAATCTCGTGATGGGCTGGTGGTCGATGTATCCGCCGTTCTTCCGTGAGGAAGGTGAAGGCGAGAAGCGAAAGTTCGATAAGTTTTCCGTGAGAGAACTGGTCCGACTTGCGTCCGAAGGTGATGGACACATCATCGGTTTTCACCCGGAGGGGAAGCGGAATCTGAACGAAGATCCGTACAGCTTTCTGCCCGCTCAGCCTGGAATAGGTAAGGTGATCTTAAATGCCGACCCGCAGGTCATCCCCGTATTCATCGCCGGCCTCGGCAACGATCTGCCAAAGCAGGTTTTGGGAAACTGGACCGGAGGCGAGAAAGTCCGCCTCTGGTTCGGCGAGCCGATCGACCTGTCCGAGTTTCACGGCAAGCGCGATTCGCTGCGGACTCATAAAGAGATATCGGATCATCTGATGTCAAAGATCCGAGAGTTGGGCGAAAAAGATCGCGAATGGATGCACGTTTAGAGTTCAAGCTTCAGCTTGTGTCCGTTGCACACAGAACAACTTGCGGCAACCGAAGACAAGCTGAAGCTTGAACTCTGAACTATTTCTTTCCCAGCTCGACGGCACGCTTGTAGGCTGCATGGATCGCCTTCGACAACACCGTTCGCAGAGTGCCTTTCTCCATTTGATAAATAGCTTCAGCCGAAGTGCCGCCGGGCGACGTGACCATATTGCGGAGTTCTGCCGGATGCTTGTGCGATTCCATCGCGAAGAGCACTGACCCAAGCATCGTCTGCTGCACTAGCTCCTTTGAAACCTCACGCGAAAATCCGAGATGCACGCCGGCGTCGGTCATCGCTTCCATCACCATAAATATGTAGGTCGGTCCGGTCGCGGAAAGGGAGGTCGCCATATCGATCATATTCTCGGTCTCGACGTAAAGCTCCTTGCCAAGTGCCGACAGCATCGTGCGGACCTGAACTTGATGCGACTCGTCGACGTCGTCCGAGGATGTCCACGCCGTCATGCCTTGCCCGATCTGCGAAGGCGTATTCGGCATCGCACGGACGACGAGGTTGTTCGAAAGAGCTTCCGATATCTTCTCGATCCGGGCTCCCGCGACGATCGATACCACAAGCTGAGTAGGCTTCACGACTCCGGCAAGTTCCTTGAGCACGCTCCCCAACCGCTGCGGCTTGACGCAGAGCAACACCACCGCATCGTCCGGCAGGCCTTTCACCGCGTCGACGTTATGCTCGAACGCCGCGATCCCGTATTTCGACGACAACTCCTCTCGCCGGTCAGCCCTCGGATGGCTCGCGACGACCTGATCCGCCGCGACGATCTCCTGCCGCAACAATCCCGCCACCATCGACTCCGCCATCACGCCGCATCCGATAAACGCCAGTCGCGTACTTAGGGGTAATTTCGATTCCATATATCTTACGCCGGATGCAGAAGCCCGCACGAAGTAAGGACATCCTGCCGTGACGGAGGAACGCCCTTACTTCGTGCGGGCTTCTGCAATATCATTCGTAACTCAGAGCCTCGACTGCATCGAGCCGCGCGGCACGCATTGCCGGATAGAGCGAGCCGATCGCTCCGCCGATGAGTCCGACGACGAGTGTGATGCCGAGGACCACCGGGCTCATTTCAACTTCGAGCGTGGTCACGCGGGTAAGCAAAGCCCGCACGACAAAGGTAAGCACGATACCCGTAACGACACCAAGAAAACTGATAAGGATAGCTTCCTGAGCTATCGTCCATGCGATCGCGGGGTTGCTCATCCCGAGCGATTTCATGATGCCGATCTGCCGCGTGCGTTCCGTGACGGTTGTGTACATCGTCAGCAGAATTACGAGTGCGCTGATGACGGCGGCGACGCCGATGAATACGTTGAGAAAAACGTTCATCGCCGGGAAGCCCTGCATATAAAGCTCTTCGAGTTCGCTTGTGAGCAGGATCTGATTATCGGGAAAGCGTTGGCTGAGGCGTTCCGCGACGGTCTTTGGATCCAAGCCCGGGTTGATCTTGACGAGAAACGCCGTAACTTTCCCTTCACCGCCGAGTTGTTCCTGCATGGTCGCAAGCGGGATCTTAACGCGAGCACCGGCCGCCGGCTCATAGGTTCCGACGACCGTGAAATCACGATCAAACAGGCTCATTTTGTCGCCGACTTTGATCTTCTTCTGCCGCTGAAATCCGGTATCTACAATTGCTTCATCACCGTTCGTACCAAGGGGCCGGCCTTCCTTGATCTCGGTCCCGACGATCGAAGCGTATTCGTTGTATTCAACGCCGTCGATCAGCCTGCTGCCGGTATTCGTATCCTTCGCCGAAACCGTATTCTGCCCAAGGGAGACGACTGTTGAAACGCCCTCGACCTTCTTGATCTCGCCTTTCGTTTCGACGGGCAGACGGAAGCTTTCAGTTCCCGAAAGCCCGAGCGATCCGGACGCTCGGAAAAAGATCTCGGCACCCACATTCGATTCACGCTTGCTCCGCTCGCGCATGGTGCCGTTAGAGAGGCCGACGGTGAACACGATAAGCAGAACACCCACTGCAATCCCGAGCACGCTTACGATCGTGCGCGCCGGCCGGTGGAGCATATTTGAAAAAACGAGACTATCCATTAATTACTTTTCGAAGCAGCGGCCGTATTTGTATTTGCCTGGGCGGTCGTCGCCTGTTCCTGCTTATCTTTTTCCATCTCTTCCGGCGTCTTCCAACCCGCTTTCTGCAGGAGGTCGATCGCATAGCTTACCGGGATCGCCATGTTCGCCGCGGTGTTTTCTGTGAACACACCGAAGTTAATGCCGATCACCTTGCCGGTCTGACCGAACAACGGCGCACCTGATCCGCCCTCGGCAGTTTTCGCGTCGTGGACGATCCGGCGCGTGTCGAGATCGGTGATCGCCCCTTGAGTGGTCAGCGGGACGATCTTCTTCGATTGGGCGAGAAAGTTGATAAGGTTCTGACGCGAGTTACCAAAGCGTTGATTGATCGACTTTGCTTCGGCATCATCAACCATCGCGAGCAATCGATCGGGTCCGCTTGGATAGCCCATTGTCACGACTGTCTGACCCACCGTAGCGACCTTTCCGTCAGCCTCAAGCGGCAAGACCGGCAGGCCTTCCGGAACCAAAGCGGAGTCGAACGTAGCGACGGCAAGATCTTCGCGAGCGCCTAACTGGGCGACCTTGATCGAATACGGCTGCGGATAACCCGGGAAGTAAATCACAAGACGCTTGATCCGAGCGCGGCCATTATTGTCGCGCATCATCGTTTTGACGAGGTCGTCCTCGGTCCACGGCTGCAGTACGTGCTTGTTCGTAACGACGTATCCGCCGCCGACGTGAAATCCCGTCCCGATAAAATCATATTCGACCGGGCTGCCGTTACCTTCAGTAGTAAGCCCGACGCCTGTCGCTGGAGTTTGCGAACCGTCCTCAGCGGGCTGCGGTTCGTACGGATTCGCCTGAGCCTGGGTGTTTCCGTATCGAAGTACACGGCCGTTCGTCCGGTCGACCAGATCGTAGACTCCGAGAATCAGGCAAACGCCGTTGCCGTAGTCACCTCGAATATTCTCGGCGAGGAATTTAGCTCGGATCAGTTCTTTATTCGTCTGTTCGAGCGAGCCAAGCTGATCGGTCGCATTTCCAAGTTGGCCTCCGAGCCGCTGGATCAGATCGGCCTGCTGCTGAGCGGTTTCCCGGCTTCGGCGGAGTTCGTCATTTACAGCCCATCCAAGATAGAGCACGCCCGTAATGAACCCGATCGCCAATACAAGCGTTATCAGCTTCGTCGTCCACGAGATTTCACGCGACAACTCGCGGACGAATTCGCGAAGGAATGCCTTCGCCTCGTCACGTTGAGGCGACGCGGCCGCGTCGAGCGCGGCTTCTTCGATGAACTGCGCAACGTGCCGAGGTTCGCGATTGGTTTTTATCAGCGATCCGCGGCCCGCAAGTGCGAAGAACGAGAACGACACGTCGTTCCCTTCCGCATGAATTACGTCGCCATCGGAAACCGCGATAAAACGGCGGATCGGTTTTTCGTTGATCTGGAATGCAAGGGACGGAGCGAAATTTACGACACGGAACACACCATCAGTGTTCTCCAGTTCAAGCCACACGCTTGGAGCGTCCACCAAGGTTGTCTCGATCTGAAGATCACAAGTTTCATCGGAGCCAATTCGTATCCTTTCTTCCGAGAAAAACTCGGTCCGCTTTTCACCGCCGACCGTGATGTGAATGATGATCCCTGTTGCCATTTATAGCGTGAAAATACTCGCGCTCAAACGTTCAATTCTAGCATAAACAGAAGTTTCTTCGATGCATTAACCTGCCCCTTCGTGGCAAAATAAAACTAAATGCAGAAGCCCGCACATTAGTAAGGGCGTAGCACTCAACTCGACATGGCGCAACCGAAATTCATTACCGATCAGGATCAGCTCGAAAAGCTGGCACCGATGATCAAAGCTCCGATCAAACGGCAGGTTTTCGTATGCAACGGTAAATCCTGTGCGGCCGTCGGATCGCCGGACGTGAAGGCCGAATTCACGCGAATCCTCGAAGAAAAAGGCCTCCGGCAAGGGAAAGAATCGAAAGGACGCAATCCGATGGGCGAAGTGCTCCTTACTGATTGCGGCTCGATCGGATTCTGTTCGGTCGGAACCGCTGTGATGGTCTATCCCGACGGCACGCTCTATGGCCAGGTGATGGCCGACGATGTAGCCGAGATCGTCGAGAAACACATCGAGAACGGTGAGGTCGTCGAGCGGTTAGCGTTGATGAAACTTCCCGCATAACCTGAGTTTCTGCTATAGTTCCGTCACCAAATCCTTAGGAGACTACGAACTTATGCTGAAGAAGATCCTGATCGGAGTCGGTGTACTCCTGGTCCTGCTGATCGCGGTTGTCGCCCTTGCCGTTGCCCTCGCCCCGACCGATTTCGCCGTCGAACGCGAGATCGTCATCAACAAACCCCGAGCAGAGGTGTTCGAATACGCGAAAGTCCTTAAGAATCAGAACGAGTGGGGGCCGTGGTTCAAACGCGACCCGGCGATGAACCAGGAATTCACCGGAACCGACGGCACGGTCGGATTTACGTCGAAATGGGCTAGCAAGAATCCTGAGGTGGGCTCGGGCGAGCAGGAGATAAAGCGGATCGTTCCCAATGAACGCATCGACACTCAACTCCGGTTCAAGGAACCGATGGCGTCAAACGCAGACGCTCACCTAATCACCGAAGACGCCGGGCCAAACCAAACGAAGGTGAAATGGGGATTCACCGGGTCGATGCCGCGGCCATTCAATCTATTTCCGTTGATCATGGATCTCGACGCTGCGGTCGGAAAGGATTTTGAAGAGGGACTCGCGTCGCTGAAGCAAATTATGGAAGCAAAATAAGGTTGCCCGGGATCACGATTTCATCGTACAATTCGCCCGGTTCATCAACCTGAATATTAATTCGAACGGCCGCCTGAAGTTGAACTCAGCTTGAGCAGCTTCGCGGGCAGAGACGGTCCGAATATGGAGGACATACGTCTATGCGAAGGCTAACCCCGATCGGCCCTATCGCGATCCTGCTTCTAAGCGCTCTAGTTGGCCAAGCCTACATCACCGCCGTAATCAAGGACTATCGCGGCGTCTTTGTTGGCACCGACCGAGATCAGGTTCATCAGAAGCTTGGCAAACCAAAGGACGAGAGCCCCGCCGAGGATGATTTCGAGTTCTCCGAAAACGAATCGGTGCGAGTATTTTACGACGACGCAAAGAAGGTGAAAGCTCTCGTGATCGCGTATTCCGGAAAGCTCGACACCGCGCCGAAACCGGTAGATGTGATCGGAGAAGCGATCGAACCTCGTCCGGACGGAGGAATGTACAAAATGGTCCGGTTCGAGGACAGGGGGTTTTGGGTGTCCTACGTGAAGACAGCCGGCGACAATCCCTCGGTAATGATCACAGTGCAGTCGCTCAAGTAAGCGTTACTGCTCCGCTAGTCCGTCTTCGCAAATCAATTGCACCCTTAGATTTACAGCCGTAGTGCGCCTGCCTTATAGTAATTGCAAGTTATGACCACAATTGGAATTCCCAGAGAGGTCCATCCGGGCGAAAAGCGGGTGGCCGCGACGCCTCAAACCGTACTAAAACTCAAGAAACTCGGCTTCGATGTCGCCATCGAATCAGGCGCTGGTGCGACCATCAACGCGAGCGACGCCGAGTATAAGGAAGCAGGTGCGAGCGTTTTAAAGGATGCCGCGAGTCTCTGGTCGGCGTCCGATGTGGTGATGAAGGTTCGCCCTCCTGAGGGGAACGAGACCGATCTGATCCGCGAGGACGGCTGGCTGGTCGGATTCGTCTGGCCAGGTCAAAACCGCGAGATAGTCGACAAACTGGCCAAAAAGAACGCGACGGTCTTCGCCATGGATAGCGTCCCGCGTATCACGCGTGCTCAGAAGATGGACACGCTCTCCGCGATGGCGAATATCGCCGGATACCGAGCGGTAATCGAGGCCGCAAATCATTTCCCGCGATTTTTCACGGGACAAATAACGGCAGCAGGCAAGATCGATCCCGCGAAGATCCTAGTGATCGGAGCCGGTGTTGCCGGGCTTTCGGCTATCGGTGCGGCAAAGGGATTAGGTGCGATCGTCCGTGCATTCGACCCGCGTTCTGCGACAAGAGATCAGGTCGCGTCGATGGGAGCCGAGTTTCTCGAACTCGACATCAAGGAAGAAGGCGAGGGCAAGGGCGGATACGCCAAGCAGATGTCCGACGACTTCCTCAAGGCCGAGATGGCCCTGTTCGCGGCTCAGGCGATGCAGGTCGACATCATCGTTACGACAGCACTCATCCCGGGCAAGCCCGCTCCGAAACTCATTACTCAAGGCATGGTTGAGTCGATGCGGCCAGGATCGGTGATAGTCGATCTCGCCGCCGAACAAGGCGGCAACTGTGCTCTGACCGAACCCGGACACGTCGTCCACCACAAAGGCGTCACCATCATCGGCTACACCGACCTGCCATCACGTATGGCGTCGATGTCGTCGCAGTTGTACGGAGCCTGCGTCACCGCGTTCCTAGAGGAGCTATGCACAAGCCCACGCGTTAGCACGGGCGATACATCCAACTCTGCCGAGGAAGGCCCGACCGGTCCAGTTCCAAACATCGACCTCGAAAACGAAGTCATCCGCGGAGCGATCGTCCTCGACCACGGCAAGATGCTCTGGCCCGCTCCCGTAAAAGAAATGCCGCCTCCGCCCGAGCCCGGTGGACACGCCAAGGAGCCGGTGGCGATCGCAAAAGTCGCCGGTCACGGAGCGGACGAAGGCAGCGGGCTCAACCCGATCGTCCTAGTCGTACTCGGGGTCGTGCTGCTGCTCATCGGTTTCTTTGTGCCGGACTCGAAGCTGTCGCACTTCACCGTATTTATGCTCGCGGTCTTCGTCGGCTTCCAGGTCGTGTGGAACGTCAAACCGGCTCTCCACACACCTCTGATGTCCGTCACCAACGCGATCAGCGGCATCATCCTCGTCGGCGGAATGCTTCAGCTCTCAGGCACGATCAACAACGTAACCACGATCCTCGGAGCCATCGCCGTTCTAATCGCCACGATCAACATCGCCGGCGGATTCCTTGTAACCAACCGAATGTTGGCGATGTTTAGGAAATAGCTTGTGACCGAGGATCTTCGGGGGAAATGGGAATCGGCGTGCGACCGGTTAAGTAACCTGGGTTTCGATAACCTGACGGAGGTAGAGCAATTGTGGATCAGCGTGCGAGGACTGATCGATTCCGTTCAGAACGGCGGAATAAGTAGTTACTTCTACAATTCGTTTGCTGATCACCTAACGGAGTGCCAGCGAGGCCTTGAGATTCTCGGGATCAGCGAGGTCAAGGTTCAGCTCGAGCGTGCCTGTTCACTCTTTTCCGACGGAGTGCCGGCGACCGGTGAAGCACGGAATCAGGTAATAGGAGCTTGGGGTGAGGACGCCGAAGCAACGCTCGATGACGTTGACGTGCAACTTGATAAACTCCTCCCTCAATTGGAAATAAAACTCGATGCATACATCTTGAATTCCTGAAGATAAGCATCTTTCATTGAATGAAAACCAGCCTCATCACCATTGCATACATCGCCGCGAGTGCGTTGTTTATCTTGAGCCTTGGCGGGTTGTCGCGGCAGGAGACGGCTCGTCGCGGGAACTGGTATGGCATCATTGGGATGCTGATCGCGTTGGCGGCAACGGCGGCGGCGATGGACCCGAGCGGCTGGCCGATCCTGGGCGGCGTGCTGATCGTCGGAGCCTTGATCGGAGCGACTCTCGCGTCCCGAGTCCAGATGACCTCGATGCCGGAGCTTGTCGCGATCCTGCACAGTTTCGTAGGTTTGGCAGCGGTGCTCGTAGGCTTCGGCACCTACCTCGGCGAATCTCACGTTCCGCAGAACGAACTCCTGATCCATCATATCGAGATCTTCATTGGCGTCTGCATCGGTTCGATCACGTTCACGGGTTCGGTCATCGCGTTTCTTAAGCTGCGCGGATCCATCGGCGGCAAGCCATTTATGCTGCCGGGCAGGCATTTCATCAACCTCGCGATGCTCATCGGCACGATCGTGCTCGGCGTGCTGTTCGCAATGGCGGCGGGCGTGACCGGAAATCCGTATTTGATCGCGGCGGCTGTCCTTACCGGCGTTCTCGGCGTTCACTTCATCATGGCGATCGGCGGGGCGGATATGCCGGTGGTCGTCTCGATGCTCAATAGCTATTCGGGCTGGGCAGCGTCGGCGGCGGGCTTTATGCTGTCGAACGATCTGCTCATCATCACCGGAGCGTTGGTCGGATCCTCTGGTGCGATCCTCAGCTACATAATGTGCAAGGGAATGAACCGCTCGTTCGTCAGCGTGATGCTCGGCGGGTTCGGTACCGAAGGCGGAGCTTCACCCGCAGCGGGGTCGGCTCCTGCGGGCGAAGTGCATTCGATCGACGCCGCGAACACGGCCGAGAAGCTTCAACAGGCGAAGAAGGTCATCATCGTCCCAGGCTACGGCCTCGCCGTCGCACAGGCCCAACACTCGCTCGCCGAGGTCGTGAAGATCCTCAAGGAAGGCGGCACCGAAGTTAAGTTCGCTATCCACCCGGTCGCAGGACGACTGCCCGGCCATATGAACGTCCTCCTCGCCGAGGCAAACATCCCTTACGACATCGTCTTCGAGATGGAAGAGATCAATCACGAATTCCCGTCGACCGACGTTTCGTGGGTGATCGGTGCCAACGACATCGTTAACCCCTCGGCCCTCGACGATCCCGCTTCACCCATCGCCGGCATGCCCGTTCTCCACGTCTGGGAAGCCCGCGACACCGTCGTCATGAAACGCGGCATGGCCAGCGGATACGCCGGAGTCGACAACCCCCTCTTCTATATGGAAAACACCCTGATGCTCTTCGGCGACGCTAAGAAAGTAGTAGACGAGATATTGACCGCCATGAGGAACTAGGTTTTAACTGTGCAGCCTTGGATCCCGACCCTCATTCGTTACTCACCTTAGCCGTTCAACCGATCGCGCCAAGTTGCGGGATTCGATTCATTTCGCTACACACAGTCATTTGATTCATTCGAATCAAGACCTATGAGTTACGCGAGGGTCCGACCTTAGATTGTTTCGTTTCATTTCGCGACACACTGTTATCGTTTCATTTGAACGTGATCTAGAACTTGCGCGACTTTTCAACAACTTAGACGCGGTGTCCCAGTTAACTCTTGAACGGACGTCCCAGCCGCGAGGTGAGACACGATCGGACGTTTCTTTGCCCTCGCTCTCGACTGGTCACTTGTCACTTCAAAGAGCCTGCCGGGTCCGAACCTCGGGTCGAGTAGATTGTCATAGGCAGAAAATTGATTCAATAACCGGTTTCTCGGATTTCCGACATTTCTCAAATTTCTGTCCCACAATTCAGTGGTTAGTCCAGATCGATCACGATCGGCGGTTGGGTCGGATTGTATTGTTCGTCGCAGTTTGAGGCGTTGACGAACTTCACGCCGAATTCTTCGTGGACTCCGTAACCGCAGTGGATGTGGCCGAAGACGTGGAGTTTGAGGCGTCCGAAC
>Ga0247822_10002394_pt1 | contig 11955 bp, 6 predicted proteins | sample 13C_Cellulose_Da_FD_192423 | JGI IMG/M metagenome (GOLD analysis project Ga0247822, IMG submission 192423) | Soil microbial communities from agricultural site in Penn Yan, New York, United States - 13C_Cellulose_Day30 | ecosystem: Environmental > Terrestrial > Soil > Agricultural land | place...
GCCCGGCCCCGAGGAGAAAGCGATGAAGCACGGAACCCTGACGACCCGAGGCAACCGCGTCGAACTCCGGGTCGAGCGGCGCCTCGCCCACCCGCCCGAGAAGGTCTGGCGCGCGCTCACGGAGAACAAGGAGCTGGCCCATTGGTTCCCTGCGCGCATCGAGGGAACCCGCGAGGCCGGCGCCGAGCTGCGCTTCTTCTTTGAGGAAGGCGCGCCGGGCACCGGGAAGATCTCGGTGTTCGAGCCTCCGAGCGTCCTCGAATACACGTGGGAGGGCGACTTGCTGCGGTGGGAGCTGCGCCCCGAGGGCACAGGCTGCCTGCTAGTCTTCACCACCATCCCGGCGGATCGCGCGAACGTCGCTCGCGACGCCACGGGCTGGCACTTCTGCCTCGACAACCTGGAGGCGACAGTCAGCGGCAATCCCGCCGCCGGGTTCGACAAGGAGCGCTTCTCCGCGCTCAACGCGGAGTACGCCGCGCGCTTCGGCCTGGGCAGCTTCCCCGCCTTCATGACGGGCGCGGCGAACCGCGTCGCGGAGGCCTCGCTGCGCATCCCCGGTGTCGAGACCTACGTGTTCGACGGCGCCGATGGCACCCAGCTCCTTCTCTGCCATGCGAAGAGCGACGCGGACACCGGCGAGCAGTGGCGGGACTCAGACGAGTACCTCGCGGTCCTGGAGGGCAGCTACGTGGTGAACATCAATGGCATGGAGATCCGGCTCGAGGCCGGGCGGGAGTTCATCATCCCCAGGAGTGCGCGGATCTCGGGGCGCTTCACCGCCGGAACGCGAACCCTCCATGCCTTCGGCGGCCGGGGGCTCAAGCGGGCCAGCTCCACATCCTCGTGATCATGTACGCGCAAGGTATGCGTCGAGATCATCCCTGAAGTAGCGCAAGCCCTGCTCATAGCGCGCGAGCCGGACGAACTCGTTCGCTCCGGAGCGCAGCCCCGACTGGATGGACTCGCCCATTGCCAGGTCCTCCTGGACCGCGCCTATCAGGATGTCCATGTTCTTCTGCCAGTAGCGCGTCGCCTTCTCCGTCTCCGGCCGCTCTGGCATCAGCCAGAATGTCTGGAACTCCGTCACGTCCGTGCCCAGCGGGTGCACCGTGTTCACCGACACGTGATCGGGCTGCACCAGGACCAGCACGTTCGGGAACACCTGGAACAGCACGTTCGCGTGCTTGCGTAGCTCCCACCCTGCCTCCGGTGTCCCCGCCAGCTCCTGGATGGTCCGCTTGGGGAAGATGCAGCGGATGTGGGGCGACCTGTGATCCACCAGCCCCACGTTGTTGAAGAACTTCGGGTAGATGGACTCCCGATGCGCGTACTTGAGGTGGTACGCCTCCAGGAAGATCTCCATCGAGAGCTTCCAGTTGAGCTTCTTCTCCATGCGATGCGAGCCGTACGCCACGAGCTTCCCCAACCCGAACCCCGCCATGTCCTCCATCACCGGCGCGAGGAACGTGTCCACGTCCGGGCCCCCGGGCTCCAGCGCCACCCAGAGGAAGCCCAGCCGCTCCTGGACAGGCACGCGGACCAGCCCCACCGACTCCATGGGCCTGCTCGGGAACCCCACTTCGTCCGGCACCGCTCGGAGCCGCCCCGTCGAGTCGTACGTCCAGCCGTGGTATGGGCACACGAACGCCTGTCTCCGCTTCCCCTGCCCCTCTGGCACCAGCCGCGTGCCCCGGTGGCGGCACACGTTCAGGAAGCACGTCACCTCGCCAGAGGCCGTCCTGCACAGCAGCAGCGGCGCCCCCAACGCGTCATGCGTGAAGTAGTCCCCTGGCTCGGCCAGCTGGGACACGTGGCCCACGATCATCGGCAGCTTGCGGAAGAGGCGGCGCTCGGCCTCGAGGCGCTCCGGCTGGAGATACGGAGCGACTGGCAGACTCGACTCGTCCTCCACCATGTGCGTGGTGCCCGTGCGCAGGTGCTCCAGGACCCGATGGATCAGCTCAACCTGCTTCGCGTGCTCCAAGGCGTTCCTCCCCTCAGCTCCATGGCCGCAGGATCAGCAGGTAGATAGGCAACGCAGCCTCGAGGACATAGGTCAGCGTTGCGCCAGGAGCCGTAAGGGCGCGCTTGCCCTGGTACATTCCCACCGCGTGGAGGATGCGGGCCACGACCAGCACTCCGCCGAAGATGTGGAGCACGGTCGAGGACCCGCCACTCAGCTCGGCCGCGAGCAACAGGACCATGAGCAGGGGCACATGCTCCGTGTTGTTGCCGTGCGCCCTCATCGCGCTCGAGAGTTCGGCGTGACCGCCATCGCCTCGGGGCTGATTGTACTTGCCGCGAAGACGGCTGATGTTGAGCCCCAGCGCCAGTGTCACCAGAGCATTGATCGCTCCGTAGAGCGCCGTCACCGGGACCGCCATCAACGCCGTGCCGAGAAGCGGGTTGGCCATTCTCTCTATCTCTCCATGAGAGTCAGTGCCCGACCATAGACGCACGCAGCAGCATCGCGCCATCCGTGGTGAGCAGCACCCGGAGGCGTCACCGCCCTCGTGGGGTAGGTGTTCAGGGGCTAGAGCAGGAAACAGACCCGTCCCTGAGCCCTCTGGAGCCCCCTATTTCGCGGTCCCCGGCCCACACTCCGTGTCGGCGTGCCCACATGCCCCCGCCGCTGCGTCTTCGCGTCGGCCCTGCTTGACAGGGTGGATCCCGTGACCCGAGCATCCGAGACCACCATGTCAGCGACCCCCCAGAACGAGCCCGTCATCTTCAGCCAGATGTTCGAGGCACTGCTCATGCACGTCATGCGGGGCAAGCTCGACTCCCAGGCCATGAAGGCCATCGAGGGCACTGGGATTGACCTGAGCCGCCCCCTCCTCGTCGCCTACCCGCTCACCGTCTGGTACGACACGGTGTGGACCTGCGCGCAGCTGCTCTTCCCGGCGATGCCTCGCAACGAGGCCATGTACGCCACCGGACGGAAGGTCGCCGACGGTTACAGCCACACCACCATGGGCAAGGCCCTCTTCGACGGCCTGCGCAAGCTGGGCTGGCAGCGGGCGCTGGCGCAGATGGCGCGCTCGCTGAAGACGGGCGGCAACTTCCTTGCGGCGCACTCCCACGAGCTGCCCAACGGAGACCTGGAGATCGTCCTGGAGATCCTCCCCGAGTTCCATCCGGCCCTGGGCACCCACCCCGGCATCGACGCGAGCTTCATGCGCGGCTTCCTGGATGCCTCCGCCGAGTTCATCCGTGGAGCCCAGAGCGCCAAGTTCGCGCTCACGGCCACGGATCCCGTCGCCCGCAGCGCCACCTTCCTCCTGCGCGAGAAGGCCTGAGCCTCAGGGGCGAGCACGGACGATCAGGACTCTGCGCGAGGTGAGGCCGCGATCATCCGTGACGAGGATCTCGTGCGTGCCCACGGCGGGCGTCCACCAGAGGCGCTCATCTGCCCTGGCCCGGCCGAGGAACTTCCCGTTCACGAACCAAGTCAGCTCCCGGTCGTGGGCGGCCTCGGCCTCGAGCGGGACTTCCTGCTGATCCGCTGAGACACCGGGGATGAGCAGGGCCACCTGGCCCTCGGCGGGAGAGAGGATCTCCGGCGCGTGGCTGGCACCTCCCGGCTCGCAACCGGGCGCGAAGGTAGGGGGCATGGGGAGGCTGCGGTGCTGCTCCGTGAGCCAGCGGCGGATGCCCGAGGGCCACGCGAGGTACACGCGGGACTCCACCTCGCGCCCGGCGCGGCACACCGGGCTCACCGCGAGCCCCGTCCTCACGTCCACCTCTACCCACTGATGATAGGGGCAGGTCCGCGTAGGGACCGCGGAGCGTCGCGCATAGACCGCTTTACGTTCCTTGCACGCATCCGTGGGCAGGTGCCCCGAGTAGGTGCATACCTCAACGAGCGCGAGATCGTGGGGAGGCACCGAATCCTCCTGCACCGAGGCGCGTCCGCGTGGGCCCACGGCCTCGAGCAGATCGAAGAGCAGCGGCCCCGCGGCGTCCGAGCCCACCAGGTGCACACTGGGGGTGTTATCGAAGTTGCCGAGCCACACCACCGCCGTGTGCCGGGGCCCCGAGCCCGCCGCCCACGCGTCGCGGTGGCCGAAGCTCGTGCCCGTCTTCCAATGCACCTGCGCGGGCATGCCGGTGAGCTGGCGGCGAGCGGGAAAGTCCGGCCGATCCCTCAGCGAGAGCGAGCGCCGGGTGAGCCACGCCGCTCCCGAGGAGAAGATCTCTCGAGGCTCGGCGGGGGGCCCACCGTCCTCCAGCATCTTGAGCGGGCGCGAGCGCCCGTCCTCTGCGAGCGCCACGTACACGCCGGCCAGCTCCAGCGGCGTCAGCTCCAGGCCGCCCACCGCCGCGGACAGCCCGTAGTAGCCAGGATCCGGGCTCAGGCTGTCCACGCCGGCTACCCGCAACGTGCCCAGGAAGCGCTCCACACCGAGCTGCTTGAGCAAGTTCACGAATGGCAGGTTGAGCGACTGGGACAGCGCGTACTCCATCCGTACCAGCCCCATGAAGCGCCCGTCGAAGTTGCGCGGCGCATAGCCACCGTAGGACTCGGGGATGTCCGCCACGAGATGCTCGGGCAACACCACCCCGCGATCAACCCCCATGGCGTAGAGCAGCGGCTTGAGCGCCGAGCCGGGCGAGCGCGGCGTGTCGAAGCCGATGATCTGCCCACCGTGCCGGACATCAAAGAAGTCGAAGCTGCCCACCAGCGCGAGCACCTCCGCCTGCTGGTGGTCCACCACCACCGCCACACCGTTGTGGATGCCCTTCGCGGCCAGATCCCCCGCCGCATCGCGCATCAGCCGCTCAGCCAGCCGCTGCGTGCCCGCATCCAACGTCGTGCGCAGCCGAGAGAGCTCCGGCCGCTGCGTCCGCAACCACATCGCCGCGTGCGGAGCCCCCCGGGGAAAGGGCATCAGCTCTCGCGGCACGGGGGTATTGCGCACCTCGGCGAGCACCGCCTCGGGAGAGGCCTGGGCCTCCGCAGGCCCCAGCGGCAGCGCCATGTCTTCGAGCAGCCGCCGGGCCACCTCATCCCGTGCCGCCTTCAACCGGGCCGCGTTCCCAGGCGTGGGGAAGCGGCGATTGGGGTTCTGCGGCACCGCGAGCAGTGTGGCGATCTCCGCCGGGCTCAGGTGCGTGGCGCGGTGGCCGAAGTAGGCCAGGGATGCCGCCTCCACTCCCTCCACGTTGCGCCCATAGGGGACGAACTGGAGGTAGGCCGCGAGGATGTCCTCCTTGGACAGGCGCAGCTCGAGCTGCACGGCCCGGAAGGACTCGATGAGCTTGGACAGCAGGGTCCGCGGCCGGGGCTCCAGGACTCGCACCAGCTGCATGGTGAGGGTGGAGGCCCCGGACACGCGGCGCCCCTTCGTCACGTTGGAGAACACCGCGCGCGCCACCGCCAGCGGGTCCACGCCCGGGTGCCAGGCGAAGCGCTTGTCCTCCAGCGCGAACAGCGCCCGGAGGTAGGCCGGGTCGATGTCCTGGGAGCGCGTGAGGATGCGCCAGCGCTCGTCCGGCGCGAGGAAGACGTGCACCGGGGTACCGTCTCTGTACTCGATAACGACCGAGTGCGGCGCCGTGAGCCGCTCGGGCAGCGGCACCCACCAGGCCGCCGCCCACCCCGCCCCTGCCAGGGCGAGGAGGAACAGCAGCCCGAAGGCGAGCCTTCTCTTGGTGACGCGCGGCAGCCGCATGGCCTGTTAGAGGAGGTAGTCCTTCCAGGGGCCGGAGACTTCCACCCGCTCACCGGCCTCGCGCGCCCAGATGCGGGGGTCGTACATCGCCTCCGCCTCCACCGGCGGCAGCGTGAACTTGCCAGCCGTCACGGCGCGCACCGCGTAGACCACCTTCTTGGACTCGCGTGGCCCCAGGCTGCCGAAGACCTCCATCCGATCGTCCCGGATGTTGACGTAGTCCGCGGCCCAGAGCTCCTCGGTGTTCACCCACTCCACGGCGCCGCCGCGACCCAGCCGGGCGTTCTCGATCTCCCAGCCTGCCGGCAGCCGATCCACCAGGGCGATGTTCTGGACGCGCTCGCCCGTGTTGTTCTTGATCTCCACCTCCACATAGAGCAGGGCCGCCAGGCTCACGGAGTCCGCCGGGCTGATGGTCGAGCCATCGAGCTTCTTGTACGTGCGGCTGATCGCGAGCCCCTCCCCGCCCGTCTTGGCGGTGCCGTTGGCGCGCACGCCGTCGCTGTTGAGGATGAGGAAGAGCTTGCCCTCGCTCTTGTCCTTCAGCTCGAGCGTGAGCCCCTTGCGCTCGCTGGCGCGGGCCAGCGCCCAGGTCCGATCCGAGGCGCGCGCCGTCTTGGCGTTGTCATTCACCCGGGGCGCCACCTCCTTGCCGTCCGCCATCAGCGTGGGCGGGGTGAAGTTGGAGGCCGCGCCGGAGACGCGCTTGCCCAAGCCGGTGATGCCCCAGACGAGCTCCTGCGTGGTGTACCAGGAGCTGGAGCGCCCGATGAGCGCCTGGGCCACCTGCTGCGCCAGCGGCTCGCCCGCGGGATCGCCGCCGAACAGATCCTGGAAGGTGCTGAGCATGAGGCCGCGGCGGCGGCGGTCCGAGTAGAAGGACCAGGAGTTGCGCCGCTCGTCCGTGACAGGCGACAAGTCCGGGTTCTTCAGATCCTTCTCGTAGCGGCGATCGCCCGCCATGTAGAGCGCGGCCTTGAGCAGGTGCTCCTCCTCGCGCGCCTCGCCATTGAGCGTCTTCTTCTGGGCCAGGGCGTCGATGAGGCTCTGGACGCGCGCCTTGCGGCCCTTGCCGGCCATGGAGAGCACGTAGTGCATGTAGGCCTCGGCGGACTGGCCGTGGTAGTCATTCCGGCCCACGTTGCTCTCCTTGCGGTTGAGCTCGTGGCCGAGCCACGCCACCGCGTCGTCCAGGCGGTCCTGCGGCACGGGGTACTTGAGCTTCTGGGCGTCCAGGAGCATGTGCGTGGCGTAGGCCGTGCCCCAGGCCACGGGCTCGGTCGCGCCGGGCCAGTAGCCGAAGCCACCCGAGGGCGTCTGCATGGAGAGCACGCGGTTGACGCCCGCCATCACCATGTCCTCCACCTTGCTGTTGCCAGTGAGCGTCGGGTCCACGTTGTCGATGAGCTGGGAGACGAAGAGCAGCGGGCGTGTGGAGGACGTCGTCTGCTCGATGCAGCCGTAGGGGTAGCGGACCAGGTAGCTCAGGTGCTGGAGCGACTCGGCATACGGATTGGTGGTCACCCAGATGGTGGAGCGCTCGGTGGTGGGCACCCAGCCTTGGAGGTACTGCGCCAGATCCACCTTGCCCGACTCCAGGGGGATCTTCTGTACCAGGCGCTCGCGCGAGCCCGCGGGCAGCAGCGGCACGTCGAGCTGCTCGAAGGCTGTGAAGCCCCCACCCTCGGCCGTCACCTTCAGGCGCGCGGCGCCCACGGCCATGACCGCCTTGGCCTGGAAGACGAGCGTGGCCGCCTTCCCATTCTCCAGCTTCACGCGGCCCTCGCTCTTGCCGAGCATCTGCAGCGGCGAGCCCATGGAGGCCTGCGGCATGGTCATGCCCGGCACCGGCAGGTTCTCCGCGGTGAGCGACACCTTCACCTCCTGCGGACCACCGGAGAGGTTGGTGAGGAACACGGGGATCTGGATCTCGTCATTCTGCGTGAGGAAGCGCGGCAGCGTCGTCTGGAGCACCAGCGGATCGCGCACCAGCACCTGAGCGTCGGCGCGGCCCACGCGCTTGGGGCCGGTGGTGACGGCCATCACCCGCACCGCGCCGCGGTACATGGGCAGGTTGAAGGGGACGCTCAGCTTGCCGTTGGAGGGCACGGGCACCACGCCGCTCCACAGCGCCACAGGCTTCACCGGCTGCACCCGGCCGGCAGCGCCGCCCTCGTCACCGCCCGTGGAGCGAGAGTTGCCGCCCGGGGGCACCAGCAGCGTCCAGCCGATCGTCTCATACGTCTCGACGCCCAGGGCGCGCTTGGCGAACAGCTCCTTGAGCGGATCCGGGCTCTTGAAGCGCGTGAGGGAGAGGATGCCCTCGTCCACCACGGCCACGGTGGCGAAGGTGGGGCCCTCCTGCGGGCCCAGCTCCAGGTTCACCGTGAGGGTGCTGTTGGAGCGGACCTCCTTGGGTACATCCAGCTTCACCGTCTGAGTAAACTCCGTGGGCTCCAGGGTGATGTTGCCCACGCCGAAGGCCCGATCCGGCATGAAGGCCTCGGCGGACTCCAGGTGCGGATCCTTCACCAGGAAGGCGCCCACGTAGACGTTGGGCGAGAAGGCCTTGGGCGTGAAGGACCACGACACCTCGCCGGGCTCCACGGCCTTCCACTCGGAGGCGATCACCTGATCCGTCTCCGCGGTGAGCAGCACCCGGCCGCGGTAGGGCACCTTGAACTTCACGGGGATGGCCTCGTTCACCTTGGCCAGCTTCGGCAGCTCCAGGGCGATAGAGGCGGGCTTGAGTGGGCGAGGCGTCTGATCCACGCGGGCCTCGCCATCCCCGTACCAGTAGTAGCGGCCGTTGCCCTCGAGGTACAGGTCCGTCTGCGCCGCGCCGGAGCGCACACGGACGATGAACCCGGCGGCGTCCTCGGCCGGCGTCACCTGGAGCTGGAACTTGCCGCCCTCCACCTTCGCGGCGCCGCGGCCCTCGCGCACGGGGCGCACGTAGCGCTGGTAGCGCTCATAGCCTTCGTCCTCGTCGTAGTAGTAGCCGTACTCCTCCTCCAGCCGCAGGTACTCCACCTCCAGCGGCTTGAGGGACTTGGCGTCGGTGACGAGCTTGCCCTCCCAGTCCACCACCACGCCGGTGATGGTGAAGGCCTTGCCCTGCTGCGCCTTCTGCACGTTGGCCTGGAGGCCCACGTAGTAGGACTCGGGGTGCATGGGCACCGTCACGTCTCCGAGCGTGGAGCGGCCGCTGCCCGCCTCGAAGACGCTGGCCTGCGCCACCAGCCGGGCCGGGCCCTTGAAGCCGCCCGCCATGTCCCGCGCCGGGCACTCGACGAGCGCCTGGCCCTTGTCGTTCACCTCGCCCTTCACCTGGCCCAGGGTGACGGCCTTGGCCTCGGTGGCCTTCTGGCGCCACATACCGTAGGTGAAGTTTGCGTTCTCCTTCGGCTTGAAGTCCGAGGGCTCCAGCCTGCATGCGAGCTCCAGCGGGCTGCCCTCGGCCGAGCCGCCGAAGAGGTACGCCGCCTCCACCTTCACCGGCACCACCGCGCCCTGCATGTAGCCGGGCTTGTCCACGGAGGCTGTCACCTTCATGCGCTCGGGGACGAACTCCTCCACCTGAAGGGTGTAGGTGGCCACCTCGCGGTCCGCCACGCGCAGCGTCACGCGGTAGCTGCCCGTGTCCTGGAAGGCCTCGAAGCGCAGATCCTGCGCCACCAGGCCCGCCTCGTTCGTCTTGAGCGTCACCTTCTTGAACTCGCGCTCCCGCGGATCGACGACGCGCAGCTCCGCCGGCATTCCCGCGGGAGGCGCCTTGTTCTCCTGATCGCGCAGCACCGCGGCCACGTGGGCGGTGTCGCCCGGCCGGTACACACCGCGGTCCGAGTAGATCGACGCGCGATAGGCAGCCTCGGCGCGGAACGGCTCGCCCTGCACGTCCGAGTTGGCGATCTCCGTCTTCAGCTCGCTGTACTTGAGGTACGTGAGCTCATCGCCCTTGCGCGCGATGAGGGCGAAGGGTGCGGAGGTGTCCACGCCCTGCGGGGGCACCTGGATCTTGCAGCCATCCGCGCCGCTGGTGGTACAGCGGGCCACGCTCTGGCCGCTCTTCTTCACCAGGGACACCTCTACGCCCGACAGCGGCTCGGTGGACTCCATGCCGAGCACCCACGCCAGGATCTCCTCCTGCCCGTTGGCGCCCCGCCCCCCACGCTTGGCCACGAGGCTCAGGTCCGTGAGGAGGATGCGCGCCGCGGCCTGCGTCGAGTCGCGATGGATGGAGACCTCCACCACGCCGCGGGTGCTGGCAGGCACCATGCTGCCCACGTCCATATACGTGGTGGTGAGGGCGTCCGGGGCGCTCTGGAGGGAGAGATTCTTGGAGAAGAGGACGTTGGAGGTGCGCTCGTCGGCGGCCTCCTTCTCGTCGTTGCTCATCCAGAAGACGAGGTTCTCGGGCGGCACGTGGCGGATGGTGAGCTCGGCCGAGTCCACGTTGAGGTGGTTGAGGGGAAGGTTGCGCCAGGCGCTGCGAGGCAGGTAGCGGCCCGCCGAGGTGAAGGCCAGCTGCGGCTTGCGCGGGCTGATGGAGTAGCGGTTCTGGAAGGTGGACAGCAGCCGGCCCCCACCCGTGGAGAGGGTGCCCGCGTCGATCTTCAGCGTGTACGTGCCGCGCTTGAAGTCACCGAAGATGCGGAAGCCGCGGCGGGACGGGGAGATGGAGAACTTCACGGGCGGGCTGAAGTGAATGGCGTCCGCGGCCACGTTGTCGTCGAGCACGCAGCCCAGGTTCTTGGAGTCGTAATAGTAGGGATCCCAGTCGTCCTCATCCGGAGGGGGCTTCGCGTTCATCTCCGCGTCGCGGCAGCTGACCTCCAGATAGAAGCCGCTGTTGCCCTCGGTGACTGCGACCTTGGTGATGTCCAAACGCTTGCCGCCGAGCAGCTCGAAGGTGTCCTCGGCCGCGGGAGCGGTGCCGCCGCCCTTGGTCGACGTCACCCCCGCCTTGAGGGCGAAGCGCACGACGGCGCCCGGCCGGAGCTGGGAGCTCGTGAGCTGGGCGATGATGATGTTCCGATGGGTGGAGTGGGTGCTGAACTTCACGTCGGAGAGGGTCTTCCCCTCCACCTGGAAGCTGCCGTACCGGCGCACCACGATGGTGTCCACCGGACCGGAGAAGATGAGCTCCACGGTGATCTGGCCCTTGGTGGTGTCCACCTGCTGCGGGGCCATGCGGAGGAAGGAGAGCTTTGGAGTGGTGAAGCTGTAGCGCCACGCACCCTCGGAGGGAGCCTTCACCACGCCAGCGGGCGTCTCCACGGACTCGAGGGTGACAGTGTACGTCGTCCCGAGATTGAACCCATTGCCCGGAGTGAACGAGATGGCGGAGTTGTCGCGGTAGAGCTCGAGGCTGCCTCCCACCTCGGGGGAGAAGCGGACCAAGGTCTTGTTCCCGCTGTTATCCGGGTAGGAGACCGGGCGGGTGAACTCGAAGATGACCTTGTCCGGGACGACACCCTCGGGGCCCAGCTCCTTGATGACGGGAGCGTAGGATTCAGGCTTGAGAGGCTCCTGGCTCGCCTGTGGGCCCTGGCTGGAGCTCGGGCTGGGGCTCGGGCTGGAAGTAGGAGCTCCGGTAGAGGGCGTGGACGGGGGCGTCCCCGACGGCTCCTCCTTCTGGCTGCAGGCGGCGAGCGCGGTGCCTACCAGCAGAGCCACCAGCCACCGCGTGCGGGCGGAGTGGAGCGGACTCGGCGTCACGACAGACTGCGGACCCATGTTTCCTCCGAAGGACTGCATCGACTTTTCACGCCGCGTGCCGGAGGTCCGGCACCGTGATCGAGGGGAAGTGTGGTCGCCTGCCCACGGCCCGACGGCGCTCCCCGCGCGTCTCGTGGCCCACACGGTGTCCCAGGAGCCACGGAGCTCCACCTACATCGTGAGGCAGCGATCGGCAGCGGACGCTAGGCGCCACAGTGGCGCGGGTCAACGGGGCCTGCCGGGTAGGCGCTAAGGTGTACGACCCATGGTGCTCCCCATCCGCTTCGTCCTGATGCGTCCGCGCAACGCGGAGAACCTCGGCGCCGCCGCGAGGGCCATGAAGAACTGTGGGCTGTCCGAGTGGACCTGGGTGCGGCCGGAGGCGGAGGACCTGGGTCCAGCGCGGCGGCTGGCGGTCCATGCCGAGGACGTGCTGGACGGGGCCCGGCAGGCAGACACGCTGGAGGAGGCGGTGGCCGACTGCGTGTGGGTAGTGGGAACGAGCTCCCGCAAGGTGGAGGGCAAGCGGCGCCTGTCGCCCCGAGCGGTGGGGGAG
>Ga0247822_10002397_pt1 | contig 11953 bp, 10 predicted proteins | sample 13C_Cellulose_Da_FD_192423 | JGI IMG/M metagenome (GOLD analysis project Ga0247822, IMG submission 192423) | Soil microbial communities from agricultural site in Penn Yan, New York, United States - 13C_Cellulose_Day30 | ecosystem: Environmental > Terrestrial > Soil > Agricultural land | place...
GGTGCAAAGTGCCCTGCTTGAAGCCATGCAGGAAAGACAGGTGACGATAGGTGATAACACTTATCCATTGGAAGAACCATTCCTCGTACTTGCGACTCAGAACCCTCTCGAACAGGAAGGTACCTATCCGCTTCCCGAAGCGCAGGTAGACCGTTTCATAATGAAGGTTATTGTGGGTTATCCGTCAAAGCAGGAAGAACAACTGATCATCAGGCAGAATGTCCAGGGATTCAAGACGCCGAAGATCCAGCAGGTTGTCGGCATGCATGAAATGATCGAAGCGAAAGACCTGGCGCGAAAGGTTTATATGGATGAAAAAATAGAGCAGTATATCCTTGATATTGTTTTCGCTACAAGACAACCGGAACAATATGGCCTGAGTAAACTAAAGCCACTGATTTCCTATGGCGGGTCACCGCGTGCCAGCATTAACCTGGCACTGGCTTCCAAAGCCTACGCATACCTGTCGAAGCGTGCCTTCGTTATTCCGGACGATGTGAAAGCGATCGCGAAAGATGTCTTGCGGCACCGCCTTGGTCTTACTTATGAAGCAGAAGCGGAAAACGTGAACGTTGAGCAGGTTGTCGAAGATATTCTCAAAACAATCCAGGTGCCTTGAGAGAGTAAACGTTCACCCTTTGTTCTGTTGTTGCAGTGAATAAGTCAATAGGTACAAAAGGTGAATGAAGAAACGAAAAACAAATTCACTTATTCACTCATTGACATTATTCACTCATTGACTTTGTTAACCACTTCACAGATACTAAAAAAGGTAAAGGAACTTGAGATCAAGAGCAAGCGCCTGACACGTCACCTGTTTACAGGTGAGTATCACAGTGCGTTCAAAGGCCGTGGCATGTCATTCAAGGAAGTGCGGGAATATACCGCAGGTGATGACATCAGGTTTATAGACTGGAATGTATCCGCCCGTTTCAATCATCCTTTCAGCAAGCTGTTTGAAGAAGAAAGGGAACTTACAATGATGCTGCTTGCCGACATCAGTGCCAGCTCGTTGTTTGGAACAGTACTCGCCAGGAAAAAGGATATGGTTACCGAGATAGGTGCCGTGCTGGGATTCTCGGCAATCAGTAACAATGACAAAGTGGGCAGCGTCCTGTTCAGTGAAGACATCGAAAAATACATCCCGCCAAAAAAGGGAAGGGACCATGGTCTGTATATAGTTCGGGAATTGCTTACCCGCGAAGGAAAAAAGAAAGGTACTGATATCTCTAGGGCACTGCGTTATCTCAACAATACGACAAGGCAGAAATGTATCGTGTTTGTCCTCAGCGATTTTCTTGATCCGGGTTTTGCGGATGCATTGAGGGTCGCCGGTAAGAAACACGATGTGATCGGTATTAAAGTATATGACCCGATGGATATGCAACTTCCCGATGCCGGTGTCCTTGAAATAGAAGACGCTGAAAGCGGACAGGTAGCCAGGATCGATACTTCTGACTACCTGGTAAGGAAAGCACACCAGGATGCTTTTTTCCGGCACTCGGAATGGTGTAAGCAGGTATTCACCCGTGCAGGGTGCGACTTGCTGCACATCTCCACAAAAGAAGACTACGTTAAAGTGTTACAGAAATTTTTTATCGGAAGAACCTAGATCGGAATATGCGATTCAGCAGGAAAGAAACAATTGTGACTATCATATTCACCCTGTCATGCACCATGTTATATGCGCAGCAGGTGCGGGTGAAAGCTTCCGTTAACCGGGACCGTATCCTTATCGGCGAACCAATCGTTCTCCAGCTTGAAGCTGAACTTCCGGAAGGAGAATCATACACCTGGTTCCGCCTGGATTCCATCGATCATTTTGAATGGCTGGCAAAAGGTTCTGTTGATACCCTTGATGCGGTACAGGGAAAACTGTATAAACAACTGGTAACTATCACGTCATTTGATTCGGGCAGCTGGACCATTCCCAGGCTTTCCCTTCAGGTGAAGAACAGCAGTTACCTTACAGATTCCATACCAGTAAGTGTTGAATACAGCAACGCCGATCCCAACAAGCCTTATCATGATATCCGGGATATTATCGAAGTGCCGGCTGCTGAAACCAACAAGGTTAATTATATAATTGCGATTGTGACATTGCTCGCAATAGCTGGGCTGATCTACCTGCTCACCAGGAAAAAGAAAGAAAAAGTTGAGGCCAAAATTCCGACAGGTCCCGTAATGACAGCCTACGAGAAGGCATTGTCTTTATTGTCTGCGCTTAAACCAAAACTGATGCAGAGCAACGGGCACGTAAAAAATCTGTATATCGAATTGAATGACATTCTTCGCGATTATTTCCGTGAAGAAAAACTGGTGTTGGAACCGGACAGTACAAATGATCAGCTTGTAGTCGGGATAAAACGATATATCAATAAAGAACAGGCAATCCGTCTCGCGCAGTCACTCAGATTGGTAGATGCAGTTAAATTTGCAAAATATCAGCCGTCATCCGGTGAAAATGAAGAAGTGTTGAATTCAGTTCAGCATGCAATTGAAGGAATCAATGAGCAAATTCATCAAAAACAAACCAATTGATCACCCGGTATTTTGAAAGTGTGGATTTTGCATGGCCCTGGGTCATGTCGCTGCTTGTGATCATTCCACTGCTTGGCTGGTGGTATTGGAAAAAGCACACCTCCCTGGCGGGTACTCTGCTGGTTTCCACGACACAATCCATTTCGACGAATAACAGGGGATGGAAAACCAGGCTCGCACACTTTCCTTTCGTGTTAAGGTTGCTTACGCTTGCCTGCGTTATTATGGCGCTGGCGCGTCCTCAAACAAGATTTGATGAAGAACAGGTTAGCGGGGAAGGGGTGGATATCATCATTTGCATTGATGTCAGCGGAAGTATGCTTGCGCAGGACTTTACCCCGAACAGGCTTGAAGCGGCAAAGGAAGTAGCTGCACGTTTCGTTGATACACGCAAAACAGACAGGATAGGAGTCGTAATCTTCTCCGGCGAAAGCTTCACCTTGTGTCCATTGACTACCGATAAATCTGTCATTAAGACCCAGCTCTACGGTATCCAGAGCGGATTGCTTGAAGATGGTACTGCGATAGGGTCAGGGCTTGCAACGAGTGCCGACCGCCTTCGTGTCAGCAAGGCCAAAAGCAAGGTCGTTATTCTGCTGACCGATGGAGAGAACAATGGTGGCCAGATTCCTCCCGTTACTGCAAAAGAGATTGCCAAAAAAATCGGCATTAAAGTATATACAATTGGAGTGGGTACAGAAGGGTATGCGCCAATACCTGTACAGGCTTCTGACGGCTCTATTGTAATGCAAAGGGAAAAAGTGAACATCGATGAAAAGCTGCTCACCCAGATCGCGAATGAAACCGGTGGAAAATATTTCCGTGCGCAGGATAATGAAGGTCTCGAACAGGTATATGCGGAAATTGACAAGCTTGAGAAATCCACGATAGAAGTTACTGCCATCCGAAGATATACCGAACGGTTCCTTCCGCTTGTTATAGCAGCGCTATTTTTTCTCATGCTCGAATGGATCCTGCGCTTTACGGTCTTAAAAAAATTCCCATGATCAAAGCAAGAGTGTATAAGTCCACCGGCAGCTGGTATATCCTGAAAGATGAGACCGGAAAGCAATTCAACGGACGGATCAAGGGAGTGTTCAAGATCGGCGACATTACGTCGACTAACCCGCTTGCTGTCGGCGATTGGGTGGATGCGGAAATGGAGAATGAAAAGGAAGACAGTGTGATCATCACATCTATCTACGACAGGGAAAATTATATCACGCGCACATCTCCACACCGTAAAGTTCAGCACCATATCATTGCCGCTAACCTTGACCAGGCACTGTTGTTTGCAACATTGAAGGAACCGCGTACATCACAGGGATTTATCGACAGGTTTCTTGTAACAGCTGAAGCTTATCATATACCTGCAATTCTTGTTTTTAATAAAGCTGATCTTTACCGGAAGAAGGAAACAGACAAATATGCGCATCTTGAATCGGTATATTCAGATATAGGCTACCGCGTGGAGCTGATCAGTGTGAAAGAACATAAAGGCCTTGAAGCTGTAAGGGAAATGCTGCAGAACAAAACAACATTGATCAGTGGTCATTCGGGTGTGGGTAAGTCCACATTCATCAATGCTGTTTTCCCGGAAATGGCTTTACGCACACAGGAGGTGAGTGAATGGAGTGGTAAAGGAATGCACACGACAACATTTGCAGAAATGTTTGACCTTCCGGACGGAGGACGTATTATTGATACGCCGGGTATAAGGGAACTGGGCCTGGTAGGCATTACCAGGCAGGAATTGTCACACTATTTTCCGGAAATGCGGAAAGTGCTTAACGATTGCCAGTTCAACAACTGCCTTCATATGAATGAACCGGGGTGTGCTGTTAAAGCGGCTGTAAGTAACGATACAATTGACATAGACCGCTATGTCAGCTATTGCACCATACTGGACTCAATAGATGAAAAAGATTACTGAAGGATAGTTCAGCTGATGAACTTTTTAGCAGTATTGATCAACAGTCTTGATTCCAGGAACTGCGCCACTTCAGATACAGCCTTGTTGTGATTAGCCAGGGCTTTGCTTACCTTTTGCGGATAAAGGCAGATCCCGGTATAGATGTTATAATGCAGGCTGAGCGGATTTCCACGGTAGTTAAAATCCCAGATCAGGGAATCGAAATCGTCAACCTTGTTACTGAACCTTACTTTAAGTCCTTCGGCAAGCAGGTTAGCTACTTCATAAAATCGTTTAAGTCCGCCATCTTCATCAATTACGGCTTCAGTGAAACCATCATGGGTGTGGAGTACGGGGCACATATGTGTAGGATTTAGGTAACGGATCAAAAAGGCACTAAGCCTTAAACTTCTTCGCTTTCGGCACTTTTTCGCCGTTGAGCAGCCTTTCCGCACCCACATTTTTCCCATTACTGGGACAACCGGACTTACGCGACGCATTGCATGAGATCAATACGCAGGCAAATGCGGCGGTTAATAACAAGGCTCCTGACCGGGTGAATTTCATATCACTTTTATTTAGAAACGAATAAGTCATGAAAATAGTATGCCAGTTACCCGTTTTGTTCCCGCGTTTCTTCTCCCTTTTGTTCCCGGAACCAGTCCGCATAGCGCATGTAATTGTGCGCAATCCGGTCAATTTCACCGCTGATCTGGCTTCCACTGATGTCTTTTATCTTTTTGGCCGGCACCCCAGCATAAATGCTGTTTGGTTCGCATACCGTGCCTTCCAGTACAACTGCTCCCGCAGCTATGATGGTATTGCTGTGAACAACCGCATTATCCATAACGATTGCTCCCATTCCCACTAAAACATTGTCATGAATGATGCACCCGTGGATGATGGCGTTATGTCCTACAGAAACGTTGTTTCCCAGTATAACTTTAGTTTGCTGGTATGTTGCATGTACTACAACGCCGTCCTGGATATTTACCCTGTCTCCCATCCTGATGCTGTTCACGTCTCCCCTTACAACTGCGCTGAACCATACACTGCAGTCGTCTCCCATTACAACATCTCCGACGATCGTGGCATTTGGTGCGATGTAGCAATTCACACCAAACTGTGGATACACTCCGTCTACATGCATTATAAGCGGCATAATATGTCTGTGGTTTGATACAAATATCAGCATCTTTGTGCAATAAAGCTGATTATGAATCAACGGCAGATCTTTCTGCAGCACGTCGCACAAACTTCACCTGCACCACTTGCACTGGAAATAGTTAAGGCGAGTGGTGTTACGCTCACAGATAAATCCGGCAGGGAATATATAGACCTGATCGCGGGCATAAGTGTTTGCAATGTCGGTCATTGCCATCCAAGGGTTGTCAAAGCAATCCGCCAGCAGACTTCCCAATACCTCCATCTTCTCGTATATGGGGAATTCATCGAAACGCCGCAGGTACAGTATGCAAAGCTGCTTACAGATCACTTGCCTGCTTCATTGAATTGTGTGTACTTCACCAATTCAGGCGCGGAAGCAGTGGAAGGTGCCATGAAGCTTGCCAAACGTGTTACAGGGCGCACAACGATTATCGCTTTCAACCAGTCGTACCATGGTTCAACGCAGGGTGCCCTGAGTATAATAGGGGACGAATACTGGAGAAATGCTTTTCGTCCCTTACTGCCAGGCATATTGCATATGCAGTATAATGACTTTTCCATGATCGACAGTATCGACCATAATGTGGCATGTGTGATACTGGAAACTGTGCAGGCGGAACGGGGAATATTTGCACCTTCGAAGGAGTGGCTATCGGCATTGCGCAGACGATGTTCTGAAGTTGGCACCTTGCTGATCATGGATGAAATTCAGACTGGGTTCGGACGCACCGGTCACCTTTGGGGATTCGAGGCATTTGGAATTGTGCCGGATATAATTCTCCTTGGTAAAGCGCTGGGTGGCGGAATGCCACTGGGAGCTTTTATTACAGACAAGAAGCTGATGGATGCACTAACTGACAAGCCGGTACTCGGACATATCACAACCTTTGGTGGTCATCCTGTCTGTTGTGCAGCAGGTATGGCTGCGATGAAAGTATTGCTGAAGGAAGACCTCATCGAAAAGGTGGCCGCAAAAGAAGTTCTTTTCCGCCAGTTGCTTCAGCACCCTGCTATCCGGGTGGTAAGGTCACGCGGTTTATTGATTGCTGTGGAGTTTGATACTGCAGAGACCTGTAAAAGGATAATTGACAGCTGCATTGAGAATGGTGTTCTTACAGACTGGTTCCTGTTTGCTGCAAATTGCCTGCGCATTGCACCACCACTGACGATCTCTAAAAAAGAAATTAAACGGACCTGTGAAATACTCCTGCATGCAATGGGAAATGTTTGAAACGACTAGCTCAGCAGGTTGAATGCAAAAGCGGCTATTACTGCTCCTATAACCGGTCCTGTGAAAGGCACCCATGCATCTCCCCAATCACTTCCTCCCTTATTCTTCATGGGTAATATTGCGTGCAGGATAAAAGTGTGCTACACTGAATTTTGAAACGGTGTAAACTGCAACAAAGACTGCCATGGACCAGCCAAAAGTTATCACGATCCAGCCACTGCTTTGTCCCTTTGTTTGATGAAGTACCACGTTCGCCACAACACCGTTACCAAAGATTATCAGTATTGCTGTTCCCAATAGTTCAGCCAGCTAGGGATGCATATCAGTGGGTTTTAGTTTGTATTTCTGGTAGATAGTGAAGAGCAACCGACCTGAAAGCGGATACCTGCTCTTCTATCCATTCATCTCCATGACCATATTCCTTGGCGAGCAATGTTGCAACCACCGTTGATGATTCAATCGCAGCTTTTGCATTAAGCAATAATGCCCTTGTCCTTCGCGATAAAGCATCTTCAACGGTCATGCACATTTCTTCACGTGCCGCCCATATAATGCTGGCTTTGGAATAGGGGAGGGAAGGATGGATCTTTTCAGCCATCGCGGGTTCATGATGTTCAATTTCCCGGATAAAAGCCAGGTCACTTCCATAATAGTAAGCCGCATCATGATAACCATTCACAACCTGTGCGCCATGTATACTCAGATCCTGTGTTACGCATGGTATATCGGGCAGCCTGTTCTGTTGAATGGCAACCCGCAACGCATCTTCAGCCATTTTCCGGTAAGTTGTCCATTTGCCACCGGCAATGCTGATCAGGCCGCTCTCACTCGTTTCGATAAAATGATCCCGCGATAATGCGGCAGTACTTGCAGCCGAGCCTTTCACAAGCGGGCGAAGCCCTGAAAACACCGACCGGATATCTTCACGTTTGGGGTCACCGGCAAGGTATTTACCTATCTGGTGCAATATGAAGTCAATTTCCTCTTCTTTCGGAATTGGTTCAGCCACAGGTTCGCTGACCGGGATGTCGGTTGTTCCGATGATAAGTTGCTGGTGCCAGGGCACGGCAAACAACACCCGGCCATCGGATGTTTCCGGAATAAGGATTGCCGTATCACCGGGAAGGAAGGATTTGTCTACAACCAGGTGTGTTCCCTGGCTCATGGTCAGCACCGGCGAACGCGATGGGTCATCTTCCTGCCGGAGCACATCAGTGAAGATACCTGTGGCGCTGATTACTGTGCCTGCAAGTATTTCGTGAGAGTCGTTATTCAGCTGGTCACGGGCAAGCACACCCGATATCTTTCCATTTGTTTTCAGTAGCTTTTCTGCCTTCATGTAATTAAGCACAACAGCTTCCTGTCCGGCGGCAGTCTGCGCCATATTGATGGCCAGCCTCGCATCATCAAATTGACCATCATGAAATAACACGCCACCGCGCAAGCCTTCCGGGTCAAGGGTAGGTGCATGCTGTAATGCTTCTTCACGCGAAAGAATTACCGAAGGCCCCAGCCCCAGGTTGCCCGCCATCCAATCATATATTTTGAGTCCGAGTCCGTAAAATGGACCTTCCCACCATTTATAATTCGGTAGCAGGAACGACTGGTTCTTTACAAGGTGTGGTGCATTCTGTCGCAGCAAACCTCTTTCCTTCAGCGCTTCCATCACTAGTTTTACATTTCCTTGCTGCAGGTATCTTACGCCTCCATGCACGAGTTTGGTTGAACGTGATGATGTTCCTTTTGCAAAATCGTGTTGCTCTACCAGGATTGTACTGTATCCACGTGACGATGCATCAATGGCGATGCCCAGGCCGGTAGCCCCTCCACCGATTATGCACAGGTCCCAGTGCGACCTGGAGTTCATCCTGCTTAGCATTTCTGAACGTTTCATAGGGTCATGTTTCGTCAGCCCAGGCTATGCTGGCTTTGATCGCCCGGTTCCAGCCCCGTATCAGGGGTTCCATTTCCTCCATGGTCTTGTCCGGGTAGAAATATTTGTCAGCCTTCCATTGCTGCTGTATATCCGCAATGCTTTCCCAATACCCAACTCCCAGTCCTGCCAGATATGCTGCTCCAAGTGCTGTTGTTTCATAAACCTGTGGTCGTACAACCGGTACCTGCAGCACATTACATTGAAATTGCATCAGCAGGTTATTGATCGTTGCACCGCCATCTACACGGATCTCCTTTATAGGCATGCCTGCATCTGACTCCATTGCTTTCAATACATCCCGAACCTGGAAGGCAATACTTTCAAGTCCCGCCCTTGCGATATGAGATTTAGATGTTCCCCGGGTGAGACCGAAAATCGTACCTCTCGCCTGCTGGTTCCAGTGTGGTGCCCCCAGGCCCGCAAATGCCGGAACTATATAAACTCCGTTCGTATCGCTGACGCCGGTTGCAAGCGTTTCAATATCGGCAGAAGCCCTGATCATGTGCAGCCCGTCGCGAAGCCATTGCACGATCGCTCCGCCGATAAAGATGCTTCCTTCGACAGCATACTCAACACGGTTATTGATTTTCCAGGCGACTGTAGTCAACAGGTTGTTGGCCGACCTCACGATCTGTTCTCCCGTATGCATCAAAAGGAAACAACCTGTTCCATAAGTGTTTTTAACCATGCCCGGCTGCGTACATTGTTGGCCGAATAATGCAGCCTGCTGATCCCCGGCAATTCCGGCTAATGGAATGTTTACATTTTTTACTATCGCTTCGGTAACGGAGTAGATCCTGCTGCTGGGAATAATCTCGGGTAGTAATGATGCCGGAATATCAAAGAGTTTCAGGAGATCCGTGTCCCACTCGCATGTCTGGATATTCATCAGCATGGTGCGGGATGCGTTGGATACATCTGTCACATGTACCTTCCCGTTAGTAAGTTTCCACGACAGCCAGCAGTCGATGGTTCCGAATGCCAGTTCACCCTTTACAGCCCGTTCTCTCGCCCCCGGCACATGATCAAGTATCCACTTCAATTTGGTTGCTGAAAAATAAGCATCAGGCACCAGGCCCGTTTTTTCCTGGAGCATTGGAGTGAGCCCTTCATTTTTTAACTGGTCACAGTAGTCTGCAGTCCTGCGATCCTGCCACACAATTGCATTATAGACAGGCCTGGAGGTGGAACGATCCCATACAACCGTAGTTTCGCGCTGGTTGGTGATACCAATTGCAGCTACTTCACTGGTGGTGATTCCCGCCTTTGCGATCACTTCTGCAAGCACAGAAAATTGTGAAGCCCAGATCTCTTCTGCATCATGCTCGACCCAGGCAGGATGTGGATAAAGCTGTGTGAACTCTTTCTGTGCAACCTGGATTATGTGCCCGTTTTTGTCAAACAGAATGGCTCTTGAGCTTGTGGTTCCCTGGTCAAGCGCGAGGATAAATTTTTCCGGCATGCAGGCTGGGTTTTGCATTTTAAGATAAGCAAAAACCACAAGATATCCGTTCGTCCTGCGAATTACATTCAGGTCAATAAGTCAATAGGCCAATAAGTGATTCTTTTTCGTTCACTTATTGACCTATTAAGCTATTCGCTTATTAAATAATCGCAGTTCTAGAAAGCTAACCTGAAGCTGCCAAATACACCAAACCTTGCAACCTTTTCAGGTGGCAGTGGCTGAGGCAGTACGCGCCACACGAAATCGAGCCGGAACACCTTGAAGATATTATCCACGCCAGTGCCCAATTCCATATACATCTTTCCGCCAAGGTTCTTGAAATTGTTTTCTGGTGTCAGGAAATTCAGGTTATAGTTGGCCTGGCTTATATCTGTTGTAATAGCCTTGGCACTCCAGAACTGGCGGAACTTCAGCTTTCTTGTTATGGGGATATAACGAAACAGGCCATTACCGATGTTGTGTTCGATATTGAATCCCGCATATCGGTCACCGATATACTCCCACCGCTGCATCAGGTTGAATGCATACTTGTTATAGTAATAAATTTCGTTGCCGGGAATTACGTTAAGCATCATGTATGGCAATGTGCCTGAAACCTTTCCACCGAATACATTATAGTAGAGACTCCCAAACGGTGCGATCTTCATGTAATCAGATACGCTGAGGTAGAACTTGTCATATTTATAATTGCTGTTGAACACCCCGGGAATTCCCCTGGCGTACAGGAATTCAACAATAGGATACGGGCTTCCCAGGCTGAACCGATTGAAATTACTTTCCAGGAACCTTTCATTGTAACCGAACCGCAGCCGGATTCCCGCTTCAAAGTTATTCAACGCTTCTCCCTTTCCGCCATTCTTTTCAAATAGTTCCTTTGGCGGCAGGTTCATCAGCGGGTCAAATTTCTTGTTTATGGCCATGAAAGTCGCAGAGAAGCCGGGACTCCATTCTTTGAAATACTCCACCTTGGCTTCCTGGATCTGCATGAATTTAATCGGGATGCCCTGCTTCCGGATGGCCAGGGCAAAGATGTTGTCTGTACTGATCTCATCATAATACACCTGCCCGTTGTCAAGATCTTTCGTGAAGCTCGCATGGATATGTGACCTTGGTGATCGCGTCAGGATATATTTTGCCTCCAGCTTTCCTTTAAATGCCTTATCGCCAAAACCATACGCAAGGTAACCATGCAGGTAAAGATCCTTGTGGAATTTCGGGTTGGTGCCGAGATCAAAGCGCATCCTGAAACCTTCCCATTGGTTTCCGGTGAACCAGTTATACCATGGGCCGATTTCAAAATTGCCCACATTCTTGTATCCTGTGGCCAGGAAGTTGATGGTGTTTACATATCGCTTAAAGAGAGGCATTTTCCGGAGCGTATCTATCATGGCGTAAATGCCCTGCTCATTTTTGCTGAGCTCTTCATGTCGTGAATCCGACCAGAATGTATCGGCTTTTTGCATGGCACCCGGTGCAAAAAGGATCTCAGACTGCACCTTGTTCTTAGAGATACTGTCTCTTATGTACTGCTCATTCACAACTACATCCCGATAGGTCGTTGTCTTACGCCCGATTGCACCAAAACCACTTTTGCCGAGTGGAGCGATATCCACAACGAACTTATCCTTGCCCAGGAACCAGGTGCTATCATTGATCATTCTGTATTCCTGGATCAGGCTTAACTTGTCAACGAAGTTGATG
>Ga0247822_10002398_pt1 | contig 11950 bp, 8 predicted proteins | sample 13C_Cellulose_Da_FD_192423 | JGI IMG/M metagenome (GOLD analysis project Ga0247822, IMG submission 192423) | Soil microbial communities from agricultural site in Penn Yan, New York, United States - 13C_Cellulose_Day30 | ecosystem: Environmental > Terrestrial > Soil > Agricultural land | place...
ATCAGGTAGTCGCCGGCCGGCGACGGCGACGCCGACGGCGGCGGCTGCTGCTCGAGCGGGCGCGACGACGGCCGCAGCACGCTGCTGCTCGGCGCGGTGGTGCTGGCCGGGCTGATGCGCCGGCGGCGCGGCTTGCCGGCGCGGCACCGCGGCCCACGTTGATCTCGGTCATGGCCGGAGGTCGACGATGTTGCAGACGGTGCAGACGCGGATCGGACCGCTGACGTTCGAGAACGGGTACCCGAGCGCCGAGACGCTCGCGCGGCTGTACGATGAGCTGGACTTCCAGCGCGCCTGCCAGGCCTACGTGTGGGCCACGCCGATCGTCGCGCTCGACGCGCTCCGCCTCGCCAACCAGCGCGACTGGGGCGTCGACTACAACGAGGTCGGCCTCGCCGAGGACTTCGCCAACCCCGGCATGCAGGCGCTGACCGCCAACGCGTCGACCATCTACGCCGTCGCGTTCGTCGACCTGCGCCGCGACGGGCCGGTGGTGATCGACTCGCCGGCCGAGGGCTACGGGGTGATCGACGACTACTGGCAGCGGCCGATCGTCGAGATCGGCCCGTTCGGGCCCGACCGCGGCCAGGGCGGCCGCTTCCTGGTGCTGCCGCCCGGCTACGCCGGCGACGTGCCCGACGGCTACCACCTCGCGCCCTCGCCCACCAACCGCGCCATCTACCTGGTGCGCGGGCTGGTCCGCGGCGGCGACGTCCAGCGCGCCGTCGACACCCTGCGCAAGATCCGCATCTATCCGCTGCGCCAGGCCGCGGCGCCGCCGCCGACCCGGATCGTCGAGGCCTCGCACCGGCCGCTCCACTCGATCGCGCCGGCCGGGTTCGAGTACTGGGAGCGGCTGGCCGCGATCGTCCAGCACGAGCCGGTCGAGCCCCGCGATCGCTTCTTCATGGCGATGCTGCGCCCGCTGGGCATCGAGCCGGGCCAGCGGTTCGCCCCCGACCCGCGCCAGCGGCAGATCCTCACCGACGCGGCCGTGGTCGGGTTCGACATGGCGCAGGCGATCAGCGTCGCGCCGCGGTTCGCCGACGTGGTCGCCTACCCGGGCACCCACTGGGAGCACGTCATCACCGTCGATCCCGATCAGGAGGCGGCGACCTACAGCGAGCTCGACGAGCGCACCGACTACACCTTCGAGGCGATCACCATGGCCGCCGGCATGGTCGAGCCGGTGGTCGGCGCCGGCTCGCAGTACCTGAGCGCCGCCCGCGACCGCGACGGCGCCTGGCTCGACGGCGGCAAGACCTACCGCCTGCGCGTGCCGCCGAACGTGCCGGTCGAGGACTTCTGGTCGGTGACCGTCTACGACAACCTGACCCGGTCGATGATCCAGACCGACACCAACCGGGCGTCGCTCGGCTCGCAGGACCTGCTCGAGGCCAACCCCGACGGATCGATCGACCTGCATTTCGGGCCCGAGCCGCCGGTGGCCGCGACCAACTGGATCAAGACCGTCCCCGGCAGGGGCTGGTTCGTCTACTTCCGCTGGTACGGCCCGACCGAGGCGTTCTTCGACAAGCGCTGGCGCCTGCCCGATCTCGAGCTCGACGCCACCAGCTAGCGTTGGTCGTTCACGAGCCCGAGAAGCGGAGCACGCCGACCGCGACCCCGACCGCGCCGGCCGGCGGCGTCAGGCCGCCGAGATCGGCGCCGGGCGCGACCGGCGCGACGTCGGTCTCGATCGCCAGCTCCTGGAGGCCGACCTCGCCGGCGACCGGCCAGCTCACCGTGGTCGGGCCCGGCGGCAGGGCGCCGCGGAACACCACGCGGTCGTTCCAGCGCACCACCACCGGCTGGCCGGCGCGCGACGGCGTCAGCGCGAGCGCGAGCTTGTGTGGCTCGGGCACCAGCACCGGGATCAGGTACAGCGCCGAGCGCGCGGTGGTCCACCGCACCGCGCGGCCGGCGCCGGCGACCGGCTTGCCGACGCCGCGGACGATCCACGGCCGCACGCCGCCACCGCCGAGGTCCCAGGTCGCCGCCGCGCTGCGCAGCGATGCGTCGGTGTACTCCATCGGCGGCGCGAACGGATACTCGCCGTGGACCTCGTCCCAGCGGCGCAGCGGCACGCCGTACCGCCAGGCGAACACCGCGCTGGCCGGCAGCGCGAACGGGTTGCCGACCGCGCGGTAGATCGGCGCGGCCACCCGCGCCAGCGGGCGGGCCACGCCCTGGCAGCAGATCGGCCCGGCCCGCCGCTCGGCGGCGCGCCCGCGACGGTGCTGCTGGACCCAGGCCAGGTTCCAGGTGACGAACCAGCCGAGGACGATCACCGCGACCACGTGCCATGCGGCGCGCGGCACCCGCACGCGCACGCGCGCGGCGGCGCGGCCGAGCAGGTGCAGCCACGTGGCCAGGCCGATCACGACCGGCAGGGTCATCGAGCACAGCCGGCGCGCGCCGAAGCTCGCGTTGCCCCACCAGTCGTAGATGATGCTGTTCAGGTAGACCTGCATCACCACCGCGCCGAGCAGCCCGATCGCCAGGAGGCGCGCCCGCTCACCGGCGCGCGCGCCGCGCACGGCGAGGACGATCAGGCCGAGCACGCCGGCGTAGGCCAGCGGGTGCGACGCGAACCAGCCGTTGCGCGCGGCGAACAGCAGCTCGGGGATCATCGGATAGCCGGGCCGCGTGTAGTGCGGGCCCTGCGGCAGCGCCAGCGGATCGCCGTAGATGATCGCCCACGCGACGAGCTGGGGCACGAACACGAGCAGCGCGATCGCCAGCACCGCGGCGCCGCGCGCGACCAGACCGGCGCGCCAGCGCCACGGCGCCACGCCGTCGGGGGCGCGGGCGAGCACCGCGGCGGCCACCTCGACCGCGACCACGATGCCGAGGCCGAGCTCCTGGGCCCGGATCAGCGCCGCCAGGCCGAGCAGCCCGCCCAGGAGCGCGATCCGCCGCCACCGCCAGTCGCCGAGGGTGAGCGCCCACGCGGCGAGGAAGCCGGCCGCCGCGGCCGCGTCCATGGCGTGGCCGTAGCTCGGCATGTAGGTCGCGTAGTAGGTCAGCGAGGTCCCGAGCAGCGCCGCGACCGCCGCCCACGCCGGCGCCCACCGCCCGCCGACGCGGCGCCGGAACACCCACACCGCCAGCAGCACGCTGAGGCAGGCGAACGCCGCGCTCGACGCGAACACGATCTTCTGGTGCCAGCGGGTGTAGCCGTGGGTCTCGATGTCGGCGCCGAGCTGATTGGCGACCACCGCGCCGCCGTGGGCCGCGGCCAGCAGCGGCGCCCACACGATCACCGGGCCGATCGGGTGCGGGATGCCCTTGCGCCCGGTCTTGGTCCGGGCCTGGCTCCACGGGTCGCCGAACCGGGCCAGGTCGTTGTCGAACCGCAGGTCGCGGTCGAAGACGACCGAGCGCAGCATGAGGTACGTCATGTGGCCGTCGCCGCGGGCCAGCACCGGGCGGTAGCGGCCGTCGCCGCGCGGCGACCGCCAGTCGCCGCCCATGTCGTCGTTGGAGACGTACATGGCGGCGATCACCAGGCAGGCGACGAGGAGCACCACGCGAGGGCCCCATCCGAGCCCGGCGCCGAGGCGGGTGAGCGCGCGCAGCCGTCGCCAGCGCGGTTGGTGGGACGGAGGGGGTGCAGCCACCGGGCGTGTACTATATATGCCTCCTCGTGGCCCCACGCCTCCGCCGAGCCGCCGCGTGGCTGGCCCCGACCATCGCGCTCGCCGCGCTGACGACCGCGATCGCCGCCGTGCGCGAGAGCGCCGCCGCCGTCGACGGCGCGCTGGCGGTGGCGACCGGCGCCGGCTTCGCGGTCGCGATCGGCTGGCCGGTCGCGGCCGCGCTCGCGCTGATCGGGAGGGCGCTGACCGCGGCGTGGCGGCCGCGGGCGCTGATCGCCGCGCTCACCGACGCCGGCGGCGGCGCGCCGCGGCTGGTCGGCTGGATCGTCGCGCTGATCGCCGGCGCGGCGCTGGTGGCGGCGGCGACCAACCAGGGCGTGTGGCTGTTCGCCAAGGCGACCGCGTTCAAGCCGCGCACGATGGCGGTGCTCGGCCCGATCGTCATGGTCGTGGTCGTGGCCGCGGTCGTGCTGGCGACCCGGGCGATCGCGGTGGCGGCGGCGTGGCCGGCGGCGCGGCTGGAGGCCCGGTGGGCGCGGCGGCGCGGCGGCCCGCTGTTCACGCCGCTGCGGGTGGCGATCGCGGTGACGGCGCTGGTGACGGCGGCGGCCTGGCTGGCCTGGCGCCTGGCGGTTCGTCCGATGTTCGGACACGTCGACACGGCCGAGCTCGAGGTGCTGGCGTTCGTGGCCGCGGCGCTGATCGCCGGCCACCTGGCCTGGCCGGGCGCGAGCGCCGGCCGGCTGCGCCGCGCCCGCACGGTCGCCGCGGTCGCCGGCGTCGCGGTCGCGACCGTGCTGGTCGGGGTCGCGCTGTGGGCGCGCGCGGCTCGGCCGACCCTGGTCCTCGCCGTGTGGGGCGAGGGCGGGCTCGGCGCCGACGCGATCGACTTCATCTACGACCTGTACCGGCTGCGCGACGACGTACCGGCCACCGATCTGGTCCCGACCCGGCGCCCCGGCGCGCCGCAGCGCGACGTCCTGCTGGTCACCATCGACACCGTTCGCCCCGATCGGACCCAGGCCTACGGCGGCCCGGCGGCGACCCCGGCGCTGGTCGAGCTGACCCGGCGCGGCACCGTGTTCGACTGGGCGTTCGCGCCGTCGAACGTCACCCGCCGCTCGGTGCCGGCGCTGGCCACCGGCCTGGTGCCGCCGCGCATCCACGGTCGGGTCGCCGGCTGGGCGCTGCGCATGGATCCCCGCCACGTCACCCTCGCCGAGCGGCTGCGCGCCGGCGGCTATCACACCATCGGCCTGTTCTGCTGCGAGGGGTTCTGGGCCCGCAAGCGCCGGCTCGGGCTCGAGCGCGGCTTCACCGATCTGGTGATCGAGCACGACGGCCAGGCGCTGGTCGAGGCCTACCGCGAGCGCATGCGCGCGGTCCGCCCCGGCGATCCGCCGACGTTCACGTGGATCCACTTCATCGAGCTGCACGAGTGGGCCGGCGGCAACCCGTCGCTGACCCCCGAGCTGCGCCGGCGCTACGACGAGATCCTCACCCAGGTCGACGGCTTCATCGGCGATCTGGTCGCCGCGACCGCCGACCGGGCCCCCGAGCGGCAGCCGGTGGTGATCGTCACCGGCGATCACGCCGAGGCGCTCGGCGATCACGGCCAGCCGTTCCACTCGGCGGACCTGTACAACTCGCAGATCCGGGTGCCGCTGATCGTCGCCGGGCCCGGCATCGTCGCCGCCCGGGTCGGCGAGGCGGCCGCGGTGGTCGACGTCGCGCCGACCATCCTCGACCTGGCCGGCTTCCTCCCGCCCGGCCTGCCGGTCATGGACGGCCGCTCGCTGGCCGACCTGCTCACCGGCCAGCGCGTCGCCGATCCGGCCCGCGGCACCGCCTACGCGACCATGATGATCGATCGCTTCGTGCGCGAGCGCCGGGCGGCGCTGGTCCACGGCACGTGGAAGCTCATCGAGCAGGGCGGCCGCTTCGAGCTGTACGACCTGCGCACCGATCCCGGCGAGCTCCGCGATCTGGCCGGGTCGCAGCCGGCGCGGCTCGACGAGATGAAGGCGCGCTTGCGCGAGCGCCAGGCCCTCGACCGGCTGTCACCGTTCCGCTGACGCCGGCGGGCGGCGGCGCAGCTCGGCATAGTCGAGGAACAGCACCTGGCCCGGGCGCGCCGCCGGCATCGACACCTCGACCCAGTGGCGGCCGGGCGCGAGGGTGACATCGATCGCGTGCTCGACCAGGGTCCAGCTCGGGGCCGCGCTGGCCAGGCCGCGAGCGACCACCACGCCGTCGACGGCGACGTCGGCGACCGGGCTGTTCGGGTGGTGGGCGAGCTGCAGCGCGAGGGTCATCGCGCCGGCGTCGGCGGCGATCGTCCACACCGGGAAGCCGAACCGGGCCGGGCCGGCGCCGCGCGGCGCCCCCGGTCGCCCGCCGGGCGGATCGATCGTGAAGCGCAGCGCCTCGCCGGCCGACAGCGGCAGGTTGCCGGCCCACGGCGCCGGCGCGCGATCGCCGAACCCGCCGGTCGCGCGCTCGAGCGGGTACAGCGCGCCGCCCTCGTGGCGCATCGGCGCGTCGGCCGGATAGGTCAGCCGGGTCAGGCGCAGGCCGGCCAGCCGGTACGGCTCGCGATCGGGGTAGATGCGAGCGAACCCGGCGTTGGCGCGGTCGCCGAGGTCCTTGACCACCAGCGGCCGGTTGCGGCCGACCGCGCCGGGGTGGGCGTCGAACGCGGCCGGGACGACCATCGAATCGACGAACACCAGCGCGCCGCGCAGCGACGGCGCCCCCAGCACGCGCACGACCTTGCCGTCCTGCAGGTGCGGCCGCTTGCCGGCGTGCTGCGCGATCGCCGTCGCTGCGCGACCAGGCCGGCGACGATCGTCGCCGGCAGCGCCAGCGCCAGCCCGCCGGCCGCGATCGCTGCGGCGCGGCCGCGGCGGCGCGCGAGCCAGCCGCCGAGATCGGCGACCGCCGCCGCCGCGGCGAGCAGCGCGAACGGGAACGCGACGTAGTAGAAGCGCGCCCCGTACGCGACGCCGTGATAGAAGAACAGCGCGTAGCCGAGGACGGTGGCGATCACGATCGCAGCCAGCAGCGCGCGCCGCCGCGCCGCCGCGCCACCGGCGATCGCGCCACCGATCAGGCCGAGCACCGGCAGCAGCGCCAGCGGCGCCCAGCCGAACGAGTAGCGGGTCCACGCGTCGAGCCGCTTGCGGGTGTTGGCGACCGCGTGCTTCGGCTGGAAGCCGTCCTTGCCGAAGTTGGTGCTCTGGGTGATCGGACACTCGCCGACGCCGGCGCCGAAGCCGAGCCGGAAGCAGTCGCCCCGCCGCTCCTTGAGCTGCATGTAGCGCTGCTGGGGCGGCAGCAGCGCGTCACCGGTGAGCGCGTGGTTGTAGGCGAGGTAGCCGGCGACGATCGGCAGCGCGCACAGCGCCGGCGCCATCAGCCGCACGACCGCGGCGCGCCGGTCGCGGGCGACGACGTAGGCCAGCGCGGGCGCGAGCGCGACCGCGACGACCACCGCGTCGAGCTGGCGGGTGGCGGCGAGGAACGCCAGCGCGGCGCCGCCGGTGGCGCCCCACCGGCGCGCGTGCGGATGGTCGCCGCGCAGCACCCCGCGCCACAGGCCGAGCACGGCCAGCCCCGCGGCCAGCGCCGCGGTCGGGTGGGCCATGAAGCTGCCGTCGTTCATCAGGCGGAACCACGACCCGGCGAACAGCAGCGGCGCCACGCGCGCGGCGGCGCCGTCGCCACCGAACAGCTCCTTGCCGAGCGCCCACAGGATCAGCGCGAGCGCGGCGCCGAGCAGCGGGTTGACCAGCCACGGCGCGCCGACCGCCTCGCCGGCGGCGAGCAGCACCGGGTAGCCGGGCGGGAACACCGCGTACCACCGGCCGCCGTCGTGGGTGCCCCACGACACGTAGTGGAACTCGGGCGCCGGCGGCGACGGCGCGACCAGCCCGCCGTCGGCGAACGTGCGGGCGGTGTGCAGGTAGCCGAGCTCGTCGGGGACCTGGGGGACGCCCTTGTGGATCCGCTGGTGGGCCCACAGGCTCGAGGCGAGCGCCGCGGCGACCAGCGCGGCGGCGAAGACGCGGGGCGGGATGCGGGCGAGCAGCCGGCCGGGCGGGTGGCCCTTCCAGGCAAGCGCGGCGCCGGCGGCGAGCGCGACCGCGATCGCCACCAGGTGCGGCGGATGGGCGATCGCCCGGGCGGCCTCGCCGAAGATCGGCAGGCCGCCGACCGCGAGCCCGACCAGACAGGCGAGCGCGACCAGCGCCAGGAACGCGCGGGCGCCGGTGGTCACCACGCGGTCGAGCATCGCGGGGAATCTCTCACGGATCGGGCGCGGGCACCGGGCGCGCCTCGGGCGCGTCCTCGATCCAGATCGGATTCACGATCGCGTACGGCACCACGCCCGGCCGCTGCTTCTCGACCTGGTAGGTCCCGGTCATCTCGATCGGCAGGGGCTCGTCGCCGCCGGCGTCGACGCCGATCCAGGTCGGCGCGGTGACCGGCACGTCGACCGTGACGCGGTGGCGGGTGGCGCCCGGCGGGATGGCCTCGGTGCGCACGATCGCGCCGCCGACCCGGACGCGCAGCTCGGTGGCGTGGACCCACGACGCCTGGGCCAGCTCGACGTCGATGCGCACCCGCCCGCTCGGCGCGCGCAGCGCCTGCCCCGGGCCGGCCGAGGGCCCGCCGCCGGCGTCGACCACCTCGACGTCGAGCCACGGCCCGGTGGTCGCGACCGCGCGCCGCGCCCGCAGCGCGCCGACGAACGCGGCCTCGTCGAAGTGGGCGATCGGGCCCTGGTCGAGCACGTAGGTGCGGGCGACCCCGTCGAGCACGCCGTTCAGGTGGTGGACGTCGCTGGCGCCGACCCCGACCACCTTCACGCCGTGCGCGGCCAGGGTGTAGAAGTCGCGCACGCCGGCGTCGAGGCGGCGATCGCCGGGGGCGTTGAACGCGGTGTGGCCGGACAGGACCTCGACCGCGTCGAAGTCGAGCGAAAACGGCGGCGGCCAGCGCACGCCGTCCCAGCCGGCGTTGTCGAACAGCGCGTAGACCCGGAAGCGCGGGTGGTTGACCTGCACCAGCGGACGCCCCGGCAGCCCGTGGCCCCACGTCATCATCGCCGCCGGGGTCCAGGTCGCGAACTCCTCCGCCGGCGGGCTGCCGCCGCGCGGCGCCGCCGGATCGACCGGCACCGGATAGACGCCGAGGTGGACGACGTCGTTGCCGGCCTCGTTCGACGCGATCGACGCGATGGCGCCGTCGAGGCCGAGGGCGGTGATCGCCTGATCGAGATCGCCCGCCGAGGCGTGGTCCGACAGCGCGGTCACCTCGATCCCCGACGCGAGCTGCGAGATCACCCGCACCCGGTCGGGCAGCCGCGAGTCGTTCGACCGCGCCGCGTGCACGTGCAGGTCGGCGGCGAGCGCGCCGTCGGCGTCCCACGCGCGCACCAGCGGAATGGTCAGGGTCACCGCCTGCCCGGCGCCGATCACCACCTCGCCCTCCCATCGCTCGTACTCGAAGCCGCGCCACGCCCACACCCGATAGCGGCCGAGCGGCAGCGCCGGCGACGGCTCGCAGGTGTCGCCGCCGCCGACCGGCAGCTCGGCGGTGCCGTAGGCCAGGAGCAGGCCGTGCCAGGTGCCGATCACGCCGGGGCCGAGATCGCACGCGCCGGCGACCTGGCGGGCGCCGCCGTACAGCTCGGCGGTGCCGAACCGGACCGGCTGGTCGCCGTCCCAGAACAGCACGCGCGCGGCGATCGGCGGCCCACCCGGCCCGTCGGTCACCGTGATCGACAGCCGCGCCGGCGCCGGCGGCGGAGCCTCGGCACGCTGACAGGCCCCGACGACGGTCGCGATCGTCACCGCCGCGACGGCGGCGCAGGCCCTGTTACCGCGCACGCTCCTCTTTCGCCTTGTACTCGTAGTAGCGGTCGAGGACCATCTTCAGGTACTTGCGGGTGTTCACGTAGGGCGGGACCTGATTGCCGTACTTGGCCAGCGAGCCAGGGCCGGCGTGATAGGCGGCGATGGTGAGGACCAGGTCACCCTCGTAACGGTTGGCCAGGATGCGCAGCAGGCGGGTGCCGCCGAGGATGTTCTCGCGCGGATCGAAGACGTTGCCGACCCGCATGTCCTTCTCGACCGCGGGCATGAGCTGCATCAGGCCGCGGGCACCGACCCGCGACACCACCTGCGGGTCGTAGTCGCTCTCGACCCGGATGACCGCGCGGATCAGCGGCACCGGGATGCGGTACAGCTCGGCGGCCTCGAAGATGTGGAGGTCGTAGCGGCTGAACCGCTCGGGCGACCGGTCACGGGCGGGCACGGCGTCGCAGCGGGCGCACGTCCCGCGCTCGGCGGCGGCCTTGGACCCCGCATCGGGGTTCTCGATCAGCACCTTCTTCCAGCCCTTGCCGCGCTTGGGCTTGACGTTGGTGAAGTGGATGACGCCCTCGTCGTCGGTCCACGTATAGATGTCCGCCTCGGCCGGCGCGAGGTTGGACTGCTGCACCACCAGCAGGATGCCGATGGCCAGGACCAGACGACGGACCATTCTCGGGATTCTAACGTCCGTCGAAGGCTCACGCAAAACGTGGCCTGGAGGTAATGTCCCCCAATGCCCGTGCTGGTCGAGACTGATTACCTGGTGCTCGGTTCAGGCATCGCCGGCCTGGCGTTCGCGCTCGACGCCGCCGCGCACGGCCGCGTCCTGGTCATCACCAAGAAGGCGCCGACCGACACCAACACCAACTGGGCGCAGGGCGGCGTCGCCGCGGTGCTGGCCGGCGACGACTCGTTCGAGCAGCACGTCCAGGACACCCTGACCGTCGGCGACGGCCTGTGCGACCGCAAGATCGTCGAGTCGGTGATCGCCGAGGGCCCGGCCGCGGTCGAGAAGCTGCTCGCGCTCGGCACCCACCTCGATCGCGGCGCCGACGGCGCGCTCGACCTGACCCGCGAGGGCGGCCACAGCCGGCGGCGGGTCGTCCACCACGAGGACGTCACCGGCCGCGAGATCCAGCGCGCGCTGCTCGCCGCGGTGACCAAGCACCCCAACATCACGATCCTCGACGATCACATCGCGGTCGACCTGCTCAGCATGGCCAAGTACGGCGGCGAGCCGGCCTGCTTCGGCGCCTACGTCCTCGACCGCGCCGCCGACCAGGTCAAGACCATCGTCGCCCGCGCGACCGTCCTCGCCACCGGCGGCGCCGGCAAGGTCTACGTCTACACCTCGAACCCCGACGTCGCGACCGGCGACGGCATCGCGATGGCCTACCGCATCGGCGCCGTGGTCTCGAACCTCGAGTTCGTCCAGTTCCACCCGACCGTCCTCTACCACCCCCACGCCAAGAGCTTCCTCATCTCCGAGGCCCTGCGCGGCGAGGGCGGCAAGCTGCGCCTGGCCACCGGCGAGCGGTTCATGGACGCCTACCACGAGAAGGCCGAGCTCGGCCCCCGCGACGTCGTCGCCCGCGCCATCGACAACGAGCTCAAGAAGTCGGGCGCCGACTCGGTCTTCCTCGACATGACCCACCTGCCGGCCGACTTCGTGCGCGGCCGGTTCCCCAACATCCACGAGCGGTGCCTGGCCCTGGGCATCGACATGACCGAGCAGCCGATCCCGGTCGTCCCCGCCGCCCACTACATGTGCGGCGGCATCAAGACCGACGAGGTCGGCCGCACCACCATCCGCAACCTCTACGCCATCGGCGAGTGCTCGTGGACCGGCCTCCACGGCGCCTGCCGCCTGGCCTCCAACTCCCTCCTCGAAGGCATGGTCTTCGCCCGCCGCGCCGCCGCCGACGTCCGCACCGTCGAGTCCCTGCGCCCCGGCCACGTCATCCCCTGGCAATCCGGCGACGCCACCGACTCCAACGACGCCATCGTCGTCTCGCTCAACTGGGAGGAGGTCCGCCGCTTCATGTGGTCGTACGTGGGCATCGTGCGCTCCGACAAGCGCCTCGACCGCGCCCGCCGCCGCATCGAGCTCCTCCGCGAGGAGATCCGCGAGTACTACTGGAACTTCAAGATCACCTCCGACGTCATCGAGCTGCGCAACCTCGCCCTCGTCGCCCACCTCATCATCGAGTCCGCCCGCCGCCGCAAAGAGTCCCGCGGCCTCCACTTCATGGTGGACCACCCCGGCAAGTCCGACATCGCCCGCGACACCGAGCTCCAGCTCACCAACGGCCCGGCCGCGTAGCCCTCCGCAGAGACTCCCAGCGTCATTTCCAAACGCTCGGCTCGCTCCGCTCGCCTTCGCTTACCGTCGACCACCCCGGCAAGTCCGACATCGCCCGCGACACCGAGCTCCAGCTCACCAACGGCCCGGCCGCGTGACTTCACACC
>Ga0247822_10002399_pt1 | contig 11949 bp, 11 predicted proteins | sample 13C_Cellulose_Da_FD_192423 | JGI IMG/M metagenome (GOLD analysis project Ga0247822, IMG submission 192423) | Soil microbial communities from agricultural site in Penn Yan, New York, United States - 13C_Cellulose_Day30 | ecosystem: Environmental > Terrestrial > Soil > Agricultural land | place...
CGGTAGAGCGGCACCAGCTCGGCGAGCTTCCCCATCACGCAATACAACTGGAAGCTGGTCGAGGCGGCGGGCCTCGTGAAGTTCGACTTCCTTGGGCTCAAAACGCTGACGGTTCTGGAGAAGGCCGTCGCGCTCATCAAGCGCGGGCGCGGCATCGACATCGATCTCCTGAATGTGCCGCTCGACGACCGCAAGACCTACGAGCTGCTCGCCAAGGCCGATACGGTCGGCGTGTTCCAGCTCGAAGGTGCGGGCATGCGCGACAGCCTCAAGCGCCTCAAGCCCGACCGCTTCGAGGACATCATCGCGATGGTGGCGCTCTACCGCCCGGGCCCCATGGACAACATTCCCACCTACATCAACCGCAAGCACGGCGAGGAGCCTGTCGACTGCCTGCATCCCATGCTCGAGCCGATCCTGAAGGAGACCTACGGCGTCATCATCTACCAGGAGCAGGTGATGCAGATCGCCCAGGTGATGGCTGGCTTCTCGCTGGGCGAGGCCGATCTCTTGCGCCGCGCCATGGGCAAGAAAGACAAGCGCGAGATGGCGAAACAGAAGGATCGTTTCGTCCAGGGCGCAACAAAGAACAAGGTCAGCAAGCCGGACGCCGAGTACATCTTCGAGCTGGTCGACAAGTTCGCGGGCTACGGCTTCAACAAGAGCCACGCGGCGGCCTATGCGGTCGTCAGCTATCAAACGGCCTACCTCAAGGCGAACTTCCGCGAGGAGTTCTTCGCCGCCTCGATGACGCTCGATGCCGGCAACACCGACAAGCTCGCGATGTTCACGGCCGAGGCGAAGAAGTCGGGCATCGCCATCCTGCCGCCCTGCGTCAACGCTTCCGAGGTCGATTTCCTGGCCGAGGCGCCGAGCGACGGGCAGCAACGCGGCGCGATCCGCTATTCGATGGCCGCGCTCAAGAATATCGGCGCGCAGGCGGTGGAGAGCCTGGTGGCGGAGCGTACGGCCAACGGCGCCTTCAAGGACCTCTCCGATTTCGCGGCGCGGCTCAACACCAAGGCCCTCAACAAGCGGGCGCTGGAGACGCTCGCCTCCGCCGGCGCGTTCGAGCGGCTGGAGGGCAACCGCGCGCTCGTGCACGGCAACGTCGAGTCGATGATCGCCTTGGCAAACCGGACGGCGAGCAATGCGGCTGCGGGTATGACCGACCTCTTCGGGGCGCTTGGATCGAGCCCACTAGGCGCTGCCCCCCTTGGCGGCGGCGGACGCGTGCAACTCGACCTCAGGCCGGTCAAGGCGTGGCCGCCGATGGAGCGGCTGCAATACGAGTTCGAGGCGGTGGGCTTCTTCCTCTCGGGCCATCCCCTGGATGCCTATACGACGGTGCTCGCGAAGCTCGGCATCCAGTCCTACTCGGAGCTCGAAGGCCGCGCCGATCGCGGGGCGGTGGCGGGCCGGCTTGCCGGCATCGTCGTCTCCGCGCGCGAGCGGCGCTCGCAGAAGGGCAACAAGTTCGCCTTCGCCATGTTCTCCGAGCCCACGGGGCAGTTCGAGGCGGTGATCTTCTCCGAGACGCTGGCGGCCTCGCGGCCGCTGCTGGAGCCCGGCACCGCCGTCCTGCTCACGGTGGAAGGCGAGCGCGACGGTGAGGCTCTGAAGATGCGGGTGCAGTCCATGCAGTCGCTCGACGAAGCGGCCAACGGACTGCAGAAGGGCCTCAAGGTCGTGCTCGACGGCGGGGCCGTTGCGGCAGGCCGGCTCGACGAGCTCAAGGCGGTGCTGAAGCCCGGCGGCAAGGGTGTCGTTTGCCTCGCCCTGGCGCTCGCCGACCGCGGCCGCGAGGTCGAGATCGCCATGCCCGGCCGCTTCGACATCTCGCCCGCGCAGAAGAGCGCGATCGCCACGGTGCCGGGAGTGCTGGAGGTGGTGGATATTTGAAAGCGGCTGTGGGTGTCTGACCCTCCGGGTCAGACACCGATCTGAGCGGGTTCAAACCTTGCAAACTCAAAATCAGGTTTTGAAAATGCAAGGATGAGCCATGGTGTCAGACCCGCAGGGTCTGACACCTAGTTGCGATCGTACGCTCCCTCGACGGCGGCGACGTAGCGGTCGACGGAGGCCTGCAGGATCTGCTTGGCGCCGGATTCGATGAAGCGGTCGAAGAAGTGGCTGTAGACGCGGTCGAACCGGAAGGGCGCGAGCGCGGCGCCGATCCTGCGCGCGCCCGCCGCCGACAGCGGGATGAAATTCGGATAGCTGCGCATGAAGGTGAAGGACTTGCGGTCCATGTTGACCGTGGCGATGTCGGCCGCGCACACGACGCCGCGGCCCTCCGCGCCCTGCGCCCAGTGCAGCATGGCGCCGCCCGGGAAATGGCCGCCGCCGCGGATCAGCGTCACGCCCGGCAGCAGCTCGTGGGTGTCGCCCCGCCAGTGCCGCACGCACGGGTCGGGGCGCATGATCCAGCGCGCATCGTCGGCATGGGTGTAGACGGGCACGCCGCCGAAGGCGCGGCTCCACTCGCCGAGCGTGGTGTAGAAGTGGGGATGCGAGATGGCGATGGCATTCAGCCCGCCGAGGCCCTTGATGAGGGTGACGGTGGCCTCGTCGATCAGCGAGATGCAGTCCCATAGGATATTGCCGTTGGGCGTCAGCAGGAGAAGGGCGCGCTGGCCGATGGCGAAGGCCGGCTGCGAGCCGATGCCGATGAGGCCCGGCTCGTGCTGGCGCCAGGCGTTGAAATGGCGCACGCGCAGGGCCTCGAGCGTGGTCCAGCCCTGGCCGGCCAGCGGCACGAACTGGCGCTCCTCCTGGCAGACGGGGCAGTCGGGCGGCGTGCTCGCGCTCGGCGGATACTGCATGCCGCATGCCGTGCAGATGTAGGCCTGCATGTGCCGGACCCTTCCCTGGCTCGTGGTGCTGGTCGCGGCGATCATAGCGGCCCTGCATGCGGGGGCGAAAGCCTCGGCTCGCATGTCCGCGGGCCGGGAGCTAAGGTGATGCCAAAGCATCGATCGCATCATCCGGGAGGCAGTCATGAAGGGCGTGGTGTTTCTGGGCGACCGCAAGCTCGAGCTGAGGGAGTTTCCCGATCCCACGCCCGGCCCGCGGGAGGTGGTGCTCGAGATCAAGGCCTCGGGCATGTGCGGCAGCGACCTGCACAACTACCGGGCGACCCCCCAGCCGGGCGGCGCGGTGACCGGCGGCATCAAGCGCGCCGAGGGCGTCATTGCCGGGCACGAGCCGTGCGGCGTGGTGGTGGCGGTCGGCACGGGAGTGGGCGCGAACGAGGCCAAGGTCGGCCAGCGCGTCATGGACCATCACTACGACGGGTGCGGCAACTGCAAGCATTGCCGGGGCGGCTGGACGCAGATGTGCCTCGAGGGCACCACTGTCTACGGCTCGGGCGGCCATGGCGGCCATGCCAGGTACATGAAGGTGCCGGTGCACACGCTGGTGCCGCTGCCGGACGCGCTTTCCTTCGTCACCGGCGCCGCCATCTCCTGCGGCACAGGCACGGCCTATGGCGCCCTCAAGCGGGTCAACCTGCAAGGCGGCGAAACCATCGCCATCTTCGGCCAGGGACCGGTAGGGCTGTCGGCGACGCAGCTTGCCGTCGCCATGGGCGCCCGCGTCATCGCCCTCGACGTCTCGCCCGAGCGCCTCGCCATGGCCAAGGAGTTCGGCGCCGAGGTGACCATCAATGCCAAGACCAACAACGATGTCGTGGGGGCGATCCGCGACCTCACGCATGGCGAGGGCGCGCACAAGACGATGGACTGCTCCTCGGCGCCCGATGCACGGGCTGCGACCGTGCGGGCGGTGCGCTCATGGGGCACGGCCTGCTTCGTCGGCGAGCGCGGTCAGGTCACGCTGGACGTGAGCCCCGACATGCTGCGCCGGCAGGTGACGCTGGTCGGGTCATGGACCTTCTCCAAGCAGGGCCAGGCGGAGTGCGCCGAGTTCGTCGCCGACCGCAAGATCGACGTCGAGAAGCTGTTCACGGACCGCTGGCGCCTCGATCAGGCCGAGGAGGCCTATCGCCTGTTCGACACGCAGACGACCGGCAAGGGCGTGATCCTGCCGTCGTGAGCCAGCAAGGGGAGGCACGATGATCGGTCGCCGCCTGCCTCTGCCGCCGCCGCGCAGCCTGCCGTGGCCGCTGAAGCCGCTCGAGAGCGCGACGACGTCGCTCGGCTACGACGAGCACGGGCGCATGGTCATGCGCATCCGGCACGATCCGCTCAAGGGCATATCACCCGAGATGGTGGCCTGGTGGTTCCGCAACATCGGCGGCGACATGGAGGTCGAAGGGAGGCGCCTCAACAAGTACCTGGTCTGGCATCCGAAGGATCACATCCACTGGGAGCTGGCGCGGCCGGGGCCCAACGGGGGCGCGAGCGTGGGAGCGCAGTTCCGCATCGTGGAGGCGTTCGGGCGCAACCCGGACTTCTACATCGACATCATCGACACGGTGACGCGGCTCGATGCCGGCGGCATAACGCTGGTGGGCTATCGCCTGGGCCAGCAGATATCGTGTCTCAATCATGACTTCCTGCCTATCGAGGGCGGGACGCAATACGTGTCGACGCTGACGATCGGGACCTCGGTCCCTCTGCTGAGGAGCGCGCTCAACCCACTCATCCATCGTGCCGTCTTCACGGAGGCGATGGGTCACGCCTGGCTGCGGCACAACGTGGAGGAGGTGGGTCTGCTCGAGCACATCGTCCCGCTGATCTATCCGCGCGGCGGGCGCGGCTGAGCACGCTACCGGATCATCGCCACGACGCGGGCGGGGGCGGCGGAGGCGCCGACGATGCGCAGCGGGAAGACGGCGACCTCGAAGCCGCTGGGCGGCAGCGCGCCGAGGTTGGTGAGCTGCTCCATGTGCCAGAAGGGGCGGCGCTGGCCGACGCGGTGCGCCTCCCAGAATATTGTATTGTCGTTGTTGGCTTTCGACTTGGCGATCTGGGCGTGGAACGGCAGGTCCCAGCCCCACTGGTCGATGCCCGTCACGGTGACGCCGCGGTCGAGCAGCCATTCGGTGGCGGCGACCGACATGCCGGTGCCGGTCTTCCAGTAGGCCTTGGTGCCGAGCAGCCTGTCGCGGCCCGTGCGGATCAGGACGATCGTGCTCGCGTCCAGGCTTGCGCCGGTCCTGGCGAGCGCCGCCTCCATGTCGGCTGTCGTGATGGGGTCGTTGTCGGCTTTGTGCGTCATGTCGAGCACGACGCCGGGGCCGATGCAGCGCTCGAGGGGAATCTGGTCGATGGTCTGGGCCGGGGCGCCGCCGGAGGTCGGGCCATAGTGCCAGGGCGCATCGATATGCGTGGTGGAGTGCACGCCCATCCTGGTGATGGTGTCGTCGGCCCAGCCCACGAAATCCTTGGGGAACAGGCGGAACGGCAGGCCCAGCAGGCGCACGAGCAGGCGGGCGGCCGCATGGCGCTTGTGCCTGATCTTCACCTGCATGAAGAAGGGGTCGCCGCGGTTGAACTGGATGGGCTTCGACAGGTCGATGACCTTCATGCTGCGTCCTCGCTGGCGACGATGCGGTTGGTGAGCGTGCCGATGCGGTCGATGCCGATCTCGATCACGTCTCCGGCCGCGAGCAGGCGGCCGGTCTCGATGCCGCTGCCGCCGGGGAGCGTGCCGGAGCCGAAGAACTCGCCAGGGTAGAGCCGCTCGGATTGTGACGCGTGGGCGATGGCCTCGCCCAGCGACCAGCGCGGGTCGGCGGAGGTCGGCTCGGAGACGAGCTTGCCGTTGACGCGCACGGAGCCTTTGAGCGCACGCCAGTGCGGTAGGACCTCGTCGGCGGTGACGACGATGCTCGAGATGGCATTGCGGAAGTGCTTGGCCTTCTGCGGGCCGAAGCCCGAGAGCATCTCGGCGTGCTGGACGTCGCGGGCGCTGAAGTCGTTGAAGACGACGAAGCCGCCGATGGCGGCCTCCGCCTCTTGAGGGGTCGCGTCGAGGAGACCGTGAGCGAGGATGCAGCCGAGCTCCAGCTCGTAGTCGAGGGCGCGGGTGTAGGAGGGGACGGCGATGGCGGCGCCGTCGGTCACGAAAGCCAGGTGGTTGCCCATGTAGTAGATGGGCTGGCGATACCAGAGTGCCTTGGGCTTGAGCGCCGGGAAGGTCGAGCGCGTGACGGACTCGTAGGCGCGCACGAACGGGGCGACGGCGGGCATGAACCTGCCTACGATCCCGCGCGCGGCATCGATGGCGTGGCGCTCGTAGAGCATGAAGTCGCGGTAGGAGCGGGGCTCGAACGGCATCAGGACGGTTGCGTCCGGGCGGCTGTCCGGCGGTAGTTGTGCGGCGATGCGCTCGGCCTCCACGCGTACGCTCCCAGGTGCCCCGAGGAAGGCGACGAGGTCGCGCGACCAGAGCGCCGCATCCGCCTCCGAGGGGCGCTGGGACAGGCGCGGCAGCACCGCGGAAAGAGCGACCCAGCCTTGGCTACCGGTTGGGCCGGTCGCCGCTTGCACGAGTGTCTCGCCGCTGTCGCGTATGCGCCTCAGCTTCATATCACCTCTGCGAAATCCTTCGGGCCCGGGGGGCTGAGCATTCTACCCACGCGCGCCCGGGCCGCGATATGCTGGCGCAAAGCGCGGGCGAGCTGCTCCGCGCGTCACACGGAGGGGGGAGACGAGCCATGGCGAAGATTGCGGCCATCACAGGCGGAGCGTCGGGCATCGGGCGCGGCACGGCCAAGCGCTTGCTGGACGAGGGCTGGACGGTGGTGGCGCTCGACGTGAATCGGGCCTCGCTAGACGGCCTGCGCAAGGACTTCGCGGCCTATGGCGACCGGCTGCATCTCGTCACTTGCGATGTCACGTCGGCCGAGAGCGTGACGGAGGCATTCCGCGAGATCGGGCGCAAGTTCGGCCGGCTCAACGGGCTCGTGTGCTCGGCCGGCTTGCTCAGGATCGGCACGCTCGATTCCATGTCGGTGGAGGACTTCGATCAGCTATTCGCCGTCAACGTGCGGGGGCTGTGGCTGTCGGCGCGGGAAGCCATGCCGCTGCTGAAGGTGGCGGGCGCCGAGGGCGAGCTTGCGCGCGTCGTGTTCCTCGCCTCGATCTCGGGGCTCAGGCACAAGATCGACAGCGGCGCCTATGCCGCCACCAAGGCGGCGGTGATCGCGCTCACCAAGGTGATGGCGGTGGAGAACGCGCCCCACAAGGTGCTGGTCAACGCCGTGGCGCCGGCGACGGTCGATACGCCGATGGTGCGGCCGCACCTCAACCCCGGCGGCAATACGCGCTACCGCACCTCCGGCACCTCGCCGCTCGGGCGCATCGCCGAGCCCGCCGACATCGCGGCCGTGATCCGCTTCCTGCTGAGCGAGGATGCCGGCTACGTCAACGGCACGGTCATCCCGGTCGACGGCGGAACGATTGCGGCGTTCGTGCCGGCGGGAGTGCAGAAGTAGGTCATCCCGGGCCTTGTGCCCGGGATCCGTCTCTCAGCTTGCTCGGGCGCGTATGGTTGGCTGGATCCCGGCGACGAGCGCCGGGATGACCCCTAGCCCTTCTTGGCCTGGTACTTGTCGATCGCGGACTGGACGGCGGACTTCATGGCCTGGCCGGCGGTGGCGTATTTCTCCTTGGCGTCGTCGTAGCTCCAGTGGCGCAGCTCGTTGAAGTTGCGCTGGAAGTGGGGGTGGACGTAGCGCGCCATCAGCTCGTAGCTGCGCAGCGTTGCCGGCCAGTCGGCCCAATTGTGGGCCAGCAGCAGGATGCCGCCGAGGCCGCCGTTGGAGCCCTTCCAGAGGCGCTCGAAGTGGCGCATGCAGTCCTCGGGCGTGCCGATGCAGGCAAGGCCAGAGGAGACCAGGTATTCGGCCGGGTCGCCGGTGACGTCGGGCGGGATAATCGGGAAGGTCGCGACCTCGGTGAAGTAGCGGCGGAAGTCCTCGAGGCCGAAGCGAACGTCCTTGTAGGCCTGCTCCTTGGTGTCGGCGACGTGGGCGAAGGTGACAATGCGCCACTTGCGGCGGTCGGGCGTCTTGCCGTTGGCGCGGGCTGCCTCCTCGTAGACGCCCCAGTTGCTGGCGTGCGCCTTCAGCGCATCGTCCGACGTGCCGCCAATGGACAGCATGCCGATGCCGTGCCTGCCGGCGGCGAGCGCGCCGGTGGGCGAGCGCGAGGAGGCGACCGCCATCTCCATCATCGGCTGCGAGTAGCTCTTGAGCTGGAGGCGCGCCTCCTGCATGTCGAACCAGTCGGTCTTCTTGGTGACCATGCGGCCCTGCATCAGCTCGACGATGACGTCGAGCGATTCATCGAGCTTGCGGCGCTGGTCCTCGGCCTTGAGGCCCATCTTGGTCGCATCGTAGACGAGCGAGCCGGGGCCGACGCCGAACATGGCGCGGCCGCGCGTCATGTAGTCGAGCTGCATCATGCGGCCGGCGACCGTGAAGGGGTTGTGGTAGGGCAGCGAGACGACGCCGGTGCCGAGGCGGATGTGGCGCGTGCGCTCGGCGGCGGCGGCGATGAACATCTCCGGGCAGTTGATGATCTCGAAGCCGGCCGAGTGATGCTCGCCGATCCAGGCCTCGGAGTAGTTGAGCTTGTCCATGTGCACCAGCAGGTCCATGTCGCGCTCGAGGCACAGCAGGGGGTTCTCGCGCTCGGGATGGAAGGGGGCGAGGAAGACGCCGGTCTTCAGGTAGCGGTCGTTCATGGAGCTTGCCTTCGTGTGAGGGCGGGGCCGGATCGTGGCGATGCAGTCTCAGGTGATGCGGAAGCGCTCGGCCGACCGGGCGCGAGCCTTGGCGGCCTCTACCTCGCGGTCGCGGGGCGGCGCGTTGGTGACGAGCGCGGCGAGCAGGTGATGGGCTGCATGCGTTACCTCGTCCACCGCGCGGTTGAAGGCCGCCTCGTTGGTCTTGGAGGGGCGGTTGAACCCCGACAGCTTGCGCACGAACTGCAGCGCGGAGGCGCGGATCTCGTCGTTCGTGGCGGGCGGCGCGAAGTTGTGCAGGGTCTTGATGTTGCGGCACATGGGAGTCTCGAGGGAGCTGGGCGTCTCGCGGGAGCTGCCGGTGTCGATGCGGTTTCGGGCAGGACCGTCGCACACGATGCGTGCCGCGATCAAGGCGCGGTGCCCGCCATGGCCGCGGATGCATAGGAGCCTTGAGCGTTTGCGAGCCCGGTTGGACGCAGCGTCGCGCCACGGTAGGCTCGCCCAATACGAAATTCCGGAGGAAAGCCATGGGCAGCAAGATTGCCATCGTCGGGGCGGGCGCGGTCGGCGGCTATGCGGGCGCGCACATGGCGCAGGCGGGCGAGGACGTGACGTTCATCGATCCCTGGCCCGCGCACGTCGACCACATGAAGAAGCACGGCCTGCGCGTCACGCACGCCAAGGACGTGGCCGAGTTCAAGGTGCCGGTGCGGGCGCTGCACATCACCGAGCTGCAGCAGCTCGCCAAGGAGAAGCCGGTCGACATCGCCTTCGTGTGCACCAAGTCCTACGACACGGCGTGGGCGACGATGATGATCAAGCAGTACCTGGCGCCCGACGGGTTCGTCGTGTCGCTGCAGAACTGCATGAACGAGGAGACGATCGCGGGCGTGGTCGGCTGGGGCAAGACGCTTGGCTGCATCGCCAGCTCCATCCTGGTCAACCTGCCGGAGCCGGGCTTGATCCATCGCGGGGCAGGCAAGGGCGGCAAGGCGCATACCGTGTTCCGCGCCGGCGAGGCGCACGGCCGCATCACCGATCGGCTGAAGGAGGTCGTGCGGCTGGTCGGGACGGCCGACAGCGCGCTTGCCACGCCCAACCTGTGGGGCGAGCGCTGGTCCAAGCTCGTCGCCAACGTCATGGCCAACGGGCTCTCCGCCAGCACGGGGCTGTCGGGCTTCGAGATGCTGCAGAACGATTCCATCCGGCGCTTCTCGACGCGGCTGGGCTCCGAGGCGATCCGCGTCGGCCAGGCGCTCGGCTATGAGTTGGAGGAGGTCCTGCATCTGCCGCCCGAGACGATCGCCAGGGCCGGCGAGGGCGATGTCGAGGCCGAGAAGGTGTGCGACGCGCAACGCATCAAGGACCGCGGCAAGGTCTCCTCCGAGCAGCGCCCCTCCATGGGCCAGGACATGATGAAGGGCCGGCGCACCGAGATCGAGTTCCTCAACGGCTACGTGGTGCGCGAGGGCGAGAAGGTCGGCATCAAGGCGCGCGCCAACGCCGTGCTGACCGATATCGTCAAGCGCGTGGAGAAGGGCGAGCTGAATCCCGATCCGCGCCATATCGAGGAGCTGAGGCTCAACTGATCGGGTGCGGAGCGGCCCGGCGGAGTCATCGGGCGTCGCAGTGCTTTGCACCCTGCACCGTGGGATGCATGCATCGGCGGAAAGGAATCGGGCGACCACCCCGCGGATACAGACAAATCCCACTTGTGCTGGTGTTTGCCGGTCTGCTCATGATGTCGCCGAATGTGATTCTGTGCCCGCTGGTTCCCGCGTGGCAGGACAGGAGCGCGAAGGCAGATGATCGGAATGCTGCAGCTGGCTCGGGCCGCCGTGGTCACCGTCGTCGTGGCGCTGTTGGTCGCGGCGGGCCCGGCGCGCGCCACCGACACGGCGGCGCCCAACGACATGGCCAGGTTCCTGGCCGGGCTGCAGCCCGCCGCCGACTCGCCGCTGGCACCATTCACCCGCGAGGGGACCTGGCAGCAGCATGCGCGCTACTTCGACAATGCGTGGAAGGGGCTCGAAGGCCGCCAGCTTTCCCGTATCCGGCAGTGGTCGAGCGAGAACCTGGCGGTGCGGCAGCCGACCACGTTCTACATGTTCAGCGGTCCCGACTTCCTCTACGCGGACGCCTTTTTCCCGGGCTCGGCCACCTACGTGATGAGCGGGCTCGAGCCGGTCGGGCGCATCCCCGAGATGAAGCACATCTCCCGCCGCACGCTGCCAGGCGTGCTCGGGCATCTGCGCGCCTCGACGGGAAGCGTGCTGCGGATCAGCTTCTTCCTCACCAACCAGATGCGGGCGCAACTGCGCTACGCCCAGCTCAACGGCACCTTGCCGATCCTCTACACGTTCCTGGCGCGGTCCGGGAAAACCGTCACCGGCGTCGAGCTCGTCAAGATCGATCCCGACGGATCGGTCAAACCGTCCGACGGCGAGCCGGTCAAGGGGGTGCCGAGCGGGGTCAAGATCGCCTTCACGTCCGCAGACGGCAAGCCGCAGACGCTTTACTACTTCAGCACCGATGTCTCCAACGGCGGCATCAAGAGCAGCGGCTTTCTCAAGTTCTGCGAGGGGCTGGGCAAAGGCGACGCATTCGTTAAGAGCGCGTCGTACCTGATGCACAACGACAGCTTCTCGACGGTGCGCGAGTTCCTGCTCGCGCACTCCGCAACGATCCTGCAGGACGACACTGGGATACCCGTGCGGTTCTTCAAGCCCGGCGATTGGGAGCTGCGTCCCTTCGGCCGCTACCTCGGGCCCATCCCTCTATTCGGTGGCCGCTATCAGCGGCAGCTTTCCGACATCTTCCGCTCGCAGCGCGCCAAGCCGATACCCTTCGGCGTCGGCTATCGCTGGCGGCCCAACGAGTCGAACCTGCTGCTCGCCGTGCGCCAGCAGCGCGGGGCGGAGAGGTAGTCTCCGCGCCCCGCGCGCGGGCGGCACTACTCGATCTTGATCTGCGCGGCCTTGATCAGTTCCGCCATTCCCTTGGAATCCGCCTCGCGGAAGGCGGCGATCTCCTCGAGGCTCTGAATCACCGGGGCCGCGCCAGCGAGACGGAGCTTCTCCTTCATCTCCGGCAGCTTGGAGTGCTTGACGATCTCCTCGTTGAGCCGCTGCAGGATCGGTTTCGGGGTCCCGGTCGGAGCCCAAAGGCTGAACCAGATCGGCGCATCCGAATTGGGATAGCCGAGCTCGGTGAGCGTCGGGATATCGGGGAAATCGACGCTGCGCTCGCTGTGGTTGACGTTGAGCAGGTTGAGCTTGCCGGCCTTTA
>Ga0247822_10002402_pt1 | contig 11941 bp, 10 predicted proteins | sample 13C_Cellulose_Da_FD_192423 | JGI IMG/M metagenome (GOLD analysis project Ga0247822, IMG submission 192423) | Soil microbial communities from agricultural site in Penn Yan, New York, United States - 13C_Cellulose_Day30 | ecosystem: Environmental > Terrestrial > Soil > Agricultural land | place...
GCCGAAGTGGTGCAGTACCGTGGCGCCCACGGTGCCCACGCGGACGCCGTGGCGCAGGCAGCGCACGAGGTACTCCTTGTCCTCGTGGCCGCCGAGCAGGCGGTCGGTGTCGGGGTAGCCCACGGTCTCGAACACGGAGCGCTTGATGGCGAAGCAGACGCCGTGGAACCAGCCGGTGCGCGTGACCGCCTTCATCTCGTGCACGTATCCGGGCGCGTAAGTGGTGAAGTCGTAGTCGAGCGCGCCTTCGAGCAGGGCGGGGCTGACGACGTCGAAGCCCTCGCGTTCCGCGGCGGCGAGCAGGTCGGCCATCCCGTTCGGCGGCACGATCACGTCGTTGTTGAGCAGCACGACCCAGTCGGCCTGGCTGTGGAACGAACCCTGGGCCCAGGCGCCGCCGCAGCCGAGGTTGACCCGGTTGGTGAGCGACGGCACCCCGGCCTCGTTCGCGAGCCAGGCGGCGGTGCCGTCCGTGCTGGCGTTGTCGATCACCAGCACGCTGGCGGCGGGGGTGCCTCCTGCCAGCAGGCTCTCCACGCACTGTCGCGTGAAGTGCAGCTGGTTGAGGACGGGGATGACGACGGTGTAGGTCATGTCGGTCTCAGTCCGGGCGGACCAGTCGGTAGTGCTTGTGGCTCAGGTCGAGGCCGAGGACGCCTTCGAGCTTCATCGACCAGCGGTGCTTGCGCTCGCGGCGGGTGAGCACGTGCGCGGGGTCGGGGGCGAAGTGCTGTTCGGCTTCGCTGTCGAGCCAGGGCTGCATGAGGGCGGGGTGGGTGCCTTCGAAGGGTTTCAGGGCTTGCGCGTCGATGTTGCCGTACTGGACCTTCGGCGCGCCGGTCGTCCAGTACTTGCTGACCTGGTCGAGCTTGGCCTGCATGTACTCGGTGCGGCGCACGTGGCCGTAATGGTAGATGTGGGCACGGGCGAGCGCGGCCTTCGGGTGGCGGCCCCGGCGGTGGCGGTCCATCACGACCCAGAACTGGCCGTCGGGCGCGTAGCTGCGGATGGTGTTGCGGATGAGGCGGCACTCGCGGCGGTACCACGCCGGACTCACGGCGAGCCAGTGCGGCGAGCCGTAGAAGTGGAGGTAGTCGAACACGAGCGCCTCGACCTCGGGGTCGCCGTGGTGGCGGTCGACCGAGGCACGGATGGCCGGCAGCTCGTTCTCGTGCAGCACCTCGTCGCCTTCGAGGTAGAACGCCCAGTCACCGGTGCAGGCGTACTGCGCGATCATTTTCTGCTGGGCGTAGACGAACCCGCGCTCGGCCATGCGTTCGTTCCAGAGCGTGTCGATGATGCGGATCTTCGGATCGCCGATGGCCAGCAGCCGCTCGCGCGTGTCGTCCTCACCGGCACCCACCGCGATGACGAACTCGTCGACGAGCGGCAGCAGGGAGCGGACGGACGCCTCGAACGGAAAGCCGAGTTTCACGCCGTTGCGCAGGAATGTGAAGCCGCTGATGCTGGCGGTCATGGGGGCGTCTCTGTAAGGAGCGGGCGAGCGGCCGCTTCTGCCATCGGCGCGGCGGGCAGCGGTTCGATCTGGTGCGAACTCGTCCGGGGAGCGGAGGGCTGACGCTCGATGCGGACTTTTGGCGGCAGGCGGGGGTTACTCATGCGAGCGGGATTATCCCTCCGTTGGTGTGCCTACAATCACGGACTGTCCTACCCGGAGTATTCCGCAAGCATGCCTGCCGTTTCCCTTTCGGTCGCGCTAATCACCCACAATGAACGATCCAACATCGCCGCATGCTTGGAAAGCGTGTCCTTTGCGGATGAGTGGATTGTGGTGGACTCCGGAAGTACGGACGGGACTGTAGAGATTGCTCGGTCCATGGGGGCAACGGTCATCGAGACCAAGGAGTGGCCGGGCTTTGGGCGCCAGAAGAATCGGGCGCTGTCTCATGCCACCGGTGAGTGGATCCTCAGCATCGACGCGGACGAACGAGTAACCCCGGAACTCAAGCAGAGCATCCTTGCTGCAACTTCTTCCGGCGAAACCAGCTTGGCATACGACTTTCAGCGACTCTCCCGCTTTTGCGGTCAGTGGATGCGCCACGGCGATTGGTATCCCGATCGGGTAACCCGACTTTTCCGCAAGGGACAGGGCCGCTTCACTGACGATCATGTGCATGAGCGGCTGCAAGTAGATGTCGCGACGAGGTGTTTGAAGGGCCATCTCTTGCACGAAACAATGCCAACGCTCGATGATGCGCTCGCCAAGATGAACCGATACAGCAGCGGACGGGCTCTTGACAAAGTGCAGGCTGGCCACTCAGGAAGTTTGTCTGCGGCACTCCTTCATGGTGTTTGGGCGTTCGTTCGGAGCTACTTCATTCGGCGAGGCTTCCTCGACGGCAGGCTTGGCCTCGTGCTTGCGTTGTATATCGCCGAGGGAACCTACTATCGATATCTGAAGATGGCCGTCTTGAGCGGATCTTTGGGGCAGGCGGGTGAACCAAGCTGAATCATTTGAATCTTGAAGTCCCATGCTTATCATCAATAGACGAACTTTTGTTGCAGGCGCGAGTCTTGGGCTAGCGATGCGGGGGCACGCCCAATTCCGCGTCGAAATCTCCGGCGTCGGCGCCACCCAGATCCCCATCGCGATTCCCAAGTTCCGGGACGAAGGGAAGGTGCCTCACCCTGTGTCGGAGATCATCCGGGCCGACCTCGAGCGGATCGGGGTGTTCCGGGGGATCGACACGGTGGCAATCCTCGATGAGACGGCGCGGCCCGACATGGCCGAGTGGAAGTCGAAGACGGCGGATCTGCTGCTGGGCGGGTCGGTCATGCGGCTCGCCGACGGGCGGTTCGACGTGCGGGCCAAGCTCTGGGACGTCGTCCGGAACAAGGACCTCGGAGGGCAGTCGTTCGTCGTGGCCCCGGGGGACCTGCGCCAGGGCGCGCACCGGGTCGCCGACTTCGTCTACGAGACCATCACGGGGGAGAAGGGCATCTTCGCCACCCGGATCGCGTACGTGACGAAGTCGGGCAAGAGCCACTCGCTGCGGGTCGCCGACTCCGATGGCGAGAACGGGCAGGTCGTGATCACCAGCATGGATCCGATCATCTCGCCGGCCTGGTCGCCGAACGGGCAGGAGATCGCCTACGTGTCGTTCCACGAGCGGCAGAAGGCGGTGGTGTGGGCGCAGACGATCGCGTCCGGCGCCCGCCGGGAGATCGCGGCGTTCCGCGGGTCCAACAGCGCACCGGCCTGGTCTCCGGACGGCCAGTCGCTCGCCGTGACCCTCACCCGGGACGGGGCGTCCCAGGTCTACATCGTGGGCCGCAACGGCGAGAGCCCCCGCCGCGTCACCAACAGCGCGTCCATCGACACCGAGGCCGTGTTCACCCCCGACGGCAAGAGCCTGCTGTTCGTCAGCGACCGCGGGGGCGGTCCCCAGATCTACCGCACGGCGGTCTCCGGCGGCGGTGCCGAGCGGGTGAGTTTCACCGGCGGCTACAACATCAGTCCGGCCATCAGCCCCGATGGCCGCTACCTTGCCTACATTTCGAGGCAAGGCGGCGCGTTCCGCGTGTACCTCGCCGACCTCACCGGCGGCACACCGGCCCGCGCGCTCACCGATTCGAGCGACGACGAAAGTCCGAGCTTCGCACCGAACGGGCGGTTGATCATGTACGCGAGCCGTGCCCAAGGGCGCGACGTGCTCATGACCACCACCCTGGACGGCAAGGTCAAGTCCAAGCTGGTTTCCACTACCGCCGACGTGCGCGAGCCGGTGTGGGGCCCGTTCGGGCGCTGACCCGCCTCCTTTTTTCCCTGTCCCTGGAGATACCTACATCATGATGAATTCGAAACTTGCCGCTCTTGTCGCCATTGCCTCCATCTTCGCCGCCGGCTGTGCGTCGGACGTCAAGCTCGATGACAAGGCCGCCACCGTCGAGACGCGCAACCCGGCCACCTCGGGCAGCGGCAACGCCGGCAAGGGCGTGACCGACTCGCCCGTCGCCAGCGTCGACCTGACGAAGGACGGTGCCAACAACGCCGCCGGTCGCGTCGTGTACTTCGACTACGACAGCTACGTCGTGAAGGACGAGTACCGCGGCGTGCTCGAATCGCAGGCCAAGACCCTGTCCGCCAACAAGGCGAAGAAGCTCGTGATCGAAGGCCACACCGACGAACGCGGCGGCAGCGAGTACAACCTCGCCCTCGGCCAGAAGCGTGCGCAAGCCGTGCTGAAGTCGCTGACGCTGCTCGGCGCCGCCGATGCCCAGCTCGAAGCCGTGAGCTTCGGCAAGGAGCGTCCGGCCGACACCGGCCACGACGAAGCGGCCTACGCGAAGAACCGCCGCGCCGAACTGATCAGCCGCTGATCCGAAGAACCGGATGAAAGACTGGGCCATGTCCTCTCTGATCCAACGCGGGGCCGTGGCCGCGGCCCTTTCCTTCGGGGTGCTGCTCGCGGGCCCGGCCCGCGCGGCATTGTTCGACGACACCGAGGCCCGCAAGGCCATCATCGACCTGCGCACGCAGGTCACGCAGCTGAAGGACCAGCTGCAGGGTGAGATCAAGGCGTCGAACGAACGCATCGAGCAGCTGCAGCGCAGCCTGCTCGACCTGAACCGCCAGCTCGACGAGGCGCGTGCCGAGACGGCGCGCCTGCGCGGCCAGGAAGAACAGCTGGCGCGCGACGTCGGCGACCTGCAGCGTGCGCAGAAGGACATCCGCCAGGGTGTCGACGAGCGCATCCGCAAGCTCGAGCCGCAGACGGTGTCCGTCGACGGCCGCGAGTTCTCGGCCGACCCCGAGGAGACCCGTCTCTTCGAGGACGCCATGGGCGTGCTGCGCAAGGGCGACTTCGCCGAGGCTGCCAACCAGCTGTCGGCGTTCCAGCGCCGCTACCCGGCGAGCGGTTACGCACCGTCGGCCTTGTTCTGGCTGGGCAACGCCCAGTACGGCAAGCGCGACTACAAGGAGGCCATCGCCTCGTTCCGTTCGCTCGTCTCGAAGGCGCCGGACCATCCGCGCGCACCCGAGGCGCTGCTGTCGGTGGCGAGTTCGCAGGCCGACCTGAAGGACGTGAAGGGCGCGCGCACGACCCTCAACGAACTGATGAAGACCTACCCGAAGTCCGAAGCCGCGGTCGCGGCCAAGGAACGCCTGGCGACGCTGCGTTGAACGACTCCGTGCTCGCGCTCCCGCCGCTCGAGGCCGACCTCGAGCGCCGCTTCGGCGGCCTGCGACGCCTCTACGGCGACGACGGCTACACGCGGCTTCGCCGGCTGCGTGTCGCCGTGGTGGGACTCGGCGGCGTGGGGTCGTGGGCGGCCGAGGCGCTCGCGCGCAGCGGTGTCGCCGAACTCACGCTGATCGACATGGACCACGTGGCGGAGTCCAACATCAACCGCCAGGTGCAGGCGACCGGCGCCACCGTGGGGCAGGCCAAGGGCCTCGCACTGCAGGAGCGGTTCAAGGACATCCATCCCGGTTGCCGCATCCACCTCGTCGACGACTTCGTCTCGCCGGACAACTGGCCCGCGCTGCTGACGCACGACATCGACGTGCTCATCGACGCGTGCGACCAGGTCCACGCGAAGGTGGCGATGGCCGGCTGGGCGCTGGCCACGCGCACGCCGTTCGTGACCGTGGGGGCGGCGGGCGGCAAGCGCAAGCCGCAGTCGGTGGAGGTGGAGGACCTGTCCGCCACCACGCACGACCCGCTGCTCGCATCGATGCGCCAGCGCCTGCGCAAGCAGCATGGTGCTGCACGCACGGGGAAGATCGGCGTGCGCTGCGTGTTCTCGCGCGAGCCGGTGACGCTCCCCGAGGCCTGCGTCATCGAAGGGCAGGACGTCGACGCGAACCTCAATTGCCATGGGTATGGTTCGGTCGTGACAGTTACCGCAACATTCGGCTTGGTTTCTGCTGCAGAAGCGCTACAATGCGGGCTTGCCGACAAGGCTTGATCAACGCGAAGTTTCCAGCTTATAATCGTGGGCTTGCGGGTTGTTAGCTCAGTTGGTAGAGCAGCGGACTTTTAATCCGTAGGTCGTGGGTTCGAGCCCCGCACAACCCACCACCTTCACCGGTGCTGACGTTGGCCGCAAGGTAAAAGGTCAGGCAAAAAATTTCGGGCTCTTAGCTCAGTTGGTAGAGCAGCGGACTCTTAATCCGTAGGTCGAGTGTTCGAGTCACTCAGGGCCCACCAAACTTAAGAAGCAAAGCCTCCGTCGGAAACGACGGAGGCTTTTTGCTTTGTCGGGCTGCCTTGTCGGGCACGGGGTGGATGAAGCCGAGTGTGCGCACGAACGACCGCCTTCTGGTACGGTGCCCGGTCCACCGATCCACGCTCCTTCTCCGATGGACACTGCCGCCACCAAGCGCTACCTGCCCTGGGTCGTCGCCACGGCGCTCTTCATGGAGCAGCTGGACTCGACGATCGTCAACACCGGCATCCCCGCCATGGCCGCGAGCCTGCAGGTCTCGCCACTCAGCCTGAAGGCCGTGGTGACCAGCTACATCCTGAGCCTGGCCGTGTGCATCCCCGTCAGTGGCTGGCTCGCCGAACGGTACGGCACGCGCCGGATCTTCATGTTCGCGGTCGGGCTGTTCACCGTGTCGTCGGTGCTGTGCGGCCTCGCCGTCAACTCGACGATGCTGATCGCGGCGCGTGTGCCGCAGGGCATCGCCGCCGCGATGATGATGCCGGTGGGCCGCATCGCCATCGTGCGCACGTTCCCCAAGGGCGAGCTGCTGCGCGCGATGAACTTCGTGATCATCCCCGCGTTGCTCGGGCCGCTGCTCGGACCCACCGTCGGCGGGCTGATCGTGCACTGGCTGTCGTGGCGCGAGATCTTCTTCGTCAACGTGCCCGTGGGCCTCGTGGCGATGTGGTTCGCGCACCGGCACATGCCCGACTACCGCAGCGCGGCGCCGCAGCCGCTCGACGTGCGCGGTTTCCTGCTGTTCGGCAGCGGTGCCGCGCTGCTGTCGTGGCTGCTCGAGGTGTTCGGCGAGCACAGCCTGGGCCTGGGCGAAGGCGGTGCGCTGCTCGCGACGTCGCTGCTGCTGCTCGCCGGATACGCCTGGCACGCACGCCAGGTGCCGTTCCCGCTGCTGCGCCTGACGCTGCTCAAGGCGCGCACGTTCCGGGTCTCGGTGCTCGGCGGGTTCGTCACCCGCCTGGGCATCGGCGGCATGCCGTTCCTGCTGCCGCTGCTGTACCAGCTGGGCCTGGGCCTGCCCGCGTGGCAGTCCGGCCTGCTGATGATGCCGGCGGCGGCCGCGGCGATGGGCATGAAGGTCATCTCCGCGCCGCTGCTGCGCCGCTACGGCTACCGCCAGGTGCTCGTCGTGAACACCGTGCTGATCGCGTGCACCATCGGCGGCTACGCGCTCGTGGGGCCCGGCACGCCGATCGCCGCCATCGTGGGGCTGGGGCTCGCGATGGGCCTGTTCAACTCGCTGCAGTTCTCGAGCATGAACTCGATGGCCTACGCCGACATCGAGGAGAAGGACACCGCCATGGCCAGCACCTTCGCCAGCACGATGCAGCAGATGTCGATGAGCTTCGGCCTCGCCTGCGGGTCGCTGGTGGCCGCCTGGTACCTGGACGGCCTGCCGCAGACCGACCCCGCCGCCGTGATGAATGCGCTGCACCATGCGTTCCTGACGCTGGCCGGCGTGACGCTCGTGTCCTCGCTGTCGTTCTGGGCCCTGCGCCCGAACGATGGCGACAGCGTGAGCCGCGGCACCTTGCCCGTTGGTGCATGACCCCTGGACGGTCGCCCGCCGGCGGCCGCAGAATGCGCCCATCCGACAGGAGGGCCGTCGATGGGGAGTGGGCTGCACACGGTGCTCGGGAACCACCCGGAGGTCGCGCTGTTCCTCGCGCTCTGCATCGGGCATGCGATCGGGCAGGTGCGCTTCGGCCCGGTCCAGCTCGGTGGCATCTGCGGCACGCTGATCGCGGCCCTCGTGATCGGCCAGGTCGGCGTCGAGGTGGATGCCGGCGTGAAGAACCTCTTCTTCATGCTCTTCATCTTCGCGCTCGGGTACGCCGGCGGGCCGCAGTTCTTCGCGAACCTGAACGCGAAGGGCCTGCGCATCGGCCTGCTGTGCGGCATCGAGGTGGTGACGGTGCTCGTGCTGGTGTTGCTCGCCACCCGGCTGATGCACCTCGACGCGGGAACGGCCGCCGGCATGATGGCGGGCGCGGCCACCGAGTCGGCCGTCGTGGGCACGGCGAGCGACGCCATCTCCAAGCTCGCGCTGCCGGCCGAGGAGGTGAAGCGGCTGCAGGCCAACGTCGTCACCGCCTACTCCATCACCTACATCTTCGGCCTGATCGCCATCGTGGTGGCCACGAGCCAGGTGTTCCCGCTGCTGCTGCGCATCGACCTGCGGGCTGAGGCCGCGCGGCTCTGGAAGGAGATGGGCGGGCGCGAGGACGATGCCGGCGTGCAGGAGGCGGCCCCGGAGATGGTGGGCCGGGTCTACGAGGTCACGGCCGGCGCCGGCCATTCGGTTGCGACGGTGCTCGCGCTGCTGGGCGGCGAGGCGAACGTGGAGGGCGTGCGGCGCGGCGGTGCCGACGTGCCGGTGGTGCCGTCGCTGGTGCTCGAGGCGGGTGACCAGCTGCTCGTGGCCGGCCGCCGGGCCGCCATCGTGCGGCTGGTGTCGGCCGGCGCGGGCCTCGGCCGGGAGATCGCCGACACCCAGTCCTTCGGCGTGGTGATGGAAACCATCGACGTGGTGATCGCCACGCGCGCCTTCGATGGCCGCACGCTGGCCGGCCTGCGCGCGGCCGGCGGTGACGGCCCCGTGCTGCCACCCGGCGTGCAGGTCGCGGGCGTGACCCGTGGCGGCCACCCGCTGCCCGTGCTGCCGGACCTGGCGCTCCGGCAGGGCGACACGGTCTCGCTGTACGGTCGTCCCGACCTGCTGGCCGTGGTGGGCGAACGGTTCGGCGAACCCGCGCTGAAGTCCGATCGCACGAACCTCGGCTACGCAAGTTTCGGGATCGTCCTCGGCGTCTGGGTCGGCCTCTACAGCGTGCGCGCCGCGGGCGTGCCGTTCTCCCTCGGCACCGGGGGCGGTGCGTTGCTCAGCGGCCTCGTCTTCGGCTGGTACCAGGCCCGGCACCCGAGCCGGTTGAGCCTCCCGCCGGACGCCGCGGGCCTGCTGAAGGACATCGGACTCGCCACCTTCATTGCGTGCGTGGGCCTGGCCTCCGGCCCGCAGGCCCTCACGCTGATCAAGCAGTACGGCGTGACCCTGCCGCTGATGGGGGTCGCGATCGCGCTGATCCCCGCGCTGATCTCGCTGTTCGTCGGCCACAAGCTGCTGAAGTTCGAGGCGCCCGTGCTGCTCGGGGCCATCGCAGGCCAGCAGTGCAGCACCCCGGCGCTCAGCGCGGTGCAGAACGCGGCGGGGAACACCACGCCGCTGCTCGGCTACACCATCACCTACGCCATCTCCAACGTGGTGCTGCCGCTGATGGGGCCGCTGATCGTCGCGCTCGCCGGCTGGGTGGCGCCCCACTGAGGCCCGGACGACCATGGACTGGCTGCACGGCATCTTCAAGCGCTCCCCCGAGATCGCGCTGTTCCTGTCGATCGCCATCGGCTACTTCGCCGGGCGCCTGCAATGGGGCACGTTCCGCCTCGGCACGGCCACCGGCACCTTCCTCGCGGCGCTCGCGGTGTCGCTCGCCGGCGTGCACATCGACCCGGGCGTCCACACCGTGCTGCTGGTGCTGTTCCTCTACACCGCGGGTTTCGAGGCCGGCCCCCAGTGCGTCGCGGTGCTGCGGGGGGAAGGGGCCCGCGCCGCCGCCGTGGCCGTGGTGTTCGCCGTGGCCACGTTCGCGGTCACGGCCGTGCCCGGCGCCGCGGGCCCGCAGGCAACCGTGTCCCTGCTGACGCTGTTCGCGAGCCTGCTGGTGTGCGGGCACGGCGTGCCGTGGGTGATGCGCCGGTCCCTGCTCGACGACGCGCTGCAGGCCGACGTGGCGCTGAGCGAAGGGGCGCCGGTGCTCGGTCCGGGCCTGCAGGCCGCGGCCCCGGAGCTGGTCGGCCGCCTGTACCGCGTCGCGGGCGGCACGCCGCGCACCGTGGCGGAGGTGGAAGGCGCGGACGCGCACGAGGCGGACCTTCCTCCGGTCAGCATCAGCCGCATCAAGCGGGGACGCCGCTTCATCGAGCCGGCCCCGCGGGTGCGGCTGGCCGCCGGCGACATCGTGCTGGTGGTCGGCCGGCGCGAGGCCGTGGTGGCGCGGGCGCGCGGGCTTGGCGAGGAAGTGCACGGCATCGACGGCATGGCGCTCGCGATGCAGCGCCGCGACGTGGTGCTGACCCGGCCCTCGCTGGACCAGCGCTCCCTGCGGGAGATCCGGGCGGCCTCGTCGCCCAGCGTGCGGCACGGCGTGGCGCTCGTGCAGCTCAGCCGCATGGGGCGCGTGCTGCCGCTGGCGCCGGACACCGTGGTCCGGCTGCACGACACCGTGTCGATCCACGGCGCCGAGGCGGACGTGGCCCGCCTCGCGGCCCTCATCGGCGACCCGGTGCTGCCCACCGCCCGCACCGACATCATGTACCTCGCGGGCGGCCTCGTGGCGGGACTGCTGCTGGGCCTGCCGTCGCTGAAGCTGGGCAGCACCGTGCTGACCCTCGGCGCGGGCGGCGCGTTGCTGTCCGGCCTGGCCTTCGGCTGGTACCGCGCGAAACGGCAGACCTTCGGCGCGGTGCCCCCGGGCGCGCTGCGGGTACTGAAGGACCTGGGCACCGCGGGCCTCGTCGCGGTGGTGGTGCTGGGCGCGGGCGCGCCGGCCCTGGCGGCGTTGCGCGAGCAGGGGGCGCCCGTGCTGGCGGCTGTGGCGGCGTTGGCCTTCGTGCCGCTCATAGTGGCCTTGTGTGCGGGCCGCTTCCTGCTCGGTGGCCGCCATGGCGCGGTGCTGGCCGGGGCCCTGTCGGGCGCCGCGCTGAGCGCCCCCGCGCTGGGCGACACGCTGGACCGCACGGACAGCGCCGTGCCCGTGGCCCCGTTCGCCGTCGCGGCGGCGGTGTCGGGGCTGCTGCACGCGTGGTTCTGACGGCGCAGCGTCAGCGGCGCTTCGCCTGCTTCTGCCAGTACGTGAACTCGTCCTCGTGCACCTCGATGTCGATCTCCGACACACGCTGCTGCAGTCGCTCCTGCACCTCGGCCACCGCGCGGTTGTAGATCGCCGGGCCGATCTCCTCGACGAAGAAGTTCAGCAGGGCGCCCGCGGCGATGTTGCCGATGCGCTCCTCCATGTGTTCGGCGAAGTACCGTTCGATCGAGGCGATGGCCTCCTTGCGGGTTTCCTTCGGGAGTTCGATGGCCATGGGCGGTCCTTGCGTCGTGCGGACCGCGCGATGCGGCCGTCAATGGCAGATGTTGCCATCCTCCAGCAAGGCCACCTCGAAATTGATGCCGCCGGTGCGGCGCAGGCGCGCCTCGGCCTCGCCGCCGGAGGCGCGCCACCAGCGTCGCGTGGCCTCGATGAAGCGCGACGACGGCGCATCGGTGGCCGCGAGCGGCAAGGGGGGCGTGGCACGCGCGGGCAACGTGCCGCCGAGGGCCGCGTAGAAGCGCCAGGCCTCTTGTCCCAGCAGACGGTCGACCACCGCGCCGTCCTCGACGAGCGCCGCGCACTCGCCCGCCATGAAGCCGTAGGCCGCGTGGACGGCCGACGGATAGGTGCGGGGCGACGCGCCGAACCGGTCCGCCAGTGCCTCCGCGTACGGGCTGCCGTCGGCAACGCAGGCGATGCGGCCGCGCAGGTCCTCCCAGCGGGATACCGGCCCGCTCCGCATCACCGCGGCGCGCGCCGGGGTTTCGGTGGAGGCGCCCGCCGCGAGCAGGTCCACCCGGCCGTCGTGCAAGGCGGTTTCGCGCAGGTCCGGCGACAGGCCCACCAGTTCCACGCGCAGCCCCAGCCGCTCGCCCAGC
>Ga0247822_10002403_pt1 | contig 11940 bp, 9 predicted proteins | sample 13C_Cellulose_Da_FD_192423 | JGI IMG/M metagenome (GOLD analysis project Ga0247822, IMG submission 192423) | Soil microbial communities from agricultural site in Penn Yan, New York, United States - 13C_Cellulose_Day30 | ecosystem: Environmental > Terrestrial > Soil > Agricultural land | place...
ATCCTGACCCGCCAGGCGTTCGAGAACGCCATCGTCGTCAACTCGGCCATCGGCGGCTCGACCAACGCCCCCATCCACCTGACCGCCCTGGCCCGTCACGCGGGCGTCGATCTGCCTCTGCAGGCCTGGGAAGAGGTCGGGCACCGGACGCCATTGCTGGTGAACCTGCAGCCCGCCGGCAAGTATCTGGGCGAGGACTTCCATCAGGCCGGCGGCGTTCCCGCCGTAGTGGCCGAGCTGATGCGGCGCGGCCAGATCCATGAGGACGCCCTGACCGTCAACGGCCGGACCATCGGCGACAACTGCCGGGACGCCGGCGTCGTCCTGCCCGACGTCATCCGCGACTTCGACACGGCCCTGGTGAATGATGCGGGCTTCCTGGTCCTGTCAGGCAATGTCTTCGACAGCGCCGTGATGAAGACCAGCGTCATCAGCGCCGAGTTCCGTGACCGCTACCTGTCCGATCCGGCCAGCCCCGACGCCTTCACCGGCAACGTCGTCGTCTTCGACGGACCCGAGGACTACCACCATCGCATCGACGATCCGGCCGAAGGCGTCACACCCGACAGCATCCTGGTGATGCGCGGCGCGGGCCCGGTCGGCCATCCCGGCGCGGCCGAGGTCGTCAACATGCGGCCGCCCGCCTATCTGATCAAACAGGGGGTCCACGCCCTGCCCTGCATCGGCGACGGACGCCAGTCCGGCACCTCGGGCAGCCCCTCGATCCTGAACGCCTCGCCCGAGGCGGCGACCGGCGGCAACATCGCCCTGCTGAAGACCGGCGACCGGATGCGGATCGACCTGAATACGCGCCGCGTCGACGTGCTGATCGACGAGGCCGAGATGGCCGCACGCCGCGCCGCCTTCGAGGCGGCTGGCGGTTACAAATACCCGGCGTCGCAGACCCCCTGGCAAGAGTTCCAGCGTTCCATGATCGGCGAGCTGGAGACCGGCGCCGTGCTGGAGCCCGCCGTCAAATATCACCGCATCGTCGACACCCTGGGCCTGCCCCGCGACAACCACTGACCGGCCCGCCGTCCGCTGTCGCGCGGACGGCGCGTTCAGTCTTCGATGCGGATCGTCATCGATATGGCCAGCGACTGTCCCGGCTCCAGAACGACCAGGCCCGTCGCCTCGCCGGACGGCGCGTGGACGGCGTCCGGACGATGCGTCACCGGCTCGATGCAGACGAAGGTCTCTCCGCGCGGCGCATAGACCTGGGTCCAGCCTGCATTGGGGCTCGCATCGACCAGCACCGTGCGTCCGCCCGTCGCCAGGCGCGCCGGCCCCGTCCATCCGGCATAGGCGTGATCGACGAAGGGCGCCTCGACCAGGGCCACGCCCTCGCTCCAGTCGATCAGTTCCCCCGGCGACGCCAAGCGATGCGGGATTTCGCGGTCGTCCGTCAACCAGACCCCGGTCGCCGCCAGTTGCAGCCATGCGTCATCGGACCGCGTGAAATAGGGATGCAGCCCCAGTCCCATCGGCTGGGCCGTCTGATCCGTATTGGTCGCCCTCAGGTCGATGCGCAGCCCCGCCTCGGACAGGCGCACAGTCTGTTGCGCCGACCACGACCAGGGCCAACCTTCGGCGTCACCGGCCCAGTCCAGCCTCATGGTCGCATGGTCAGGGCCCTGCGCCGTCACCTTCCACGGGTTGAGCCATCCGTCGCCATGCAGGGCGTGCGGCGCGAAGGCCTCCAGCACAGGCAAGGCCACGGCCCGCCCCTGAAACTGGAACCCGGCGTCGGCGATGCGGTTGGCGTAGGGGATCAGGGGGAAGCAGGCCGTCTCCAGGATCGCTGAAGCCGTCTCGGGCGTGGGGCGCAAGACAGGCCGTCCGCCAAGGCCGAGGCTGGTGATCGCGCCGCCCAGCTCAGGCCGCAGTTCGCAGATCCAGTCGCCCGCCGTCAGACGGATCACGCGAGATTTCACAGCACGATCCGGTGTTGCGGCAGGCCCGGCGTCTCGACTCGCACGTGATAGAGCCCGCCCAGCGTCGGCTGCGCCGCGCGCTTGTCGGCGTTCCCCAGCCAGGCCGTGGTGCAATAGAGGTCGCGCCCGTCCGCCCCGCCAAAGGCCGCCTTGGTCACCGTCTGGACCGGAAAGCGGATGGTCCCGAGACGCTGACCATCGGGCGCGAACCGCGCCACGCCCCAGCCGTTGAACAGACCGACGTGCAGCACCCCATCGGCGTCCATGCTCGGCCCGTCGCAATAGCCGTCCTCGGTCGTCGCAAAGACGCGCCGGTTCGACAGGACGCCCTCATGATGGTCGAAGGCCAGGACCGTCTTTTCCAGCGTATCGTGGTGGTAGAGGGTCCGTCCGTCGGGGCTGAGACACGGCCCGTTGGTGACGCCGTAGCCGTCGTCGTGGCGCGTCAGCTCCCCCCTTAACCAGCGATAGAGGGCGCCCGTTCGGCCTTCCTCGCTATCGTCCATCGAACCGAACCACAGGGCGCCGTCGGGCGCGACGAAGCCGTCGTTGAGCCGGTTCTGAGGCCGATCCGCCTCGACCGGCTGGAACAGGGAAAAGTCGCCCATGTCCACATCGAAACGATAGAGGCCGCCGCGCACGCCGCAGATCAGCGACCCGTCCTCGGCCGGAAGGGCGAAACCGATCTGGTCCGGGGCGCCCCACGAAGCCTTTCCGCCGCTTGCGGGCGTGTAGCGATGCAGCCGCCGCCCCTTGATATCGACGAACCACAGACAGGCCCGGTCGGCGTCCCACACCGGCCCCTCGCCCAGTTCGGCCTGAACATCCCAGACGAGGGTCGGCGTGGTCATGCCCCTCAGCCCGCCGAGTAGCTGGTCTTGATCTGGGTGTAGAACTCGACCGCCGCGAATCCCTGTTCGCGCGGGCCGTAGGACGACTTCTTCGTGCCGCCGAACGGCACATGGTAGTCCACCCCGGCGGTGGCCAGGTTGACCATGGTCATGCCGGCGCGGGCGTTCCGCTGGAAGTCGCGGGCGTGCTTCAGCGACTGGGTGACGATGCCCGCCGACAGGCCGAACTCGACGCCGTTGGCGACCGCCAGGGCCTCTTCATAGCTGGCCACGCGAATGGTCGAGGCGACCGGACCGAAGACCTCCTCGGTGTTGATCCGCGCGTCCGGCAGGGTGTCCGCGATCAGGGTCGGCTGGACGTACCAGCCCGGCTTTTCGAGGCTCAGGCGCTCGCCGCCGGTGACGATCCGGCCGCCGCCGTCCCGGGCGATGTCGATGTAGTTGTACGACACGTCGCGCTGGGCCTCGGTCACGGCCGGGCCCATCTGGCTGTTGGGGTCCAGCGCGTCGCCGACGCGAAGCGCCGCCACCTTCTCGGCCAGCAGGGCGACGAAGCGATCGTGGATGCCGTCCTGCACGATCAGACGGCTGGAGGCGGTGCAGCGCTGGCCGGTGGCGAAGAAGCTGCCGTCCAGGGCGATGTTCACCGCCCGCTCCAGATCGGCGTCGTCCAGCACGATCAGCGGGTTCTTGCCGCCCATCTCCAGTTGCACCCGGGCCTGACGCTTGATCGCCCCCTCGGCCACCCCGGCGCCGACGCCCTGCGAACCGGTGAAGGAAATGCCGTCCACACCTGGATGGGCGACGATGGCGCGGCCCACGTCGCCGTCGCCGATGACCATGTTGACCACGCCCTTGGGCAGGCCCGCCTCATGCAGGATGGCGATCAGGGCCTCGGCCGTGGCCGGAGTCGGACCGGCGGGCTTGATGACGACGGTGTTGCCGAAGGCGATGGCCGGGGCGATCTTCCAGGCCGGGATGGCGATGGGGAAGTTCCACGGCGTGATCAGGCCGAACACCCCGACGGGCTGGCGATAGGTCTGGATCTCGACGCCCGGACGGGTCGAGGCCAGGTTCTGGCCATGAACCCGCAGGGCCTCGCCGGCGAAGTATTTCAGGATGCGGGCGGCGCGCATGGTCTCGCCTATGCCCTCCGGCAGGGTCTTGCCCTCCTCGCGCGACAGCAGGCGGCCGATCTGGGGCGCACGCTCCATCAACAGGGACCCGGCCCGGTCCAGCACGTCGAAACGCACCTCGGGCGAGGCGTCGGCCCATGCCGGGAAGGCGGCGCGGGCCGCCTGAACCGCCTGATCCACTTCTGCGGCCCCGCCCTTGGGCGTGCGGGCCACGACCTCGCGCGTGTCGGACGGGTTCAGGCTCTCGCCCGACAGATCCCCGCCCACCTTCTCGCCGCCGATCCAGTGCGAAAGTTCCAGCGTATCGGTCATGGGAAAGTCCTTTCTAAGGGCGACGGGCGGCGGGGGAGCGCCGCCCGTCTTCGGGGAGAAGCATTAGCAGAGGGCGGCCGTCAGCCCATGTCTTCCAGTTCACGACCACGCGTCTCCTTCACCCAGGCCTGGACGAGGAAGAAGGAGATCAGGGCGCTGACCGCATAGAAGCCATAGGTCACGACCAGACCCAGCGTCGCCGCCATCCAGGGGAAGCTGACCGAGATGGCGAAGTTGGCGATCCACTGGGCGAAGCCGGCGACGGCCAGGGCCGAGCCGCGCATCTGGTTGGGAAACATCTCGCCCAGCATGACCCACATGACCGGACCCCAGCTGAGGTTGAAGAAGACCACATAGGCGTTGGCCGCGATCAGTGCGGTCAGGCCGGTCTGGTCGTCCAGATGCAGCGAGCCGTCGACCATGACCGCCTTGGAGAAGCACCAGGCGACGACGGCCAGGGTCACGAACATGCCCGCCGATCCGATCAGCAACAGGGGCTTGCGTCCGATCTTGTCGATCACCGCCACGGCGCCCAGGCAGGCCGCGATCGACAGGACGCCGGACAGGATGTTGATCTGCAGGGCGTCGTTTTCCGAGAAGCCCACCGACTGCCACAGCACCGCGCCGTAGTAGAAGACGATGTTGATGCCGACCAGCTGCTGGAAGACCGCCAGGATCAGACCCGCCCAGACGATGGGACGCACCTTGCGCGTGGCCGGGTCCAGCAGGTCGGCGAAGCGCGGCTTGTGGTCCGCCGCCAGCGAGGCGCGGATTTCGGCGACCTTGCGGGCGCCCGCGCCCTGGCCGAACAGCTTGGACAGCACGGCCTCGGCCTGAACGTCCTTCTTCTTGACCACCAGGAAGCGCGGGCTCTCGGGAATGGCCAGCAGGGCCAGGAAGTAGATGGCGGCCGGCACGACCTGCAGCCAGAACATCCAGCGCCAGGCCGGATAGCCCAGCCAGAACTCCGCCGTCGACCCGCCCGCCGTCTTGGCCAGGGCGTAGTTGGCGACGAAGGCCCCGGTCAGGCCGGTGATGATCATGATCTGCTGCACCGACGACAGCCGCCCCCGGATCGAGGCCGGGGTGACTTCGGAAATATAGGCCGGCGACAGGACCGAGGCCGCGCCGACGCCCAGGCCCCCGATGAAGCGGGCGATGATGAAGTGGGCCGAACTGTCCGCCGCCCCGGCCCAGATCGCCGAGATGATGAACATGACGGCGGCGATCTGCATCACCGTGCGACGCCCCACGGCGTCCGCCAGTCGGCCCGCCGCAAAGGCGCCGAAGGCGCAGCCCAGCAGGATGGCGCCGACGTTGAAGCCTGTGCCCAGCGCCGACAGGTTGAAGGCCGCCTCCAGCCCGTCCTGGGTGCCGTTGATGACCCCGGAATCATAGCCGAACATGAAGCCGCCGATGGTGGCCACGGCCACGATCAGGGCGATGAAGGCCATGTTGACCCGATCACTCCCCGCGATATCCGGGCCTGATGCCCCTGTCGGTCCCGCCATTTTCGACCCTCCCCAGGTCTTGCTTGTTCGCCGCCCGTCGTTGATGCGGACAGCAGTCGCTCAGTTTGCGTCAGCGCCAGCCCGCGTCCACGAAATACTCATGCCCGGTGATGAAGCGGGCGTCGTCCGAGGCCAGAAACAGGGCCAGGGCCGCCACGTCGCGCGGCTCGATGCGCCCCTTCAGACACTGGGCGGCGACGATCTCGGCCTCGCCCTCGGGCGTGTACCATTTCATCTGACGCGGGGTTCTGACATTGCCCGGCACGATGCAGGCGACCCGCACCCCGTCCGCGCCCAGTTCCCGCGCCAGCGCCCGCGTCATGCCCTCGATGCCCGCCTTGGCAGTCTCGTAGATCGACAGGTCCGGCAGGCCCAGATGCCAGCTGATCGAACCCAGGTTCAGGATCACCCCCCGTCCCTGCGCCCGCATCGCCGGCGCCACGGACTGGGCGGCGAAATAGAGGTGACGCAGGTTGACCGCGATCCTGTCGTCCCAGTAGGCGGGCGTGACCTCGGCCAGGGCGTGCCGGTCATCGCTGGCGGCGTTGTTGATCAGAACGTCAACGGCGCCGAAGCGGGCGACCACGTCCTTCAGCGCCGTCTGCAGCGCCTCAATCCGCGTCAGATCGCACCAGTGGAAGACCGGCGCCGGGTCCAGATGCGCCAGAGACGCCTCCAGAGCGCGGGACTCCGTCTCCGCGACGTCGAAGAAGACCACGCGCGCGCCCTGTCGAGCAAAGGCCTCGACCACGCCTGCGCCGATGCCTGACCCGCCGCCGGTGACGACCACCAGGCGGCCTTGCAGCGAAGGATAGACGGCGTCGCTCATGCCGAGGCTCCCAGCAGACCGCGTCCGGCCAGGTTCTTCATCAAGTCACCGACGCCCATCGTCCAGGGCGGCGCCTGATCACAGGTCGTGACGATATTCTCCAGCACCCCGAGCCGCTCGGACGATACCCGCACCCGGTCGCCGATCTTGTGGGTAAAGCCCTTGTCCGCCTCGCCGCGATCATCGACCGGAGCGAACATGGTGCCGAGATAGAGGGCGAAACCGTCTGGATACTGATGCGCGCTCAGGGTCTGGGCCACCAGATCCTCAGGGGCGCGGCTGATCAGCCGCATGGAGCTTTCGCCGTTCATGACGAAGCCGTCCCGCCCTTCGACCTCCAGCCGCACCGTGGCGACGCGCACGTCGTCCATGCTGAAGCCGTCGTCGAACAGACGGATGAAGGGACCGACCGCCGCCGAGGCGTTGTTGTCCTTGGCCTTGCCCAGCAGCAAGGCCGACCTCCCCTCGATGTCGCGCAGGTTCACGTCATTGCCCAGACAGGCGCCGACCGGTCGTCCGGCGGGATCGCAGACGACCACGACCTCCGGCTCCGGGTTGTTCCAGTCCGAGTCGGCCCGCACGCCGACCGCCGCGCCCCAACCCACCGAGGCCAGAACGGGCGCCTTGGTGAAGATCTCGGCATAGGGACCGATCGCCACTTCAAGATACTGCGACCACAGTCCGTCAGCGATCAGTTGCGCCTTGACCGCTTCGGCCTCGATCGAACCGGGCCGTAGGTCCTTCAGATCTCCGCCGATGCGGTCCAGCAGGCCCTGGCGGATGGCGGCGGCGGCGGCTGCGTCACCACGCGCCCTTTCCTCGATCACCCGCTCCAGAGCAGAGACCGCGAAGGTCACGCCCGACGCCTTGATGCATTGCAGATCCAGCGGCGACAGCAAGTCGACCTGTCCTTCCGGAGCCCAGGCCGTGCGGAAATCCATGTCGCCCAGCGGGCCTAGGTCGCGCCCCTGGGCGCCGGCCAGGTCCGGCGACGCCAGGGCCTGCGCCGTGGTCGATGCAACCGAAGAAATGTCCACAACCCGCCCGTCCCGCACCAGGACCGGCGTCGGCCCTTCGACCGTCTGGATACGCCCGACCAACAGAGCCTGACGCCAGTCGGACGGCAAATGTTCGATGATGGACGCCACTTTCCCCTCCGCCGACGCGAGGCGGAACCCCGGCCGGTCTCTGTGTTAGCGCTATCATCAACCCAGCCGAGACCGTCCGTCAAGTATTTTCACTGGTGAACTTATGCGGCGTTCAAAGGCGGCGCGCTCGACTCGCGCTTCACCAGAACATGATCAAGAAGGCGTTCGCCGCGCCCGCCGGCCTCGTCATCGCCCTGCGGCCCGCACAATTGGCCGATGGCCGCCTCGGCCATGTCGGCGATCGGCTGGCGAATAGTGGTCAGGGCCGGCCACAGGGTCGTGGCGATCTGGGTGTCGTCGAACCCGACGATCGTCAATTCCGCGGGCACGTTCAGCCCCCTTCGATGGGCCGCTGCAATGGCGGCGGCGGCCATTTCGTCATTGCTGGCGAAGATGGCGGTCGGCCGCTTCGTCGCCGACAACAGGCGCTCCGCCGCCTCGAATCCCGAGCGATAGGTGAAGTCCCCCGCCTCGATCAGGCCCTCGGCCGCAGGCGTGGCCGCTCGCATCTCGGTTTCGAAACCGATCAGACGCTCGGCGCTGGCCGTCTGGTTCGACGCCCCCTTGATGAAGCCGATGCGGCGATGGCCGAGCTCCAGCAGGTAACGCGTCATCTCGGCGGCGGCCGCCATGTCGTCGATGCGTATGCTGGCCGCCCCCGAGCGAAAACGTCCGGCAGCCACAGCGACCGCTTCCAGCCCGTGCGCCTGAAGCTCGGCCAGCGCCGCCCATGATTCGCCGTGCGGCGGCGGCAGCAGCACGCCCTTGACCCCCGAAGCCGCCAGTCGCGCGATCGCCCGCCGTTCGCTCTCGGGATCAACCTCGCACTTCTCGATCAGCAGTTGCGCCCCGGCCTTGTGCGCGCCTTCCAGCGCCCCGAGCAGAAATTCCGTCAGATAGCCGGCGCTGGGGTTGGAATAGAGCAGGCCGACCCTCCCCGCCCCTGCGCTGGCCAGGCTCCGCGCGGCGGCGTTGGGCGTATAGCCCAGCGCCGCCACGGCGCTCAGAACGGCCTCGCGCGTGCTCGCCCGAACGCCCGGCGCATTGTTCATCACGCGCGAGACGGTCATCGGCGAGACCCCCGCCATGCGCGCCACGTCATTGATCTTGGCGACGGCGGGTTTGCTGCCGGGCATGAGCTCCTCCGGCGCCTCCCAACGGCACCAAGGCGTCAGGAATAGCAACTGTCGCGGGAACCGCCAAAGCCTCGGTTCCGCCCCTGCGTCATCGCCCCGGCGCCGTGTCCGCTGGAGCAGTATCTGGGCAGGCTGCCGAACTATGACGAGGACGCCTACATCAGCGACAGCTGGATGTTCAACGCCTCGGCCCAGTACGATCTGACCGACCACGTCCGCCTGTCGATGACGGTCAACAACCTGTTCGACGAAGGCCTGTCACGGGCCGGAGGCGAAGGCCGCCCGGCTCGCAGACTCCGGTTCTGGAACAGTTATCGCAAGGCCTTTGCGCAAACGTGACGTAACGGAAGCTTTTCTGAAGAAAGCTCGTCGTCATCGCCTCCTACCCCGCAGCCATTGGTAAAGCTCCGGGGACAACCTTCATGACCATCGCCTTTCGTCGCGCCGCAGCCTGGCTGCTGGCGAGCACCGCCCTGTGCGCGCCCGTCCTGCTGACGCCGGCCGTCGCGGCCGCCCAGGACTCTTCGGCCGAGGCCGCGTCCGAAATCGACGAAGTCGTCGTCACCGGCCAGCGCGAGGCCCAGCGCGCCGCCATCGCCGTCAAGCGCGCGCAGTTCGAGGTCATGGACGCCGTGTCGTCCGACGACATCGGCAAGCTGCCGGATCACAACACCGCCGCCGCCCTGCGCCGCATCCCCGGCGTATCGATCATGGAGGACCAGGGCGAGCCGCGCTGGCCGATCCTGCGCGGCCTGGCCTCGACCTATAACCGCACCACCATCGACGGCGCCTTCGTCGGCTCGGTCGACGAGAGCGCCCGCACCGAGCCGATGGACATCGTCCCCTCGGTCATGGCCGGCCGCCTGGAGGTCATCAAGACGGTGACGCCCGAGAACGACGGCAACGCCATCGGCGGCGTCATCAACGTGCGAACCCGCAGCGCCTTCGACCGCAAGGGCCCCTTCTTCGACGGCATGGCCTCCTACGGTGTCTATGAGCGCAGCGGCGACGTGCGCAACGACGATCCGTCCTATCGCCTGAGCTTCGCCACCGGCCGCCGCTTCGGCGCCAATGACGAATGGGGCGTGGTGGTCGGCGCCTCGCACGAACAGCTCGACTACGACATCCCGCAGGTCGAGGTCGCCGCCCCCTCGGTGCGCGAATACGACGCCGACGGCAAACCGGTGGATTCGGGTTCGCCGACCGGCAACGGCATCCAGGTGCCGACCCAGAACCGCCTGTTCTGGTACAACAACACCAAGCAGCGTTCGGGCGTGAACGGCAAGCTGGAGTGGCGTCCGTCCAACACCTTCCGCTGGGAAGCCTCAGCCCTGTGGGCCAGCATGGAGGACGACGAGGAGCGCATCGAGTTCCGCACCGAGCCGAACGGAAACGTCTCGAACCAGACCCCGACCTCGGGAACCTTCGCGTCAGGCCGCAACATCGTCGGCCTAAACCAGCCGATCACCCGGCGCGAGATCGGCCTGGTCCGCAGCGGTTTCCAGTGGGACGCCGCGCCCCAGTGGACGCTGGACGGCGACCTGTCCTACTCCAAGGCCCAACTGGAGACGCCGAACACCGCCTATGAGTTCCGCACGGCGGCCCATTCCGACTTCGGCTTCAGCTACGACACTTCGGACTTCTTCCCGATCTTCACGCCGACCAACCCGACCGCCTTCCGCGACCCCACGCGTTACAACCTGCAGCAACGCAGGGTGTCCCTGACCACCAGCGACGAGGACACGGTGCAGGCCCGCTTCAACGCCGCCTTCGACGACGGCGGCTTCGATCGCAATCTGAAGATCAAGTTCGGCGGCCTGATCCGCTCCAGCGACCGCGCCTACGCCAGCAGCCGTACCGACTATAAGACCGCGCCCGGCTTCGCCTTCACCTTCGACGAGGTGGACGTGGCCGGCCCCAGCGAGCTGATCCAGAGCCGCTATGACCTGGGCGCCCGCATCGACGCCGGTCTGGCCGAGCGCTTCTTCGAGGCCAACCGCGACCGTTTCACAGCCACGACCGCCCTGCCGACCGGCGACTATGACGTGACCGAGGACGTCTACGCCGCCTATGGCCAGGCCAGCTATCGGATGGGCGACGTCACCGTCCTGGGCGGACTGCGCTACGAGAAGACCGAGGTGGAGTCCCAGGCCGTCCGCAACACCGGCGGCGTCCTGACCCCGGCCCACAACGAGGGCGGCTACGAGAACTGGCTGCCCAGCGTCCACCTGCGCTGGGACGTGCGCGAGGACATGGTGGTGCGCGCCGCCTGGACCAACACCATCGGCCGCGGCGACTTCGGCTCCCTGGCCGCCAGCGAGAACCTGAGCTTCGACGGCTCGCAACCCACCCTGTCGCGGGGCAACCCCAATCTGAAGCCTCGCGAGAGCGAGGGCTTCGACCTGTCGTTCGAATACTATCCGACGGACGGCCTGGTCTCGGTCGCGGTCTTCAGCAAGTCGATCGACAATGAAATCTTCACCCTCAGCGCGGTCGAGCGGATGGACGTGGGCCGGGGCCTCGAGGACGTTCTGGTCTCTACCCCGATGAACGCCCAGTCGGCCGAAATCCGCGGGATCGAGCTGGGCTTCCAGCAGGCTCTGACCATGCTGCCGGCGCCCTTCGACGGCTTCGGCGTCAGCGCCAACGCCACCTTCCTGGACACCGACTTCACCTTCCTGACCTCGGCGGGCGAGCGCCACACCGGCCTGTTCCAGCAGCCGGACACCACCACCAACGCCTCGATCTACTATCAGCGCGGTCCGCTGGAGGCCCGCATCTCGCACAACTACGTCGGCGGCTTCCTCGAGACGATCAACGACACCATCCCCAATGCCGACCAGTACTGGAAGGGCCGTCACCTCTATGACGCCTCGATCAGCTGGCGCTTCGACAACGGCATGACGGTCTTCGTCGAGGGCCAGAACCTGAACGACGCCGGTCGCCGCGAAGTGACCGGCCCGAACAAGGGCTATCTGCAGGAATCCGCCGAATACGGCCGCACCTTCTGGGTCGGCCTGTCCGCCAGCTTCTGATCCCGCCCTTCAGGCCGCCTTTCCGACCGGGAAGGCGGCCTGAAGGGC
>Ga0247822_10002405_pt1 | contig 11939 bp, 12 predicted proteins | sample 13C_Cellulose_Da_FD_192423 | JGI IMG/M metagenome (GOLD analysis project Ga0247822, IMG submission 192423) | Soil microbial communities from agricultural site in Penn Yan, New York, United States - 13C_Cellulose_Day30 | ecosystem: Environmental > Terrestrial > Soil > Agricultural land | place...
CAGAACCGGAAAAGCCTAGACAAAATTATTAGCGCTAATTTTCACCGGGATTTGACTTAGTGGCAACGGGAAATAAACTGAAGAGTTGAATTCCAATTTCACTAACCAAACAAACCATTATTTCCGTAAACCTTGCACTTTTAAGCCGGCCTACTTTCTTATTAGCACAAGGAACAACGCCACCAAAATTGGAATTTCTGCATTGTTCAAAAGTGACTGCTTGCGAAACTCTTTCTACTGCACATTTAAAAAGAACCAGCACCTATAACATTTGTATACCAAGCACACGCAATATCTCTCCTGCCTAAATCCCTTAACACGCTTATTTAACCCATTGAAAGGATTAATGCTTTGGCGCTGTTTAAAGGTTTTATGGGGAGAGGAAAACATGTGTGCCTATTAATATTCCAACGCCGGTAACTTTATTCTATGGTGTTGGCGCTTAAAGCATTGAATATAGAAGTCTTTTTGCGGATTGGGAAGAGGTTATTGCGCAATGTAAAGGAGATAGTTGCGCATTGTCATTTACTCCGCAACAATATACTGTATATACAACCATAATCATCATAAAAGGAGTTTTGCAGATGACGAATAAACACAGTCCGTTTTTGGAGATGGTACGCGGTGAGATCCGCTTGCGTGGTTATAGTATTCGCACAGAAAAAAGTTATTTGTTTTGGATTCGGCAATTCATCCTCTTCCATCAAAAACGGCACCCGGCAGAGATGGGCGGAGCCGAAGTTAAAGCATTTTTGACCTGGCTCGCGGTTACACGCAATGTCGCGGTGAATACGCAAAAGGTTGCGCTCAATGCGGTGGTTTTTCTGTATGCAAAAGTATTGCAACAGGAGCTTGGCGATTTGGGTTTTACACTGGCAACCAAACAACGCCATCTGCCAGTGGTGCTCACTCCCGACGAAATTATTCGTATACTCGCGCAACTGGAAGGTCGCAACCGGTTAATTTTTGAATTGCTTTATGCCAGTGGTTTACGTATTTCGGAGTGTTTGCGTTTGCGCGTTCAGGATATAGATTTTGCAAACGGTTCAATTTGCGTGCGCGATGCAAAAGGCAATAAAGATCGGCAGACACTGCTTGGTAAATCACTCGTTCCTGCACTGCACACGGCGATAGAACAATCACTGGTGCTCCAACGCGAAGATAACAAGCGCGGCATCGGCCCCTCCTTTCCTTTTATGCTTGGCTCAAAACTTCCCAATGCGTTTCGCTCAGCTGCGTGGATGTTTATATTTCCGTCTGCCGGGCTTTCAACGCACCCGGTCACTCGCGAAATCTGTCGCCATCACTTACACGATTCCGTTGCACGCAAGATATTGCAGCGCGCAGTTACCGAATCGGGCATTGATAAAAAGCGTGTGACTTGCCACAGTTTTCGCCACTCGTTTGCAACGCATTTGCTGCAAGCAGGTTGCGATATTCGCAATGTGCAAGAGTTGCTTGGCCACAATGATGTAAAAACCACACAGATTTACACCCATGTGCTCGGGCAGCATTTTGCCGGAGTCAGCAGTCCGCTGGATCGCTTGACACTCTCAGGATTTAATAAACAGACGGGATTTAATAAATAGGCAGGGTTTTAGTAATAGCGCGGCGAATAAACTTCAGTTGAGGCGCGAGTGCCAAGAATCTGATTGAGGATGTCGTTGTGCATGGCGAGCAATTTACCATTGCGTTCATTGAGCGATTGGGTGCGTTCAATTAATTGCTCCAACTCACGCCAACAGGTGAGATAAGTAGTGCGACTGGGCAGCGGACAATGGGCGAGTAATTTTTCCATTGCGCCGGGAGCTGTTGGCGCAAGGCCGAAAGCGGTGATGATTTTACGGCGGCGCTCGGCGCGCGCGCGAATAAAGTCCACGAGCACAACAATTTGTTGGTTGAGCGATTCGATCTGCGCGCTGTTGCGCACCAGCAGCTGCTCATACAGGGCTTGCATCAAACGCTGCAAGCCATGGTAATCAGCGCAATCCAGTTCTATATCGCGCCCGACCAGTTGTAACAGCTGCTCACTGCGGTTCATACATCGGTGCCGCGGTGGTAGGCGAGGATACTGTGCGCCAGCACTTTCACATCGCTGCTTAATTCGCCGCGCGCCAGTGCTTGTTTGATGGCCGTCACCTGATCCATATCGATTTCCGGCAGCGCGCGCATGGCTTCTTGCAACTGCTCAAGGCGCGGCTCGGGTTTTGGCCCGGTAGCAGCGGCTTTTTCGGCGCTAGCGGCATTGGTTGCATCCGCTTTTGCACTGCTCGTGGCCTCAGCGGGAGTGCTGTAACCGGCTTTGATGTTTCTGCTGATTTCCATGATGGAGTCCTGCAAATGAGGTTTGTTGCTCTGGTCACTTACCTAAAAATGACCCTGTTACTGCTTAAAGGCGACCGCCCTGCGCAATAACTTAAATATTTCTATAAATATTCATTCCACTTACTTTTAAAGCGTAATCGAGGCCGCCGATGCTTTAACCTTGGTTTCGCCACCAACTTTGATTGGCTAGCCCATCCTGTATTTTCTGCTCCTGTTGATTCAGCAGTTGCTGCCACTCCGTCATTTTCGCATCTATCACATGGGCGACAATTTTCTCGCTGCGCATGGCGTTCATCAGTTCCACCTGGATGCGCGCGAGGCTTTCCTCGGCCACGGCTAATTCTTTGCGCTGCAATTCCACCATTTGCAGCAAAGTGCCTTTGTACTTTTGCTGGTTGTCGCGCTGCAACGGTGTGGTCATGGGCACGGTAAAGCTGCACAAGCGGGTCAGGCCAGTAATGTTATTGCGATAGCGCTGGCAGAGGTTCTGCTGATAAGTCACTCGCCCCAGCATTTGTTGCACGCGGGTCGCACGCAAACTGGCCAGGCGCGCCAAAGTGTTGAGTTGATCTTTCATAAGCCTTCCCCGTTAACCCGAATGCTTCGCGCAAGCATGATTCGCGCATCAGCGAATGATGGATTTCAAATCCGCGAGACTCTGCTCCATTGCAGCACCGCGGCCTACGTCCTGACGCAGGAATTGTTCAATCGCCGGTGCCAGCTGTACCGACTGATCGGTTTTTAAATCCATCCCCGGTGTGTAACCGCCAAGCGGGATAAGCTCTTTGATCTTTTCATAGGTGCTGTACATCTCTTTCAACTGGCGCGCGGCCTGTTGATGGGTTTTATCCGTCACTTGCGTCATGCAGCGGCTGACGGAGGCGGCTATATCGATGGCAGGATAATGCCCCACATCGGCCAAGCGGCGCGAGAGCACTATATGGCCGTCGAGAATCGCGCGCGCACAGTCCACGATGGGGTCTTGCTGGTCATCGCCCTCGGCCAGCACGGTATAAATCGCACTCAGGCTGCCGCATTCGCTTTCGCCATTACCGGCGCTTTCGACCAGCTCGGGCAACATGCCAAACACCGAGGGCGGATAGCCTTTGGTAGCCGGCGGTTCGCCCAGTGCCAGCGCAATTTCGCGCTGCGCCATGGCATAGCGGGTAAGCGAGTCCACCAGCAGTAAAACGTCTTTGCCCTGATCGCGAAAATAGGCGGCGATGCTGTGGCACAACTCAGTCGCTTTCATGCGCATCAGCGGCGATTCATTGGCCGGTGCAACCACTACTACCGCTTTGCGCAAGCCTTCTTCACCCAGTGAGTGAAGGATAAATTCCTGCACTTCGCGCCCGCGCTCGCCGATCAAACCGACCACTACCACATCGGCCGTAGTTTGGCGGGTGATCATGCCCAGCAGCACGCTTTTACCCACACCACTACCGGCGAACAGGCCAACTCTTTGGCCTTTACCGAGAGTGAGTATGGAGTTGATGGCGCGCACGCCAACGTCCAGTGGTTCTGATACTGGCTGGCGTTTGAGTGGATTCACTTTTGGCAATTCCATTGGCAGCGGATCGCGCCCGCTCAGCTTGCCCAACTCATCCAGCGGTTCGCCCAGGCCATTGAGTACGCGCCCGAGCCAGGAATCATCAATATGCAGACTGTTGTCGTCATCGGCGGGGAACACCCGTGAACCAGCGGCCAAACCAAGCGGTTTTTTAAACGGCATCAAATAACTGGTATCGCGATTAAAACCGACCACTTGTGCATCCAACATGCTGCCATCGCCCTGTTCGACAAAGCAGCGCTGGCCGGTCATGCGGTTGCAGCCGTGGCTTTCCAGCAGCAAGCCAGACACCCGCACCAACCGGCCGCTCACCCGCGCCAGCTGGATACGGTCGAGCGAGCGCAATGCATCGTCGATTTTAAAATCGTCGAATGCGAAGTCTTCGGCTTTAAAATCGTCTGAGGCAGAAACGTTGGCAGGTGCTGACGAGTTCATGCTTAACCCTCGGCCAAATGCATGTGTTCAGCGAGCTTGTCGATACAGGCATCCAGACGCTGCTGGCAGCCGATATCCACTTCCGTCTGTGCGGTCACGATCCGGCACTCGCCCAGTGCGAGCCTGTCATCGGCAACCAAGCGCCAGCTGGCGGCGCGGCCGGGCGCCAAATCCTTAATGCGGTTGTACTCCTCCGGATTGAGCTGGATATGCACATCGTTCTGCTCGGCGGGCATAGAAGCCAAAGCCTCTTCCGCCAGATTCAATAATTGGGTCGGATGCAGCGTGAGTTCGCAGCGGATCACCTGCTGCGCCACTTTTTTCACCAGTTGCAACAGTTCGCGGCGACGCTTGCGCTCAAAATCTTCCAGAAACGCCTGCATGTGCTTGCTGATGTCATCGAGCGGTTCACTTGCGGCCTCAAACAGCTGGCGGCCTTCTTGGCGCCCTTCTTCGCGCCCGCGCGTTATCCCCTCGCTGCGCCCTATCGCAAAACCTTCGCGCATCCCTTCTTCATGGCCTTGCCCCAGACCTTGCTGATAGCCTTTTTCCGAACCTTCCTGGAAGCCATCAGTGATGGCGCGCTGGATAGCGGCAGGATCAGCATCCCAGTTGTCGCCCGCCATACCGGTTTGGTTAAAACTGGCGCGCGGTGGAAACCGATAGGGACGCCAGCCTTTACCTGCACCTTTAATTATTTTTACCGTCATCTTTAGCCTCGCCCTACTCTACGGTCTGTTCACGGAACAGTTGCAATTGGATCTCGCCACTGGCAGCCATATCGCGCACCACGGCCATAATGTCTTTGCGCACTTGCTCGATGCGGCTTAACGGCACCGGGCCCTGACGGCGATTGATGGATTCCATCTGCTGCGTCTGACGCTTGGGCATGGCCGCCTGGATCGCTTTGCCCAGTGCCGGTTCGGCACCTTTGAGCGCCACCACCCACTCTTCCAGCGGAATCGCTTCCAGCAGGATTTGCAGCACTTCCTGGTTTTGGCGCGAGAGGATAAAGAAGTCGTACATCTCGTCTTCGATCTTGCCCACCAGATCCTTATTGTGCGAACGCAGCAATTCGAACATCTGGTTACGGTCGCCCTTGAAGCGATTCATGATGTCTGCCGCTTGCTTGACGCCGCGCACACGCGAGCCCTGGGTCGATAACACCGAGAGGCTGCGGTCGATCAATTCTTCCAGCTCCGCAATCACATCGCTGTTCACTTCGTTCAGGTTGGCGATGCGGTACAACAGCTCGTCCTGGCTCGCGGCGGGCATACACTCCAGCACATCGCTCGCCATCGCAGGCGGCAAAAACGCGAGGAAGACCGCCTGCATCTGGGCGTGTTCTTTGGCGATGAGCGCGGCAAATTGTTTTGGGTCGATCCACTCCATCTTGGCCATCTTGGCGCGGATTTCTTCGCCGTAGATGCTATCGAGCAGATTGCGCGTAATGTCGCTGCCGAGCGCCTTACCAAGCATGCTTGACAAGTAATTGCGCGAGGCGCCCTTGATGCTGCTCTGCTCCTTGTAGTCGTCAAAGAAGCGGCCAATCACATCGGACACCATCGGCTGTTTGACATTGCTCAAACGCGCCATGGCCTGGCTGACGCTGACGATTTCCTCGCGCGAAAAATGGCGCAAGACACCGGCAGAGACGCTATCGCCCATGCTTAACAGGAGGATCGCCGCCTGTTCAATCGCGCTCATATTGCGCAGGTTTGAACGGGGTTGGATGGCCCCCGTTGTTGATGAATTGGCAGCAGTGGCTGCGGCCGCATCAGCTGGCTGGGTTAAGGGTTCTTTCATTTCGGCCTATCCATTGTTTAAGGACTTCGGAAACACGTTCAGGGTCATTTTTAGCAAGCATTTGCAGGTGTTCTATCTGCAATTCCAGCCCCGAACCGGGTGCCGGTAAGGTAATTTCGGCGAGCGGGCTGAACTCGCCCAATATCCGCGGGCCGGTTTCGCCCATATAGACGCGCGGTTCCTGATGGTCCGCCGCATGGTTGGGTAGGCTTTCCGCCGGCATCAGCACCTGATTGTTGGAGCGGATCAGATCGCGTAGCGCCGGGCGCACCACCATAAAAATCAGCAGCAAACTGACCAGGCCAAACAGCCCCATCTTGGCCAGATCGTAAACCTGGCTGCTCTCCCACCAAGGCAGCGGCGCCATAGGTTCGGGCGCAGCGGTAAACGGAAACACACTCAGGGTCAGCAGGTCGCCGCGCTTTTCATCAAAGCCCACCGCCGTTTTCACCATGGCTTCCAGTTCGGCGCGCGCCTCCGGCGTCCAGCCACCTTCGGGGGCGGTCGCGGCATTGATCACCACCGCCACACTTTGGCGACGCAGGGAAAAAGGCGCGTGCTTAACATGGGTAACCGATTGGTCGTACTCGATCTGGCGATTGGATTCTTTGCGCAGCGAGGTCGCCGCTTTGTTTTCGGTCGCCGCTTCGGCAGCCGCTTGGCCTTCAGCCGCGGCGCCATCGGCCGCGGCGCCATCGGCCGGAGGGTTTTCCTGCTCGGCTGGCGGCACCGGGCGGTTGCTCAAGGAACCGGGAACACCGAGCGCAAGCTGATCGAGCACGCTTTCATCGCGCAGGATTTCCGAGCGCAGGCGCGGGTTGTCACCGTAGGATTGCAGGGTCTCTTCACGCTGGCTGAAGTCCACATCGGCCGCCACGCTGATGCGGTAGTTGCCCGCACCCAATACCGGCGCCAACACTTGCTCCACATTGCCAACCGCTTTGGTTTGATAGTCATCGACCAGATCCCAGCTTTGGCTGGGTCCGGCGTTTTCATTCAGGCCGCGCGACAAGAGCACACCGCTCTGATCGACCACGCTCACATCTTTCGCAGCCAGTTGCGGCACGCTGCTGGAGACCAGATTCACAATCGCACTCACCTGCTCCGGCTTGAGTTTGTAGCCGGGTGCGACTTGCAACATCACCGAGGCTTTGGCCGGATCGCGCTTGCTCACGACAAACGATGAGTTTTCCTGCAGCGCCAGATGCACACGCGCCATCTCCACGCCTTTCATGGTCATCACACTGCGCGCCAGCTCGCCTTCCATACTGCGCTTCAAGCGCACATCCTGCACAAACTGGCTGGTGCCGAGTGGCTCATCTTTATCAAACAATTCATAACCAGCGGGTTTTTCCGCCTGCACGCCTTTGGCGCTGAGCAGCATACGGGCGCGCGCGATCTGGTCCTCGCGCACCAGCACTTGTCCGGTTTGCGGGTGCAGGTTGTAGGCGATGGCGTCGGCATCCAATATCTGCATGACTTCCGCTGCGGGATAGGATTCACCTGCGCCATAGAGCGGGCGAAAGGAGCCCTGGTCGCGCCACAAATAAAACACCACGCCAATCGCCACCAGCGCTGCCACACCGGCCAGGGCGATAAGCGAAAAGCGCGGGTCGAGTTTCAGGCCACCCTTGAAACCATTTCCGGCGAACGAACCCGGTAAGCGATTTTTAATAAACTGAACCATGTTGTTATCTCACCGGTTATTACAGCGGCATGCGCATAACTTCTTCGAACGCGCCGGTTACTTTGTTGCGTACCTGCATCAGCGCCGAGAAGGCCACACTGGCTTTTTGGCTTTCCACCATGGCGCCCACCAAGTCGTCGCTGGCACCAGCATCCACTGCTTCGGCCAGGGCGCTGGCTTTGTGCTGCTGGTTATCAACGGCTTTGAATACATCGGCAAAGGCGGTGCGCAAACCTTCCTCATTACCTGCTTCGCCAGCTTCCAGCCTGATAAAGGGATTGGCCGGGGCAATGCTTGGCCCCTCTGCCGCCTGCTTGATCTGGTCCATACGGCCAAGCAATTCCTGTTGAACCTGCACTATTGAACTCATGATGGATCCTCTAAAAAGCAGCCAAAAACAATTGATTAAACATTGAGTTGATTAAAATTTCGCTCGCCTAAAACGTAACGTGCACACCCTGCTCGCGCATGGCGGTCAAGCGGTAACGCAGTGCGCGCGGGGTCATCCCCAGGCTTTCTGCCGCCTTGGCCTTGTGGCCACCAAACCGGCGGATGGTGTCGATCACATGCTGGTACTCCGCCCATTTACCGCTGGCACGCAGCGCCGCTTTGCCACTGACATCGGCAGTAATTGCAGCAACCGGTAAAGCCGTTACATCTGCAGGGGCACTCAAACCCAAATCTTTCGGCTGGATAAACAGGCCGTTACGCAATACCAGAGCGCGCTGCAGCATGTTTTCCAGTTCGCGCACATTGCCCGGCCAATCGTGGGCGATCAGCGCATCGCACGCGGCCTGGGTCAATAAATCATCGCGCTGCTCATGGGGCGCGTGTTTGCGGATCAAGCGATACGCCAGCGGCAACACATCGTCTTTGCGCTCGCGCAGCGGGCTGATGTGCAGCGGCAATACATCCAGGCGGAACATCAAATCCGAGCGGAAGCGGCCTTCGGCAACCTCAAGCTGCAGGTCGCGGTTGGTGGCGGCGATGATGCGCACATTCAGGGGGATTTCTTTGTGGCCGCCCAGGCGCTCTACTCGTTGCTCTTGCAGTACGCGCAGCAATTTGGCTTGCAGTGCCAGTGGCAGCTCGCCGATTTCATCGAGCAGCAGGGTGCCGCCATTAGCCAGTTCAAATTTGCCCGGTTGGGCGGCGGTGGCGCCGGTAAACGCGCCCTTCTCATGACCGAATAACAAGGATTCCAGCATTTGCTCGGGAATAGCCGCGCAGTTCACGGCAATAAAAGGCGCATCATCGGCTGCCGAAAAACGGTGGATGTAGCGCGCCATCATCTCTTTACCGGTACCGGTTTCGCCGGTAATCAGGATCGGGGCGTTAGCCATAGCGACGCGCTGCGCCATCGCCAACAGGCGGCGCCCGGCGCGTGAACGGGTCACAAACGATTCTTCTGCCGCCAGGGCCGATTCCTGGCGTTGCAACAAGGCGTTGAGTTGACTGCCGCTAAACGGAGCGAGCAGATAGTCCACACAGCCCATTTCCAACAGGGCAGCGGCTTTTTCCTGGTCGGCATATTCCACTACCGGAATGATGCTCAGCTGGGGAGCATCGGCGATCATGGCGCCAATGCGTGCAAATAATCCGGCATTGGGGAAGCTGCTAACAAATACAAAGACCATGCTGGCACTGGCGATAAGGGCGGAGCTCAGCTCGCCGAAATCAGCACAGTGGGTCAGCTTGCAGCCATTGCGCTCCAAACTGGCAGTGAGCAACTGGTGTGCTTCATCGCAGGTGCGGCTGAGAATCAGCACCTTGCGCGCCGCTTTGTTTCTACTGTCATCAAACAGCTGTTCACCAAAGAGTCGCTCATTGGCAAATCTTTCGCTGCGATAGCTTGGGTTTACATTCACTGCTTGGCTTGAAGACATCACCGTCAGTCACCTTTTCCTATCTAATAGCTATTTATAAAGGCATGGCTATTAGGCTTGGCTATGAATTTATTGACACTCATTAATTTTCATTAAAGTTTTTCATCGTGTTGGTCGCCCTTGTTATTCATGCCGGATGAAATCCAGCGCATTACCCTGACAAGGAAAGGTGTGACACAAGACCAAAACAAATGTGAACCACTTCATGTGCTCGAACATTAGCAAGCCACCCGCAAACCACTAAATCATTTGAGATCAAATAAAATCAAACGGGCTAAAACCCGCTCAAAAACAGCTTTTGATATCTATTGATTTAATCTCCCGCACAGCCCCCTCCTATACTCGCCTACGTGATACAGATCACAGGGCTTCTTTGACGTAGCTCCAGCCAGGTCAATAAAGCATCACCGGAATAATGTGCCCATCACTGCATGAATGGGCTTAGGGAAAGGGCTGATTGATCAGGTGATCACTCAGGTAAATAGAAAGGCAACTCACAGACGCTAAACACATGACGCCCAACACCATGACGACAGCGAAGAGCACCATGACGACTAGTGCCAAAGTCCAACACAAGGTAGCCGCCGACCAGCTGACCCGGTTAAAGCCGCACAAGCTGGGGCGCCATTACCACAAGATTCCGCAATTCATCCACGAGATCTCCAACAAGTATCCGCGGGTGATCAGCGACTATTTCTTGCGTAACTACCGGATCAATCTGGAGTTGATCCGCGTTCAGGTACACGAGCAGCGCGCCAGCGATGCCGAATGCATTTACCGCTCAACCCTGGGCAAAGTCGGTTTTGCCATGGATCGCACCCTGTTAGCAGAAGTGTTGGAGTGCTACTACGGCGGCATCGGCCTGCCCAATCAGGACACTCCGCCCGTCAGTATTTCCGAGCAGCGCATGCGCAGCCGTTTGGGGATCGATGTAGCGCAGATCTTTGCCCAGTCGCTGCTGGCCGGTGAAACCTTTGGCGATCTCAAACCCTGGGAAAACGCCTATGAGGAAACCCTGTGGGAGTACATCGCCGAGTTCCAGTACCACAGCCATATCACCGGCAAGCAATCGTCCCTCTTTATATATCTGGATACCCAACTGGTGGATGAACTGACTAGCCGTATGGCGAGCTCATTACCAGCGCCAACCGGAATCAGCCCGGTCAATCAAATCGTCCACCTGCCGGTAAAACTCAGTTGTGTGGTGGCCGCCGTGCAGATGCCGCTGTCGCAAGTATTGGCGCTGCAAGTGGGCGACATAGTGATGATGCGCATGCGTGAGCGCTGCGATGTGGAAATCAACCAGGAAAAACTCTTTCGCGGCGCCATGTTTGAAGATGACGGCGCACTCTTTTTAACCTCTCTGGAGAGCGTGAAAACATCATGAATAACCAATTCAATGAAAGTGATTTTGACAGCCTGATGGGCAATGGCGACTTGCCGCCACTGGGTGAAGCCGCGCCCTTTAACAACAGCTTCACTAGCAGTGATTCCGCCCCTGCACCCCAGGTGCCGCAACAAGACCTGAGCTTTTTCGGCAAGATTCCCGTGAATGTCACCTTGGAAGTGGCTTCTACCGAAATCCCGCTTAAGGATTTGATGGAAGTGGATGTCAGCAGCGTGATCACGCTCGACAAACTGGCGGGCGAACCGCTCGATGTGAAGGTCAATGGTGCGCTCTTCGCCAAAGCCGAAGTGGTGGTAATGAACGGCAACTATGGTTTGCGCATCCTGGAATTGACCGGCACCGGTCTGAATGGGCTGACTTCATGATGCGCGTTCGTCATCTCATTGCCGCATTAGCACTCTTGTTGCTGCCGTCGCTGTCGTTGGCTGCGGGCGGGGATATCACCCTGCTCAATGTCACCGACACCGAAAACGGTCAGGAGATGAGCGTCAAACTGCAGATTCTGGTGCTGATGACGCTGCTCGGCTTTTTGCCAGCCATGCTCATGATGATGACCTGTTTTACCCGTTTCATTATCGTGCTGGCGATTTTGCGCCAGGCGATTGGCTTGCAACAAAGCCCGCCCAACCCGGTATTGATCGGCGTGGCTTTGTGTCTGACCCTGCTGGTGATGCGCCCGGTCGGCAATGAAATTTACACCCAGGCATATGTTCCGTTTGAAGCCGATCAAATTACCCTGCAGCAAAGTTTGACCGAAGGAAAACACATCCTCAGCCGCTTTATGCTCGCACAGACCAGCACCAGTTCGCTCGATACCATGAT
>Ga0247822_10002406_pt1 | contig 11937 bp, 10 predicted proteins | sample 13C_Cellulose_Da_FD_192423 | JGI IMG/M metagenome (GOLD analysis project Ga0247822, IMG submission 192423) | Soil microbial communities from agricultural site in Penn Yan, New York, United States - 13C_Cellulose_Day30 | ecosystem: Environmental > Terrestrial > Soil > Agricultural land | place...
CTGCACGCGTCCGCAGCCAGCCGCAGGTGATGGGCGCTGCGCTCGACCTGCTCACCAATGCCGGGCACACGCTGGAGATCGAGGCCGGCGCCGTGACCGACAACCCGATCGTTTTCGCCGATGAGGATATCGCCATCAGTGGCGGCAATTTCCACGCCCAGCCAGTCGCGTTCGCCGCCGACATGATCGCGATGGCCCTTTGCGAAGTCGGTTCGTTATCGGAGCGTCGCACGAGCGTTCTGGTCGATCCGAAGATGAGTGGCCTACCCGCCTTCCTGACCGACGATGGCGGCGTGAATTCGGGCCTGATGATTCCGCAGGTGACCGCCGCGGCCCTGACCAGCGAGAACAAGACCTTGGCCTTTCCGGCCTCGGTCGATTCGATCCCGACCAGCGCGGGGCAGGAGGACCATGTGTCGATGGCACCCATCGCCGCGCGCAAGGCAGCGCAGATCGCGCACAATGCAGCGGGCATCATCGCCGTCGAACTGATCGCAGCAGCGCAGGGTATTGATTATCACGCGCCCTTGAAGACGTCGGACAAATTGCAGGCGCTGCACGCCAAGGTTCGCGCGATCTCGCCGCGGCTCGAGACCGATCGCTATTGGGCGGACGAAATGGCGGCGCTTCAGGACGCCGTGCTGGCTGGTGGGATCGCTACGGCCGCCGCTTGAAGTTCATTGCGGCAACGCGCCGTCGTACTTGTTCCACAACTGGGAGCTGCAGATCACCTTCGCAGCGCAGCCGGAAACCTTGAGCTGGTTCGGGCTAGCGAGCTGAATCTTGGCGCTCACCCGCATGTTCTTGTCAGGGATGAACAGCCTGCCCTGCCAACGGCCCGGCTTCTTTTCCTGAAGTCCGGTCAAAAGCTGGGTGCCGACCAAGTCGTTGGTCGCCTTGGCGGCATCCTTCTTCGCCTTTTCGCTGGCCCAGGCGACGGTTCCGCACAGGTCGCTTCCACAGGGCGCGATTTCGATGATGCTGTTCCCGCCGGGGCTTCGCCAGCGTCCTTCGATGTCCGCTGCGGCTAGCGGACTGGAAGCGAGAAGCAGGCTGGTCGCTGCAATGCTACGCATGCGATTCTCCTTTGGTTGCGCCCTTTTAGGGGAGAATGTCGCCTCAATGGAAATCCCGGCTTTTCGGGATGACCGAAACGTTGCGCGGATGGGCATGAGTTGGCGGCCGGATGATCGCGCCCTGAGCGCCGCCGCCGTCGCCGTTCGACAAGGTCGAGGGCATGGCATCCTCGCTAAGCTCGCGGAGCATAGGCGTGCCGTCTTCCAATCTTGATGCGATGACGTGGACCACCGCCTCGTCATGCTGGACGATGCCATGGACGACCATCAGCCGCGCCCCCATGACGATAGCGCGCTGGGCGGCGAAACGGTCGGGCCAGACGACCAGATTGGCGATTCCGGTCTCGTCCTCCAGCGTGATGAAGCACACGCCCTTGGCGCTTCCCGGCCGCTGGCGGATCAGCACCAGCCCGGCCAGGCTCACGCGCCGGCCGTAGCGCATCGACCGAAGCTCGCTGGCGGTGACGAAACCCCGTTTCGCATAATGGTCGCGAAGGAAGCGCATCGGATGCGCCTTCAGGCTCAACCGGGTGGTCTGGTAATCGCTCACCACATGCTCGGAGAGCGGCATTGCGGGAAGGCGCACGATCTCGGTCTCCCAGCCTTCGTCGGCGGCGTCGGCGGCGCGGAACAGGGGCAGGTCCGGCGCGCCTTTCAGCGCCCGAGAATCCCATAACGCCTGCCGCCGGTCGAGCTTGATCGAGCGAAAGGCGTCGGCTTCGGCCAGCCGCTGGATCGCGGCGACCCCGATCCCGGCGCGGCGGCGAACATCCTCGACCGAGGCGTAAGGCGTGCCGGCTCGTGCCGCGACCAGCCGCGTCGCATCGTCCAACCGCAAGCCCTCGACCTGCCGAAGGCCGAGGCGGAGGACGGGGCCATTGCCTCCAGGCTCAAGCGTGCAGTCCCAGTGCGAATGATTGACGTCGACGGCCCGCACCGTGACGCCATGTTCGCGCGCGTCACGAACGATCTGCGCGGGCGCGTAAAAGCCCATCGGCTGGCTATTGAGCAGCGCCGCCGCGAATGCCGCCGGATAGCGCCACTTGATCCAGCTACTGACGTAGACGAGGTGTGCAAAGCTCGCAGCGTGACTCTCCGGGAAGCCATATTCGCCGAAGCCGCGGATCTGGTGGAAACAGCGCTCGGCGAAGTCGCGGTCGTAGCCGCGTTCCACCATCCGCTCGACCATCTTGTCCTGAAGCAAGTCGATCGTCCCGCGGCTGCGGAAGGTGGCCATCGCTTTCCTCAGTTGGTTCGCCTCGGCGGGCGTGAACCTGGCGGCGTCGAGCGCGATCTTCATCGCCTGCTCCTGGAACACCGGCACGCCCAGCGTCCGCGCCAGGATCCGCTCAAGCTCGTCGGGCGGGCCATGGTCGGGGTCGGGGCAGGGGAAGGTGACGACCTCCTTGCCTTGCCGCCGCTTGAGATACGGATGGACCATGTCGCCCTGGATCGGGCCGGGTCGGACGATCGCCACCTCGATGACCAGGTCGTAGAAGCAGCGCGGGCGAAGGCGCGGAAGCATGTTCATCTGCGCCCGGCTCTCGACCTGGAAGACGCCCAGCGAATCCCCCTCACACAGCATGTCGTAGACTTGCGGGACCTCGCGCGGGACGGTCGCTAGTTCCCACCGCTCCTCGTGATGCTCGGCGATCAGGTCGAACGCCTTCCGGCAACAGGTCAGCATCCCCAGCGCGAGCACGTCGATCTTGAGGATTCCCAATTCCTCGATGTCGTCCTTGTCCCATTCGATGAAGGTGCGGTCGGCCATCGCGCCGTTGCCGACCGGCACCGTCTCGATCAGCGGCTTGCTCGTCAGGATGAAGCCGCCGACGTGCTGCGACAGGTGGCGCGGCATCCCGATCAGCTGGCGGGCGAGCGCGATGGTCCGCTTCATATGCGGGTCGCTGAGGTCGAGCCCGGCCTCGCTCACCCGCTCCTCGGCGGTGCCTTCCTCCATGCTTCCCCAGTGGGTCGCGGCGATCGCGCCGCACACGTCCTCGCTAAGCCCCATCACCTTGCCGACTTCGCGCACCGCGCTTCGCGGCCGGTAATGGATGACGGTCGCGGCGATGCCCGCACGCTCGCGGCCGTACTTGCCGTAGATGTGCTGGATCACTTCCTCGCGCCGCTCATGCTCGAAATCGACGTCGATGTCGGGCGGCTCGCGGCGCTCCTCGCTGATGAAGCGCTCGAACAGCAGGTCGTTGACCGACGGGTCGACTGCGGTGACGCGGAGGCAATAGCAGACCGCGCTATTGGCCGCGCTGCCGCGGCCCTGGCACAAGATCGGCGGATCGAGCGACCGCGCGAATGCAACGATATCGTGGACGGTCAGGAAATAGCGGGCGAAGTCGAGCTTCTCGATCAGCGCCAGCTCGTGGTGAAGCTGCTTTACGACCTTGTCCGGAATGCCGTCGGGATAATGCCCTTCCGCCCCGATCCAGGTGAGATGCTCCAGGTGCTGCTGGGGTGTTCGCCCCTCCGGCACCGTCTCTTCGGGATATTCGTAGCGAAGCTCGTCGAGCGAGAAATGTATCGCGTCGGCGAATGCCCGGGTCGCTGCAATCGCATGCGGCCAGCGTTCGAACAGCCGAACCATCTCGTCCGGCGATTTCAGGTGCCGCTCGGCATTGGGGTTGAGCAAATAGCCTGCCGTCGCGAGCGTCACCTTCTCGCGGATGCAGCTCATCACGTCCTGAAGCGGGCGGCGGTCGGGCGCGTGATAATGGACGTCGTTGGTGGCCAGGAGCGACAGCCCATGCGCGCGCGCCATCCGGTCCAGCCGCTCGATCCGGGCGATGTCGTCGCCGCGATAAAGGTGCGACGCGGCGACATGGCGCATTCCCGGTAGCGCCGCCGCCATTGCCGGGAGCGCTTCTTCGAACGCGTCCAGGTCCTCTTCCGGCATGGCGATGAAGGCGATGCCTTCCGAATGCAGCGCGATCTCGGTCAGCTTGAGGTCGCATTCGCCTTTGTCGCAGCGCATCTTGCCCAGGCTCAGCATCCGCGACAGCCGGCCATAGCCGTCGCGGTCGAGCGGATAGGCGAGCAACTGCGGCGCATCGACCGGCACCAACCGGCAGCCGATCAGCGGTCGGATCCCCGCGCCCTTCGCGGCGCTGTGCATCCGGACTACCCCGGCCAAGGTGTCGCGGTCGGCAATCCCGATCGAATCCATTCCGAAGGCATGCGCGGTCAGTGCCAGCTCGATCGCGTCCGATGCGCCGCGAAGGAACGAGAAAGGCGATGCGATGCCGAGCTCGACAAACGGCGAGGGCGGCAGCGGTGCCAGCATCTCGCCATCGCCGAGCATCAGTTTCTTGCGCGCGAAGCCGGTATATTCGGGCATCAGCCAAACAGCCCATGAAGATACCAGACCGGGTCGCCGCCGCGGCCGTCGCCGTGGAGCCCTTCGCGGTAGATCCAGTAGCGGCGGCCCTGGCCATCCTCGACGCGGTAGTAATCGCGAAGCCGTGCCGTTGACCGTTCGCGCCACCATTCCGGCGCGATCCGCTCCGGCCCTTCGGCGCGGAGGACGTCATGAACCCCGCGCCGCCACACGAACCGCCGCGGAAGGCCCGCCGGCGTGGCGTAAATGACGTCGATCGCTTCCGGCCGGTCGAGCAGCCGCTGGGGCCGCAGCGCGGTAATCGGCCGCGCCTGGCTCGGTGTCTCCTTGTCCAATGCCCGCCGCCAGCCGCTCGCGCGTTCCGGCAAATGGCTTGCGCACGACTGCGGCCGGGTAACCGCGTCGGGGCCGAGCTTGGTGCTCAACCGGTCGACCAGCCGCGCCACCTCTATCTCCGGCGGCGGCCCGCCGGCCAGCCCGTCCTGCATCGCACCCAGCGGCTCGCACCACTCGGCCTCCAGCACGAAGCCGTCGAAGCCGAAGCCGGGATCGAGGCTCCCCGCCTTGTCGATGAGCAGGCGTTTGAGATGTTTCGGTTCCCGGGTCGGGAGCGCGCAGGCGGCGAGAGCTACCGCTACCTCGCCGTCGACCCGGTATCCGGCCAGAACCAGTCGCCGAACGCCAAGCCGGCGCTTCTCGAGCTGGCGGACGAGATCGGGAAGCAGCAGGTCGAGCGATTGTGGCGCGGCGGACGGGTCGGCGACCGGCTCGGCCAGCCGAAGCACGGCACGCGGAGGCGATTGGTGCACCAGCGGGGTGATCGGCTCCGCCTTGCGGCCGAGCGCGCGGTCTATCGCGTCCAAGGGATTGTCGGCTTCGCGGAATCGCCGCGCCAGGCTCCGCCGCTCGATTCCGGCCAAGCAGCCGATGGTCTTGAGTCCCAGCCGTTCCAGCACCCGGGTGACGTCGTCGGGGAGGCCGAGCGCCACGACGGGAAGCGGCGCGAGCATCGCCGCGGTTCGCGTCTTGGGGGCGACGATTGCCGGCTTGCCTCCGAACCGTGCCAGCGCCCAGGCGGCCAATGCGGTTGGGGCGATGGCCACGCGCGTGGTCAGTCCCATGGCCGCGAAGCGGTCCACGATATCGGCCAGCAGCCGTTCCTCGCCGCCGAACAGATGCGCGGCTCCGGTCGCGTCGATCCTCAGGCCATCGGCGCCATCAATCTCGACCGCCGGAGACCAGCGGCTCGCCCAGCGTGCCAGCCGCCGCACCAGCGCGGCATCGCCGGCTAGGTCGGCGGGGATTGCGGTCAGTCCGGGGTCGAGCGCACGGGCGTCGGTCAGCGGCATCCCGGGCCGAGCCCCCGCCAGCGCAGCGGCGGCGGTGACGGCATGGATCCGCTGGCCGTGCTGGACCTCGACGGTCAGCGCGACCCGCTCATCCCCTTGCGGTGCGGCGATCCTCGTCCAGCGCTCGATCGCCAACTGCGGCCACCAGACGGAAACCAGCCTGCGCTCCGGCTCCCGGCTCATGGCTGACCGTCCAGCGCGCGGGCCGGTGCCCACGGGCGCGGAACAACTCCGCCTCCCATGCGGAAGGGCCCGGTGCCTTGGCATTGAGCATATTGGCGAGGCTCGCAGCACTCGCGACCCGCCAGCGCAGCCGTGCGCCGGAAAGATTGGCGTGGCCGCCCAGCCGAATCAAAAAGGCAGCCACGCCATGCCGCTCGGCGGCGACGGCAAGCCGCCGCGTCGCGGTGAAATCCAGTGCCTGGGGATCGCCGTAGATCTCGCCGATGACGGCGCCGATGCTCGTGCATCTCAGCCCCTCCTCCATCGTCCACAGCGCCTCGCGGGCATCGCGCGCTGCAACGTGGATGAGTTGGTCCGCACCCGTCCGCAATCCGGGCGGATAGAGCCGGCCGCTTTCGAGGATCGCCATCCTTTCCTGCACCCACAGCCACGGCTTTGCGGTGGGAAGCTGGGGCAAAAGGAAGCCGGTCCAGCCGCCGTCGCGGATGTTGCCGGCAAACAGTTCGGACAAGGTCGCCACGCCCGCTCCGGGCAGCGCGAGCGGTTCCCCGGCTCCATCGGGGACCGGAGGGGATTGGCCCAGCCGCCAGCGACCCGGCGCGCCAGGGGGACGCGCCGGACCGCCGCCGGCGGCCACAAGTTTAAGACCTGCTGCCACACGACTCGAACGTTTTTGTTCTTTGTTTGTTCTATTTCTCGCGAGTCACCGCCGCGAGTCAAGCGGGCAGGAGAATCAGACCGGCGGCGTGCCTTCGAGCTCAGTCAAAAAAGTCCGGATTTCGCGGACCATCTGGCTCATTGCCGGCCGGTCGACCGCAAAGCCGGTATGACGGCAGGCGATCTCGACTGCCTTGTCCACCTCGCCCTCGGCCCCGCGCGCCGCAGCAGGAGCAACGATCCCGTCCAGCCGCGACCAGAAGGCCAGCATCGGTACCGGCGGCTTGCCGATATGCCGCTCGAAGGGCGGCTCATTGACGTCATGGCCCGCGATCTTCTCGTAGAATTCGCGGATGTTGGTGTTGGTCTTGTAGTCGCCACTGAACGGCGCGCCGAGCGTCACGACCGCGCGAATCTTGTCAGGAACGCGCCATGCCAGCTCGCGGGCGAACATCCCGCCCAGGCTCCAGCCGACCAGCAGGATCTTGCGGCCGTCCCAGATCGCCTCGAGACGGCTTGCGAGCTGATCCATCGTCTCCGCGCGGGCGCCGCGATTGAAGCCGAGCAGCCACGGGTGCGCCCGCCACCCGCCAAGGGCCAGAGCGCGGCGCAGGTCCATCGTCGAACGGTCGTTGGCAAGAAAGCCGGGAATGACCAGCGCCGGCGGCCCGTCTTCCGGTCCGCGCGGGCCAAGATGGCCGAGCCCGGCGAGCATTCGCGGCAAATGCCAGGCCAACTCGCCCCACGACTGCCATTCCGGCGGGGCCAGCGTGTCCGGGTCCACCAACTCGTCGGCGATCCGGGACTTCGTGGTTTTTTCCCACTTCATCTTGTTAAAATGGTGTCATCCGCCGAACAAAACAAGAAAATGCGGCTACTCGGCCACATCTTTCAGGAAGGTGTCGATTTCCTGCACCACCAGGTCCGCGGCCCTTCTTGAGACACCGAACGCCATGTGCCCGCATTCCAGCGCAACGGTCTTGTCGCTCTCGTGCTCCAGCCCACGCGCCGCGCGGGGGGCGATGATCCCGTCGTTCGGCGACCAGATCGCCAGCGTTGGAACCGGCGGCTTGCTCGTATCCCGCTCGATCGGCGGCTCGTCGACCTTGTGGCCGGCGACCCACTCGTAGAGCTTCCAGACGTTGTTCGAATGCGGGTCGCCGCTGAATGGACTGCCCAGCGTCACGACCGCCCGCACTCGTTCCGGGTGCGCCTGCGCCAGGGCTCGCGCGAACACGCCGCCAAGGCTCCAACCGACGACCAGCACGGGCTGCTCGGTGTCGATCGCGTCGAGCCGCGTTTTCAGGCGCTCGATCGTGTCGCTGCGCGCGCCCATGTTCCAGCCTTCGTTCCACGGATGCACCCGCCATCCCCCTGCGGCCAGGGCGCGCCGGAGTTCCATCGTCGTTCGGTCGTTGGCGATGAAGCCGGGGATGACCAGTGCCGGATCGCCGTCGCGGGGTCCCCGCGGTCCCAGGTGCCCGAAACCGTAGACCGCGCGAGGAAGCAAATAGGCGGCCTCGGTCAGCCGCATCCATCCTGGCGGAGGCAATTCGTCTCTAGAGGTACTCATCTCCGCCCATCAACTCGCGAAGCGCCTTGGGGAGCCGCACCCGGCCATTTTCCGTCTGATGATTTTCCAGCAGCGGGACGAGGATCCGCGGGGAAGCGAGCGCCGTATTGTTGAGCGTATGCGCAAAGCGCACCTTGCCGTCGGCGTCGCGGTAACGAAGATTAGCCCGCCGCGCCTGCCAATCGTGCAAGGTCGAGCAGCTGTGGGTCTCGCGGTACTTGCCAAGGCTCGGCACCCAGCTCTCGATATCGTTCATCCGATACTTGCCCAGCCCCATGTCGCCGGTGGACGTCTCGATCACCTGGTAGGGGATTTCGAGGTCCTTCAGCAGGCTTTCGGCAAGCTCCAGCAGCTTGGCGTGCCAGCTTGCGCTCTGCGCCTCATCGGCCTCGCACATCACCCACTGCTCGACCTTCAGGAACTGATGGACGCGGAGCAGCCCGCGAACGTCCTTGCCCGCGCTTCCCGCCTCGCGACGGAAACAGGGCGAATAGCCGGCGTAAAGGATCGGCAGCTTCGCATTTTCGACGATTTCGCCGGAGTGAAGGCTAGTCAGCGCAACCTCTGCGGTCCCCGCAAGATAAGCGTCGTCGTTGGGAAGCGCATAGGTCTCCTCGACATGGCCGGGGAACTGGCCCTGGTTGAGGAACGCCTGCTCCCGGGCGATGGCCGGCACGGTGATGGCGGTGAAGCCGGCAGCCGCGATCTTGTCCATCGCATAAGCCATCAGCTTCATCTCGAGGATCGCGAGACGGCCTTTCAGGCAATAGGTGCGGCTTCCCGAGACCTGGACGATGCGCGACAGGTCGGCCCAGTCGTTCTTCTCTATCAGCGCAACATGGTCGAGCGGCTCGAAGCCGAACTTGGGCGGCTCGCCTTCGGTGCGGATGACTTCATTGAAGCTTTCATCCGGCCCGACCGGCGCCCCGGCATAAGGAATTCCCGGAAGCTCGAGCATCAATGCTTTCAGCGCCGCGTCCTTCTCGCCAAGCTGAGACTCCAGCTCGCCAGCCTTTGCGCCGGCCGCCTTGGCCTCGGCGCCGAGCGCGGCCTTCTCCTCGGGCTTTGCGTCCTTGAACTTGGCGCTGATCGCGTTGCGGCTTGCGCGAAGCTCGTCGATCCGCGTTTTCAGCGCGCGCGTTTCCGTTTCCAGCCCCAGCAGAACATCGAGGTCGAGGTCGACACCTTTTTGCGCGATCGCGCGTTCGACCGTCTCGCGGTTGGCCTTGATGAAATCCATTCCAAGCATGGCCGACCGCTTGGTCAAAAAGATCGGCGCTGGCAAGGCTTGCGGCATCCCGCTAGCAAGGCGCCCTTTCCTAACAGGGGTTCGCATGCCGTCCGGATTGTTTGCACTGCTCGATGACGTCGCAATGATCGCCAAGCTGGCATCGGCCAGCGTCGATGATGTCACCGCGGCGGCCGGACGGGCGGGGATCAAGGCGGCTGGCGTGGTCATCGACGACACGGCGGTCACGCCGCGCTACGTCCACGGCCTGACTCCGGACCGTGAACTCCCGATCATCGGCAAGATTACCCTTGGGTCCTTGCGCAATAAATTGTTGTTCCTCCTGCCCGGGGCCATGCTGCTGAGCGCGTTCGCGCCGTTCCTGATCGTCCCCCTGCTGATGCTCGGCGGCGCCTACCTTGCCTTCGAAGCGACGGAGAAGATCGTCGAAGCCCTGCTGCACGAGCACCACGAACATGCCGAGGACATCCTCGAAGGAGACGCCGCGGATCTCGAGAAGAAACAGGTCAAGGGCGCGGTCCGCACCGATTTCATCCTTTCGGCGGAGATCATGGCCATCTCGCTCGCGAGCATCGAAGCCACCAGCTTCTGGACCCGCGCCGCGGCCCTGTTCATCGTCGCGGTGGCCGTTACGGTCGGCGTTTACGGGACGGTCGCAATCATCGTGAAGCTCGACGACATCGGCCTTCACTTGGCGCAGCGATCCAACGCCGCCGCCCGAAAGATCGGGCATGGGCTGGTTCACGCCGTTCCGAAGCTTCTCAAATTCCTGTCGACCGTCGGCATCGCGGCGATGCTGTGGGTTGGCGGCGGGATCCTGCTCCACGGCTTCGAGGAGCTTCACGTCACCGCGCTACCCGGCATGATCCATCACGCAATCGTCGATATCGCCGCCGGCTCGGGCCTCGTCGAATGGTCACTGACCGCGCTTGCCGGCGCGGTGCTCGGCCTTATCATCGGCGGGATCATCGTGATCATCGTCCGCCAGTTCACCAGCCATCCCGAAGACCTGGTGGTCGACGCATGATGCATGCGCTGGCCGTCTTCTTTGGCGGCGGCCTCGGGTCCGTCCTTCGCTGGCTGGTGGGCAAATGGACACTGGCGTGGTTCGGCTACGGCTTTCCCATCGGGACGCTGGCGGTCAACATTGCTGGAAGCCTCGCCATCGGAATCGCCATCGGCGCGCTGGAGGGCGTGGGACAGCCCGCCAAGCTTTTCTTTGTGACCGGCCTTCTGGGCGGGTTCACCACTTTCTCCGCCTTTAGCCTTGATACGCTGACATTGTGGCAGAGAGGCGAGGTGCTGACCGCCGGACTGTACGTTGCCTTATCCGTAGTCCTCTCGCTGACTGCGGTGTGGAGCGGCTGGGCGCTCGCCCGACCCTAGTCGCCGTTCGGCTGCTTGGTGAGCAGCAGGTAGGCCGGGTCGAACAGGGCGATCTGACACAGGCGCTGACGGTCGGGCAGGCTGAATCGGGAGCCGCTGGTCGTCAGCAGTTGCTCCTGCCGCAGCGCCTGCATCGTCCGGTTGAGATGCACTGGCGTAATCCCCAGGACATCGGCGATCTGCGACTGGGTAATGGGGAAATCGAAATTGTCAGCCGTGCCAAGTCCAGCGTGTTCAACCCGCGTTCCCATTTCGCAAAGCAAGTGGGCGAGCCGCGACTTGGCGCTTCGCCGCCCAAGCGCGCTGGCCCATTTCGCGAGCAACGAGGAGTCGACGACCGTGTCGCGCCAAAAGGCAATGGCAATGGCAGGGGAGCCCGTCACCAGTTTGCGCAATGCCTCGTGCGGAACCTGCCTGACGACGGAATCGGTTAGCGACTCCATTCCCCAGCCGGTCTCCGGAACCGCAAGCGAATGAAGGTCGCAGAAATCGCCGGCGATATGCAAAGCGGTAATCTGGCGATGCCCGTTGGCGAGCTGGTCGAACCTTGCAACCAGGCCGTCGACGACGAGCGTCGAGAATGTCGAGCGATGGCCAGGGCGGACGATATCCCGATGCGCAGCGGTACGGACTTCCTGTCCGGGAAGGGCAAGAATGGCTTCCTGCTCCGGCTTGGAAAGCCGCGAGCGGAGCAACAGCCGACGCAAGAACTTTTCCAGGGCGCCCCTATACGCCTCGCTATCCCCCTCGGCAATCAAACGCACTCGCCCACCGTTACAGGGCCAAACAAACTATCTGGCCTTCACTCTACTGAGAGACGAAGCATTCCAGACGGCCGCGCGTAAACGGGAAACCCTGTAACAAAAGATAATGCGGGCGCCGGAAGTTCGGCGCGAATTTAACAAATATCAGAGGGGTCGGTACTGGACCGAGGGGCCTCGCGCGGCTCTTTTATAGGCGGGCGGCAGGGGTCGGTCGCGTTCCATCCCTGCCGTCCACCCATCATCTATCGCTTAATGCGTCTCTTCCAGCGTGGTGAAAGTTGGTGGCGGCAAGCCTTCCGCAGTGAACTTGGCCATCAGTTCTTCCTTCCGTGCCGCCAGCTGCTCGCC
>Ga0247822_10002407_pt1 | contig 11934 bp, 12 predicted proteins | sample 13C_Cellulose_Da_FD_192423 | JGI IMG/M metagenome (GOLD analysis project Ga0247822, IMG submission 192423) | Soil microbial communities from agricultural site in Penn Yan, New York, United States - 13C_Cellulose_Day30 | ecosystem: Environmental > Terrestrial > Soil > Agricultural land | place...
GATGGTGAGCTCGCCCGGCTGCTTCACGGAGGTGGTGCACCTGTTCCTCGCCACCGGCCTCACGCCAGCTCCCGGCAGCCCCGATGCCGACGAGGTCTTCGAGGTGGAGTGGATGCCGCTGGAAACGGCCGTGGAAAAGGCGCTCGCCGGCGAGTTCACCGACGCAAAAACCGTCATCGGCATACTGCGCGCCGCATCACGAAACGCCTGAAATCTGGGCGCTATGTCAAGCAGCAGGAAAGGGCCGTAAGCCATACTGCGGCCGTGAATGACACAAAAAACAAGACGGCACCCGCCAATCGGCGCCGTGTGTCGCAGATCGTCCACGACGAGCGTGGTAACGCGCGCGTCGAATGGATCGACGCGGGTTATGCCGGGGAACCTCTGGAGCGCGCGCCGCTGTCGATCGAATCGACACCGCCGCGTGGTGCCAACGCCAAGCTGTCCGTGGAGCGCGTGCGCTCCAAGGGTTTCGATCCGTATGCGCGGATCGGTGCTGGGCCGGCACTTCCGGAACAGAAGAAGCCGGCAGGCAAGCGCGATCTGCGCAAGCTCGGTGAGTGGATCAAAATGAAGCGCGAGCTCGACGAGCGGCGCGCCCAGGACGACCACGACCTCGAGTAACGGGCGGCCGATGTGTGGCTACGCGCACCTTTCGATGTGCGCGAGCTTGCGCGCGTTTCCCCATCGGTAGAAGCGCCGCAGCTCCGCGAGCGCGTCGCGCATGGCGCCCCGCCGCCGGCGATCCAGCAACGACCCCATGTGCCTGCAGAACCGCGCGGCGTACCGCGATGCGGTCCGGTACAGGCTTTCGCGGCCCGCGGCCGCCACCGGGTCCACGCGCGTGCGCGCGAACAGCGCGTGGTGCAACTCCCGGGGGAACCTTCCCGCGTTCTGCGCGCGCAGCAGCCAGGCGCAGAGCACGTACTTGTCCACTTCCGCCTGGAGCTCGAGCTCCAGCAGCGTGACCGGCTTGTCGAAGCCGGTGTTCCACGCCACGTAGACGAAGTGGCTCACGCCTTCAGCCACCGTGAGGTAGTCCGCGAGATTCTCGTGCGTGAGTGCGGCGTGCGGGTCGCAGTCCGCCAGCCGGCGCAGCACCTCGGCATCCAGGTACAGCGCCATGGACAGCGTGTCGCCCTCCTCCGCCAGCAGCAACTGCTCGTCGGTGGCGCGCGCCGAATCCAGGCCCGCGAGGCAGGCGCGATCCGTCAGCAGGAAATCCCGCACGTCGGGCGTGCCCGGAAGGTCGTAGATCTCGGCGAGCGCGCTCTGCAGTTCCGCGAGCGTCGCCGTCACGATCAATGCTCCCGCAGGCTGCGCGCGGCCGGAACGGGCTCCAGCCCCAGGCCTCGCAGGATGCGGCGCGAACGTTCACTGCCCGTCTTGGCCCACAACTCATAGAGCCGCAGCCGGTCCTGGGCGGAATGCTGATAGGCGCTTTCGCTGATCTCGTTGAGCGCATCGACCATGGGCTGAAACTTGGCGGCGAGCTCGGCGAACACCTGGCGCAGCGTGCGGCCCCGGGCGGCGGGCACGGTTTCGGCCAGCGTGCCGTAGGCGCGCCCGCCCATGGCCACGTGGTAGTCCACGTCCACGACCTTGCGCGCGAACCCGGCGGAGAAGAATCCGGCGATGAACAGCGAGACGTCACCCAGCCGCTGCAGGCCTCGCGCGCGCTCCTGGGGTGTGGGGGCCTCGAGCGCCTCACCCAGCATGACGACGAGCGGCTTGAGGCGTCCGCGCGCAGGGTCTTGCGCGGAGTGGCGCGGATTGCGCTCGTAGAGCGCATCGGCGTCGGAGAACATCGTGAGCAGATTGACCACGTAGTGTTCGGTCTCGCCTTCGACCGCGACGTGATTGTGGGAGAGCGCGTCGTGCAACGCGTCCTTGAAGAACTCTTTCAGGTTCGCAACCGTCTGGATGGCCACGTTCACCTCGCTGAGCTTCGAACTCCGGACTGACAACCTCTATATCGACATCTCCGTAGTTAATTGAGCGCCCGGAGCGCGCGAGGTTCCGTGACGCAGCAGTCGTTTTCACCGCGTTCCCGGCCCGGGCGCTGGCAGCCACCGGAGCACACTGCTAACTACGCGCCGGAGGCAACGCAGTTCACGTTTCAATGCGTGAGCAGCGTCACGAGTCCGGCGAGATCGGTGACGCTGGCATCCGCCGCGGCGAGCGCGTCGGGCCATCCGGCACCATTGCGATTGACCCATACAGTTTGCATGCCAACCGCGCGCGGACCGACCACGTCCGCGTGCGGCTCATCGCCTACGAACAGTATTTCCGCGGGCTTCAGCGTCAGCGCGCCGGCCAGGGCCGCGTAGGAGCGAGGGTCGGGCTTGGCATATCCGAGTGCACCCGCGCTGAGACTCACCTCGAAATGGTGCGCGATGCCGATGCGGCCAAGGTCCGCGTTGCCGTTGGTCAGCGTCGCGAGACGGAACCGCTGCCCCAGCCACGTGAGCGCCGGCAGGACGTCGACGCAGGGCTCGCAGAGGTTGCGCGCCGCATGCCAGGTCTCGAAGGCCTCGTGCGCGATGTCCCTTTCGTAGCCCACCGCCTCGGCCACGCGCGCCAGCGTCTCGCGGCGCAGGAACGTGAAGTCGTGCGCCTGGTCCGGCCTTTCGCGCAACAGGGCCGCGCGCACTTCCAGCATCTGGTCGTGGGAGTAGCGCTCGGAGATGCGTGGGTACCGGTGGCGCAGCCAATCGGCGAGAATGCGCTCCGCGCGCGCCAGCACCGGGTCGATTTCCCAGAGGGTGTTGTCGAGGTCGAAGCAGATCGCGCGCACGGCGCCGAAGTCCATGCGGCGCATGTTACCGAGGGGATGACGATGAGCGAACTGCAGCTGACGATTGGCAACAAGAATTATTCCTCGTGGTCGTTGCGGCCCTGGATCCTGCTGAAGCATCTCGGCCTGTCGTTCATCGAACGCCTGATCCCGCTGGATACGCCCGAGTTCTCGCGCGACATCGCCACCATCAGCCCCACGCGGCGTGTCCCGGTCCTGCGCCATGGCGACCTGCTGGTCTGGGACTCGCTGGCCATTTGCGAGTACGCCTGCGAACTCGCCGGCCGCGGCTGGCCCCGTCAGAGCGACGCACGCGCCGTGGCGCGCGCCGTGAGCGCCGAAATGCACGCCGGCTTCAGCATCCTGCGTTCACAATGGCCCATGAACGCGCGTGCCACCGGCCGGCGCACGGCGGCCAACCCCGAACGCTCCGCGGACGTCGCGCGCGTCGAGGAACTGTGGGCGGACTGCCGCCGCCGGTTCGGCGCCGGCGGTCCCTGGCTTTTCGGCGAATACTCGGTGGCCGACGCCATGTTCGCGCCCGTGGTGCTTCGCCTGCGCACCTATGGCGCTCACCTGCGTGATTCCTCGGCGGAGTATTCCGCCACCGTCCTGGCCGATGCGCCCATGCGCGACTGGCTCGCGGCAGCCGAAGCCGAGAGCTGGACCATTGAAGCATCCGAAATTGGTCGATGAGACCGGAGAAGAAAATGAAGTACTGCCTGAGCATCGTCGCGCTGGCCTGCGCCTTCGCCACTCCCGCCCTGTCCGCGGACCCGGCGCGCACGTTCACACCGACCGACCTGAACTCGCTGGCGCGCGTCAGCGATCCCCAGGTGTCGCCGAACGGCCGCTACCTGGTGTACGTGCAGCGCGAGACGGACTTCGACGCCAACCGCGGCCGCAACGATCTGTGGCTGCTGGATCTCGAGGCGACGAACTCGTCGCCGCGCCGGCTCACGCAGCATTCCGCCAATGACACGCATCCGCGCTGGGCATCCGACGGCAGCGGCATCTACTTCCTCTCCTCACGCACCGGCTCCACGCAGGTATGGCGCTTGCCTCTCAACGGCGGCGAGGCCGTGCAGATCACGGACTACCCGCTGGACATCGGCACCTTCGGCTTTTCGGAAAAGGGCGACCGCATTGCCGTGACCATGTCCGTGTTCCGCGATTGCGAAGACCTCAAGTGCACGCGCGATCGCCTGGACGCGGCGGGCAAGAACAAGGTTTCGGCGCGCAGCTTCGACAGCCTGTTCGTGCGCCACTGGGACACCTGGGGCGATGGCACGCGCAACAACCTGTTCGCCGCGCCGGTGAATGCCGATGGCCGCGCGGGCGCGCCGGTCAACGTGTCGCGCGCGCTGGATGCCGACGTGCCCTCCAAGCCCAGCGGTGGCGGCGAGGAATACACCTTCTCTCCCGATGGCGCGCGCCTGGTGTTCAGCGCCCGCGTCGCCGGACGCGAGGAACCCTGGTCCACGAACTTCGATCTCTACGAAGTCTCGGCCTTCGGTGGCGCCGCGCCGCGCAATCTCACGCCGGACAATCCCGCCTGGGACACGCAGCCCGTGTACCTGAAGAACGGCGATCTCGCCTGGCTGGCCATGGAGCATCCCGGTTTCGAAGCGGACCGTTTCCGCATCAAGCTGCGTCACGGCGACAGCGTGCGCGACGTGGCGGCGAAGTGGGATCGCTCGGTGCTTCATCTCGGCGTTTCGGCCGATGGCCGCGCGTTGCTGGTCACGGCCAATGACCTGGGCCAGACGCCGCTGTTTTCGATCGACCCCGCGACGGACAAGGTGAGCAAGCTCTCAGGACCGGGGTATGTGGCCGAGGTTTCGCCTTCGAAGCGCGGCAACGTGGTGGTCTGGCATGACATCGCGACACCGCCGGACCTCTATCTACTGGGCGCCGGCGCGCCGCGCCGCCTGACGCAGGTGAACGCGGCCCTGTTAGGCGCCCGCGATCTCGGCGACTTCGAGCAGTTCAGCTTCAAGGGCTGGAACGACGAGACCGTGTATGGCTACGTGGTGAACCCGGTGAAGGTCGACAAGACGCGCAAGTACCCCATCGCGTTCATCGTGCACGGCGGACCGCAGGTGAGCTTCGCCAACCACTGGAACTGGCGCTGGAACGCGCAGGCGTACGCGGCGCGCGGCTACGGCGTGATCTTCATCGACTTCCACGGCTCGCCCGGCTACGGCCAGGCCTTCACGGATTCCATCAGCCAGCACTGGGGCGATCGCCCCTTCGAAGACCTGCAGAAAGGCATGGCCGCCGCGCTCACGAAGTACCCGTGGCTGGACGGCTCACGCGCCTGCTCGCTGGGCGCCTCGTACGGCGGCTTCATGCAGAACTGGATCGCCGGCAACTGGCCCGACGGCTTCAAGTGCATCGTGAACCATGCCGGCATCTTCGACACGCGCTCGATGTACTACACCACCGAAGAACTGTGGTTCACGGAATGGGAGAACGGCGGGCCTTACTACAAGACAGCCGACATCCACGAGAAATTCAATCCGTCGGCGCATGTGACGAAGTGGAAGACGCCCATGCTGGTGCTGCACGGCGAGCAGGACTTCCGCGTGCCCTACTCGCAGGGCCTGGCCACGTTCACGGCACTGCAGCGCCTCGGCATCGAGAGCAGGTTCGTGGAGTTCCCGGACGAGAACCACTGGATCCTCAAGCCCGCGAACAGCGTCTACTGGTACGGCACCGTGCTCGACTGGCTGGACGGCCACACCGGCAAGTGACGCCTGACTACTGCCGGCGGAGGAAAGTCTCCGGCCTGGAGCCGCCGCAGGAATAAGTGAGCGAGTTCGAGTCCGCCGCCACCTGGATGTCACAGGTGCCGGCGGGCCGGACATCCTTCGGCAGCAGCGCGGTGAACAGCTCGGGCTGTTCGCGCAGGTTCCGCCACTGGCCTTCCTGCGTGAAGGTGAGCGCGCGTTGCAGTAGCTTGCCGTTCTTGGCCAGTTCGATGTTGAGCAGCCTGCCCACCACACCGGCGGCATCCGATCGTTCGATGTAAACGGCTTCGTCCGTAACCATGCGCGCGCGGACCGGAACGATGATGAGCGTAGCGCCGCTGTCGCTCTGCCACTGACCGGTGCTGGACTGGCGGAACTGCTCGACGGCGGCCTTGTTCTTCTGTTCCTTGGTGACGCAGCCGGCCAGGGACGCGGCGAGGAGGGTGGCGACCAGCAGACGGGTCAATCGCTGTGGCTTGATCATCGTCGCCGCTCCTTAACCGTAAAGGCTCAACCGTAATAGGCGCGCCACTCTGCCTGATACCCTGCGCCCAGCGCGAGCAGTTTCTCCAGGAGCTCGGCGTACTTCACGCCCGCCGCGCGCGCGGACTGCGCGAAGTCCTCGTCTTCCGCGAGATTGGGGTTTGGGTTCGCTTCGATCACGTAGATCTGCCCGTCGGCATTCATGCGGTAGTCGATGCGAGCGCAGCCCGAGAGACCCAGGCAGCGATAGATGCGGCGCGAGAGCTTGTCGAGCCGCGCGACCACCGCGGGCGCGAGGTCCTTGGCTTCGTACGTGTCAATGCCGTGCTTCTTCTGGTACTTCTTGTCCCACTTCACGCGGCGCGTGGCGATGCCGGCGCCGGACTCGGCCATGGAGCCGAACTTCATCTCCCATACTGGCAGGCGCGTGAGGCGGTCGTTGCCCATCACACCCACGTAGAGCTCGCGTCCCTCGATGTATTCCTCCACGAGCGCGTCGGTCTGCACCTGGTCGTGCACGAACTCGATGCGCTGCTTGAGCTGCGCCTTGTCGGTGACGATGGACGCCTGCGAGATGCCCAGCGACGCATCTTCGGTGGTGGACTTCACGAACAGCGGATACTTGATCTTGCGCGGCAGCCGCAGCTTGATGCCGCGGCGGAACACGGCGAACTGCGGCGATGGAATGCGATGGAACGACAGCAGCTGCTTGCACAGCGGCTTGTCACGCGAGAGCAGCAGGCCGCGCGGATTGCAGCCCGTGTAGGGCTGGCGAAGTAGTTCGAGGAAGGCGACCACGTGCTGGTCGTAGGTGACGATGCCGTCGAATTCTTCGAGCAGGTTGAAGACGATCTCCGGCTTCCACTCGGTGACGACCGCGCGCAGTTCTTCGAGCGAATCGGAGATGCCCAGGCAGCGCACTTCGTGGCCCGACTTCTTGAGCGTCGAAACCACGTCGTACTCGGTACGCCATTCTTCGATTTCTTTCGGGCTGTGTCCGTCGAGGGTATCGGGCGGGACCAGCGTCTTGTGCATCACGACGAGCGTGCGCAGTCGCTTCATAGTGCCCAATGCTTCATAGGGCCCGGTTCTTCATAGAGCAAGTCGCGGACTTTCACCTTGCGCATACACGCGCGTGAGACGGACCAGCATGCGGCGCGCGAGGCGCAATGCATCCCGGCGGCTGCCACGCAGCCAGAGATCCAGCTTCTCCGAGCGATCGATCGCGAAGCGCAGGATCTGTTCGACGCTGTACCGCTCGGCGTCGTTTTCACGCAGCACGGCGTTCACGAGGCCCACGGTGTTGGCGCGCAGGAAGGTGCTCGCGCGGTGCGCGTGCGCGGCCGGCTTCTCGTCGGTGAAGCAGCGCTCGAGCAGGTGATCGGTGACCGTGCGACGGTAACGGCTGTAGCGCGCGAGCTTGCGGCGGTAGTGATCTGCCAACGTGCGCGTGTTCTCGCGCAGCGGCTCGATCACCTCGCGGTTGCGCACCGGCGCGGGTTTCCCGCGCACCTGCGAGACGATCTCGTCGACGAACTCGAGCTTGTTGAACGCCGGCCACTGCGCGTACTCGCGGCGCCACGAGGAATTGGGCTTGAGCCACACGGCGAAGGTTTCGGCGAAATCCTCGCAGGGATGCGCCTGCGCGTACCAGTCTCCGAGGTGCTGCACGTAGCGGCGGCTGCCGGGACGCGCGGTGTAACTGTCGGGATACTGCTGCGACGCCGGCCCGAAGACTTCGCGCCATCTCTTGAGACGGCGCAGCCGGTACGCCGTGTCGATGGCATGGCCCGCTTCGTGACGCAGGATGCGCATGGCGCTTTCGGTGCTGCCACCTTCCACGTTGCGCATCATGCGGCGCTCGAGTCTCTCGAGACGCGGATGCGCGAGATAGAAAGGCACCGCGATGCCGGGCACGCCATCGGGGGAAAACCATTCTTCCGACAACCACACGTGCGGGCGGAATTTGATGTCGCGCTTTTCGAGCTCGCGGTACAGACGGCGCACCCGCGATTGCAGCCCGCGCTCGATCTTGAGTTTCAGATCGCAGAAGCGCAGGCCGAGCAATTGCTCATCGGACATTCGCGTCCAGGAGCGCGAGGCCCGCCGGACGCGGGTGGCACGCGTGGACGACATGCCCGCACTTTAAGCGAGTCGCGCCGCCTGCGGAATCAGCTTCCGAGCTCCACGAGGGCGTGAGTGAGAACCCGGTCGGCTGTCTCCATGACCAGCTCTTGCTTCATCAGGCTGTTACGCCAGATTCCCGGAATGGCGCTTACGCCGTGGTGCGCGCCGGCCAGAGCGCCATACACCGCGGTGACCACATCCGAGTCCCGGCCCAGGTTGGCGGCCTTGAGGGCGCCTTCCCGGAAGCTGTCGGAGGAATGGAAAGCCCATAGCGCGGCCTCCAGCGCCTGGACGATGTGTCCGCCGCCGGTGATTTCGGGCGGCTGGCGCACGATGTAGGAGCCGTCGAACACCGCCAGGACCTCGGATCGGGTGCTGGAGGTGACCCAGGCGTCCCGGTCGGGTTTCAGGATGGCCGGCTTGTCGCGCCCCGCTAGCGCGCGATGGAGCATGGCCGCCAGCAGCCGCATGCAGTCCAGCACGATGGGCGCCTGCGCGGTGATGCGCGCCGCCTCCGCGGCCTGGCTGACGGCCTGGGCGGCGTCCGCGAAGAAGAACATGACGACCGGGGCGACGCGGCACAGCGGTTCCTTGTCGAGCTGGCCAGGATCATGGGACCCGGCGAACGGCTGGCGCTTGTACTGGGCCTGGGCCAGCGCCCGGGCGGTGCTGGCGGTGATGCCCACGCATTGCCCCGTGGAGCTGCCATAGCCTTCGCGCGTCCAGCGGCCGTAGCGCTGCACCTGGTCATGGGCGTCGAAACCCTCGCGCTCCAGCAGGCTCTCGGCCAGCAGCAGCGCCATGGCCGTGTCGTCGCTCCAGGCGCCGCGTGGCAGGTCGAAGGGCCCGCCGCCGAGCAGGTCGCCCACGGGCGAGAAGCTTCCGGGTTTGCGGAACTGGGTGTTGGCCGCCAGGGCGTCGCCCACGGCCAGGCCCACGAGCGCGCCCTGGAAGCGTTCGCGCAGCGTGCGGGCCGCGTCCAGGACATCGGGTGCCTGCATGGGATCGGCCGCGGCTGCGGTGGCGGGCGGAAAGCCGGGCGCCGGGCCCATCCAGCCCAGGATGTAGTCGCGTTGCTCGTCGGTCTCGGGCACGTCCGGCCACGAGGCCGAGCGCGAATTGCCCTGCCATAGTTCGTTCAACTTGAGCAGCGCGGCATGCGGCGTCAGGCGCTCGCTCTCGATGAGGTGACAGGCCACCACCGTGCCCGTTCGTCCGATGCCCGCGCGGCAGTGCACGTAGACCTTGCGGCCCTGCTTCAGGAAGTTGTCGAGCACCGCCAGGATCTGCGACATGAGCGCGGGTTCCGCGGGCACACCGTGGTCGGTGATGGGCTTGCGCACGTAGTGCACGTGGCCGGGTAGATAGATGTCGTAGGGCGGGAGCTCGCCGCCCTCGGTCAGATCGAGGAAGGCGTCGAAGCCGGCGTTGAGCAGCGACTGCACGCGCTTCTCGGCTTCCTTGGGAGTCTTGCCGCCCGGATATCTCCCGGCGAGCAATCGACCTTCGATGACCCAGTAGGACTCAGCGAGGGGTTTGCGCACGCTCGGAATCGAGTCCTGAGAAATCGAAGACCTTCGGATCGGCGAGATGAGCGGCTTCCACGTTGCGCAGCGCCGAGAAGATCGATTCGGTACGGCCCGGGAACTGCTTTTCCCATTCCGCCAGCATGCGCTTCACTTCCTTGCGTTGCGCGTTGTCCTGCGAGCCGCAGAGCTTGCAGGGAATGATCGGGAATTCGCGGGCGCGCGCGTAGCGCTCGATCTGCGACTCGGCGACGTACGCCAGCGGGCGGATGACGATGTGCCTGCCATCCTCGGAGAGCAGCTTGGGCGCCATCGCCTTGAGGCGGCCGCCGAAGAACATGTTCAGGAACAGCGTCTCGACGATGTCGTCCCGGTGATGTCCCAGCGCGATCTTGGTGATGCCATTCTCGCTGGCCCAGCGATACAGCGCGCCGCGCCGCAGCCGCGAGCAAAGGCCACACATGGTCTTGCCCTCCGGGATCACGCGCTTCACCACGCTGTACGTGTCCTGCTCGATCACGTGAAAGGGCACGCCCAGCGCGCGCAGGTAGTTCGGCAGCACCTCTTCCGGGAAGTCGGGCTGCTTCTGGTCGAGGTTGACGGCGACGAGTTCGAAGTCGATGGGCGCGGAGCGCTTGAGCGACATCAGGATGTCGAGCAGCGTGTACGAGTCCTTGCCGCCCGAGAGACACACCATCACGCGATCGCCGTCGGCGATCATCCGGTAATCCTCGATGGCCTTGCCCACGAGGCCGCGCAGGTGCGCGCCCAGCTTCTTCGCGGTCTGCGAAGGCCACTCCACCGTTCCGGGGGGAGCCAGTTCCGGCAGGTGTTCGGGAGTGGCGTTCATGCGGCCGGGATACTAGGAGGTTTCAACGGCTGACGCAGCTGCAGCTGTCGCACGATGGCGAACACGCCGATGGCCGCGAGCACGTGCTTGATCGAGTGCCCGCTGACCACGCCACCCAGCAGGTCGAAGATCTGCCGGTCGAAGGTTTCGAAGACCTTCGCGAGGCCGTACCAGATGGCCGCCCATGCCAGCATCCGCCCGTGCGTGTATCGAGTGGCCGGATACCAGGCGAGCACCAGCACGATGATCAGGATCGACCAGCCCTGGTAGATGCCATAGGGCATGACGTTGCCCGCGCCGGCCCGCTCGGTGCCATACCAGTAGATGACGGTGAACACGCCCACCGCCAGCAGGGGCCACAGCGTGCGCAGCCCCAGCCGGAAATCCATTCGCTCGGCGATGGCCGCGGCGACGAGCCCCGCGAAGCCCAGCGTCATGGGCAGGCGATCCCAGACCAGGCGCGGGTTGTCCGGAGCCAGGTGGTAGTAAGCCGAGCCGAAACTCGTGAGCAGCGCGCCGAGGAAGAACACCAGGTAGGGAAGCTGTTCGCGTGAATCGATGAAGGCGCCGTCGCGTCGGAACACCACCGCCAGCCCCCAGGCGCCTGCCACGAGGAAAGGCGCGTTGGAGATCACGTTGAGGAAATTCACCACGCCACACCAGGCGCGGATGTCGGCGAACTGGTGATAGGCCTGGGGCTGCGGCATGGCGGGCGCGAAGATCGCCCCGACCACGCAAGCCAGCGTGATGAGCAGCAGGGCCTTGCCGCGCCAGGTCATCCCGGGACCGCCAGGAATCATCTGGCGGGAATCATGCCGCGGCGCTGCCGACGACGTTCTCGGTCTCGAGATACTTGCCCTCGAGATAACGCAGCGCGGCGGCCGCGGACAGCGGCTTGCCGGTGGCGTTCTTGAGCAGTTCCTGCGCGCTGATCCGCGCGCCCTGCGCGTGCACGTGGGTATGCAGCCAGCCCATGAGGCCGGTGAAGTCGCCCTTGGCGATCTGCGCCTCCACGTCGGGCACCGCGCCGTGCAGTGCCTCGAAGAACTGCGCCGCCATCACCGCGCCCAGCGCGTAGGACGGGAAATAGCCGAAGGATCCCACTGCCCAGTGAACGTCCTGCAGCACGCCCTCGAGGTCGTTCTGCGGCTTCACGGACAAGCGCTCCATGCCGGCGTTCCAGGCATCACGCAGGTTGCGCACGGCCAGCTTGCCGTCGAGGAGCTGGTTCTCCAGCTCGTAGCGCAGCTGGATGTGCAGCGTGTAGGTGAGTTCGTCCGCGTCCACGCGGACGGCGCCACGCTTCACGCGCGTGAGGTGCGCATACAGGTTTTCCTCGGACCACTCGGGGCCCGACACGCCGAAGTGCTTTTCCAGCAGCGGCTTGAGATACGTGAC
>Ga0247822_10002408_pt1 | contig 11932 bp, 11 predicted proteins | sample 13C_Cellulose_Da_FD_192423 | JGI IMG/M metagenome (GOLD analysis project Ga0247822, IMG submission 192423) | Soil microbial communities from agricultural site in Penn Yan, New York, United States - 13C_Cellulose_Day30 | ecosystem: Environmental > Terrestrial > Soil > Agricultural land | place...
TATCTCCGGTCAGGTGATGACGAATAAATTATTGCAAGAGGCCTGCGATACGGTCGCCGCCTCGGTGCGCGAAGGTATGAGCCTGAGTCGTGCAATGGAGAATACCGGCCATTTCCCGCCGTTGTTAGTACAGTTGGTTGCCAGTGGCGAAACCAACGGCACCTTGCCGCAACAACTGGATAACGCCTCCAAAGATCAGGAGCGCGAGCTGGAGATGATGCTGGGGGTGGCCATGGGCCTGCTTGAACCAGCAACCATTATTTTTATGGGGGGCGCTGTGTGCGTAATTGTACTGGCGATCCTGACCCCGATTTTCGAAATGACCAAACTCGGTTAATCCGGGGGCGATACGTATAACTGTTGAATGGAGGAGACCAAGAAATGACAACAAGAAAGATGCAAACTGGAATGGCCATGGTACGTCAGGGCGGTTTTACCCTGGTTGAAATCATGGTGGTGGTAATCATCATCGGTTTGCTGGCCGGTATTGTAGTGCCCAATGTGATGGACAACCTCGATAAAGCCAACGTGCAAAAAGCCCGTGCTGACTTCAGTTCGCTGCAAACGGCACTCAAGCTGTATCGCATCGACAACTTCAACTTTCCGACCACCGAGCAGGGTCTTGAGGCGCTGGTAACTAAAAGTTCTATTGCGCCTGTGCCACGCAACTTCAAGGCCAGCGGTTATATCGACAACCTCAATAAAGACCCATGGGGCAATGACTATCAATACATGAGCCCTGCTGATGGCAAAGAGTACGACATCTATAGTTTGGGTGCTGATGGCGTGAGCGGCGGTGAAGGCCAGAATGCTGATATCAGCGTCTGGGACGAGCAATAAGTTTTAATACTTAGGTAACCCAGTGAAATCCAGCCAGCGAGGTTTTACCCTGATCGAGATCATTTTTGTGGTCTTTATCATAGGCATGGCGGTGGGGGTGATTTCGATTGCGGTGGGCGGCAATGCGGCGGCCGATATGACGCGCAAAGAAGCCCAGGAATTTATGCTGCAGGCGAGCTATATCGCCGAACAATCTGTACTTAAGGGCGAAACCCACGGCCTGTTTGTCGAACCGCGCCCAGCGCAGGATATCGATGGACAGGAACAGTGGTGCTATCAGTGGCGCCGCGTGCGCGATCGCCAGTGGCAGGATTTACCCGAGCTGTCGCAGCACTGCTTGCCCGAGGGGCAGGTGATTGAGTTTGTAGTGGAAGAAGAGCTGTGGGAATTTGATCCGGAGCTGGAATATCAAGATCCGGTAATGGGTTTCTACCCTAGCGGCGATGGCACTGGCACCGTCGAAATCGCCATCCATGCCGATCAATTGCAGAGTGGTGAAGCGGTCGAAACCGAAGAGCTTGAATTGGATCTGGCCGGCGAACTGCATTGGGTCAGCGAAGAAAAACGCATCGAAGAGGAGCAGCGTGGGCGATGAATATCCCGTTCGTGAAATGCTCCCCGGCGCGCTCCCGGCAGCGTGGTTTTACCCTGTTGGAGGCGATGATTGCACTGATGATTGTCGCCATGGCGCTGCCAGCGTTAATTACATTGGTAATGACCCAGTTGGATGGTTCAGCGGCAATCCGCGATAAAACCTACGCCTACTGGGTGGCGGAAAATCAACTGACGCGCGTGCGTTTGTTGCAGCAACAAAAAGCCAAAAAAGCCTTGGCCGACTACAAAGTGCCGGAAAAAGATTCAGGCGTGGTGGATATGGGCGGGCTGCGCTGGCAGTGGCAACTCAAGACTATTGCGATGGATACCTTGCCTGTTCCCGGTTTCAAGCGCGTTGAAATTGCGGTGCGCTTGCTGGGCCCTGCTGAAGGAGTGAGCTTGGGTAACTCGGCAGTCGATGAAGACCAGCCGGCGATGGCGCGTCTGACGGGTTATATCAGTGACCCGGAACGTGTGCAGGTGGTGCAGTAAGGTGGGCTTGCAGCGGCGAAAAATTTATCAAGAGCAGGGTTTTACCCTGTTGGAAGTGCTAATCGCACTGGTGATTTCCGCGATGATCGCGGTCATGGCCTTCGAATCGCTCAATGCAGCTGATGCCGGCGCTACACGCACTAATGAAGTTCTGGCGGAAATTAATCGGCTCGATCGCGCTTGGCAGATTCTGGCGGCGGATTTGCGCCATGTAATTCCGCCTGCCGCTGCCGATAGAAATACCGTATTCCAGGCCGAAAGCCTGCGCTCCTCGGGTGAGGATGCAGACCAGCTGGTGTTGTTGTTTAAGCGGCGCGGTTGGGTCAACTTTTCCAACTTGCCGCGTAGCGACCTGCAAATGGTGAGTTATCGGGTAGTCGACGGAAAGCTGTGGCGCGATTTCGCGCCCGAACGCAACCTCGAATTGTCCGATGTCGATATGGAAGAAGATGACGCGTTTCACCAGCTATTGCTGGAGGATGTTGAAGATCTGCAGCTGAGGCTGTTGTATCAGGGGGCGATTACGTCCAAAGGTAAATCAGCGCTGGAAGATCGTGAGTATTCTGAAGATTGGCTGCAAAAATGGCCCGACAATAATCAGCAGGGCGCCAGCGCCCAGGATTTACCTCTGGCGGTAGAGATTACCCTCGAACTCAAAGGAGTCGGTAGCAGTGTGCGCCTCTTCGCCATGCCTGAACAGCAACAGTAAGTTGACCCGCCGGCCGCATGCCGAGCGCGGTACGGTGCTGGTACTGGTGCTGTTGATTGTGGCGCTGGTTGCCGGGTTAAGCGTCAAGTTTGCTGCCCAGTACCAATTGGGTTTGGCGCGCGCAGAAACCCGTTGGCACGGTGCCCAGGCACGCGCATTTCTAGAGGGTACCGAAGAAGTTGCCAAGTTGATGTTTCCCGAGGCGGATATAGATCCCAATATTGACTATTTGGGTGAGCCTTGGGGCAGCGAAGTGCCGATTAATGATGAGGGGGTCGCGGGCTTTGCCAGAATGACCGATGCCACCATCCAGTTGAACTTGAATGATTTGGCGCGCCCGATTGACTTGACCAAACCTGAGGGAACACCGGAGCGCTACAGCGAGCCGCAGCGCCGGTTTATCCGTTTATTACAGACTTTCCCCGATCTGCCGCTCGACCAAAGCCAAGCAGAAATGCTGCTTGCTGGGGTGGTGGACTGGGTTGATGCGGACGATGAGGAGTCCGGTTCCGGCGGTGCAGAAACGAATTTTTACCAGGGCATGAAAGAGCCTTATCGCGCTGCGAATGCGTTTTTTAAATCGGTAGATGAGCTGCGTATGGTGCGCGGTTTTAACGAAAGCCCGATCCTGATAACGCTCTTGCAGCCGTATATCGCCGCTTTGCCGGTAGCGGACGCCGGGTTGAATATCAACACGCTGGATCTGGTTGGCCCCTACGGTCGTGGCATTAATAATGTGTTGTTGTGCCTGAATGGCTCGACCGATTTGACACCGATGAACCCGGCCGATATGGCGCAGTTTATCGATACCCGACCCGTGTCGGGATTTGCTGATAAAGCTGCCATATCGACCGCGTGGGATGCGATGTTTGCCGGTAGAGCATTGGATATTGATGGGCTCAATACGGCCACCAAGTATTTTTGGTTGAACTCAACCGTACAGTTGGTCGACCAGCGGCGCAGTATGCGCAGCTTGATGATGCGTGGCACCGAGCCGGGCAGCCTTAAGGTAATCCGCCGCGATGATGTATTTGAGTTGCCGACGGTTGATCGCGGCGAAAAAGATAAAGATGGCAATTCTGAATTAGTCGAATAAGCCTTAACCCCAATCTGATTGAGCGAAGAGTTAGAGCAAATTATGTCCATGCAATTGGTGCTCTCTGTAACCACGTCTGATGATGGCAAAACACTGGCGGACCATTTTCGCTGGTGTTGGCTGGGTGCTGATGGCATGCCTGCCGCCGAAGGTGCCAGCGGCGACCGCGAAGCCCTGCGCGAAGCTTTGGGGGACAAGCCCGTCAATCCGCAATCGGCCTGGTTGATTCTACCTGGTAGTCGCGTCAATACCCGCCAATTGGAATACAGCGAAAAAGAGAAAAAACACCTGCGCAACCTGCTGCCATTCCAGTTGGAAGATTCGGTGGTGGGCGATGTAGAGGACCTGCACTTTGCACTGGGTACTCCTGCCGATGGCAAAGTGGTGGTCGCCTTTGCCGATAAAACCTGGTTGCAGGCCGCCTTTGCCGAGCTTGCTGCACTGGGTATTGAAGTGACCCGCTGCTGGGCGGCACCACTGACGCTGCCACTGGCGGCTGATGCGGCAGCGGATAACTTCAATCATTGGTCGCTGGGGTTGTATCAGCAACAAGTCTATCTTCGCTATTCCAACACCCTGGGATTTAGCATTGCCCATCAGCATGCACGCATGGCGCTGCAAATGCTGCTGCGCGACCAGGAGCGAGTAGATCGCCTGCCTAGTCTGCATTTACGTGCCGCCAATGACGAAGATCTGGACACTCTGGGCGAATTGATTCCCGCGGAGCTACAGGATTCTATCGCCAGCCGTACCCTTGCCGATGAGTGGATGCTGGATTACAGCAATAGCTCGATTGATCTGTGTCAGGGTGATTTTTCGCAGCGCTTGCCAATTGAGCGTTGGTGGAAGCTATGGCAGTCAGTGGCGATTTTTGCAGGTGTTTGTGTTGCGGTTTATCTCGGCACCCTGATGTTTGAAATCCACAAACTGGGTGGCGAAAACCTCAAGCTTCGTCAACAAATAGAGGCGACCGCACGCGGTGTCATCACTCAGGGTCGTATTGTCGATCCGGAAAAGCAGCTCAATACCTTGCTTAAGCAGACCCAGCCTGTAGACCAGTCAGCCAGTGTGATGGCGCTGTTGACGCTGGTATTGCCGCAGATTGCGCAAGATCCGAGCGTCAGTATCAAGGGCATTTCCTATACCGGTGAGTCGAGTGAATTGAATATTAATATCCAGGCCGACAGCTTCAGCGCCTTTGAAGCGTTGAGTGAAAGTATCCGCAAGCAGGGTTTGAATGCTGAAACATCGAGCTTTAATGCCCAGGGCGATGTGCAGACTGCACGCCTCAAAGTGACCAAGAATCCTTAATCGGTAATCGCTATGAACCAGGTGCTGAATTTTCTCAATAAGTACAATCGCCGCGACCAAATGCTTATCCTCGGCTGCGGCCTTGCAGTAGTGCTCTACTTGCTGTGGTTGATGGTGCTGACCCCCATCCAAAACAAGCGTGACCAATTGCTGGCCGCCAATATCGCCTCGACGCAAACCCTCGGGCGCGTGCAGATAGTTGCTGCGCAAATCCAGCAGTCGCGCAACGCCGGCGCGGCGGATAGCAATGAAAATATCAACGGTATGATCGATTCTACCCTGCGCGCCAACGGCCTCTCCATGACCAACCTCCAGCCGGGGGCCAATGGTGAAGTGCGCGTGCGCCTGGATCGCGCCGCCTATGGCCCGTTAATGCAGTGGCTATACGAAATTGAATTCAAGCAGGGTGTTACGGTGAGCGATTTATCGATTGCTGCCACCAATGATCCGGGGCAGGTAAGCGTCAATCTGCGCCTGCAGAAAGCTCACTAATTAACATCTTTGTCGATCGCATCGATGCAACCAGTACATGATTGAAATCAACCTATGAGCCGTTTACCCGTTATATTAAAGTCCAATAAAAAACTCTGGATCCCGCTCGGGGTTGCCTTGTTTTTGCTGTTTGTGATTAGCAGTATCCCGGCGACTTGGGGGGCGTATTTACTGACTCGCGGAACCGGCGTTGCCCTGAGTGGCGTGACCGGCACCCTGTGGAACGGGCGCGCCAGTTTGGCCAGTGTACGCACTGCCCAGCAGGAATATTCGCTTGGGCAACTGGCGTGGAGCCTCAAACCCTTGTCGTTGCTGATACTTTCACCCTGCGCACAGGTGCAAACCACTCTCCCTATGCAGCAATTTGAAGGCGAGATTTGCACTGGCTCCGGGGGCGCAATCAAGGTGCGCAAGGCCGATGTATCGCTGCCTGTGGCTCTGGTGCAATCCAAACTTCCAGTGCCTATTCAGGGGCTATTTTCTACCCACATTGATGAACTTGAAATACGCGGGAATGTGCTGCTGAAACTCAAGGGCAATCTCACCTGGAACAGTGCGCGCGTAAATACCGGTGCTAATTGGTTGGATATTGGCAGCTTTGGCGCTGAGCTGAGCGACAATGGCAAAAATGGCGTCAGTGCCAAACTCTTCCAATTGAATGGGCCAGTCGATGTGAATTTGCAGATCGAACTTGCGGCACCCAGCGGTGGCAAAGTCACTGGCGAGCTGGCAGCACCCAAAAGCTTTTTTGAAGCAGCCAACGCCATTGATATGCTCGCTATGTTTGCCCAGGAAGATCGCGTCGATGAAGAGGGCAAAACTCACTATCGCGTTGATGTAGCCCTGTGATGCCCGCGCTGCGTCCACTGTTGGTCTGCGCCCTGGGGCTGTTGCTCAGCCCGCTGTGCCAGGCCAAATGGCACGGCGATGAACAGGGAATAATGGGCACCAACGTCAGCGTCACCCTGTGGCTTGATGATGACCAGAAGGGTGAGCAGGCGGTGCGGGCGGTCATGGATGAAATGCGTCGTATCGACCAGACCTACAGCCCCTTTATCGAAACCAGTGAGCTCTACCGCGTCAACCAATTAGCGCCTAAGGCCAGCGCGGAAAAACCGCTGAAAATCTCCGCCGAAATGACTGAGATCCTCGATAAATCCCTCTATTACAGCCGCTTGAGCGATGGTGTATTTGATATCACCTTCGCCTCCCTGGGGCGCTATTACGATTACCGTAAAAAGCTCAAACCCAGCGAAAAACAGCAAGAAGAATTACTGCCGCTGATCAACTATCGTTTTATCCATCTGGATAAAGAAGCCAATACCGTCTGGTTTGAGCACCCCGGGGTCTATATTGACCTGGGGGGGATCGCCAAGGGCTATGCAGTGGATAAAGCGACCGAGATTTTGCAGAACCAATTCGGCGTCACCCGTGCACATGTCACTGCCGGGGGCGATAGCCGGGTGATTGGCGATAAATTCGGGCGCCCCTGGCTGGTGGGGATAAAAAATCCGCGCGCTGAAACTGTGGCCGTTACCCTGCCGCTGGTGAATGTTTCCCTGTCCACCTCGGGTGACTACGAGCGCTATTTTATCGATCAGAACGGCGAGCGGGTGCATCACATTCTCAACCCGCGCACGGGTAAATCAGCTCATGGGATCAACAGTGTCACTGTGCTCGGCCCTGCCGGGTTTGATACGGATCCGCTCACTAAAATTATATTTATCTCGGGGCCGGAAAAAGGGCTGGCGCTGATCAACCGCCTGCCGGGATTTGACGCGGTGATTATCACCAGCGAGGGCAAGGTGCTCTACAGCCAGGGGCTGCAAGCGCCTGAGTAAGATCCCTCCAGGAAATTACGTATTTCGATAAAAAAATCCAGGCTTCAAAACGGCGAGCGGCGGTACTGCTTGCTGCGCGTAAATTGTTAGTTGACGACAGAAATCGTAACCCCGGCAAAAACCAACTGTGTCCGAGCTCACATCCAAAAAGCCAATTGGCTTCTAAAATGCGCGGCTTTGACAGGCCTGTGCGAGTTGGTCTGCAAAATGCTATCTGCATGCTGATTACCGGGTGAGATCGCGCTGGCCATCCCCCTATTCTTTGGAGAAAGACCATGTTTCACCCCCTGCGCCAGTATGCTGTCCTGATTATGTTGGCATCCTTGTTTTGCTGTTCGCAGCTGTTTGCACAAACCGCAGCACCCGCCAAAAGCGCACAGCAAGTGGAATCCCTCAAAGAGTCAGTGCTGACTCTGAACCGCGACCTGCTTATTCTGGAGGAAGAATTGCTCTATCCCGCCAGTAGCCAGGTGGCGGTGTATGTCTCTATGGATCTGGGAACTTATTTTGCGCTGGATGCGATTAAGCTGGAAATTGATAACAAACTGGTCGCGGGCGAACTCTATACCGACAAGCAGACCAAAGCGTTATTTCGTGGTGGCGTACAGCGACTGTATGTCGGCAACCTGAAAGCCGGTGAACATGAGATCAGTGCTTTCTTTACCGGGCGTGGGCCACAGCAGGATTACAAGCGCGGTGCCAAAATTGTCATTAATAAAACCCAGGAGCCGGTAGTGCTGGAATTGCGCATTGTAGATTCCACCGCACAATTGCAGCCTGTATTTGATATCAAACAATGGCAGATGTAATGCGCGCACCGCTTTTTGCCCGGCGCTGTTTGCTGGCATTGTCTATTGCATTGTCTACTACATTGCCCACGTCGATAACTGCATTGCCAGTGTCCGCTCAAGAAGCTCCCAAAACCTCCGTGGCCGACTTGCGCTACGGTGTAGCTCTCTATCATTACTACCAACAAGACTATATTGCCGCGCTTGGCGAATTAATGGTGGCTGACACGCGCGATGGTATTCAGGGTCACAGCGATAACCCCGAATTAATCGCCGGTGGTATCAGTCTCGCGTTTGGCATGCAACAGCATGCAGAAAGTGTCTTCAATCAAATATTGCAAGATGAACGTCGCCCGCAAGCGGTACGCGATGCAGCCTGGTTTTATCTCGGCAAATTGCATTACACCCGCGGTGATTGGGCTGCTGCTGAACAGAGTTTTGCGCGCGTCAGCACTGCGTTCAAGCCATCACTGCGCGCACAGATGCAGGCATTGCAAATTAATATCCGCATTCGCAATAAAAATTTTGCCGATTTGACCCTGGATAATATCAACGCAGATGACTTGAGCTCCTGGAGTCCGATCACGCTTTATAACCTGGGTGCAGCCCATGCGCGCGACGGCAATTTTGCCAGCGCACAAGCATTTTTTAGCGAGCTGGCGGAAATCGATCTCAGTGACAATCCGCAGCGCCGCAAAGAACAGTGGGCGCTGCAGGACAAAGCCTATACCGCGATTGGTTACAGCTATCTTGCAGAAAAAAAATACGCGGCGGCGATTCGCGAATTTACCCAAGTGCGGCTCGACGGCGCATTCGCCAACCAGGCCCTGCTAGGGTACGGTTGGGCTGCGGTGGCGCAGGAAGAATATGCACAGGCGCTCAGACCCTGGCAATTATTGCGCTCGCGCAGTTTGATGTATCCCGCGGTGCAAGAGTCGCTGCTCGCTCTGCCTTACGCCTATGAAAAATTGGGTGCGCAAGGCGAAGCTGTGTCGGCTTATCAAACCGCAGAAGAATTGCTGACACACGAAATCCAGTTAATCCGCGACATGCGCGCAACGCTCACCGAAGGCGAATTGCTCACCTTGATTGGCAGTGATCCGCTCTCGTCGGAAGAGGCAAAAAAAGCCCTGCACCGCGATGCCCAGCAAGACGGCACGCTCACTGCGGTAGTAACCGATGATGGCCAGAATTGGCTGAAATTGGACGGCACCAGCATTATCAAAACCCGCTCGGCGTATCTCAACGAATTGTTTGCCAAAAATGTATTCCAAACGGCCGTGTTGGATTTGCGCGATTTGCTGCGCTTGCAACTTTTATTGCAAAACTGGTTGCCCAAACTCGATGCGTATCGCGAATTACTGTTGCAAAAACAAGCCACGCGCAGCCAGCAAGAGCAACAGCTTGCACAGAATTCCATCGCGCAAAAAGAGCAACAGTTGCAAGGCGCGCGTGCGACCCTGGCGCAGCAGCTGGAACAGGTGCGCAGCAGTGAAAATTATATGGCGCTAGCCGACGATGAAACGCGCGCGCTTTATGCGCGGATCGAGCGCGGTCAACAGACAATCGCACAGATGAAAGCGGCAGGTCAAAACACCAGTGAACTGGAAACACGGATCAAAATGTTTAATGGCATTTTGCTGTGGCGCGCTGCGCAGGAATATCCCGCACGGCTTGCCGATCAACAAGCTGAATTAACAGCGATTGATGCCAGCCTCGCGCAAATTGCTCAAACTAGACAGCAGATTGCAGATATCACCGCGACCAGTATGGACATCCAACCGACGCTGGCGCGCTTGCAAGTCCTGCACAAAGACGTTGAAACACACTTGCGCAATACCGATCAACTGATCGCCCAACAAAGCGGTTTGTTGCGCAAACAAGTTGACCAACAATTGGCGGCGCATGAAAAACGTTTGAATAATTATTTAGCGCAGGCGCATCTCGCCGTAGCGCGTTTGTACGATACCGAGTTAAGGAAGCAACCCGAATGATGCACCTTAACCAACGCCTATTTCAGCTCACACTCAGCGCGTTGATTATTGGCGGCACCGTGCACTTGCAAGGCTGCAGTGTAGTGGGGCTGGGCGATGATGGGCGCGGCAAAACCCTGGCCGATTTACCCGCGGCAAAATTACCCGACGCCAGCGCAAAAGTGGCGGTGTTGGATATGGCGCGTATCGAGCAGAGTTACCAGCGAGCGCTCACCGTTGCGGAAGATCCGGCGCTGCGCCAACAAATTAAAGTGCGCCTCGCCGATCTGGAAATGGCGCGCAGTGAAAAAGCCCAACTCAATGCAAGTGAAGTTCACCGTTTTTACGATAAGCCTATCGCGCTCTACAGCGAATTATTAAGTACACCGGCAGCCGGCGCCGCACCAGTGAAAGGTGTAGAAGCAGACCAATTGCGTTACAAACTCGCCAAGGCGTTGTCGTTGGATGGACGCACGGCGGAGGCGGCAGTTGTGCTTGATCAACTTGCCAGCACGAACCCGGATTCGCGCTTTATGGCGGAAACCCAATTCCGCCGCGCAGAAAAATCGTTTGCCGATGGCGATTACGCTGCAGCTGAACGCAATTACGATGCAGTGGTGAAGGGTAACAATCCAGAACTGCAACAAAATGCGCTCTACATGAAAGGTTGGGCGCAATTTAAACGTGGTGATTATGATCTCGCGCTCAAATCCTTTGCCGGTGTATTGGATCAATTAATTGGCCACGCGACCGATGCGAAAGATGTGGATGCGGCGTTAACCGATATAGGCGCATCCAAAGCAAATCTGGTTAAGGATACATTGCGGGTGATGGCTCTCTCGCTGTCGTATCTGGACGGCGCCAAATCGATCAGCGAATTACAAACCCAATTGGGCGGTGGCCGCGCTTACGAATATCTGCTCTACCAACAGCTCGGGCAGTTGTATCTTGATCAAAAGCGTTACACCGACAGTGCGGAAACTTATCAGCACTATGTACAGCACAATGCCAATTCCGATTTTGCGCCCAGCTTTAGCATCAAAGTAATTGATGTCTACCAGCAGGGCGACTTTCCCAGTTTGATCCTGCCGGCAAAACAGGATTTTGTGGAGCGCTATGGTATTAGTAGCAATTATTGGACACAGCGCAAAGGTGTGATTGGCGATAGCGCGCTCGCGTATTTACATCAATCCCTGCAAGAGCTGGCGCAATTTGAACACGCGCAGGCGCAACAATTAAAAGCGACTAAAAACGCCGAGGCCAGTGCCGCATTTGCGCGCGCGGCAAAATGGTATCGCGAATTTGTCAGTACCTTCGAAAAAGATACGCAAGTTGCCGAGATGACATTCTTACTTGCTGAGTGTCTCAACGAAGCCGGTGATTTGCCCGCAGCAATGAATGCCTATGAACAAGTGGCGTATGGCTATGTGGATAAACTGCGCGGAGCCGATGCGGGCTATGCGGCGATTTTATTGCCGCAGCAATTAATCCAATCCGCACGCAGCTTGCCCGACAATCGCTTGCAGGAATGGCAAAATCGCAAAATTCAAAACGCACTGAATTTTGCCGATGTTTATAAAACCGATCCGCGTGCCGTCGCAGTACTTGCCGAAGCCGCGGATGACCTGCTGCAACAAAATCGCTATGTAGATGCAAAAATGGTGGCCGAGCGGGTCATTGCATGGCAGCCGCCAGCAGAAGGGAAATACTTATTTTCCAGTTGGCTGATTCTCGGTCACAGCCGTTTTGAAACCAAAGAATATGCCGCCGCTGAACAGGCGTATGTGCAAGTACTG
>Ga0247822_10002409_pt1 | contig 11928 bp, 7 predicted proteins | sample 13C_Cellulose_Da_FD_192423 | JGI IMG/M metagenome (GOLD analysis project Ga0247822, IMG submission 192423) | Soil microbial communities from agricultural site in Penn Yan, New York, United States - 13C_Cellulose_Day30 | ecosystem: Environmental > Terrestrial > Soil > Agricultural land | place...
CCCCCGCGGCCCACCCGCCCCGCGCGCGCTCTGAACCACGTCAGGAACAGCGCTACCGGCGCAGCCAGACCGTCGCCCCACCCTCCGGGCCGCTGTACGACAGCGTGAGCTTCCCGTCGATGATGTTGGCACCGACGAACTCCTGGATCTTGTCGTCGCTGCTCTCCAGGATCTTGAAGATGATCCCGGCCCCGTTGGCGATGTAGGTGCCGCTCCCCGAGGAGCCCTCGTCGTAGACGATGCCGGTGTACTTGTTCCGGTAGCTCTCGGAATTCGCGTACGAGAACGTGCCGTCGGCGCGGATGTCGATGCTGCCGCCGAACACCGTCGACGTGCCCGTCGAGTCGTCCTCCGAGAACGGCACGGCCTTGCCGTTCCACAGGTACACCTTCCAGAGACCGACGACGCTCGGATAGACACGGAAGCTGAACGAAGCCTTGCCGCCTTCCAGCTCCGCCGAGATCGTCACGACCCCGGTATCCCGGGCGGTGATCAGCCCACCCTCGGACACGGTCGCGACCGCGGTCGCGCTGCTCGTCCACACCGGCTTGCGCCCGGCAAGGATGCTGTCCGGCATCACGCGCCCCGCGGTGTCGCTCGCCTGCCAGTAGAGCTGCCGGGTCTGGTTCACCGTGAGCTGCGGTGGCGCGGAGTCGACCTTCAGCGTCGCCACCCGGTACACCTTCGGACGGAGCACGCCGCCGAGCGTCCGCTCCTGCGCCTGACGGCCGGCCGGCTCGTACCGGACGACGTAGCTGAAGGGGTGATCGGCGCCCTGCTTGTCGTTGTGGAACGTCACGCGGAACAGCGAGTCGCCGCCCGACGTCGTGGCCGTCGCGCCATCGAGCGAGATCGTGCCCACCTTCAGCATGGATGCCGTGAGCTCCATGGGAACCCGGCGCGCGGGCGTGGCCGGCAGGCGGGGGCCCGGACGCGAGAACCCGGTCTTCTGCATGAGGACTTCCCACAGCGACGCGCACTGGCTGATGCTGCGGGCGATGGTGCCCTCGATGCCGCCCAGGTTGACGTCGGACGCCACCAGCGATCGCACCTCGCCGGTCACCCGGACGCGGCTGGTCGAGTCCACCCGATAGGACTCGGCCTCCGGCACCTCGTTGGGCGCGGCGCCGGTGATGTCCTGCGTGAGGTTGACCACGACGGGCACCGTGATGTTCTGCATCGCGTCGTCGTTGATCTCGTAGACGCACATCGCGCCGGCCACGGTGGTACCCACGACCGCACCGAGCGCCATCGTCAGGGGTGACACCACGCCGGCCCCGAGCACCGCGCCGACGGCGCCGACGCCGACACCGAACTTCACGGCGCTCATGGTGCAGCTGGCGATCTTCTGCTGCAGCTTCTCCCATGCCGCCCGAAGCGCGGCATTGCATTGCGCCACCGTGCCGCCGTCGCACCCCGGCGCGACCGCGAACGACGGCCCGGCGGGCAACGGCGGCTCGGTGACCGCGGCGAGGTTCGCCTGCAGGTATGCGGCGGCAGTGGCTCGCTCCGCAGCCGGCATGGCGGCGACGAGCTTCCGCCCCGAATCGGCTGCCCAGCGGAGCTTCGCCCCGATGGCTGCCAGCCCGGCCGTGTCGCTCGCCGGGGTCTGGGGCGTCGCCTCCGCCAGACGCGCGTCGACGGAGTCGGCCTGCTTCGTCAGCGACGCGAACACCTGGTCGAAGTACGCCGCGGGATCCGCCACGGTCGGAGCCGCGGTCAGCTGAACCTTTCGGGTGAACTGCCGGCCACCGATGGTGAACGACAGCACATGCTCGCCCGCCGCCGCCGGGGGGAGGATGACGGTCAGGGTCGTGTCGTCCAGCCGGACGCCGGTGACCGCGACCGAACCGAGCTTGCCGGGGACGGTCTGGGGGAGGGTGACCCCGCGCACGCCGACGTTCACCATTTCGAGCGACCCGACGTTCGTCGACGATATGGACAGCTCGGTGGGGGGCGTCGTCGTCCCGGTGTCTTCACCAGGGCCGGTGGGCCCGTCGCCACCGCAGGCGACGAGGAGCGTGCAGACCAGGCCGCCGAGCGAGCGGCGAACGCGCAATGGCAGGTTCATGAGAGGCGTGGGGAGGGCATGTTCCTCGATCGGCCGGCGCGATGGCAACGGCCGCATTGCAGGACGGCGCGTAATCAGATGGCGTCACAACTCGACGCCGCCCTCGCCCGGCACGGGCCACGCTGCCCGGTGCCTGGGACAAAATGCCGGAAGGGCCCCGCTCAGCGGGGCCCTTCCGGAGACAGGAACGGACGACCGTCGGCTCAACCAACCAGCTCGACGGCCTCCTCGGGCGCCTGCACATCCCACTCGTTGCCGCACTTGAGGCACTTCCGGTGGTCGCCGCGTGCCTTCGTGAACTTCGCCTCGGCGCCCACGTAGCCGCACTCCGGGCACTTCTCCGGCACCGGCTTGTTCCAGACCACGAAGTCGCAGTTCTCGTGTTCGCAGGCGTAGAACGCGCTCCCGCGCTTCCGCGAGCGGCGCTCCACGAGCTCGCCCCCGCTCTTCGGACAGAACACCCCCGTCGGCATCGAGCGCGTGCCGCGACACTTCGGGAACGTGCTGCATCCGAGGAACTGGCCGTTGCGGCTCTGGCGGATGACCATCGGGGCGCCGCAGAGATGACACTTGTAGTCGGTCATCACCGGCTTCGCCTTCTCACCCTTCAGCGGCCGCGTGTACTTGCACGTCTTCGGATTGTTCTCGCACGCCACGTACGGTCCGAAGAACCCGCCGCGCGGCTCGAGCCGGCCACCGCACTCGGGGCACTTCTCGTCCGCGAGCGACGAGAGGTCGTGCGCCTCGCGGATGAGGGCGTCCAGCTTGACGTTGCCGAGCGACTTCTCGAACGGGCCGTAGAAGTCCTTGAGCACGCGACGCCACTCGAGCGAGCCTTCCTCGATCTTGTCGAGCTCCCCCTCCATGTCGGAGGTGAAGCCGACGTTGAAGACGTCGGGGAACTGCTTCACCATCACCTTCTCGACGGTCTCACCGAGCTCGGTCGGGAAGAAGCGACGCTGGTCGAGCGTGACGTAGCGGCGGTCCACCAGCGTCGAGATGATCGACGCGTACGTGGACGGGCGTCCGATGCCGAGCCGCTCCAGCTCCTTCACGAGCGATGCCTCGGAGAAGCGGGGTGGCGGCTCGGTGAAGTGCTGGTTGGGCGTGACCTCGTGCACCGGCACTTCCTCGCCCTTCACGAGCTCCGGCAGTGCCTGCTCGTCCTCCAGCGCCTTGTGGTCGCCCTCCTCGCGCGCCTCGCGGTAGAGCGCCAGGAAGCCCTGGAACTTCACGATGCTGCCGGTGGAGCGGAACAGGTAGCTCACTTCGTTCGCTACCTGTTCCGCTCCACCGGTTCTGTTTGAACCTCGCTCGCCTCCGGCTCGCTCGGGACGCTCCGTGCGCTTGCACTGCAGCGCGAAGTCCACCGTCGTCGTGTCGAACACCGCCGGCGCCATCTGCGACGCCATGAAGCGCTGCCACACGAGCTGGTAGAGCTTGAACTGGTCGGCCGAGAGGTACTTCTTCACGTCCTCGGGACGCTTGGTGGGATCCGTCGGACGGATGCCCTCGTGCGCGTCCTGCGTGTTCGCCTTCTTGCTGTCGCCGTAGAGCTGCATCCCCGCGGCGAGGTACTCCTTGCCGAACAGCACGCGCAGGTAGTCCTGCGCCGCCGTCGCCGCGCTCTCCGCCACGCGCGTGGAGTCGGTACGCATGTAGGTGATCAGGCCGACCGCCCCTTCGGCGCCCAGCTCGATGCCTTCGTAGAGATCCTGCGCCACCCGCATCGTGCGCTTCGAGCCGAAGCCGAGCTTCTTCGCGGATTCCTGCTGGAGCGTGGACGTCGTGAACGGGGCGGCGGGATTCTTCCGGCGCTCGCGGCGCTTGACCTCCCCGACGGGGAACGGCGCCCAGCCGGTGCGGCTGGTGCCGCGCGCGCGCAGGTCCTCGAGGATCCCGTCGGCCATCGCCTGGTTGGGGATCTCGACCTTCTTGCCATCCACCTGGTGAAGCTTCGCCGTGAAGCGCTGCCCTTCCTTTTCCAGCGACGCCACGATCGACCAGTACTCCACCGGCGTGAACGCGCGGATCTCGCGCTCGCGCTCGACGATGAGCCGCAAGGCGACGGTCTGGACGCGGCCCGCGGACAACCCCTTCTTCACCGTCTTCCAGAGGAGCGGGCTCGCCTTGTAGCCGACGAGACGATCGAGGACGCGGCGCGCCTGCTGCGCCTCCACCTTCTTGCTGTCGATGCGGCCGGCGTTGTCGATCGCGCGGCGCACGGCGTCCTTGGTGATCTCGTGAAAGAGCACGCGCTTGATCGCCGGCGTCTCCGAGGCCGCGGCGCCGCGCGCCCGCCGGGGGCGGAGCTGCTCGGCGACGTGGTGGGCGATCGCCTCCCCCTCGCGGTCAGGGTCGGTCGCGATCAGGATCTCGCGCGCATCCTTCGCCGCGCTCTTCAGCTCGGCGATGGTCTTCTCCTTGCCCGGGATTGGCACCAGGTCGGGCTCGAAGCCCTTCTCGACGTCGATCCCGAGCTTCTTCTCCGGCAGGTCCATGATGTGGCCCACCGTCGCCCGGACGCGGTATCCGCGGCCGAGGTACTTGCCGATCGTCTTTGCCTTGGCGGGGGACTCGACGATGACGAGGGAGGAGGAGCCGGGGGGGCCGACCTCTTCCTCGATCACGGGCTCCGCCACCCGGCGGCGGGCGGCAGCCTTCGCCGTCGCCTTCCCCTTGGTGGCTGCGCGCTTCGTCGTCGCCTTCTTCCCTGCGGATTTACGGACTGCCATCAGTCAGTGTACCGTCTGGTTGGTGCCGCCCTCGCCCCCGTCGACCAGCCCGGCCCCCTCGAGGAGGGCGCGGAGGTCGTCGAGCGCGATGCGGCCGTCGAATTGAAGCAGCGCACGTTCGATGATGTGCTCGAGCTCCGCGGCGTTGATGGCCCCGGACCCCGTCAGCGAAAGCAGATGACCCCAGGCCTCCGGCGCGAAACGCCCGCGCTCGTGCGGCCCCAGAATGCGAAAGCTCATGTCTCTCCTCGTGGCGGCCGGGAGCATGGTACGACACCCTGCCGAGCCGCCGGCATCGAAACGTCCCGCGTCGGAGCGAGGCCCGGCGGGGACGTACAACTATATAGGATGACTACCCCCGCACCAGCGGTCGTTCCGTCGTGAATTTGTACGCCCGGCAGGGCCCGCTTTCACGAACCGCTTGTCCCTGACCGATCGATCAGGCGCAGAATCGCAGACGCAACTCCTTCAGCATCAAGGACATCCGCGTCCACCTCGAAGTCGGCCGATCGGTACGCCTGCTGACGCGTCTCCCACAGCGTGACGACGCGGCCAACGGGGTCAGCCCCGCGCACCAGCGGCCTGGCTGCGACCTCCCGCCCCATTCGCGACACTGCTGTGCCCGGACTGACGCGAAGGTGCACGAGCATCGCGGGCGGCCTCAACAGCTCGACCAGCCCCGGCTGTACCACCCAGCCACCGCCCGGCGCCACCACCGCGGCCGGCCGGTCAGCCATCTCCCGGGTCAGCTCCGCCTCGAGGTTGCGAAAGTACTGCTCCCCCTTCGTGGCGAAGATCTCCGTGATCGGTATGCCCACCCGCCTGGTGATCTCCTCGTCGAAATCGAGAAACTCGCAGCCGAGCCGGTCCGCGAGCACCCGGCCGACGGTCGACTTCCCTGCTCCCGGGAGGCCCACCAGGACGACGTGCCCGCGAAGTGGTTTCATGCCGGTCCGAAGCGACCGCCGACCGCGGCCAGGTACGTCTCGAAGTTGCGCCGCGTCTCCGACATCGCGTCACCCCCGAACTTCTCCAGCATCGCGTCCGCGATCACGAACGCCACCATCGCCTCGGCGATCACGCCCATCGCGGGCACCGCGGTGACGTCGCTCCGCTCGGCAACCGCTGCCGCCGGCTGGCCAGTGGTGAGATCCACCGTCTCCAACGGGCGCATCAGGGTGCTGATCGGCTTCATCGCGACACGAAGCACGATCGGCTCCCCGGTGGTGATCCCTCCCTCGAGCCCCCCGGCGCGATTGGACCGGCGCCGCACGTTCCCGGTTCTCGAGACGCCGGCCGACCACTCCATCTCGTCGTGCACCTCGGATCCCGGCACGCGTGCCGCTTCGAACCCCATCCCGATCTCCACGCCCTTCACCGCATGGATGGACATGAGCGCGCCGGCGAGCCGCCCATCGAGCTTGCGGTCCCACGAGACGTGCGAGCCCAGGCCGACGGGAACCCCGCGGCACACCACCTCGCAGGTGCCGCCCAGGGTGTTGCCGGCCCGCTTCGTGGTGTCGATCAGCGCCATCATCTCCCTGTCGGCATCGGGATCGAGCGTCCGGAGCGGCGACCCGTCGGCGGCAGCATTGAGGTCCTCGGGCAGCTCGGCAGGGCGCCTGGCATCGATGCCGCCGAGATGCACCACGTGGCTGCCGAGGGTGATGTCGAACTCGCGCAGGAAACGACGGCAGATCGCGGCAGCGGCGACGCGGGCCGTGGTCTCGCGCGCCGAGGCGCGCTCGAGGATGTCGCGCGCGTCGTCCCGGTCGTACTTGAGCAATCCCGAGAGGTCGGCGTGCCCCGGCCGCGGACGCGTCACGACGCGCTTGCGCTGGTCGCCGGCTGCCTCGCCGTCGTTGAGGGCGGGATTCATGATCTCGCCCCAGTTCTTCCAGTCGCGGTTGCGGATGAGCATCGCGATGGGCGATCCGATGGTCTCGCCGGCGCGCACGCCGCTCAGCAGCTCCACGGTATCACGCTCGATCTGCATGCGTCGTCCGCGGCCGTACCCTTGCTGCCGGCGCGCGAGCTCCGTGTCGATGTCGGCTGCAGCGAGCTGCAGGCCGGCCGGCATCCCCTCGAGGATGCTGACGAGTGCTGGACCGTGGGATTCGCCGGCGGTGGTGAAACGAAGCATGATCGGTAGGGATACTGGCTGCGGGGCGGCTGGCTGCGGGCGCAAGAGAGAATAACATGGTGAGCGGCGCGGCGTGGCGCCCGAATCGATGCACTTCAAAGCACGACGGCCCGGGGCAGCTGCCCCGGGCCGTCGTCGGATCATCCCACCCGACCGCTTACGGAACCGGCTTGATGTCGGCGTTCGTCACGTCGATCACGACGAGCCCGCGCTCGGTGAGCCCGTAGAGCTTCACTGCGATGCCGGCGGCCACCTCGGCGGCCGACGGCAGGGCGGCGCGAAGCGGCCCATAGAGCTTGTTGCGCACCGCGATCCGGCCGCGGCTCACGAAGTAGTAGGCATCGACGATCTCGATGGTGCCGTTCTCCGAGGCCACGAACGCGAGTCGCGTGGGGTCGTTGCGGTTCGCACCAGGCGTCGACGGATTGATATCCGCCTGCGGATGGTACGTGATGCCCGCGCCCACCGCGAAGGTGTTGAACTGCCCCTGCATGCGGAGGTGGAACGGCCGCTCCACGGCGCCGAAGTACGTCTTGGTACCGTGCACCGCGAGGGAGCGCCCCTGCATGTCCAGCGCGAGGCCGAAGACCGTCTCCGATGCGTTCTCGACGAGGTCGGCCACGTCGAGCCCGGGGGAGAAGAAGATGTTCTCGAACAAGGTCCCCGCCGGGTCGTTGGCGAGCATCACGCGCGCGCCATCGCCGACCGCCCCTTCACCGAACGCGATCCAGTTGCGGTTGCCGCTCCAGGCCACGAAGGTGGTGTCGCTGAGGCCGAGGGACTTGATGTCGACCGGCACGTCCACCGCATCGGTCGTCGGGACCACCGCGCGCAATTCGGTCATCGCGGCGGCGATGCCCCCGCGCGAGCCGGCGCAGACGCTGCCCAGGTTCGTGCCCGACGGATGGTCGCACAGGACCAGCTCATCGGAGATCGGGCTGTCCGCGGGCGCGGCGTTCACGGTCACTGCATCGATGTTGAAGATCGACCGCTGGCCGAGCGAGCTGGTCGGCGCCCCGTAGTGGTAGATCTGGCGGGAGTCCGGCCAGGCATGGGCCGGGTCGAGGTACCGCAGCGTGCCTTCCGGCGCGGACGGGGTCGGACGGGTCGAGTAGTAGATGCGTCCGCCCGCCGACTGGGCGATGTACTGCGGGCGGTCCGACCAGCTGAACGGTCCGTTGACGACGATTCGGATCTTCCCCGTGGTCGGATCGCGGGTCTCGGTGACCGAGTAGGCGATCGTGTTCCGGGTCAGGATACGACCCGATTCGCGGATATGGGACACGTCCGTCGGGGCGATGTCCACCTTGCTGATGTTCGTGCCGCCCGAGTTCGCGACCAGCAGCTCGTTGGGGTTGGTCGCCGAGATCGTCATCCCCCACGGCTCGCCACCGACCGACACGCCGACCGGGTGGAACGACAGCGACGACTGCTGCCACACCTCGATCCGGTTGTAGCGCGTGTTCGAGACGAAGACGTGGCCGTTGGTCGAATTGACTGCGAGGTCGCCCCCGAGCCCTGCGCGCGGCAGCGCGAACGTGCTGCCATACACCACGAGCATCGTGTCCTTGTGTGCCGCGGCGATGTCCGTCACCGGGACGTTCGCCGTCGCGCCCACGGAGTAGCCCGTCCGACCGCTCGCGTCCGTCGCCCAGCTCATGACGCCGACGGTCTTCCCCTGCATCGAAGCCGGGAGATTCAGTCGCATCCGGACGAGGACGTTCGCCTCGGTTCCGGCGAGCGACGTGCTGTCGCGCCACAGTTCCGGGCCGTTCCCCGCAGCGTCACGGATGATGTACCCGATCGTCCGGATGCCGTTGCCGCCGGAGGCGTTGATGCCGATCGTGTCGTTCCGCTCGGCGCGCGGCGGAATGGTCTGCTTCACCATCGGCGCCGCCGACTCCGTGGACCGGATCCGGATCGTGATCGGCGCAGCGGCACCGGAGTCACGCGCGGCGTCGACCGCGCTGGCGGTGATGCGGATACGCGACCGCGGCGGTGCATCGGCCGGGATCAGGAACGACGCGGTATCGAGCACCTCCTGCGGCGACCCTGCCCACGAGTACTTCGGGAACGTGACGTCGAGCGGCGTCGGCCACGTGGCCTCCCCCTGGACGCGGAGCGTCGCCTCGGCCACGCCGTCGAGATCCGTGGCGCGGAACTGCACGTTGACGCGCGTGCCGGCGCGGACGCTGTCCCCGTCGAACGGCGTCAGGATCGTCACGCGCGGCCCCATCACGAGCCGCACGACCTGGAACGCCGTGTCGGCGATCCCGCTGTTGTCGAACGCGATCGCCCGGATGACGAGCGAATCCGGGGTCGAGTCGATCGGCGTCTTCGCGAACAGGATGCGGCGGAACGTCGTGTCCGAGCGCGCAGCCGTACCGGCAGGGAGCGTCCCCGAGGTCGGCACGTTCACTTCGTTGTACCTGGCGGTGATCACCTGCGTGCCGACCGCCGGGTCACCCTTGTACGACAGTCCCTCGATCTTGATCGACCGGATGCCGCTGGCGTCGCGCACCCGGACGGCGACCAGCACCGAATCGCCGACGTTGACGAGCTGACCGTAGGTCACCGGGGTGTCGATCGCGACGGTGGGCTGTCGCCCGTCGCCACCCACGACCACGCCGCCACTGCCACCACCCGGGGTGCCACCACCGCCGGGCGTCCCGCCGATGCTGCCCAGTCCCGTTGGGGAGCCGGCATCACAACTCATGATGACCGCAATCCCCGCGACGAGCGCGAGGAGGCGGTAGGAAGAGGATCGGTTCATTGGGCTGGCCTCACCGGGCATCGTCGCCATCGGGCACCAGCTGCCCTTCGTCGACGATGTGCGGAGTGATGAGGATGAGCAGGTCGCGCTTCGTCTCCTCGCGACGGGTGACGCCGAACAGGCGCCCGATCAACGGCAGGTCGACGAGGATCGGGATGCCCGACTTGGTGACGTTGACGCGGGTCTGCGTCAACCCGCCCATCACGGCGGTCTCGCCATCGGCGACGAGAAGCTCGTTCTCGATGCGCTGCGTCGGGAACACGGCGCCGACGTCGCTCGACTGGAACTGCACGTCGGAGTTCTCGGCCACCACGCGCATGATGATCTGCCGGTTGGCGGTGATCTGCGGCGTGACGTCCAGGATGATACCGGTCTGGCGGAGCTGCACCGTCGCGCGCGGGAAGCCCTGGTCGCTGCCGCCGGAGTTCGCCTCGATGACGCGGATCGGCACTTCGGTGCCGGCCTGCAACCGGGCCGTGCGGTTGTTCAGCGCGACGACGCTGGGCTCGGACTGCACGTCGAGGAGCGCGGTCTCCTGCAGCGCCTCGAGGAACGTGGTGAAGTCGAAGCGGCCGAGCGCGGCCGAGTAGACCAGCTGCAGCGCGGAGTTGGGAATGGTCGCCGACGCATTCGCGATGCCGGCGAGCGTGTTGCCGCCGAGGAGGAATCGTCCCGCCCCAGGCACCGGCGTACCGCTCGAATCGAGGCGCGGCAGCAGCGTGTTGAAGAAGTGGTCGCGCGTGCCGATGTCGTACTTGAGGCCGAGGGCCTCGAGCGAGGTGCGGTCGACCAGGACGATCTTCGCCTTGATGGCGACCTGCGGCTGCCGGATATCCAGCGAGCGCGCGTAGGTGACGTGCTCCGTCAGCGCCCCCGGCACGTCGGTGACGCTGATGCTGTTGGTGAGCGAGTCCGCCGTGACGGCACCGCGGATCGGGCAGCTCGGATCGGCCGAGATGACGGTGAGCCCGACCTGTCCCTGCGGCGAGGCCGGCTCGCCGAGCGGTCCCTGACGGAGATTGGAGCCCTGATGCCGCGAGCAGTCGCGCGTCAGGCGCTGGCGCAGGTTCTCCGCCACGATGCCGGCACGGGAGTAGTTGAGGCGGATGGTGCGGGTCGCGAGCGGCTCGGAGGCCCGGCGCGACGCGATGTTCTGGTAGGTGTCGACGACGATGATGCCGCTCAGGTCCTCGGTGGCGGCGAGCCCCTGGGACGAGAGCACGGCGGCCATCGCGACGTCCCACGGCTGGTCGAGAATCTCGGCGGTGATGACCGCCTCAACGCCCCTGCCGACGATGATCGTGCGGCCGGAGAAGGCGGCAAACTGCGCGAGCACCTCACGGATGTCGGCGTTGCTCCACGCCACCGAGATGCGCGGCTGCTGGATGCGCTGCTGCATCGCCGGACGTTCGCGGCGCGTCGAGGCCATCGCCTCCTGCGTCGTGACCTGGGGCGCAACGGTCTCGTACCGCGGCTCGGGCGCCGGGGCGGGCAGTCGCGCGTCTCCCTGCGGTTCGGCGACCAGCGCCTGCTCCGTCAGCGTCGTCGCGCCGACCACGGACGCCGGGTCGCGCTCGACCGCCGGGGTCTCGGGCTTCGGCGGTTCCTGCTTCGCCGGCTCGGCCTTCGCGACCGCGCTCGCGCCACGGGCCGGCCAGGCGGCGAAGGCCGCGCCGCTGTCCGCGTCGACGGAGATCGTGATCGAGCCGCTGTCGTACGCTACCCGATAGGAGCGCTTGCGGTCGAGCGTCAGCACGACCCGCACGATGCTCTTGTTGAACTGCGACCACCGGACGTCGACGATGCCGCCGCGATCGGTGCGGTCGTACCGGCGCGCCGGCATGCCGAGCGTGACGCCGTCGATGTCGACGACGACGCGGTGCGGGCTCGTGAGCACGAAGTCGCGGACCCGCTTGGCACCTTCGAGCGAGATCACGACTTCGGCGCCCTTCGCCCCGGGCCGCACGGCGAGGCCGTTGACCCTGCCCTGCGCTGAGGCGGCGGCGACGGTTTGCGTTTCCGGATGCGCGTCCGCGGCCGTGGCACCCGCGCTGAGCGCGGCGATGGCACAGACGGCGGCGGCGACCAGTGTCCTGACTCGACTCATTTACGGCCTCGCAGTAGCAGTGTCGCCGAGGATCAGCGAATCCCGGCGTTCATGGCCATACTGGGTGATCGAGAAGATCACCGTCTTCGGCTTGATCGC
>Ga0247822_10002411_pt1 | contig 11920 bp, 18 predicted proteins | sample 13C_Cellulose_Da_FD_192423 | JGI IMG/M metagenome (GOLD analysis project Ga0247822, IMG submission 192423) | Soil microbial communities from agricultural site in Penn Yan, New York, United States - 13C_Cellulose_Day30 | ecosystem: Environmental > Terrestrial > Soil > Agricultural land | place...
CGCCAGGAAGGGGTCCTGGAAGTAGACCTCGAAGAGCGTGGCGTGCTTGTTCCGGCCCTCGGTGTGGGGCTCCCAGAGCAGCAGGGCGATGGCACCGATGCCCACGAGCACGACGACGGCTTGGAGAAAGATTGCCGGGCTTCGCTTCATGTTCGCCTCATTGCGGACGGTGGGGTGTCCCGGTCGCCTCCCGGTTCGACCCGTGCCGTACCGCCTCCACGTCTGCCAGCCGGCAGAACACCGCAAATGGTAGCCCGAAGCCTATTGTCTGTCAATACTAATTTATCGCAATTCGATATGTATCAGTGCCGGATCCGACGAGACGATCACTTCAGGAGCTTCAGGATGCTTCTCTCCCGCTTGTGACGGCCGGCGTACTCCAGCGGCGTCTCGCCGTGGGCGTTGAGTGTCGCTGTGTCGGCCCCGGCTTGGAGCATCGCCCGGATCATCTCCTCGTCACCGTAGGCCGCTGCGAAGTGGAGCGGAGTCTCGCCCCAGAGCTTCACGCCGCCGTCGAACAGGTCGGTCACCACGCCGCTCTTGGCGTGCCGGTTGGGGTCGGCCCCGGCCGCGAGCAGCACCGTGGCGGCTTCCGTCCGGCCCGCCGCGGCGGTCATGTGGAGCGCGGTCTCTCCCCGCTCCGGCATCGCGAGGTTCGCGTCCGCGCCGGCGTCCAGGAAGAGCCGCAGGACCTCAACCTGCCCCATGAACGCGGCGAGCATGAGCGGCGAGCCCTCGCTCATCCCCGTGTAACCGATCTCGGCCCCACGACTCAGCAGGTAGCGGGCCATCTCCAGGTGCCCCTGGCCGGTGGCTTCCAGGAGCGGCGTCACCCCGTGGGCGTCGGCCGCGTTGACGTCGGCCCCGGCGGCGATGGCTTCGCCTGCCATGGAGCCGTCGCCCTCACGCACCGCGGCGAGTAACGCCGCGTCCGCGTCGCTCCGTGGCTTCATGGGTGCCCCAGCTACTGAGTGACCGGCGGCCTCGTCCTCGATATCCTACTGCGTTGACCAGGTGCCGCCGCAACGCATCAATCTCCTACCCTTCGCGGGCGGGACCGGTTCCGCATGGGGGAGGCCCGCCGATGAAGTTCCTGCCCGCACTTCTGGTGCTCTGCCTCCCCACGCCGGCTCTGGCCGACGAGCTGACCGACAAGGTCGATAAGCTCTTCGCCCGGTGGGACAAGCCCGGCACCCCCGGAGTTTCCCTCAGCATCGTGCGAGACGGGAAGCTCGTCTACGAGAAGTCCTACGGCATGGCCGACCTCGAGCAGGACCGCCGGATCGGCCCCGACACCCTCTTCCACATCGCGTCGATCTCCAAGCAGTTCACCGCGTTCGCCGTCCTGCTCTTGGAGAGGGATGGCAAGCTGTCCCTCGACGACGACGTCCGCAAGCACCTGCCCGAGCTCCACGACTTCGGGAAGGTGATCACGCTCCGGCACCTGCTCCTGCACACCAGCGGCCTTCGCGACCAGTGGGATCTGCTCGTGCTCGCCGGCTGGCGGATGTCCGACGTGATCACCGAGGACGACGTCTTCCGCCTCGTGCGCCGGCAGCGGGAGCTGAACTTCGACCCGGGCGAGCGGCACCTGTACTGCAACACCGGGTACACCCTGGCCGCGCGAGTCGTCGAGAAGGTGTCGGGTCAGTCGTTCCGGGAGTTCAGCCGCCGGCGCATCTTCGAGCCCTTGGGGATGAAGAGCACCCGGTTTCCGGCCGACCACGAAGAGATCATTCCGGGGCGCGCCCGGTCGTACAACCCGAGCGGGCCGGGGAGATACCGGAACGCGATCCTGTCCTACGGCACGGCGGGGGCGACGAGCCTGCTGACGACCGTGTCCGACCTCGCCCGGTGGGACCGGAACTTCTACGAGCCGAAGGTCGGGGACGAGAAGCTGATCACCCGATTCCAGGAGGTCGGGGAGCTGAACGACGGCAAGAAGATCGACTACGCCCTGGGGGTGGAGCACGGCGAACACCGAGGGCTGAAGTACGTGGACCACGGCGGCGGCGACGCCGGGTTCCGGTGCGACCTCATCCGGTTCCCGTCTGAGCGGTTCTCCGTCATCCTGCTGGCCAACACGAGCGACGTGAACGTGGGCCTGTTGGCTCGGCAGGTGACCGAGATCTACCTGGGGGACAAGCTCAAGCCCGAGCCGAAGAAGAAGGAGGCCGTCGAGCGGAAGGAGGTCGAGGTCAACCCCGCCCTGTTCGACGCCTACGTCGGCGAGTACCGGCTGGGCCCCGGCGCTTCCATCATCGTGGCCAAGGAGGATGGGAAGCTCACGGCCATCGCGACGAGTGGACGGAAGGTCGTTCTTCTGGGGTCGTCGGACCGCGAGTTTTTCGTCAAAGGCGAGGAGCTCGGGATCACGTTCGACAAGCCGGTCGATGACAAGTGCCCGTCGATCACGGCGGACATCTTCGGGCAGCGCTTGCCCGGCAAGCGGGTCGATCGCCCGACGCTGACGGCGAACAAGGCCGAGGAGTACGTCGGTGACTTCTACAGTGCCGAGCTCGGAGTCATCTACACGGTATTCCGCCGCGACACGAAGCTCTTCGTCCGCCGCTCACGGGGGGAAGGCGAGCTCAAGCCCTTCTCGGTCGATGGCTTCGAGGGGCCTGGCCCCGCCGGGCAGTTTGCGTTCACCAGAGGCCCCGGCGGTGAAGTCACTGGGATGAGGCTCAGCGGGGGGAGGTCTCAGAAGGTGCGATTCGAACGGGTGGACCTCAAGCCGGCGAAGTAGTGAGACCGAACCGGCTGCCGCGACAATGCTGTCGCCAAACGGGAGAGATCTATGCGCTACGCAGCTGCGGCCGTCGTCGCCGCCTTCCTGTTGCCGGCCGTGCGGGGCGAGGAGAAGGCGTTCGACTCGAACGGGGCGAAGATCGGCTACATCGACGAGGGTAAGGGAGAGGCGGTAGTTCTACTCCACGGGTTCTGCGGCTCGGCGACCGAGATGTGGGTAAGGATGCCGTTCGCCAGGAAGCAGTTCCTCCCCGAGCTGGCGAAGGAGTACCGGGTGATCGCCCTCGACCTCCGAGGGCACGGCAAGAGCGACAAGCCGCACGACCCGAAGCAGTACGGCAAGCCGCTGCCCGATGACGTGGTCAAGGCGTGGAAGGAGGCCGGGGCGGCTGTCGGGTGGATGAAGACCGACCCGTCCGGTGCCCTGACCTTCGTCGAGAAGGCCGAGGCGGGCGCGATCCCGGCGTTTCAGTTCGCCAAATGGAAGGACGGCGTCGTACCAAAGCTACCGATGCCCGCTGCCCCCTTCGGACTCGACCTGGCCAAGACGGAGGTAGCCGACGCCGGGCTCAAGGAACTGGCCAAGCTCAAACACTTGACCTCGCTCGCCCTCTGCGAAACCAAGGTGACGGACGACGCCGTGGAGGAGCTGCGAAAGGCCCTGCCGGAGTGCTTCATCTTCCACTGCTGACCTGCCGATTGCAGTCGCCGGTCCCGCCCAATCATCGCGTCACGGCTTCTCCTTCTTGACCTGCTTCCAGTCGTACTTCGTCTTGCCGTACTTGTCGAGGGTGAGGAGGTGCTCGTCGTTGACCTCCAGGACGGTCTCGACGGACGTGTTGCCCATCGTGTTCAGGATCAGGTTGACCTTGTCGGCCGGCTCCCCGGACACGGTAATCTTGGTGAGGGCCTTGTCCTTGAGCGACCACTTCATGTCGAACCGCAGCTTGGAGCCCATGCGAAACGCCTGCGCGCCGCTGAGTTCCACGTGCATGACGCCGGTGCCGTCCGGCTCAGCGTCATGGTCCGCTTCCCCTTGTAATCGTCCTGAAAGGTGCCGACCGGTTGGAGCCGGGCCCTCTCCTCGGGCAAGTCGTCCTGGGCCTTCTCCGCGGGGGGTGGCGGGTCGGTAGCCTCGACCGCCGGTGGGGCGGAGGTTAGCCGCCGGTACGCGACCCCGCCCGCCAGCACGACGAGGGCGAATGTCAGCAGGACGACCCTCTTCCGCTTCATGGGCAGGCTCCCGACCGCAGGGTGGTGGCCATTCCACTGCGGAGTGACGGATCCACGGGAAGACGCTTCCGCCGCCTCGGGCCGAAGGCATCGCCCACAGGTCAGTCTCTGCTGACCTTCCGCGGCCAACCCGGTTCCGGTACCCTCTCCCGCCACCCACAGAGGGGGACCGTCATGACCCCAGCCCTGCAGCGGCTGCTCGCTGCCTTCGACGGCCACGAGGCGGACGAGGTGCGGTCCGCCCTCGGCGACGGGGCCGACGTGCGGTCCCCGGTCAACTGCAAGCTGCCGATCGAGTGGCTGACCGAACAGTACACGCGGTCCGACCGCTTCCCGGCATGCCTGCGGCTGCTGCTCGACCATGGCGCGGTTCCGCCCGACCCGTCTGTTCTCCCGGTCCTCCTTGACGACGCCGACGCCGTCCGCGAAGCGACACGGGCAAACACGTCGCTCCTGCTCCACCGCACCACGATGGTTTCGACCTTCACCCCGCTCGCCGGGGCGTCCCTGCTCCACGTCGCGGCCGAGTACGGCAACCTGAACGCCGCCCGCGCCCTGATCGAGTGCGGCGCGGACGTGAACGCCACAGCAGCAGTGGACGAACACGGAATGAACGGCCACACCCCGCTGTTCCACACGGTCAACTCGAACGCCAACCGCTCCGAGCCGGTCATGCGGCTGCTCCTCGACGCCGGCGCGGACGCGACCGTCCGGCTCCCCGGGATCACCTGGGGCAGGGGGTTCGAGTGGGAGACGACGTTCTTCGACGTGACCCCGGTCTCGTACTGCCAGCTCGGGCTGATGCCGCAGGTCCACCGGAAGGAAGCCGACACCTACGCGAACATCCGCCGGCTGCTCGGAGCGGCAAAACGACCTGTTCCCCCGCTCCCGAACGTGCCGAACCGATACCTCCAACCCGGGGGCGGGAAGTGAACGAGGAGAACCGAGGATGAGCGCGATCGTGGTGCAGGCGTTCATCACCCTCGACGGCGTCGTCCAGGGGGGCGGCGGCCCGGACGAGGACCGCAAAGGCGGTTTCCCGCACGGCGGCTGGGCGATGGACTACGACGCACAGTTCGACAAAGAAGACGAGGGCGGCAAGCTCGTCACGGAGTGGGAGAGCAAGACGGAGGCGCTGCTGCTCGGCCGCAAGACCTACGACATCTGGGCCCGGGCGTGGGGCGTGTGGGACGAAAATGCCCCGGGCCTGCAGGGGGAGCTGACCCGGCGGTACAACCGCGTCCCCAAGTACGTCACGTCCCGCACGCTGACCACGCTCGCGTGGAAGAACTCGCATCTGCTCGGCCCGGACGTCCCTGAGGCGGTCAAGAAGCTGAAAGCGGAACGGGAAGGCGAGATCCGCGTGTGGGGCAGCACCGAGCTGATCAAGACGCTGGCCGAGCACGACCTGATCGACGAGTACCGGTTCGCCGTCTACCCGCTCGTGCTGGGCACCGGCAAGAAACTGTTCCCCGACGGGTCCCCGCACTCCCGGTTCACCCTCGCCGGGTCCCGCGCACTGAAGTCCGGCGTCCTGATCAACACCTACCGCCGCGGGACGTGACGATGAACATCCTGCTCTGGGTACTTCAGGTGCTGGCTGCGGTCCTGTTCGCGGCATCCGGCGGCATGAAGGTCTTCCTGTTCGACAAGGTGAGCGAGGACGTCCCGTCCTTCGGGGCGCTGCCGCGGAAGGTCTGGCTGGCTCTCGGCGTCATCGAACTCGTCTGCGTGGTCGGGCTGATCGTGCCCTCCGCCTTCCAGTGGCAGCCGGTGCTCACGGTGGTGGCTGCGATCATCCTGGCATGCGAGAGCCTCGTGTTCGTCTGGGTGCACGTGAAGTACCGCGAGGTCGGGCCGATCATCTTCTGCTGCGTGCTGTGCCTCCTGATGGCGTTCATCGCCTACGGCCGGATGGTCCTGGAGCCGATCTCCTGAACTGACAACTCACCCGCAACTCTGCCCACGAAGGAGGCAGGCATGAAACAGCTTAACGGCGTCTACCCGATCTCGGGCGAGGACCTGTCCGCCTTGCCGGTAAAGGCGATCGGCCCGGCAGTCGCGTTCTACCGCGACGTGCTCCGCTTCACCGTCGTGTCGCAGGACGACGCGCGGGCGAGCGTTCAACGGGACGACGCCCGGCTGGGACTGATAGTGAAGCCTGACCACAACCCCGGTGAGGCCGGGTCGTGTGCGTTCGGGGTGGCCGACCTCGACGCCATGCGGGCGGAGCTGGACGGCCGCGGCCTGGACCTAGGCGGCATCCGGGTGGACGGGTGGGGCGATAAGAAGTACCGCGTGTTCTTCCTGCGGGAGGCGGAGAACGGGTACTGCTACTGCTTCAGCCAGCCGATGGAATGAAAACTCCCCGTGCCATGACGGTGCCGCTTGACCGACGAGAGCAACATGGCCAAATACCTGATCTCTTTCCCCAGTAAGGCCATGGTCGTTCCCGACGGCGAGTGGGAAGCGGTGGGCCGCGACGCGCACGCCGTGATCGACGAGGCCAAGGCGGCGGGCGTCTACGTGTTCGGTGGCGGTATCGACGAGAGCGTGCCGCCAGTACTCGTGTCGGCCGACGAGGCGGTCACCGAAGGCGGCTACCCGTGGGCACCCCCGCTCGACGGAGGTTTCACCGTGCTCGAGCTCCCCTCGCGGGCGGATGCGGTCGCGTGGGCCGCTCGCATGGCAAAGGCGTGCCGTTGCCACCAAGAGCTGCGCGTCTTCGGGTTCGACCCGCAATCTTGAGATCGGCGTCCCTTCGCACCACAGGAGCGGCTGCGATGTCGGCAACCAACAAGTCAGTCCTCGAGCAGGCCAACGCGAAGGTCATTGAGGGCGACTACGAAGGGTTCCTGTCGTTCTGCACGGACGACACGCTATGGACGTTCGTCGGCGACCGGGTGCTCCGGGGGAAGGAAGACGTCCGCCGGTGGATGGCGGAGGCGTACAGCCAGGGGCCGCCCGAGCTGATCGTCGATCACCTGATCGCCGAGGGCGAGTTCGTCACCGCGGTCGGCGTGGTGACCACAAGAGACGAGGACGGGAAGGCGGTCCGCCACGCGTACTGCGACGTCTGGCGGGCCCGCGGCGGGAAGCTGGCCGAGCTGCGAGCGTTCGTCATCGAGGAGAGAGGCTGAACGCGTCTGGCCCGCAGCCCCTGGCAAGTAATGGAGTTCCGTCCCGAGTCGCCTTTCAGCCGTTTGACGCTGAGGAGTGGTCATGTCGGTGAGGCGGATGGACAACGTCGGCATCGTGGTCGAAGACCTCGACGCCGCCATCGATTTCTTCACCGAACTCGGCCTCACGCTCGAGGGACGCGCCCCGATCCAGGGAGACTGGGCCGACGACGTCACCGGGTTGCGGGACATGCGGGTCGAGATCGCCATGATGCGGACGCCGGACGGCCACGGCCGGCTCGAGCTGTCCCGGCTCCTCGCTCCCCCCGTCGTCGCCGACCACCGTAACGCCCCGGTGAACGCCCTCGGCTACCTCCGCGTCATGTTCACCGTGGAGGACATCGACGACACGCTCACCCGGCTCGCGGAGCGCGGCGCGGAGGTCGTCGGCAAGGTGGTCCGGTACCAGGACGCCTATCGGCTCTGCTACATCCGGGGACCCGAAGGAATCATCATCGGGCTCGCGCAGGAACTCAAATAGCCCGCTTCAGGTGCACGGAATGCGATCCCTCTGGTAGCCGGTGCTTGCCCCCGGGCGATGGTTAGAAGCGGCAATTCAGGCATTCGGAGCGACGCAGATGGAACCAATCCCGAAGTGGCAGCGCGTGACCGGGTGGGTGCTGTCCGGCCTCCTCGCCCTCGTGTTCCTGCCCAGTGCGTTCTTCAAAATCGCCCGGCCCGAGGGCTTCCTCGAGCAGTGGTCGAAGACGTACCCGGCCGGCACGGCCGTGCCGATCGGGGTGGTCGAGCTGCTGACGTTCGCGCTCTACCTCGTCCCGAAGACCCGGTACCTCGGCGGCCTGCTCATGCTCGCCTACCTCGGCGGGGCGGTGGCCACCCACGTCCACGCCGACGACGGCAAGTTCTTCGTGCCCGTCATCATCGGCGTCGTCGCCTGGCTCGGGCTGTACCTCCGCGACCGCAAGCTCCGGGCGCTCGTACCCTTCGCGTCTGACGCATGATCCGGCTGTACCTCAAGAAAGCAGTTCTCCTCGCTTTCGCCGCTGTCGCCGCGTATGGACTGGCGGTTGAATTAGGCCCGTGGTCCGCGTTCCTCACCTGCGCGGTTGTGTCGGCCGCCGCCTGCGCCGCGGGTGCGATCCTGCTCCGCACGAGCGCTGTCGGCCGGGTCACTTGGAGGAACAGGCTGGCCGGCTACCTGATCCCGTGGGGCTGGCGGCTGAACCGGGGGAAGCTGTGGCCGCTCCCGGTCATCTCGTGGGCGGTCTGGACGGCAGTCTGCGGGGCGGCGGTACTGCTCTGCCGGGACCAGCCTTCGCTGGGTATGCGTGCCGGACTCCTCGCCGCGTGGCTGATCGACGCGGCGGCCCTGATGTACCTGCTCGGCACGATTTCTCAAGCCACACCCGGCAGCCGGGTCGGCTCTCTGTGGAAGCTTGTGGCCGCCATCGCCGGGGTGCTCTGTGCGAGCGTCGGGCTATACCTCGGCGGGCAAACGACGGCCGCGCTAATCGTCGGCGGCGGTCCGCCGGCCGTGATCGGAGGTGGCTTCGGGGTGGTGTTGCTGGTCTTTGCCACCGTGGGCCGGAACACGCGTTGGAACTGATCGCAGATGTGCGGCGGTGTTGCCGCGGGTCGGGTTCCGCGGTCTTTACTCCAATGCCGAACCTTCGGAGGCCGTCGCAGTGGGTGCAGCACGGATCTTCAGGAGCGACGAGGCGAAGGCCCGGTTGGACGGGTGGTACGACCGGTTCCTGGCCAAGGTGCCCGGGCCGGTCGAGCGCCGAGAGGTGCCGACATCGCAAGGCCCGAGCCACGTGCTGCTCGCGGGCGACTCCTCCAACCCGCCGCTGGTCTGCTGCCACGGCTCGCTCGCCAGCTCCGCCCACCTGCTGTCCGAACTGGTGCCGCTCCTCGACCGCTACCGGCTGATCGGCCTCGACCTGCCCGGCCAGTCGGTGAAGGGTCCGCCGGTCCGGATGAACTTCAAGGACGCCTCGCTCGGCAGGTGGGCGGTCGAGGTGATGGACGGGCTGGGCCTGGACAAATTCCACCTGCTCGGGGTGAGCTGGGGCGGGTTCGCCGCCCGGGTGACCGCGTCGGTCGTGCCCGACCGGGTGAACAAGCTGGCGCTGCTGGTGCCCGCCGGGGTGGTGACCGGCCCGGTGTGGAAGGGCATCACCCAGATGGCGATCCCGCTGACGCTGTACAAGCTGTTCCCATCCGAGAAGCGGAAGAAGCGGTTCTTCACCCCGCTGTTCACCTCGTGGGACGACGACTGGGCGGACTACATGGGGGACGCGTTCCGGGACTTCATGCTGGACCTCCGCATCCCGCCGACGGCGACCAACGCCCAGCTCGAGGGGCTGACCATGCCGGTGCTGGTGATCGGTGCCGCCCACGACGTGTCCTTCCCGGGCGAGAAGTTGCTGAACCGGGTGAAGGCGCTCATCCCGAACGTCGAGTCCGAGTTACTGGCGGACAGCAAACACAGCCCGCCGTTCACGCCCGAGTTCCGGGGGTGGCTGGCCGAGCGGGTCACCCGGTTCCTGTCATGAACGTCCTCCAGGGGTTCGGGCTGCTCTTCCTCCTCGGCGGGCTCGTCGGCGTCTGGGGCGGCATCGAGCGGGTCATCCGCAAGCGGGCGCAGGTCCGTCGTGCGGTGCAGGTCAACGCGCAGATCGTCGATGTGGAGTCCGACGGGGTTGCCGAGGACAGCAACGTGACGTGGTACTTCCCTGTTGTGACGTTCACAGTGGACGGGAAGTCCATCCGGGTGAAGCTCCCGCGGGGCACCGTCCGCCGAGACGACTACCGTGTGGGCAGCACGATCAAGGTGTACTACGACCCCCGCAACCCGACGCAGGCGGCGGCCCAGCCGCGGGACTTCCCCGGTGGCTGGCTCGCGACGACCCTCGCGGCGGTGTTCGTGGCGATCGGGGCCGGGCTGTGCTGGGCGGGGTGGAACGGCGGGCGATGAGGGGCACGTGGACGAACTGGCCTCCTATACCGTGGTCTCGTGTCCGCCGCCGTGGCCGCGGGGCGAATCTCGCATCCACACGGCCGTGGCCGGTCCGCCGGTGGCGGTCGTCCGTGCCGAGCCGTGGCCGGAGGTGATAACCCGGCCGTGGCCGGACGGGCTGAAGGGGTTACCGTGGCTGCCCTGGCTGTTCGGCCACAAGCGGACCACCGCCCACAGCCGGACCGTCGTCCGCCGGGCGGACGGCCGCCCGGTCCTCCGGCTTCACGAGCGGGAGCCGATCTTCCACCGGACGGTCGGCATCTTCGACGCGGACGACGAGCGGGTGGGGTACTGCCGGGGAGTGTTTAAGGGCGCGGGCGACGGCGTCGCAGTGGCGAACCCCGCCCACCAAGTCATCGGCACCCTGTCGAAGGCCGGCGGGTCTTACCGGTTCACCGCCCCCGATGGCGGACCGCTGGGCGAGATCGCGGCGGCGACCGGCGGTTATGTGGTGACGGCGACCGGGGAGCGGCCGGACACCCGGCTGTTCCTGCTGGCCGCCGCGTTGGTGCTGATCTCGTGGGGCCGCCTGCCGGCCCCGTGACCGCCCGCAGCTCACGCCACCCCGTTCTTCTTGAACCACTCCTGGAGCCGCTTCCACCCGTCGTCGGCCGGCCCCTTCCGGTAGCTCGGCCGGTAGTCGGCGTAGAACGCGTGCGGGGCGTCCGGGTACACCACGATCTCGCCCGGCTTTCCGGCGTCCTTCAAGGCCGCGCGCATCGCCTCCACATCCTTGACCGGGATGCCGGTGTCCTTCTCCCCGTACAGGCCGAGCACCGGGGCCTTGATGGCCTCGGCCAGGTCGATCGGGTACTTCGGCTGGAGGTCGGTCGCCTTCCCCGCCCCCGAGAGGCGGCCGTACCACGCCACCCCGGCCTTCAGGTTCGGGTTGTGGGCGGCGTACAGCCAGGTGATACGGCCGCCCCAGCAGAAGCCCGTGATGCCCAGCTTCGCGGTGTCGCCCTTGCCGTCCTTCCTCGCCCACTCGACGGCCGCGTCCAGGTCGCCCATCACCTGGGCGTCGGGTACCTTGGAGACGACCTTGCCGAAGATCTCCTGGATGTCGGTCAGCTTGGACACGTCCCCCTGCCGGGCGTACAGCTCGGGGGCGACGGCCAGGTAGCCGAGCTTGGACAGCCGGCGGCAGACGTCCTTGATGTGCTCGTGGACGCCGAAGATCTCCTGCACCACCAGCACGACCGGGAACGGACCGCCCTTGTCCGGGGCCGCCCGGTAGGCCGGGACGGTGCCGTCCTTCACCGGGATCTTCACCTCGCCGGCGGTCAGGCCCTTCGTGTCGGTGGTGATCGTCTCGGCCGCGACGGGCCGGGTGGCCAGGGCGAACCCGGCGGCGAGGGTCGTGACCGCGAACTCGCGGCGGCTGACCGGCGGGACCAGGCTGAGAATGTCCTCGCGCATGGCGCGGTTCCTCGGTGATCGGGGGCGAGAGAGGGATTGACAAGGTGGCGGGCGGCGGGGGCAAGTGACATCCTGGCCGCTCGATCGCACCCCCAGTTTCTCCTCGAACATCTGGTAGCCCTGCCGCAAGAGAGGGTTCGCAGGTCAACCGACCGAGACCCGGCTGAGCACGTCGAGGGCGTTCGCCGTTGCAGCCCCTTCCGCCGTGTTGTCGAAGATGCACCACACGGTCGCCGACCGCGCCGCGGTGATGAGCTTCCCCGCCAGTGCGGCGAGGTAGCTGTCGTCGTAGGCCGAGTAGTAGACCTTCGGCGACCCGTGCAGCCGGTGGTACACGAGCCCGTCCCACCCGTCC
>Ga0247822_10002412_pt1 | contig 11919 bp, 10 predicted proteins | sample 13C_Cellulose_Da_FD_192423 | JGI IMG/M metagenome (GOLD analysis project Ga0247822, IMG submission 192423) | Soil microbial communities from agricultural site in Penn Yan, New York, United States - 13C_Cellulose_Day30 | ecosystem: Environmental > Terrestrial > Soil > Agricultural land | place...
TGAAGAGGGTGTCCATCTCTCGCGCCAAGAATTGTTTCAATTAATTTTCCATCCCGGTTTATCCACCGCGGAACAGGTCACCAACTTGTCCGGGCGTGGCGTGGGGATGGATGTCGTTAAACGCAATATCGAAGAGTTACAGGGTGGCATTGAAATCGAAAGTGAAATGGGGGTGGGAACCAGTTTCAGTATTCGCTTGCCACTCACATTGGCGATTATTGATGGCTTCCATGTCACTGCCGGTCATATCGATTTCATTGTGCCGCAAAACACTATTCTCGAATGTGTGGATTTAAATTCATTGAATCACGTGAAAGGCCAAAACTGCGTAAATTTGCGCGGAGACCAGGTTCCCTATATTCGCTTGCGTGAGATTTTTTTACTGCAGCCGAAAGACCACAGCCGTGAAAAAATTGTCGTCGTGCAATTTGGTGAAAAGCGTGCAGGCATAGTAGTGGATGAATTGCACGGTGAAATCCAAACCGTAGTCAAACCCATGGGGCCGATATTTCAGGCGCTCAAAGGTATCGGCGGATCAAGCCTGTTGGGCACCGGGGCAGTCGCGTTGATTCTGGATATCCAACAGTTAATTGGATATGCAATTAACCGTGAACATTTACGCAACAATGCCATCTTGGCAAGTGTGCAGGAGCAGGAAGAATGAACCAAGCAAGCAAGCAAAAAAAGAGTCAGGCCATAGAGGTTATCAAGCAGTACCTGACCTTCCGCATAGGCAATGAAAATTACGGTCTGGAGTTGTCGCAAACCCGTGAAATTATTGAATACAGCGGTATTACCGAAGTCCCACTGATGCCTAGTTTTTTGCGCGGAGTGATCAACTTGCGCGGCGACGTAGTGCCGGTAATTGATTTGGCGGTACGCTTGGGGCGCAAATCAATCGAAGTGCAAAAGCGCACCTGCATCATTGTGGTTGAGTTGCACAACAATGAACAAAACCATGTGCTTGGTTTGCTTGCCGATTCGGTTAGTGAAGTGATCGAAATGAATGACGAAAATATTGAAGATGCACCGTCTTTTGGTGCAAACATCCGCGCTGATTTTATTCAAGGTATTGCCAAACGCGATGATGAATTTGTGGTTCTTCTGGATGCCAATAACGCGCTGTCGATCCGCGAGCTGGCACATCTGGTTGAAGCGCAGCTGCAGTAGCTTTCGTTGATTAATAACGTGCAGATTTTTGAGGCATCATCGGGGTTGCCATCATGTTCACTAACCTAACACTAAAATTTAAAATCATGGTGCTCAGCATTTTAATTGTGCTGGGGCTCTCTATTTTAGGAATTACCGCTTATCTACACATAAGCTCCTATAACGCTGTTGTGGGTGAAACGTCGAGAACGGTGCAAGTGAGAGCCGAGTTTTTGGCGGAAGTTGAAAGTGCCGCGATTGGTTTTAAGACGCAGGTGCAGGAGTGGAAGAATATTTTATTGCGCGGTAATGATCCTGATCAGTTTATTAAATATGCAGATGGATTTAATAAAGAAGAAAAAGTGGTACAGGAGCATCTTGCAAAGGCAATGGCGTTGAGAAAAGACGATAAAACGACTGTTGAGGCAATTCAAGCCTTGCAAAAAGAGCATTCTGCTTTAGGGGGTAAGTATCGCGAGGCACTGCAAGGTTTTGATCAGGACAATCCTGAAACGGGAAAACTGGTCGATAAAAAAGTGAGCGGTATGGATCGTGAAACCAGCGGATTAATGGAAGAGCTTGCTCAAAGCACTTTGGCTGGGTTTGAGCAGTTTTTGCTGGAGTCTGATGCTAAAACCGAAAAGATTTACAACGATACAGTGCGTTTGCTGTTAATTATTTGCGTCAGTGCGTCGATTATTATCATTGCAGTGATGATTTTTATTTTCCGCGACATGTTTAAGTTGTTGGGTGGCGAACCTGCTTATACGGCCAATGTAGTGTCACAAGTAGCTGATGGCCATCTGAATATCGATATTCAACTGAAACCGGGCGATAACTATTCGCTCCTTGCCAGTGTGGCCAATATGAGCAAGCAGTTGGCCGACATTATTGGCGATGTGCGCAGCTCGGCTGATGCATTGTCTTCCGCCTCGGAAGAGGTCAATGCAACTGCACAGTCGCTTGCCAAAGGTGCATCCGTACAAGCAGCGAGTGTTGAAGAAACCTCTGCTTCCATGGAGCAGATGTCCGCATCGATTTCGCAAAATAGCGAAAACGCAAGAATTACCGATGGCATGGCTCAAAAGGCCGCGCGCGATGCTGCCACTGGTGGTGACGCGGTAATGAATACGGTTGAGGCGATGCAAAAAATTGCCGAGCGTATCAGTGTGATTGACGATATTGCCTACCAAACTAATTTGCTTGCACTCAATGCCGCAATTGAAGCGGGGCGTGCCGGCGAGCACGGGCGCGGTTTTGCGGTAGTTGCATCTGAAGTGCGCAAATTGGCTGAACGCAGCCAGGTTGCTGCACAAGAGATTGGGACGCTCGCGCTGGATACGGTCAAGCGCGCGGAAAATGCCGGAACCTTATTAAAAGATATGGTACCTGCAATTCGTAAAACGGCTGATCTGGTACAAGAAATTGCGGCGGCTTCATCTGAACAGAATGCTGGCGTTGCGCAAATTAATGGTGCCATCGGTCAGGTGAGTCAAACGTTGCAACAGAATGCGGCTGCATCTGAAGAGCTGAGTTCTACTTCTGAGGAAATGAGTACCCAGGCTATTCGCTTGCAAGAATCAATGACCTATTTCAAGTTGGGTAACGATAGTGGGGGGCAATCGTTTAAATCCGGCAGTAAAAAAATATCGCCACCCAGTAGCAAATCAAAATCAGAAACCGGTAGTGCCCGTCATGTTAACGATGATGAGCTGGATAAAAATTTTGTACGTTACGGCTAATTCACGTTAATCGTTATGTTCTTTTATGGACAAAATGGAGTAATAAAATGACTGTTGCGAAAAAAATGCTGCTGTTAGTAGCTGCTGCCGTGTTAGGTATTGTGATCTTGGCAGGTACTGCACAAGTGCAGATAAACAATGTGTTTGAACAAACCAACTACAGTAATGAAAATGTTATTCCCAGTATGCAGTTGCTAGCCGAGACGCAAAGCAATATGTATCGCTTTCGCATTCGTTTAAGCCGCTTTGTATTGAACACAGATGCTTCGCAGATCGATAAGCTGGAGGCTGACTTGAACAAGGCAATGGAAGATACCAAGGCTGGCGTTAAAAAATATCAAGAGTATATAACCGACGACCAGGATAAAAAATTATGGGAAGCAGATAAGCAAGCCTTGGAGAAATTCCTTGGACATGTTCCTGCCGTGTTAGCTGCCGCGAGAAAGGGGCAGTACGATGCGGGGCGCGAATTGGTAGAGCGCTCAACAGATGATGCAAAAAATCTTGCATGGGCACTGGAAGGCCATGCTGCATACAATATGGAGTTGGCGACAAAGGCTAAAGAAACAGCGCTTGTAACCAAGTCACAAGCAGCTGTAATGTCGGTCGTTATTGCTGCTGTTACTTTACTTGTTATTGGGCTGATTGGCTTTTTTATTGCGCGCAACCTGCTGCGTCAGTTAGGCGGCGAACCCGATTATGCTGCTGCGGTAGTCGCAAGAATTGCGAATGGTGATTTGACCCAACAAGTGAATGTTAAACAAGGCGATACCTCAAGCATGCTGTCTGCAATTCGTGAAATGTCCAACTCGCTTTCACAAGTTCTGGGCGAGGTGCGCAGCTCGGCAGATGCTTTGGCTTCCGCATCGGAAGAGGTGAATGCAACCGCACAATCACTTGCTAAAGGTGCATCAGTTCAAGCAGCGAGTGTTGAAGAAACCTCGGCGTCTATGGAGCAAATGTCAGCGTCGATTATGCAAAATAATGAGAATGCCAGCATCACCGACGGTATGGCTCAAAAAGCGGCCACCGATGCAGCAACAGGTGGTTCAGCAGTCGCGAGCACAGTGGCAGCCATGCAAAAAATTGCCGACCGTATTGGGGTGATTGATGACATCGCCTATCAAACCAATTTGCTTGCACTCAATGCCGCCATTGAAGCAGGGCGCGCGGGTGAACATGGGCGCGGCTTTGCGGTAGTGGCATCCGAGGTGCGTAAATTAGCTGAGCGTAGTCAGGTTGCAGCACAGGAAATCGGTTCGCTTGCCGGCGAAACTGTTAGCAAGGCTGATAACGCCGGAAAATTATTGCAAGAGATGGTTCCCTCCATTCGCAAGACGGCAGATTTGGTACAGGAAATTGCCGCTGCATCAACCGAACAAACTGCCGGCGTTAATCAAATCAATGCGGCTATAGGTCAGGTGAGCCAGACCATGCAACAAAATGCCGCCGCTGCAGAGGAGTTGAGTTCAACTTCGGAAGAGTTGAGTTCACAAGCTTTGCGTTTGCAGGAAGCCGTGAGTTATTTCACCCTGTCAAACCAGGATACCCGCAACACGTATTCACGTGCAGAGAAACCTATGGCTGCTGCGCCAACACGTAAAAAAGCGGATAAAAAAATTATCGGGGATGATGATTTGGATAAAGATTTTGTGCGCTATTCCTAATCCATTTCAATAACCTGATGCATTCTAATAAATAGTGATGAGTCATCTTATGGAAGCGGACAGCGCCACACCTATACCTTCGGATAAAGAGTTTCAGTTGTTCCAGCAGTTAATCCAGGAGAAATTAGGGATCTTTCTACCTGCGCAAAAAAAAGCGCTCTTGAGCAACCGGTTATGGAAACGGTTGCTCGCTTGTCAGGTAAAAGGTTTCGGCGATTATTATCGATTGATTCAAAGCCCCCATGGAAAAAGCGAACTGAATCTGGCGTTGGAATTGATTACTACCAACGAAACCTATTTTTTTCGCGAGCAAAAACATTTTGATTATCTGCAAGAAGAAATTTTGCCCAAGTTGCGCCCGGGGATTCCTTTCCGCGTGTGGAGCGCTGCTTCATCCACTGGTGAAGAGCCTTACAGTATTGCGATGGTGTTAAAAGACCGCTGCCAGTGCGAGTGGGAGCTTTTATGTTCAGATGTAAATCGTACTGTAGTGGAACAAGCCAAAATCGGTGTTTATCCCGATATGCGGGTAAAGAATATTCCACCGGAATATTTACGGCGTTTTTGTCGTAAAGGGATTGGCCCCCAACAAGGCAATGTGCGAGTGACGGCAGAGCTGCGCAACGCCGTGCAATTTTTTACCTTGAACCTGCATGAACCGTTTCCGGATTTGGGGAAGTTTGATTTGGTGTTCTTGCGCAATGTGCTGATTTATTTTGAAAACGACAACAAGGTAAAAATTTTGGAGCGCATAGCTGAAAAATTAAATCCGGGTGGAATATTGTTTGTCGGTCACTCGGAAAGTTTGCATGGACTTAGCACAAGGTTTACACCGGTAAAACCCGCTATATATCGATTGTCGGGCCGATAATTCTATGGCTGTTGCACCTGTCATCAAACCATTGCACAGCATACATCCTGGCGAGTGGTATTTCGGTGTTGAGTATGAACGCTTACATACAGTTCTGGGGTCGTGCGTCGCGTTGACCGCCTGGCATCCCACGTTAAAGATTGGGGGCATGTGCCATTATTTGCTGGCGGTTGAACCCGCGCAAAAAAAAGTGGGAGCAGCACGCAGCAATGTGTCGCGTTCTGGTGCTATTGGCGATTGCCGCTATGCTAATAATGCCTTGGCGCAAATGAAGAATGCGATGCAGTCTTATGCCAATATCACAGAGTTCCAGCTCGGGCTGTTTGGTGGTGGCGATATGTTTGCTTACCGCACGCCAACTTCCATCGGCCAAGACAATATTGCCTATGCCTGCCAGTGGCTGCGCCGCGAAAAACTTCAAGCTATTCAAACAGATGTTGGTGGTGCTATCTCCCGTTCATTGATGTTGGTTATAGCCACGGGCGAAATTCAGTTAAAACATTATCAAATGAATCCGTCCTGAATTATTGAAATAACGATTTGATTGGTAATACTTGATAAAGCGCAGCATACCTGGCCATGCGCAGTTATCGGTGAGCAGGTGCTATTTACAGTAAGCTGAAAAGTAGAGTGATTATGACAATTAACGTGTTGGTAGTGGATGATTCAGCCGTTGTCCGCCAAGTGCTGAGTGGTGTGCTCAATGAAGCACCGGACATCAATGTCTATGCCACTGCCTCAGACCCAATTTTTGCCCAGCAGCAAATGCAAAAAAAATGGCCCGATGTCATTTTGCTGGATATCGAAATGCCACGCATGGATGGCCTGACCTTCCTGCGTCAACTTATGCATGAAAAACCCACGCCAGTCATTATTTGCTCATCGCTTGCGGAGAAGGGGGCAGAGTTAACCCTGCAGGCGCTATCGGCGGGGGCTATTGATGTCATCACCAAACCGCAATTAGGGGTTAAGGATTTTTTACTCGAAGCCAAGCATTTGCTCTGGCAAACCGTGCGCGGTGCAGCGGGTGCGCATGTATCGCGCCGGGCTGCTGCTGTTGATACCAAAAAAGCGGCGCCGCATATACCGGCCTCAGATTTGGTCAGCATGACTGCCACCACCGATACGATTATCGTGATTGGTACATCAACCGGCGGCACCCAAGCATTGGAAGAAATCCTCAGCAAAATTCCCCGCACCTGCCCGGGTATTGCGGTAGTGCAGCATATGCCGGAAAAATTTACCGCGGCTTTTGCCAAGCGTCTGGATGGTTTGTGTGAAGTGGATGTGAAAGAAGCCGAGAGCGGCGATCGCCTGATTCCCGGGCGTGTGTTGATCGCGCCCGGTGGGCATCATCTCGAAGTACAGCGTTCAGGTGCACAATATATTGCCAAGGTATTCCGCGGCCCGAGTGTCAATCGCCACTGTCCTTCAGTGGATGTGCTGTTTCGCTCGGCGGCGCGCGCCGCTGGGCGCAATGCCATGGGTATCATCATGACCGGTATGGGGGATGATGGTGCACGGGGCTTGTTGGAAATGCGACAGGTTGGCTGCAGGACCATCGCGCAGGATGAACAATCCTGTGTGGTTTTTGGAATGCCGAAAGAGGCGATCAGCATGGGGGCGGCGAAAGAAGTTATGCCTTTATCCCAGATCCCGGCCGTACTGGGAGGCAAGGCATGAAGTCGGCCATTTCCGAATTAAGTGTGCTGGTAGCCGATGACAGCCTGACCCAGCGCCAATATGCGAAAGAACTGTGCATGGATTTGGGGGTTCGCGATCTCCACGATGCGGCCAATGGCGCCGATGCTTTGCAGGTACTCGAAGCGCGCGGTGTGGATGTAGTGTTGATCGATCTTGAAATGCCGATCATGGACGGTGTTGAACTGATTCGCTCGATGGCGCAAAAGAAATTTGTCAGCAGCGTTATTATCCTTAGCGCCAAAGATCCTATCCTGATTGCCAGTGTAGGCACCATGGCCGAAGCCGATGGTTTGCACGTGCTCGGCACGTTCCAGAAACCGCTGCTGCCCGATACGCTTGAATGTAGTCTGCTGCGCTTTATACAGGACGCAAAAACCCAGGCGCTCGAACCCAAAATAGCACCAGAAAATGATGTCACCGCTGTTGAGTTGGGGCAGGCATTTGCCAATAACGAATTGACCCTGGCGTTTCAGCCCAAGCTCACCGTAAATGGCCTGATACTAAAAGGGGTTGAAGCGCTGGCGCGCTGGCGCCATCCACAAAAAGGCATAATCTCGCCCGGTGTTTTTATTCCGTTGGCAGAGCGCCACGGCATGATCGATACCCTGACTCGCCACCTGCTACATGTTGCATTCGAGCACAAAAGAAATTGGCAAAATTTCGGGTTGCGTTTCAATCTTGCCTTTAATTTGTCACCGCTGTCGCTCGCAGATTCGGACATGGTTGATTGGCTTTGCAAGTTGGCTGAAGACTATGGCATTGCACCGAGCGACATTACCTTCGAAGTCACTGAAAATGCGCTGCTGGGTGAACTGGCAAGCGCGATACGCACACTGGCGCGGTTGCGTTTAAAAGGCTTCCATATTGCAATCGATGATTACGGTACCGGCTTTGCAAATGCACAACAGCTATCCCGGGTGCCGGCGACCGAATTAAAAATCGATCGCTCCCTGACGCATCGCTCAGCGGCGCGGCCACAACAGCGGACCATATTGGCCAGCACGGTTGATCTGGCCAAAAACCTCAACCTGACCACTGTGGCGGAAGGGGTGGAAACGGCAGAGGACTATCACATTATGCAGGAGTTGGGCGTGGATTTGGTGCAGGGATATTATTTTTCCAAACCCTTATCGCCAGAGGATTTACTGGCCTTTATCAAGACCGGGCTAAGCCAGTTGCGGCGACAGCATGAACGTAAATAAAAGTTAAAAATCCCGGCAAGTCCGGGATTTTTTTTGCGTGTTTTTTTAATGAAAGAGGTTGATAGCGAGGCTGAAGAGGGGGGCGTTGGCGCGAAATAAAGACCGGCGGCAACTGGATAGGCAATATACGTGGATGCCAGTGTTGGCTTGACCTTATCCGAACCGTTCAGACAGGATACAGCTAGCGCGCGCCAGCATAGCTGCATACTGGTTAACACTCGTAAAAACCACCGTTTTTTAGGCGACGACAGTTATACTAAAATGCGTCCATCACTATCCGTAATAAGCGGGAGCTAAAGTGAGCCAGTTATACCGATGGTGAGGTTGTACGGATTTTGAATTGCAACGAGCCCTGAATGGCTCGGTGTGTTAATGAATGAACCGGAATGTTAGTGAATGAACCAAGGTAATAGTGAATGAATAGCGGCGCACCGGTTTTACAATCGATTCATCATGTTGCCCTGATTTGTTCGGATTATGAAAAGTCCAAACACTTTTACGTCAACATTCTAGGCTTGCAGATTATTGCTGAGCATTATCGTGCCGCGCGCGCCTCCTGGAAACTGGACCTGGCGCTGCCCAATGGCAACCAGGTGGAATTATTTTCGTTTCCCAATCCTCCGGCGCGCCCCTCGCAACCCGAGGCGCGTGGATTGCGCCATCTGGCATTTGTAGTGCACGACCTGGATGCTTATGTCACTTGGTTGGAGTCGCATCACATTGCGGTCGAGCCGATCCGTGTTGATGAATACACATTGAAGCGGTTTACTTTTTTTCAAGATCCCGATGGCTTGCCATTAGAATTGTACGAGCTACCTGAAGTTATATGAGTTGTATGAATAAACATTTACCGCATAGGTGATTGCCGTAAAAAAAAATCTTCCAATAAAATATTTGCGTGAGAGATAGCTGTGTTAAAAAAATGGTTGCTCGGTAGTGTTATTTGTATGTGTGGTTTGTCTGCCAGCGCACTGGTGAGCGCGCGGGAACTCGTGATTGCGTTTGAACATTGTTTGCAGGGCTCTACCTCGCTGGATGCAATGGCGCGTTCCCAAATGCTGATACGCAACCTGGCAACAGCGGGCGTTCCACAAGCGATGTTTTTGATTAAAACCAAAGGTGTGGATCAAAAAGACAAAACGCGGTTAGCACTCTACAGCGATAAAGGACATTTGCTGGTTAATGCGGGGCATGGCCATACACTGGTGACCAAGAGTGATCTCTATGCCTATGAAATTGGTATCCTCAAGGCCAACCGGATTTTGCAAGAGTACCCGGGTTATAAGCAGCATGTGTATTTTTCTTATTTGCATGAATCGGGTGATGTCAATATCCAGCGCGGGCTTGCTGACTTTTTACAAGAGCGTGGTTATCGACCGGCATTTACCGGTGTTAATTCCATGCGCGGTGTGGACCAGTATCTGGATCAGTTGTACCAGAAAAAAATCAGCAGCAATCGCGCAGTGGATATGGCTGCATTGGAGCGCGCCTATGTGGATTTAATTTCACAATCGCTCGCGCAGGAGGATGCTAAAGCCTTTAATCTTTTAGGCTATTCACCAAGGCAGGTATTAGTGCTGCAAGAAAATGACTTGGCTGCCTATTTTGTGGTCGCACTGGTGGATCGATTGGTTGAGCAAGGCTGGACAATGATTGCGGCAGAGAGCGCGCTGGATGACCCCATCGCCAACCCGATTGCTGCTAACCGTTGGGGTGCTAATGGATATGTAAATTCCATCACCCGGTTACAGGATCAAGCAGTGGCATACCCGCGCGTGCTAGGCGAGCGCAAAGCCCAGGTGGACAGTTTTTTGCAAATGCGTATTCCCAAATTGCTCGAATAGCGAGTTGTTTGATTCGCAAGTTGTTTTTTTGAAGAGCATTTTTTTGAAGAAAAATTGTTTGATTAATGGTGTAGATCAAAACCCACTGTTTACAGTTAAGTATTGCGAGATGAGCATGTTGAAAAAAAGCGCAACAATATTGATGTTCTGCACAGCCAGTTTGATGGCATCGCTGGCGATGGCGCAGCAAAAATCGGTGATTTTCAAAAATGGTTTTGAAAATGAAACCGAACAAAAAAAGTGGGCATTGATTTATGGTGCAAAATTTTCCAGTGAGCAGGCGCGCACCGGTGCAGGTGCGTTACAGCTTGAACAGGGCGAGTCTTCAGTCCGCTCGCGCGTCAACCTGAGTGAGCAGGGCACGCTGGAATTCTGGATTAAAACTACATCGCCCGCGACCCAATACAAAGTGAACGTGCTGGTGGCAAGCAACCAAAATGCCGATAACGGTTGGGTACAGGTAGGGCAGATTCTGGGCAACAATGATTCCACAGAGTACTACGCCAAGCGGATATCGATTGATGACCCGGGCAAGAAATTCCTGCGTCTGGATTTTGAAGTGAGCAATGGTCAGGTATGGATCGATGATGTGAGCGTCGAAAAAATCCTGCTGGATACGGCACTGCAAAAAAACCAGGAAAAAGTCATTGCAGAAGTCCTGGGTAAATTGCGCGATGACAAAAATTATCAGGTACAAGCTGATGCCTTGCGCACCCTTGGGAAAAACTACGCAGCGCAGATTGATGTGCAGCGCCAATATCTGGAATACGCAAACGGAATCTATTCCAGCGTGACCCTGGTGCTGGCCACTTCCGAGCGCGGGAAAATGGCCAACCCGCTTGGCTACCAAACATTTAAGGGAATCGTTAGCGATGTTAAACGAGTGGCATCACCCATTCAGAAGTCGCGCATGGAATCGTTGCTGAAGCCCTTGGGCGATATTGCAACAGCAAGCCTCAATGTGATGACTGCCGGTGCTTATCAAGCCTTTGCAGAACCGTTTAAAACCATAGTTGCTACCACCTTTGATCGCGTGTCTTACGAAAATGCGGGTATTGACCGTAAATCGCGTAAATTTGCAGAGGAAAATGGTTTGCAAACCTTCCAAAAAACCGAAGGTTTCATGGGGGAAGTGGAAAAAGAACTAAACACTGTTGTCAGTCTCGATAGAGATTTAGTGGATATCCAGCGTGAAGTGGATAAATTCCGCAGAGATCTGGATAAGCATTTAAAAGAATCACTGATTGCAGGCGGCATGGGGCGCGGCCAGGAAAATTACAATCGTGTACTGAGCAAAGATGAGTCAATACGCGCGGCGGCCTTGCAAGAGATTAATAATTACTTCCTGCTGCAAGCGGAAAGCTATCAAAACCATTCAAGCTCCAATACCGAGTTTGTGCAGTTTATGATGAAAGCCACTGGCACTATGGAAGAAACCCAAATTTTTAAAGAGCGGTTTAACCAGATTGCCTCGTCGGTAATCACCTTCTACGATAAATTCGATCGTTCGGTGGCCAAAGAACAAAACCCGTTTAGTAGCGACTCAGATCGCGCTCTATGGGAATCCCATGCAGTAAAAGTACGCAGTTACATTCAGGAATCAAAAGCCGCCTTTGCCAAAGCCTATATGTAATTTTTTAATGTGATTGAACAATCACAGCATGGTTGAACCAGGCGCCTACGGGCGCCTTTTTTATTGCGGCAGTGGCGGCATTGTTGTCAAAAATAGAACTTAAGGAC
>Ga0247822_10002415_pt1 | contig 11914 bp, 11 predicted proteins | sample 13C_Cellulose_Da_FD_192423 | JGI IMG/M metagenome (GOLD analysis project Ga0247822, IMG submission 192423) | Soil microbial communities from agricultural site in Penn Yan, New York, United States - 13C_Cellulose_Day30 | ecosystem: Environmental > Terrestrial > Soil > Agricultural land | place...
GGCTGGAGACCGAGCTTTCGTCGGCAATACGGCGAATCGCCTCGGCGATCAGCGGGGCGATGGTGAGGTGGCGGATGCGCTGTGCCTCGCCGACGATCGCATGGTTGCCGATCGAATCGGTGATGACGAGTTCCTTGAGCTCCGACCCGTCGACGCGCGCCACTGCACCGCCCGAAAGCACGCCATGGGTACAATAGGCTACCACACCCTCAGCCCCGGCAGCCTTGAGCGCCGCAGCGGCGTTGCACAGCGTGCCCGCCGAATCGACGATATCGTCGATCAGGATGCAGAAGCGGCCTTCGACGTCGCCGATGATGTTCATCACCTCGGATTCGCCCGCCTTCTCGCGGCGCTTGTCGACGATCGCCAGCGGCGCGTTCTCCAGCCGCTTCGCCAGGGCGCGCGCGCGCACCACGCCGCCGACGTCGGGCGAGACGACCATCAGATTCTTGTCGGAGAAGCGCGCCTTGATGTCCTCGCTCATCACCGGCGCCGCGAAGAGATTGTCGGTCGGGATGTCGAAGAAGCCCTGGATCTGCCCGGCATGCAGATCGACCGAAAGGACGCGGTTGGCGCCCGCGGTGGTGATCAGGTTGGCGACCAGCTTGGCCGAGATCGGCGTGCGCGGGCCGGGTTTCCGGTCCTGGCGGGCATAGCCGAAATAGGGGAGCACCGCGGTGATGCGCTTGGCCGACGCGCGGCGCAGCGCGTCGATCATGATCAGCAGCTCCATGAGGTTGTCGTTCGCGGGGTAAGCGGTCGACTGGAGCACGAACACGTCCTCGCCGCGGACATTCTCGAGGATCTCGACGAAGATCTCCTCGTCGGCGAAGCGCCGGACATTCGCCTGCGTCAGCGGAATCTCGAGATAGGAGGCGATCGCCTGGGCGAGCGGCAGGTTCGAATTGCCGGCCATCAGTTTCATGTTCGTCTCGCTCCCCAGCGATGATTGTCCTTAAACCTCCCCATTAGGAGGGGATTGCCATCGGGGAAAGGGCCGATTCGCCTATCCGTACCCCGCGCGGTACAATGAAATTCACGACAGTGTTGCTGTCCCATCTCGACTCGGGCATTGAAAGAATATAACGAGGCCTTGAAATCATATTCCGCGCACCGAACGGTGACCCGGAGGCCTTCTAACGCTGGAGAGAGCATGACCGTGGACGCCAAGCGCGCCAATCTGCCGCCGCTCAGCCTGCATGTGCCCGAGCCGAAATTCCGGCCGGGCGATGCGGTCGATTTCACCGAGGTCGCCGTGCCGCCTGCCGGTGCGCAGCCCCGGCCCGACACCGCAGCGGCCCCGTCCACCTTCCATGAACTCGCCTATACGCTGGTTCGCGTCCTCGATGACGATGGCCAGGCGGTCGGCCCGTGGAATCCCAAGCTCGACCCCGATACGCTGCGCAAGATGCTCCGCGACATGGCGCTGGTGCGGGCGTTCGACGAGCGCATGTTCCGTGCGCAGCGGCAGGGCAAGACCAGCTTCTACATGAAGTGCACCGGCGAGGAGGCAGTGGCGATCGCCGCGGCGCATGCGCTGGCGAGCGACGACATGTGCTTCCCCAGCTATCGCCAGCAAGGCCTGCTGATCGCGCGCGGCTACAGCCTCATCCAGATGATGAACCAGATCTACTCGAACAAGGGTGACGATCTGGCGGGCAAGCAGCTGCCGATCATGTACTCGTCGAAGGAGAAGGGGTTCTTCTCGATCTCGGGCAACCTTACCACCCAGTATCCGCAGGCGGTGGGCTGGGCGATGGCGAGCGCCGCCAAGGGCGACACCCGCATCGCCGCGACCTGGTGCGGCGAGGGCTCGACCGCGGAAGGCGACTTCCACTCGGCGCTGACCTTCGCCACCGTCTACAAGGCGCCGGTGATCCTCAACGTCGTCAACAACCAGTGGGCGATCTCGAGCTTCTCGGGCTTTGCGGGTGCCGAGGCGACGACCTTCGCGGCGCGCGCTTTGGGCTATGGCATCGCCGGCCTCCGCGTCGACGGCAACGACGCGCTCGCGGTCTATGCCGCGACGCTCTGGGCCGCCGAGCGTGCACGGACCAACCAGGGTCCGACGCTCATCGAGCATTTCACCTATCGCACCGAGGGTCACTCGACCTCCGACGACCCCACCCAGTATCGCAGCGCGGGCGAGCCGACCGCCTGGCCACTGGGCGACCCGATCGCGCGCCTCAAGGCGCATCTGATCGCGATCGGCGAATGGGATGAGGAACGCCATGCCGAGCAGGACCGCGAGCTCGCCGAACTGGTGAAGGCGGCGCAGAAGGAAGCCGAGAAGAACGGCATCCTTGGCCATGGCCTGCACCAGCCGCTCGATTCGCTGTTCGACGGCGTGTTCGAGGAGATGCCCTGGCACCTCAAAGAACAGCGCCAGATGATGCTCGACGAGGAAGAGGCTTCGGGCCGGCCCTGGGCGCGCAAGCAATGAGCGAGGCAATCGTGAGCGAAGCCCAGATGGCTGAACAGGGCGCGACGGCGCGCATGAACATGATCCAGGCGATCAACTCGGCGCTCGACGTGATGATGGCGCGCGACTCCGACGTCGTCGTGATGGGCGAGGATGTCGGCTATTTCGGCGGCGTGTTCCGCGCCACCGCGGGGCTGCAGGCGAAGCACGGCAAGACACGGGTGTTCGACACACCGATCACCGAATGCGGCATTGTCGGCGTCTCGATCGGCATGGGCGCGTACGGCCTGCGCCCGGTGCCGGAAATCCAGTTCGCCGATTACATCTACCCGGCGCTCGACCAGCTCGTCTCCGAAGCGGCGCGCCTGCGCTACCGTTCGGCCGGACAGTTCACCGCGCCGCTGACGATCCGCTCACCCTATGGCGGCGGCATCTTCGGCGGGCAGACCCACTCGCAGTCGCCCGAGGGCATCTTCACCCATGTCTCGGGCGTGAAGACGGTGATCCCGTCGACTCCGTACGACGCCAAGGGCCTGTTGATCGCGTCGATCGAGGACAATGACCCGGTCATCTTCTTCGAGCCCAAGCGCATCTACAACGGCCCGTTCAACGGTCATTGGGACCGCCCGGCGGAGAATTGGTCGAAGCATCCCGGCGGCGAGGTGCCCGAAGGCTATTACCGCGTCGAGCTGGGCAAGGCCGCGATCGTCCGCCCGGGCGAGGCGCTGACCGTGCTCGCCTATGGCACGATGGTGCATGTCGTAAAGGCGACGGTCGAGGAGATGGGCATCGACGCCGAGATCATCGACCTGCGCACCCTCGTCCCGCTCGACATCGAGACGATCGAGGAATCGGTGAAGAAGACCGGCCGCTGCATGGTCGTCCATGAGGCGACGCGCACCAGCGGCTTCGGCGCCGAACTGGCGAGCCTGGTGCAGGAGCGCTGCTTCTACCATCTCGAGGCCCCGGTCGAGCGCGTCACCGGCTTCGACACCCCGTATCCGCACTCGCTCGAATGGGCGTATTTCCCCGGGCCGGTCCGCATCGGACAAGCGCTCAAGAAGATCCTGAAGGACTGATCGCGATGGCTCGTTTCACCTTCCGTCTCCCCGACATCGGCGAAGGCATCGCCGAAGCCGAAATCGTCGCCTGGCACGTCAAGGTCGGCGATCGCGTCGAGGAGGACCAGCAGGTCGCCGACATGATGACCGACAAGGCGACGGTCGAAATGGAATCGCCCGTTTCGGGCATCGTGGTCGAGCTGGCCGGCGAAGTCGGCGACCAGGTCGCGATCGGCGCCGCGCTGATCGTGGTCGAGACCGATGGCGATGCCGCCGAGGCGCCGGAGACAGCCCCGGCCCCCGAAGCAGTCGAGGCGCAGATCGAAGCAGAAACGCCGGGCGTCGAGGAAGCCATCGATGCTCCTGCGCCGGCCCCGGCCGCAACACCGGCGCCTGCACCAGCCCCCGAGCCGGTGGCCGCAGCCCCCGCGGTCTCGCACCGCGAAGTCCTCGCCTCGCCCGCGGTGCGCCAGCGCGCCAAGGACCTCGGCATCGATCTGTCGCAGGTGAAAGCGGCCGAGGGCGACCGCATCCGCCACGCTGACCTCGACGCCTTCCTGCGCTACGGTTCGGCCCAGGGCTATCACGCCCCGCACGCCAGCCGCGCGCGGGAGGACGTGCCGGTCAAGGTGATCGGGATGCGCCGCAAGATCGCCGAGAACATGGCCGCGTCGAAGCGCGCCATCCCGCACTTCACCTATGTCGACGAGATCGACGTCACCGCGCTCGAAGAAATGCGCGCGGACTTGAACGCCAATCGTGGCGCGCGGCCCAAACTCACCATGCTGCCGTTCGTGATCGCCGCGATCTGCCGCACTTTGCCCGACTTCCCGATGCTCAACGCGCGCTATGACGACGAGGCGGGCGTGGTGACGCGCCACGGCCGCGTGCATATGGGCATGGCGACTCAGACCGACGCGGGCCTCATGGTCCCGGTGATCCGCGACGCGCAGGACATGAATGTCTGGCAGCTCGCGGCGGAGATCACACGCCTCGCCGAGGCCGCGCGTACCGGCAAGGCGAAGGTCGAGGAGCTTTCGGGCTCGACCATCACCATCACCTCGCTCGGGCCGCTCGGCGGCATCGCGACCACCCCGGTGATCAACAAGCCCGAGGTTGCGATCATCGGTCCGAACAAGATCGTCGAGCGCCCGGTGTTCGTCGGTGACGACATCGTCCGCGCCAAGCTCATGAACCTGTCGATCAGCTGCGACCATCGCGTCGTCGATGGCTGGGATGCGGCAAGCTATGTGCAGGCGCTGCGCAAGCTGCTCGAAACCCCAGTGCTGCTGTTCGCCGACTGATGCGCCCACAATCGCGACTGGGGCTGGCCATCGGGCTTTCGCTTCCGGTCGCGATTGGGTTGTGGCTCGCACTGGCGCATTGGCTGCCGCCGATAGCGATCGAGCCGCTGCGCTTCACGCTCGGTTGCATCGGGGCGGGCGCGCTGCTTGCCTTTCTGCCGGGGATCGAGGCGGTCGCGCATGAGCGGCTCTTCTCGCGCGCGATCGATCCGCTCGCCGGTGCCGATTCGCGCCGGCTGATCGTCAATCAGCGCTATGTCTCGAACACGCTCGAACAATTCTGGGTGTTCGCGCCCGGGCTGGCGCTGCTCGGCGTCTATGCCGGCGATCTGCGCGCGGTGGCGGCGACCACGATCACCTGGATTCTCGGTCGCTGGGCATTCTGGATCGGCTATCACCGCGATCCGGTGCTGCGCGGGATCGGCGCGTCGTCGCTTGCGCAGAGCCTGATCGTGCTCGCCTGGGGCGTCGGCACCTTCGGACATGAGCTGGCGGGCTGGCCCGGCGCGGCGGCGCTGGTCGGGCCATTCGTGGCGATCGAGGTCTATCTGTTCGTCATCCTCCGCAGGCCGCCCTTGCACTGAACCCCAACAGCGCTGGCGCGTTCGAACCGCCATGCCCCCGGTTCATCATTGCCGAATCGACGTGGACGGCGTCGACATCTTCTATCGCGAGGCCGGGCCCGCCGACGCACCCGTGCTGCTGCTCCCGCATGGCTATCCCGCCTCGTCCTTCGTCTATCGCAACCTGATGCCAGCGCTCGCCGACCGCTGGCGCACACTCGCCCCGGACTTCCCCGGCTGGGGGCACAGCGCGACGCCAGCGGATTTCGCGCATGACTTCGACGGCTATGCCGCGTTCCTGGCCCGCTTCCTCGACCGGTTGAGCGTCGATCGCGTCGCGATCTGGCTGCACGATTTCGGTTCGCAGATCGGGCTGCGCTTCGCCATCGCTCACCCGGACAGGATCGCTGCCGTGATCGTCCAGAACGGCGATATCTACGAAGATACGCTCGGCCCGAACTACGAGCCGCTCATCGAATATTGGGACGATCCGACGCCCGAACGAAAGGCTGCCCTCGCCGACGCGATCACACTCGAAGGCTACGCCCATGAGTTCATCGGCGGCACGGAGGGCGAAGTCGCCGCGCGCATCCCGCCCGATCTCTGGGCGCTGCACTGGTCGCTGACCGATCCGCAGCGCCGCAGCCTCTATCGCGACATCATCGCCGAGCTGCGCGAGAACCGGGCGTGGTTTCCGCGTTACCAGTCATATCTGCGCCAATGCCGGCCGCCGGCGCTGATCCTGTGGGGACCGCGCGACGGATTCATGCCCGAGGCCGCGGGCCGTGCCTGGCTGCGCGACCTTCCGCAGGCGGAGCTCCATATGTTCGATGATGGCGGACACTGGCTGCTCGAAACCCATTTCGAGCAGGTGGTCCCGCCGATCCGTGACTTCCTGACGCACAGCCTCGGCTAGCGCATCAGCGCCTCGCGCACCTGCTCCCGCCCGGCGGTGCGCTGGTCCTTCGCCGCGCGCTGCAACGCCTCGATCTCGCCCGCCGCTTCCAGCAGCCGTCTGGTCGTAGCACCGAACTGCGCCCGGTCGCCGCCGTTCGAGAAGCCGAAATAGCCCGCTGCGTTGTGCCAGGTCCGGCGCGCCAGCAGCTCGCATTGCGCACGGCTGGCACGAATGATCTCGATCCGGTTCGCCAGCATCGCATCCTCGTCCCCTGCGGCGACGATCGCACGCGCGCCCGGCTTCGCATCGGCGGGCAGCTCCGAACCGTCCACCGCCTCGATCAGCCGCGCGATTCGGCCCCGCGCCCGCTTGCTCTGATCCTGCGCGACCTGCTCGAGGCTCGAGATCGACGGGCAATCGGACAGGACCTGCGGCGCCTGCTGGAGCAGATAGGGGCTGCTCAACACGCCCAGATTGAACTTGCCCATCGCATCGGCATAGGCGCTCAGATCCGCGTCCGCCTCACGGATCGCGGCGAGATAGGCGGCCGAAGCGGTGCCCCGGTTCGCCGCGGCGCCGGGGACGCTGGGCTTGCCGTCCGCGGCGATATCCAGCTCGGCGAAGGTCCGCCCGTCCTCTGCGGAGCGCGCGACATAAATACGGCCCGCCCCGAACCCAGCGAGTGCGCCTGTCGCAGGCAGCGCAACCAGTGCGATGCCGACGACCAGCCATTGCCGCGTCCTGCTTCCCGCAAGCAGCACCAGCAGCCACCAGGCAAGTCCGGCGCCGATTCCGGACAGCACCATCGCGCCAAGGTCGAGTCGCGGAAGCAGCGTCGGTGCGAACGCGGCAGCAAGGATCAGCGCCAGGCAACCGGACAGCGCCAGCAGCAGCGGCCATCCGAACAGCGTGCTGCGGCGCACGCCTTCCTGCTCGGCCTCGAATTCGTCGTGCATCGCATCCCCCATTGCTGCCGCGGGCGTAGCAGCCGCCGCGATCGGGAGCGATAGGCTATTCGGGGCGCGCGCGCGCCTGCGGATAGGTACCGAGCACGCGCATCGACTTGGTGTGGAAGCGCAGTTCTTCCAGCGCGCGATCGACCGCCGGGTCGCCCGGGCGGCCGACGATGTCGCAATAGAATTCGGTCGCCGCAAAGCTGCCGCCGCGCTGGTAGCTTTCCAGCTTGGTCATGTTGACCCCGTTGGTCGCGAAGCCGCCCAACGCCTTGTAGAGCGCAGCGGGCACGTTCTTCACCTCGAAGACGAAGGTGGTCATGAACATGCCATGCTCGCGCAGCGGCGGCGCCGAGCGCGCCAGCACGACGAAGCGGGTCATGTTGTGATCAGCGTCGGCGACATCGTTCTCGAAGATCGTCAGGCCGTAGAGCGGCGCCGCACCCGGGGGCGCAAGCGCGGCGACCGTCGGATCGTTCGCTTCGGCGACGACCGCTGCGGCACCCGCGGTGTCGGGATAGGAAAGCGGTGCGATCTCCTGCGCCTTCAGCCACAGGCGGCACTGGCCCAGTGCCTGCGGGTGGCTCATCGCCTTGCGCACGCCCGAACGCTCGCCCACCCCCATCAGCGCATAGCGGATCGGGAGGAAATGCTCGCCGATGATCGCCAGGCCGGATTCGGGCAGCAGAAAATGGATGTCGGCGACGCGGCCGTGCAGCGAGTTCTCGATCGGAATCATCGCGCAATCGGCCTTGCCCTCGCGCACGGCGTCGATCGCATCCTCGAAGCTGAAGCATGGAAGCGGCAGTCCCGTGGGGAAGGCTTCGAGCGCCGCCATGTGCGAATTCGCGCCGGGCGCGCCCTGAAACGCGACGGCGCGTTTGGGCTCGGCAAGCGCTGCTTGCGTCATGCGTTCGACGATCGGGCGTGCGGGCGCGGCGAAATTTTCCATTGGCGGGCGCGATTAGCGAGGTGGAAGAAGCCGAGCAAGCCCGGGTTGCGATGCGCAAAAGCCCACTCTAAAGGAACCGCCAAAGTTTCAACTTCGGGGCAAACGGGCGCGCAATGGACAATCGCATGAACACGATCGCAGGCTGGGTCCTGTTCGGCTGTGCCTCGGCGCTCGGCCTGTCGATCGCCAGCGGCATGATCTACCATAGCGGTGCGCCCGAAAAGGAAGGCTATCCGGTCGAGAGCGCGGACGGCGCCGAGGGTGGCAGCGAGAAGGCCGTCGAGCCGATCGCCAACCGCCTGGCCAATGCCGATGTCGCCAAGGGCCAGGCCTCGTTCGCCAAGTGCGCGGCGTGCCACACCATCACCAGCGGCGGCGCGAATGGCGTCGGCCCGAATCTGTGGGCGGCGATGGGCAAGGCTCATGGCCATGTCGCGGGCTTCGCCTATTCCGAAGCGCTGAAGGGCGTGCCGGGCAACTGGACGTTCGAGGCGATGGACCAGTGGCTCGCCAGCCCGCGCAAGTACGCGGCCGGCACCAAGATGACCTTCGCGGGCCTTTCGGATCCGCAGGAGCGTGCCAACGTCATTGCCTACCTGAACTCGCAGGGTTCGAACCTGCCGCTCCCGGCGGCCGAAGCGGCGCCCGCCGCCGGTGCGGAGGCAGGCAACGCCGCGACGCCGGACGCCAATTCGACTGAGCTGTCGAATGCGGCTACCCCGGCCAGCGGCGCTCCGTCGGTTGACCCGGCAGCCGCGAAAGCCGCCGAAAAGGCTCACTAAGAGCCTGTTGAGGCGGGTTCGACGGGGGCGTCAGCCCCCGTTCTTCTCCGCGTAGAATTTCTGGACGATTTCCCAGCCCTCTTCCGCGGTCTCGCAGAAGTGGAAGAGGTCGAGGTCGCGTGGGGAAATCACGCCTTCCTCGCACAACGCCTCGAAGTTGACGACGCGGTTCCAGAACTCCTTGCCGTAGAACAGCACCGGGATCGGCGCGATCTTGCCGGTCTGGATCAGCGTCAGCAGCTCGAACGATTCGTCGAACGTGCCGAACCCGCCCGGGAACACCGCGACCGCGCGCGCGTGCAGCAGGAAGTGCATCTTGCGCAGCGCGAAATAGTGGAACTGGAACGACAGCGACGGCGTCACATATTCGTTGGGCGCCTGCTCATGCGGCAGCACGATGTTGAGGCCGATCGATTCGCAGCCCTTCTCGGTCGCGCCGCGATTCGCCGCTTCCATGATCGAAGGGCCGCCACCCGAGCATACCACGAAGTGGCGATGCCCGGTCTCGTCGAGCGGATAGCAGCTCGACATGGCTGCCAGCTCGCGCGCGACGTCATAATATTTGGACTTCTCGATCAGCCGCTCGGCGATGCGCCGCGACTGGTCGTCCGTGGCCAGATCGAGCAGCGCCTGCGCCTTGGACGGCTCCGGGATTCGCGCCGAACCATAGATCACGAAGGTCGAGGCGATCTTCGCCTCGTCGAGCAGCAGCTGCGGCTTCAGCAGCTCGAGCTGGAAGCGCACCGGACGCAGATCCTCGCGCAACAGGAAATCCATGTCCTGAAAGGCGAGGCGATAGGCGGGATGCTCGGTCTGCGGGGTGGAGACGCCGGTCGCGGCGGTCTCGGCATCCTGGCGTGCGCGCGGAAAGACGCGCGAGGGAACTTTGGTCTCTGTCATCCGCGGCTCTTAAATCAATTCCTCAACGGCAGAAAGGCCCGCGCCCCATGTCGAGGTGAAGATGGTCGTGATGCGCGGCGTTGTAGTCGGGACTCAGCACCGTCGCGAAGCGCCGGCAGGCCGAGCGGTGGATCGCGCGCAGGAATGCCTGCTCATCCGAACCGCCGCGCCAGCCCTGCTTGACGCTGATTCGCCGCCCGTCGGCCAGCACGAAGGCAGAGACATCGACCGCGTTGCCAAGGCCGTGCTCGGAGATGCGCCCGGCCGAAACCGGTCCGCCACCGATGATCCCGCGGCACGCATAGCTGCCCATCGTCTCGACCCGCACCAGTTCGCCATCCAGCATCTCGCGCGCAGCGGGCACCGCGGCGTTGCGGATCCAGGCGATGAAGTTGCGCGCCAGCGGACAACGCATGCCCTTGAGGTTGGTGACCGGCAGCCCGATGTCGATCAGTTCGACCGCGCCGATCACCTGGCAGCCGCCGCCATAGTCGCGGTCGGGCAGCGGGCTGAACCGGACATTGGCGCGCGACAGATCGGCGAAGCATTGCTGCGTCTCGCGGCTGGTCGGCAGATTGAGCGTTACCGGCCCGCGCGGATCGGGACGCACCGGCGGCCGGCGCGGTGGCTCGTCGCGGCCCCCGCCGAACAGGCATCCGGCAAGGAACAGCGGGAGCAGGAGGACGGGAAGGATACGCATCGCAGCGACCTTAGCCAGTGCGCCGGACCGGCCACAACAGCATTCCTCCCCGCGGAAGGATGCAAAAGATACTATTCCTCCCGGCGCTCTTCGCTTGACTTCGCATGGCTTGGCTTTAGGGCCGCCGGCGGGCCACGCGGTCCCAACGCCGCGCGTGCTCTCTGTGAGGAGAGTCTACATGACTGATTTGACTGCCGCCGACGCCGGTATTGCGTCCATTGCTCTGCCCGCCGCCAAGCCGGCACGCCCCCATTTCTCCAGCGGTCCCTGCGCCAAGCCTCCGGGCTGGGATGCGTCGAAGCTCGCGGTTGACGTTCTTGGACGCTCGCACCGCTCGAAGCTCGGCAAGACCCGTTTGGCCTATTGCATCGACCTGATGCGCGAGATGCTGAAGCTGCCCGACACGCACCGTATCGGCATCGTCCCCGGTTCGGACACCGGCGCGTTCGAGATGGCGATGTGGACGATGCTCGGCGCGCGCGGCGTGACCACGCTGGCCTGGGAGAGCTTCGGTGAAGGTTGGGTCACCGATGCCGTCAAGCAGCTCAAGCTCGATCCGACGGTGATCCGCGCCGATTACGGCCAGCTTCCCGACCTCAGCCAGGTCGATTTCGCCGACGACGTGCTGTTCACCTGGAACGGCACCACCAGCGGCGTGCGCGTCCCCAATGGTGACTGGATCCCCGATGACCGCGAAGGCCTGACCTTCGCCGATTCGACCAGCGCGGTGTTTGCCTACGACCTGCCGTGGGACAAGATCGATGTCGCCACCTTCTCCTGGCAGAAGGTACTCGGCGGCGAGGGCGGCCATGGCGTGCTGATCCTTGGGCCCCGCGCCGTGGAACGCCTTGAGCAGTACACGCCGTCCTGGCCGCTGCCGAAGGTGTTCCGCCTGATGGCCAAGGGCAAGCTTGCCGAGGGCGTGTTCAAGGGCGAGACGATCAATACGCCCAGCATGCTCGCAGTCGAGGACGCGATCTTCGCGCTCGAATGGGCCAAGGGTCTTGGCGGCCTCGACGGTCTGATCGCGCGCAGCGACGCCAATGCCGCCGCGCTCGACAAGATCGTCGCCGAGCGCGACTGGCTCGGCCACCTCGCCGCGGACGAAGCCACGCGCTCGAAGACCAGCGTGTGCCTGACGGTCGAAGGCGCCGACGAAGCGTTCATCAAGACCTTTGCCGGCCTGCTCGAAAAGGCCGATGCCGCGTACGACGTCGCCGGCTATCGCGATGCCCCCGCGGGCCTGCGCATCTGGTGCGGCGCCACCGTCGACACCGCCGATATCGAGGCGCTCGGCCCCTGGCTCGACTGGGCCTACGCCTCGGCCAAGGCCGCCTGACTCCGAATAGCCCTCTCCCCTCTGGGGAGAGGGTTGGGAG
>Ga0247822_10002416_pt1 | contig 11914 bp, 6 predicted proteins | sample 13C_Cellulose_Da_FD_192423 | JGI IMG/M metagenome (GOLD analysis project Ga0247822, IMG submission 192423) | Soil microbial communities from agricultural site in Penn Yan, New York, United States - 13C_Cellulose_Day30 | ecosystem: Environmental > Terrestrial > Soil > Agricultural land | place...
TCTTCGGCCGCATCAAGCAATTTCGACGTGTGGCGACCCGGTACGAAAAGACGGCCAGGAACTTCGCCGGTTTCGTCTGGCTTGCTGCCCTCACTATGGACATCTTGTGATTGTCCACGCGCCCTAGCAGAACGCAAGCGGCGAACGGCGCGGGAAACGGGAGAGTCCCTCGGAATACGGAAAATCGCGCCGTGTTCGGTTCGTCGGTAGTTTCTGCAGCCGGCCTGGGACGACAATCAAGAAGGCGTTCCGTTCTCCTTGTCGTGCCGAGCGAAAGCTTTGGAGCACGGGCATGCGCCGACACGCTTCGCAATGCGTCATCCAGTGAACACCCGCAGAAGAGTGCCTTCCAGCTTCTGCATGACTGGATTGCGATCGATGTATGCCACGACAGTTTTCCCCACGGCCCCGCGCCGCCCGCCGGGCCGGAGCTCATACGAATGTTCCACCTTGGCCGTCGTGAGATGCGACTGCCGCGTCCGCAGTGAGAAACGGTCGGCGATCACATCACATTCCACGTCGGTGACATCGGGCGGAATGCGGTCATTCGATCGAGAACGTGGGCGGCACGGCTGCGCCTATAGACGGAAAGAAGCCAAGTGGGCACAATGCTGCTCCCTCCAATTCGGATCCGATGGAACCATTGATGCCTGACGCCGCAAGCCGCTTTTCTTTGAAGACGATTGTCCTAGGCCAGTCCCTGCCATCGGAAATCCGACGAATTTTCCTAGGCTCCGACATCAAGGATTTGAGTGAGTCCGGCTGGGACCCTTCGCTTCACTTGGAAGTCTACGGCGTGTCGCTAGAGCCCTATGTGTTTACGATCGGCACTGTCTCGATTGATTCGATCGTTTTCCGCTTCGTGGACGGTGTGTTGTGCAGCCTGACAGGCAGTTTCGAGCCTCAAGGGATCGATGACATCCGAGAAGCATTCACGGCCAATTTGGGGCTGAATGCGATCCCGACACTTGGAAGAATTCCACGTCCGAAGCGCTGCTGAGTTCAGACGAAGAACTGGCCGCATTTGTCGTTTCCGACATTGAGCTTTGGCGGCGGTTTCAAGAGCGTGCGGAACCCTTCGCGGAGAAGCTTGAGAGTGAACGCCTTCGACTCGTTCGAGCTGATATCTGAGCTTTGCCGGGCGAGGTCGCGACACCACGCCTTCGCTGAGTCTACGATCCCCCGCTCATGGCATTCCTGGGACTGCCTTATACGAGCAGAATCCTGTGCCAGGCTCTAAGTTCAGCGGGTGACGGCTCCAAGCCAAGGGACCGGGAGCGTGGTGCCTTCCTTCATCGTCGAGTGCCGGACCTTGGCTCTCCGGCTCTGGCGGCACGGGGCTCTCGCCGAGCCGCCCCAGCAATCTCTCCAGCCCGGTGACGCGCCGCAGGCCTATCCGTCCCGCCGCCGCTGTCGCATACACGACCGCACCGGCTTGAATGGCGTGCATCAAGAAGGCGAGCGGGCCCTCGATGCGATAAACTTCTCGGCTCGGCAGACGCCGGATGTAAGCGGCGAGCAGACCGACCAGCACGAGCGCCTGCCTGATGGAGAAGACCCGGTTGAGGCGTTGCGGTTCCGTCGTCGAACGTCCGGGCGGCGGCTCGGTCGGCCTGCCAAGAGGCTGTGAACCACTCCGAATGCTGCCGTCGCCGCCGCCACGTTGAATATGCTTTTCCACATCGTCAGCCTCCTTCGAGTTGCTTCCTCTTCGAGCGTCAGTCACAGCAACGACTGAGCCGCAAGACACTCATGGCGTTCTCTCGGCCAGCAAGCGGTTCATTTCAGCGGCATCCACCGGCTTGACTAAATGGTGATCGAAGCCCGCCTCCTTGGAACGTCGTCGGTCCTCGTCCTGGCCCCACCCGGTCGCAGCCACGATGAGCGTGTCCTTCGCCCAAGGCTGCTCCCGGATGCGGCGGCAGGCGTCGTAGCCGTTGAGCTTCGGCAGGCCGATGTCCATCACGATCAGGTCAGGCCGGAACGCCTCAGCCAACTCGACCCCCTCCAAGCCATCGCGGGCGGTGCGGGTGTCGTTCCCCATCACCGTCAGCAGCATGGCGAGGCTCGCCGCTCCGTCCCGGTTGTCGTCCACGATGAGGATGCGGCCCTTGGCGACAGGCTGGGAAGCGTCCGCTTGCTTGTCTGCTGTTGGCTTCCGTTGCGTGACGGGCAACCGAACGACGAACGTGCAGCCCCGTCCGACGCCTTCGCTACGGGCCTCGACCCTGCCGCCGTGCGCCTCAGTCAGCCCCTTGACCAACGCCAGTCCGATCCCCAGCCCGCCCTGCGCCCGTTCCAGGCTCCGATCCACCTGCGAAAATATCTCGAACAGCCCCGACAGGGACTCGGCAGGGATGCCGATGCCGTTGTCCCGTACCGTGACGACCGCTTCGTTGCCCTCCCTCTCGACGATCAGGCTGATGCGTCCGCCCGGCTCGGTGTACTTGGCGCTGTTGTTGAGCAAGTTCCAGAACACCTGAGCCAGCCGGGTCAGGTCGGCGTCCAGGTGAATCGGTTGCGGCGGCAGCGTGACCGTCAGCGTATGACCCTGCGCCTCGATCTGCGGCCGGGCCGTCTCGACGGCGCTTTGGACAACTGCCCATAGCTCGACCGGAGCGTTGCGGAGTTCGAGCTTGTTGCGGGTGATCCGGCTGATGTCCAGAAGGTCGTCCACCAGCCGCACCATCTGCGCCAGCTGCCGCTCCATCATCTCACGGGCCTCTCCCCATGTGGCCGGGTCGGTGGTCAGCTTCAACAGTTGCAGGCCGTTGCGGATCGGGGCCAGCGGATTGCGTAGTTCGTGGGCCAAGGTCGCCAGGAACTCGTCCTTGCGGCGGTCGGCCTGTTGCAGACCTTCCTCGGCCCGCTTGCGGTCGGTCATGTCACGCAGGATTTTTGAGTAGCCGGTGTGCGTCCCGTTGGCGTCCATTGTGGGCGTCACGATGCCCAGCGCCCAAAACCGCTCTCCGCCCTTACGGGCATGCCAGCGTTCGTCCTCCGCCCGGCCCTCGTTCATCGCGATGGCAAGCTCCTGAGCAGGGACACCGGCCTCTCGATCCTCCGGGGTGAAGATGATCGAAAAGTGCCGACCAAGGACTTCCGCGTCGGTATAGCGAAGTATTTTCTCTGCCTCCGTGTTCCAACTTGTGATGTGGCCCCGCGGGTCGAGGGTGAAGATCGAGTGGTCCCGGATGTTCTTGACCAGGGACGTGAAGCGTGTTTCCAGTTCCGCCCGCTCGCCCTCCAGCCGCCGCCGCTCGGTGATGTCCTCGATGGCGAGCAAGATGGACCCGGTGTGGTTGCTTTCCCGATAAACCCGACGGGCGTTGAGCAGCATCACCTTAGGGCCAATCGACTCGAAGTTGTGAGCAACCTCGAAGTCGTCGAAGGCGGTGTTCTGCGGCAAAACGTCTTCGAGCAGCCGCCGCAGCGCCGAGATGTCCCACTGGTGGTTGCCGAGTTCGTAGACGAGACGGCCTTCCGTATCTTCCTGGGCGACTCTGAATGTCCGGTAGAAGGAGCGGTTCGCCTGGCGCACCCGCAGGTCAACGTCCAAGACCAGGAGCGGTTCTCGCACCGTGTCCACGATGTCGTCGGCGGTCAACTGGCGTGGTGGTGTCGCGTCCGGCATGTGCGTCTCTTTAGGGTGCGAACTTTCATTTGCCTTCGCAGGCAAGCTAGGGAGTTCCCCGGCTTTCGTGGCACGTTCTGTGCTCAAATCGCTCACAGGGTGCCAGATTGGTTCGGCAGCCGCTGGCACTCCCACTCGGTCAGGGTTCCTGCCCGGCCCGGTGTTATCCAACTGCCCCCGGGGCTGAGTGGCGCTGCTGAGTGGCGCTATGGCTGGCCCCACACCCTCCGTTCCCATCCTCGGAGGTCTTTCTTTCGAAGGCGACGACGCGACGCGGCCGATACCCGAACAGCCAAGGGACGGTTGAGCGCGATTTGCTAGCCGCTTCGCCTACTGCTCTTCTCCCCGGTCAACTCAGCTAGCAGTTTCTCTAGGTCCGCCAGTCGGACGGGCTTCACAAGATGGCCGTCACAGCCAGCCTCGCGTGATTGGGTTCGATCGCCCTCCTGACCCCATCCCGTCACAGCGATGATGGTGACGGACTGCCCCCCGGGTTGGTCACGGATGCGCCGTGTCGCCTCATAACCATTCAACTTCGGCATGCCGACATCCATCAGGATCACCTGAGGACGGAACTGCTCACTCGCCTCCACGGCTTCGATGCCATCGTGCGCGGTCCGTACATCGTTGCCGATGAGCTTGAGCATCATCGCCATGGAGGTCGCGGAGTCACGGTTATCGTCCACCACGAGAACGCGTCGCCTGGGACCGTCTGCGGACGGTTCCGCAGGGAGCGGGTTTCCCACGCTCTGTTCGACAGGTCTCTCTAAGATGGGGAGCCGGACGGTGAACTCACTCCCGCGTCCTGGCCCCAGGCTCTCGGCCGTGACAGTCCCGCCATGCATCTCAACCAGCCCCTTCACGAGCGCGAGGCCGATGCCAAGCCCGCCTGTGCTTCGCTCGATACTGCGGTCAACCTGGGAGAACATCTCGAAAATACTGCCCAGTGACTCCTCGGGGATGCCGATCCCGTCGTCGCGCACGGAGATGACGGCGGTCTCTTCCTGGCGCGTGGCGGTCAGCCAGATACGTCCTCGATGCGGCGTGTACTTGGCGCTGTTGCTGAGCAGGTTGCCGAAAACCTGCGCCAGTCGGGTGAGGTCGGCCTGGAGGAAGATCGGGTCAGGCGGAATCGAGACAATGAGATCGTGTTCAGCAGCATCGATGAGTGGTCGAGCCGTCTCGACGGCGGCGCCGATGATCTCGGCAAGCGACACGCGCGACCTGCGAAGTTCCATCTTGTTGCGGCTGATGCGGGAGATGTCGAGAAGATCGTCGATGATCCTGACCATATGTCCCAGCTGCCGCGCCATCATCGCGCGGGCCTCGGCGATGGCGTTCACATCGGCGCTCCGAAGCTGCATCACTTCCAGTCCGTTCCGGATCGGAGCGAGCGGATTCCGTAATTCGTGAGCCAGCACGGCAATGAATTCATCCTTGCGTCGGTCTGCCTCACGCAGCGCGTCTTCGGCGCGCTTCCGCTCTGTGATATCTCTTGCAATCTTCGAGGCGCCCACGATTGCACCCGACGCGTCGCGGACGGGAGAAACCGTCAAGGAGATGTTGAGCCGGCGGCCGTCCTTCGCCACGCGCACGGTCTCGAAGTGGTCGATCCGCTCGCCGCGTCGGAGCCGGTCCAAGATGTCCCGCTCCTCCTCCAACCGCTCTGGGGGGATAATGAGCGTAATTGGCTGGCCTACCGCTTCTGCTGCGGTATGACCGAACAGCCGCTCGGCCCCGGCGTTCCAAGAACGGATGATGCCGTCGAGAGTCTTGCTGATGATCGCATCATCGGACGACTCGATGATGGCGGCGAGCCGGGCCTGGACCTCTTCCGCCCGTTTTCGTTCGGTCACGTCCCGAAACACGAGAACTGCCCCAATCGGGGCGCTGGCCCCGTCTCGGATGGGCGCCGCGCTGTCGTCGATTGGTCGTTCGGTGCCGTCGCGGGCAATGAGCACCGTGTGGTTCGCGAGGCCGACGATGACTCCCTCCCGCAGGGCACGCGTAGTCGGATTCTCTACTAACTGGCGGGTGTGTTCATTGACGATCCGGAAGATTTCGGGCAACGGCCGGCCCGCGGCCTCGGCATCGGGCCATCCGGTTAGGGCCTCAGCGACTCCATTCAGAAACGTCACCCGGCCCTCCGCATCCGTACTGATGACAGCGTCGCCAATGCTTGCAAGCGTCGTCCGGAGCCGTTCGCGTTCAAGGCGAATGGCCTCCGCCGCTGGCTGGCGTTCGGCGAGCTGGTCGCGGACATCGTATTGCCGGCGCCGAGCGCGCAGTCCCGAGCGGATAACGCTCAGCAGGGTGCTCGTGGGCACCGGTCGCTCGAGCAGCGTCGCATTCGCGGATTTCCGAAGCGACAGATCGAAGTCCTCCATTCCCTCTCGGGTGAGAACGATCAGGGGCAAGTCGGACCAGGCTGGCTGACGGTCGAGTATTGCGAAAAGAGGTTCCGCTCCGCCGCCGACAATGGTCTCGTCGGTCAGCAGGACAATTCCTGCCCCGGTGGCCAGTTCCTGACACACCGCGTCGATGTTGACGCACACGGCGCCGAATAAACTCGACTGCGCCAGCACTTTATTGGAGAAGGTAAAAGGCAGATGCATGAGAAGGAGGGGCCATCTGGCAGTTGAGGCATCTCGAGGCGCGGGGAGCGGTTGGCGCGCGATCGCTGCCACGCCATGTGAGGTTTCTGGCTGGTCGTCGAAGAAACAATCCCAACAGCCACGCCTTCCGCCGCGATCTACCTTCGTGACCTTGCTGATGACCCAGGACTCGACTGCGATTTTTCGGGCCGCAATTTGCGCAGTCGACCTTCGACGCTCGAAGGTCCGCGTGGTGCAACCGCGACAAAATCGCAGCAGGCACATGGCGTAACTTTCCTGCTGCTATGGAGAAACAAGCGGCATCTGTTTTGCACTCACTGAGCCAAGTCGCGGCAATTGAGAGCCGTCGACCGACTCTTCGACACGGCGTGGGGCAATCGCCGCGCGGTTTTGTTGTCGCAGCAGTGGCCTCAGAGGGACGCTTTATGATTGAGCCCAACGGTGACGATACGGCCTCGAATCCCGCCCCCCTTCCTTCGGTGGACCAGTCTCAACTTCTCCCGGAAGAAACGTCTCAATTCGAAGCCGAGAAAATCTTCATTGTGGGCGTTGGCGCGTCGGCAGGTGGTCTCGAATCGCTCGAACGTTTGTTCGCCAATGCTCCGCTCGATACGGGCATGGCATTCGTGGTCGTTCAGCACTTGTCACCCGATTTCAAGAGCTTGATGGATGAATTGCTGGCGCGCCACACCGATCTCCCGATCCGACGGGCCGAAGATGGCATGCGGGTCGAGGCGAATACGGTCTATCTGATTCCCCCGAAGAAGGAAATGATCATCTCGCGGGGTTGCCTGCTGCTCACGGATAAGGATCCCAAGGCGTCACTGACGATGCCCATTGATCGTTTCTTTCGTTCGCTGGCGCAGGACAGTCGGGACCATGCGATCGGCGTCATCCTCTCCGGAACGGGGACCGACGGCTCCCGGGGAATTCGGGACATTCATGATGCTGGCGGGCTGGTGGTCTGCGAATCCAAGGAGACGGCGAAGTTCGACGGCATGCCTCAAGCCGCCCGCGATACCGGTGTTGTCGACCAGATCCTTGCCCCGGAAGCGATTCCAGCGGCTCTTGTTCAGCACGTCCAGCGCGTAGTCACCGGCAACGGCGGGGACGGTGAAGCTCCCCCTTACGATGCAATCACCGTCCTGTTCAAGCTGCTGAACGAAGAGTGCGGCATCGACTTCTCGCATTACAAGTCGAATACCGTCACCCGCCGCATCCAGCGACGGCTGTCGATCGTCGGGACGCAGACCGTCGCCGAGTATGTCGAGCGTCTGCGTCATGATCGCAGTGAGCTCAATGCGCTCTACAAAGATCTGCTGATCGGCGTGACCCGATTTTTTCGCGATCACGAGGCATTCGCCAAGCTGGAACAGGACGTCATTCCGGAGTTGATTCGCACCACGGCCGAGGACGACGAGATCCGCGTCTGGGTGGCGGGGTGTGCGACGGGGGAAGAAGCCTACACGGTGGCGATGCTGATTGACGAACAGCTGGAAGCAGCCGGTCGTCGATGCAACGTGAAGATCTTTGCCACCGATGTCCACCGCGCCTCGCTCGACTTTGCCTGCGCTGGAGTTTACGGGAAGGACGCGCTTGCCGACGTGTCGCCGGAACGATTGGCTCGCTACTTCGATCAGAAGAAGGATCGGTTTCATGTCGTTCCCGCGCTGCGGCAGATGATCGTGTTCGCCGTCCACAATCTCATCAACGATCCGCCTTTCACCAAGCTCAATCTCATCACCTGTCGCAATCTCTTGATCTATTTCGATCCGGCCGCGCAGCGGCGGTCGCTGTCGCTCTTTCACTTCGGCCTCAAGACCGGCGGCGTGCTCTTCCTGGGGACGAGTGAAACCCCCGGTGAGCTGCACGATGAGTTCGACGCCATCGACCCCCATTGGAAGATCTACCGCAAGTGCCGCGACGTACGGTTACCCGCAGACATTCGCTTGCCCGCCCTCAACAAGGCCGTGACGGCAGCTAAACCGTTTGCGCCTGTCGCCGCCTCGACGACCCGTAGCTTGCCCGACCCCAGTCTGGTCGGTGCTTATGATGCGATGCTCAGCAAGTTCATGCCGCCCGGGCTGCTCATCAATGAACGGCGAGAGCTGCTGCATGCGCTCGGTGGCGCCGAGCGATATCTGCGTGTCAATGCCGGACGCCCCACCAACGATGTACTGGAGATGCTGGGGCACGACTTGCGCACGGCCATCACGGGGGCGGTGCAACGGGCGCTCAAGGAGAACGCTCCGGTGTGCTATCAGGCAGTCAGGATCAGCACCGGGCAGGACGATGAGCAATTGCGGGTGACGGTCGAACCGCTTACCAATCCGCGCTCCCGATTGAAGCAACTTCTGATCGTCCTTGAGCCATTGGCACCCATTCCCAAGGCGGGGCACGACGACGAGAGCCCTGACGACTCTGACATGCGGCAAATGTCCCGCGATCGCATCGAAGGCCTGGAAGTGGAGCTTCGCTACACCAAGGAGAATCTCCAGACCACGATCGAGGAGCTCGAAACCAGCAATGAAGAGCTGCAGGCCGCCAACGAGGAGCTGGTCACCTCCAATGAGGAACTCCAAAGCACAAATGAGGAGCTCCAGTCGGTGAACGAGGAACTGTTTACCGTCAACGCCGAGTACCAAAAGAAGATCGGCGAGCTGTCGGAGCTGACGACCGACATGGACAACCTCTTGGCGAGCACGGATGTGGCGACGGTCTTCCTTGATCGGGACCTATGCATTCGCAAGTTCACGCCGCAGATCGCCTCGCAGTTTCACGTCCTGCCACAAGATGTGGGCCGACGCATTGACGGCTTTGCTCATAACATTCTCCGTCCCGAATTGATGGATGACTTGCGGCGCGTCGTCGCGACCAACGATCGCTTCGAGATCGAAGTCCAAGATCGGTATGGTGCTTGGCTGTACATGCGACTCCTGCCCTATCGCATCAAGAGCAAGGTGGAAGGCGTCGTCTTGACGCTGTTCGACATCACGGCGATCAAGAAGGCGCAGGCCGAGTTGGCCGATGGAGTCCGGCGGAGGGACCAGTTCCTGGCGATGCTGTCGCATGAATTGAGAAACCCCTTGGGGGCGATCCTCAATGCTTCGCTCATTATCGAACGCTGCCCGCCCACCGAGGGCACGGTTAGTGAGGTCGCCGAAGTCCTGACGCGTCAAAGCCAGCACATGTCCCGACTTCTGGATGACCTGTTGGATGTGAGCCGAATGACGCAGAACAAGATCGAAATGCGTAAGCAGCCTGTTCCCATTGCCACGATCGTCGCTGGAGCGGTCGAATCGGTCCGCCCCCTGATCGAAGCAAGCGAACTCAAGTTCTGTGAAGATCTCCGTGAGGGCACGGCCATGGTTCATGGCGATCCGGCGCGGCTGCAGCAAGCCCTGTCCAATGTGCTGGCGAACGCTGTGAAGTACACACCCTCCGGAGGGGAGGTGTCTCTCGAGGGATTTCCTGTCGATGATCACATCGTCCTGCGTGTGCGTGATACGGGGGTTGGGATCCGCCGGGACCAGATCGACAGCATCTTCGACCTCTTCGTCCAGTCCGATCAGACGCTCAGCCGCTCTAAAGGGGGGATGGGTGTCGGATTGACGCTTGTCCGCTCGATTGTCGAACAGCATGACGGCGAAGTGACCGCCCAGAGCGATGGCCCCGGACATGGCAGTCAGTTTGAGATCCGCCTGCCCCGGTTGCTGGATCCTGAGCGAGTCGACAGCCGATCGATAGGACAGCGTCAACCGACGGCTCAACCCAGAAAGGTAATCGTCATTGTTGAAGATCAGGACGACAACCGGCAGATGCTGCGAAAGCTTCTGGAACTGGACGGGTTCCAGGTCTACGACGCCGAAAACGGGGCCAAAGGCCTTGCCGCCATCGAACTGCATCGCCCGGACATCGCGCTGATCGATATTGGATTGCCGGGCCTGAGCGGTTACGAAGTGGCCAAGCAGGTTCGCGAGAGCTTAAACAACAAGGAAACATACCTCGTCGCCCTGACAGGCTATGGACAGTCTCCGGACATCGAATCCGCCTTTGATGCGGGATTCGATGACCATATCGTAAAACCAATGGACGGCCAGAAACTCGCCCACATCCTCGAACTGCAGAAACATCCATCCATGCGAACTCCCCGCGTCTTTCGCGGTAAGATGACGGACGAGAAGACCTCCAGTGAAGCGCAGACTTGAGATGTCTCATACTACGCCTTCATCGGTTAACCTTCGCCTGTCCTACATTGGCACACGCCGGCACGGCATCCGTCGAGAAACGCGACAGTTTACTCCCGCTGCGCGATTCATGAACCGTTGATCTGCTCTTCGAGCTACTTCAGCGTCTGAAAGGTTTCTTCGAGCCGGTGTGCGTCGCGGAAGATCATCTCTTGCATTGACGTATAGGCCCGCTCGATGTCGCGGAGGTTTTTCGGCAAGAGGGGGCCAGCGTAACGATTCCTGGAATCGCCTCCGCATAGCGCGCCCAGACTGCAGGAAAGAAGCGTCGCTTGTGCTCGGCGACGGCGCGAAGCAGTTCGAGATCGCTCGGCGCCGCCTCTCGAACCGGGGCCGTCGCCAGCAGCTTAAAGATATCGTAGTAACGGCGGAATTGGCGGTCTCTGAGGGGACGGTCGGGGCCGGCGGCGAGCAACGAGTTCTCTGCGCTGATCACCCAGATCAAATTGAATGGGGTGGCGGTCCTGATGGCGACTCACGACCTGTTCCGCGCCAAGGAATCCGGAACCCGTTTGGGGATCATGAAGCATGGCCAACTCGTCGAAACGCTCCAGGCCGATAGCGTCGGACATGCCGATCTGGAGCAGCTTTACCTGCGTCACATGCACGACTGATGGAATTATTTCCCGCAGACACCTTTTGCGATCTTTCACCATCACATGAGTAGCCCCCAGGGGGCTACCGTCAACGATGAGTTCTGATCCCCTTTACTGGTTGACGTCGCTTCCCCAGATCCTCTTCGCCCACTTCGCCAAGGACTTCCAGAAGGCGATCAGTGCCAATGGAATCAGAACCAGAGGCTTCCAGGTGCCGGCATCTAGCATAAACAGTGCGCTTCGTCCCAGGCGTTGCAGCAAGCGCTTCTCGTCCGGATCTTTCGCGGAATGCCAGAGGTAGAAACCAGCGGCGATCACCCCGACGAGCAACGATCCGCCCAGGATCCATCCCCAGACCCAGAAGACTTTATCGATGACGGGCTCGCCAGCGACCGCAGAGGAGGCTCGCTGGTCAAGTCGCGTTGGCGGGCCGTCATCGTTTGGGACCGGCGGGAGATTATCGTGCCCCTTGATCGCCCCAGGAGGTGGATGCCTCTCTCGTTGTTCCACAACGTCCGCGGTCACTCTCCAGTCGTTCCGGCCTACGTCTCGAGCGGGAGTACTGGGCCAAATCGCCCCGTCCGTCAACTGGGCTCGCAGCTCGTCCAAGGTATAGGGCCCCTGGACGCTGTCATCGATCAGGACTTCGTATCGCATTGCTTACCTCGCCTCCCCTTGGGATCCCGGATGGGACACGGCGATCCGCGTCCACCGTGTCCAGAGCCAGATCACTCCGACAACATGAACCGTCACCGTGATCAGTCCCAGGAGGAGCGTGATGACCAGGACAGCCATTCCTGCGCTGGAGGCCTCGAACGTCGC
>Ga0247822_10002418_pt1 | contig 11913 bp, 9 predicted proteins | sample 13C_Cellulose_Da_FD_192423 | JGI IMG/M metagenome (GOLD analysis project Ga0247822, IMG submission 192423) | Soil microbial communities from agricultural site in Penn Yan, New York, United States - 13C_Cellulose_Day30 | ecosystem: Environmental > Terrestrial > Soil > Agricultural land | place...
CCGATCGACAGCGACGACCTGACCGCTGCGCTCGATCCGCAGCAGATGCAGGTCGCAGTGAAGGCCGCCGCCGCCAAGGCCGGTGCGCCGCTGTCGAATGCCGAAGTCGAACGCGCGGCGAATGATTCGATCCGCGCGATGATGCTGATCCGCACCTATCGCGTGCGCGGGCATCTCGCCGCGAACCTCGATCCGCTGGGGCTCAGCACGCGCGAGCTGCCCGCCGATCTGACACCCGAATATCATGGTTTCGTCGGCGCCGATCAGGACCGGCCGATCTTCGTCGGCGGTGCGCTCGGCCTTGAAAAAGCGACGATCCGTGAGATCGTGGCGATCCTGCGCGCGAATTATTGCGGCAATGTCGGCCTCGAATATATGCACATCGCCGACATCGAGGAGCGCCAGTTCCTGCAGGAACGGATGGAAGGCGCCGACAAGATCATCGAATTTTCGGTCGAGGGCAAACGCGCCATCCTGAACAAGGTGATCCAGGCCGAGGAATGGGAAAAATTCCTCGCGCGCAAATATGTCGGCACCAAGCGCTTCGGCCTCGACGGCGGCGAATCGATGATTCCGGCGATGGAAGCCATCATCAAATATGGCGGCCAATATGGCGTGAAGGAAATCGTCTACGGTATGGCGCACCGCGGCCGCCTCAACATGCTCGCGAACGTGATGGCCAAGCCGTACAAGGTGATCTTCCACGAATTTTCCGGCGGCAGTGCCAACCCCGACGATGTCGGCGGGTCGGGCGACGTCAAATATCACCTCGGCACCTCGACCGACCGCGAGTTCGGCGGTGCGTCGGTGCATATGTCGCTGGTTCCCAACCCGTCGCATCTCGAAGCCGCCGACCCGGTCGTGCTCGGCAAGGTGCGAGCGCAGCAGGTGGTGCGCGACGACCTTGCCAAGCATGAGCAGGTGCTGCCCGTGCTGATCCACGGCGACGCGGCCTTCGCGGGGCAGGGGATCGTCTGGGAATGCCTCGGCTTCTCGGGCATCCGCGGTTACAACACCGGCGGCTGCATCCACTTCATCGTCAACAACCAGATCGGCTTCACGACCAGCCCGCAATATGCGCGCTCGTCGCCCTATCCGTCGGACGTCGCGAAGGGCGTGATGGCGCCGATCCTGCACGTCAACGGCGACGATCCCGAAGCGGTGACCTTTGCCTGCAAGCTGGCGATCGACTTCCGCCAGCAGTTCAAGCGCGACGTCGTGATCGACATGTGGTGCTATCGCCGTTTCGGCCATAACGAGGGCGACGAGCCTTCGTTCACCCAGCCTTTGATGTATGCCGTCATCCGCCAGCACCCGCCGGTGTCGCAGCTTTGCGCGGCGAAACTCGAAGCCGAGGGCGTGATCGATGCCGGCTGGGCCGACGCCCGCCGCGCCGAATTCGTCGCGCGGCTTGAGGATGATTTCGAATCGGCGAAAAGCTACAAGCCGAACAAGGCCGACTGGTTCGCGGGTCGCTGGTCGGGGCTGCACGCCCCCGCCGATCCCGAAAACGCCCGCCGCAACATCTCGACCGGGGTCAGCGACAAATTGTTCGACTCGATCGGTCGGATCATGACGACGATCCCCGCCGACCTCGACGTCCACAAGACGCTGCGCCGCGTCATCGACGCGCGTGGCGCGATGTTCGCCGACAAGAGCGACAAGGAAGTGTTCGACTGGGCGACCGCCGAGCAACTCGCGTTCGGGACGCTGCTCAGCGAGGGCTATCAGGTGCGCCTGTCGGGGCAGGATTCGGGCCGCGGCACCTTCAGCCAGCGTCACGCGGTCTGGGTCGACCAGCAGACCGAGAATAAATATGTCCCGCTGACCACCGTGCCGCACGGCCGGTTCGAGGTGCTCGACAGCCCGCTCTCCGAATATGGCGTGCTCGGGTTCGAATATGGCTATGCGATGGCCGATCCGAAGAGCCTCGTGCTCTGGGAAGCGCAGTTCGGCGACTTCGCCAATGGCGCGCAGATCATGATCGACCAGTTCATCGCGTCGGGCGAAGCCAAATGGCTGCGCGCCAACGGCCTCGTGATGCTGTTGCCGCATGGCTATGAAGGGCAGGGTCCCGAACATAGCTCGGCGCGCCTCGAACGCTTTCTGCAGCTGTGCGCGGGCGACAATATCCAGGTGTGCAATATTTCGACCCCGTCGAACTATTTCCACGTCCTGCGCCGCCAGATGCTGCGCCCGTTCCGTAAGCCGCTGATCATCATGACGCCCAAGTCGCTGCTCCGCCACAAGCTGGCGGTCTCGCAGCGCTCGGACTTCATCGGCGACGCGCATTTCCGCCGCATCATGTCGGACCGCACCCCGCCCGCCGATAGCGATGTGAAACGCGTCATCCTCTGTTCGGGCAAGGTCGGTTACGACCTGATCGAAGCGCGCGATGCCGCGGGCCAGACCGATACGACGGTGATCCGCATCGAACAGCTCTACCCCTTCCCGGGTGAACCGCTCGCCGTGCGTTTGAAACGCATGCCGAAGCTCGAGGAAGTGGTGTGGGCGCAGGAAGAGCCGCGCAATAACGGCAGCTGGTCCTTCGTCGAGTCGTTCGTCGAGGAAGCGCTGACCAACGCCGGGCACAAGGGCATGCGTCCGCGCTATGCCGGCCGTGCCGCGGCGGCATCGCCCGCCACCGGGCTGATGAGTCGTCACCAGACCGAGCAGTCGGCGCTGGTCGCCGACGCGCTGGGCCTGAGCGTTCGCGCCGAAATCCGCCGCACCAAGAATAAATAAGCGCCCCAAAGGAAAGCAAGATGAGCACCGAAGTCAAAGTCCCCACCCTGGGCGAAAGCGTCACCGAAGCGACGGTCGGCGAATGGTTGAAGCAGCCGGGTGACGCGGTCGCGCTCGACGAGCCGATCGCGAGCCTCGAGACCGACAAGGTCGCGGTCGAGGTTCCCTCGCCCGTCGCGGGCGTGATGGGCCAGCAGGTGGTGGCCGCGGGCGACACCGTCGCCGTCGGCGCGGTGATCGCGACGATCGAGGCGGGTAGCGGCAAGGCAGCGGCGCCCGCAGCGCCGGCTTCGGCTCCCGCTCCCGCCGCGAAGGCCGAAGCCGCAGTGCCCGCGCCCGCCGCGACGGCGAGCGAAGAGACCGGCGACGGCGTCACCACCCTGTCGCCCGCGGTGCGTCGCCTGGTGCTCGAGCATGGCGTCGACCCGAGCAAGATCAAAGGCAGCGGCAAGGACGGCCGGTTGACCAAGGAAGATGTGCTCGCCGCCGCCAACAATGCCCCCGAGGTGCCCGCCGCCGCTGCGCCCGCTCCCGTCGCTGCCGCCCCGGCCGCGTCGGGTGCCCCCGGCCGCCGCGAAGAGCGCGTCAAGATGACTCGGATGCGCCAGACGATCGCCAAGCGGCTGAAATCGGCGCAGGAAACCGCGGCGATGCTGACGACGTTCAACGACGTCGACATGTCGGCGGTGATGGCGACGCGCGACAAATATCGCGAAAGCTTCGAAAAGAAGCATGGCGTCCGCCTCGGCTTCATGAGCTTCTTCACCAAAGCGGTCGCGCTCGCGGCGCACGACATTCCGGCGGTCAACGCGCGCATCGACGGCGACGAGATCGTCTATTTCGATTACCTCGACGTCTCGGTCGCGGTGAGCGCGCCCAACGGCCTCGTCGTGCCTGTCGTGCGCAACGCCGACAGCCTGAGCTTCGCCGAGATCGAAAAGGCGATCGCCGACCTCGGCAAGCGCGCCAAGGAGGGCACGCTGACGATGGACGACATGACCGGCGGCACCTTTACCATTTCGAACGGCGGCGTGTTCGGCGGCCTGATGTCGACCCCGATCATCAACCCGCCGCAGTCGGCGGTGCTCGGCCTCCACCGCATCGAAGAGCGTCCGGTCGTGCGTAATGGCGAGATCGTGGCGCGCCCGATGATGTATCTGGCATTGAGCTATGACCACCGCCTGATCGACGGACGCGAGGCGGTGACGTTCCTGAAGACGATCAAGGAAGCGATCGAGGATCCGACGCGGCTGCTGATCGACCTGTAATAGGGAACGCCGCATGCGCGACGCCACCGAAGCCTTGTTCGCCTATGGCACGCTCCAATATCCGGACGTGCAGCGCGAACAGTTCGGCCGGTTGCTCAGCGGCACGGCGGACGCGCTGACCGGGTATCGGCTCGGACGGATCGCGATCGCCGACCCCGAGGTGGCCCGCAAAAGCGGCGAAAATCACTATCCGGTGCTCGCACCCGACAGCGAAGGCTCGCAGCGGATCGCGGGCACCCTATATTGGATTACAAGACAAGAACTCGAAGCGGCCGATGTCTATGAGGCCGAAGACTATCAGCGGCAGCGCGTCGCACTGGAATCGGGCGAGAGCGCCTGGGTCTATGTCGCCGCACCGGGCCTGCAATGGAGTATATGATGGCTGATTACGATTACGACGTCCTTGTCATTGGTGCCGGCCCCGGCGGCTATGTCGCGGCGATCCGTGCGGCGCAGCTCGGCCTCAAGACCGCGTGTGCCGAAGGGCGCGAGACGCTGGGCGGCACATGCCTCAATGTCGGCTGTATCCCGTCGAAGGCGATGCTCCACGCGTCCGAATATTATGACGCCGCCGCCAATGGCGCGATGGCGAAGATGGGGATCGATGTGACCCCCAAGCTCAACCTGCCCGCGATGCACGGCCAGCGCATCGACGCGGTCAAGGGCCTGACCGGCGGCATCGAATTCCTGTTCAAGAAGAACAAGGTCGACTGGCTGAAGGGCTATGCGCAGTTCACCGGCAAGGACAGTGTCGAGGTCGCGGGCAAGACGGTCCGCGCCAAGAATATCGTCATCGCCACCGGATCGTCGGTCACCCCGCTGCCCGGCGTCGCGGTCGATAACGACAAGCAGATCATCGTCGATTCGACCGGCGCGCTCGAACTCGCGAAGGTTCCCGAGCATATGGTCGTGATCGGCGGCGGTGTGATCGGACTCGAACTCGGCAGCGTCTGGCGCCGCCTCGGCGCCAAGGTCACCTGCGTCGAGTTCCTCGACCAGATCCTGCCCGGCATGGACGCCGATGTGCGCAAGGATGCGAACCGCATCTTCAAGAAGCAGGGCATTGAGTTCAAGCTGAAGACCAAGGTCACCAAGGCCGAGGTGAAGGGCAAGAAGGCCGTGCTGACGCTCGAACCCGCCGCCGGCGGTGACGCGGAAACGCTCGAAGCCGATGTCGTGCTGGTGTCGATCGGGCGCCGCCCGAACACCGAAGGGCTGGGCCTCGACAAGGCGGGCCTCGCGGTCAACGCGCGCGGGCAGATCGAAACCGACCATGATTTCGGCACGCAGGTCCCCGGCATCTGGGCGATCGGCGACGTCATTCCGGGGCCGATGCTCGCGCATAAGGCCGAGGACGAAGGCATTGCGGTCGCGGAGAATATTGCGGGGCTGACCGGCATCGTGAACCACGACGTCATCCCCTCGGTCGTCTATACCATGCCCGAAATCGCCGGCGTCGGCCTGACCGAAGAGCAGGCGAAGGAGCGCGGCGAGGTCAAGGTCGGCAAATTCCCGATGGCGGGCAACAGCCGCGCCAAGACCAACCACGAACCCGACGGTTTTGTGAAGGTGATCGCCGATGCGAACAGCGACCGCGTGCTCGGCGTCTGGATCATCGCCAGCGTCGCGGGCACGATGATCGCGCAGGCCGCCCAGGCGATGGAATTCGGCGCGACGTCGGAAGACATCGCCTACACCTGCCACGCCCACCCGACGCACAGCGAAGCGGTGAAGGAAGCGGCGATGGCGGTGACCGGCAAGCCGATCCACATCTGACAGGCATTTGGGGGAGAGCGTGATGGCGAAGCATGGGCTCTGGGCAGCGGCTTCGCTCGCCCTCTTTCTGGTCCCGGCGGGCGCTCAGGCGGCGCCTGACATGGCTGCGGCGAACGCGCGGCTGACCGCGCTTCTCGACAAAAATTATCCGGCGCTCGAGGCGGTCTACAAGGATTTGCACGCCAATCCCGAACTGGGGATGCAGGAGGTGCGGACCGCCGCGATCCTCGCCCAGCATCTCCGCAAGGCGGGCTTCACCGTGACCGAGAAGGTCGGCGGGACCGGCGTCGTCGCGGTGCTGAAGAACGGCGACGGGCCGACCTTCCTCGTGCGTGCCGACATGGACGCGCTGCCGCTGGAGGAAAAGACCGGGCTGGCCTGGTCGAGCAAGGCGCGCGCGACCTATGAGGGCAGGGATGTCCCCGTGATGCACGCCTGCGGCCATGACACGCACGTCGCCTATCTGATCGGCGTCGCGCAGGCGCTGAGCGCGATGCGCGACAGCTGGTCGGGGACGGCGGTGCTGATCGGCCAGCCGGCCGAGGAACCGCTCAAGGGCGCGCGCGCGATGCTGGATGACGGGCTGCTGACGCGTTTCCCCAAGCCCGACTTCGGCTTTGCGGCGCATGTCTCGAACCTGCCGGCGGGCGTCGTCGCGATCAAGGCGGGCGCGGGGTCGTCGGCCTCCGACAGCTATTCGATCACCTTCCACGGCCGCGGCGGGCACGGATCGATGCCCGCGGCGACGATCGACCCGATCCCGATCGCCGCGCGCTTCGTCACCGATACGCAGGTGGTGATCAGCCGCGAGAAGGATCCCGCCGCCTTTGGCGTGCTGACGATCGGCGCGATCAACGCCGGCAGCGCGCCCAACATCATCCCCGACAGCGCCGAGGTGAAGGTCAATCTGCGTTCGCAGTCGCCCGAGGTGCGCAAGCTGCTCCAGGACGGCACCGCGCGCGTCGCGAGATCGGCAGCGGCGATGGGCAATGCGCCCGAGCCGACGATCCGCTACCTGAGCGGCACCGGCATTCTCACCAACGACGAGACGATGGCCAAGGCCGCGGTCGCGGCGCTGACCCCGGTGTTCGGCAAGGGCCTCGTCTTCGCCCCCGCGAGCGCGGCGCCGATGTCGGGCAGCGAGGATTATTCGGAATTCGTCGACGCGGGCGTGCCGTCGCTGTTTTTCGGCATCGGCGGTTATGATCCCGCGGTGCTCGCCGACCTGAAGGCGAAGGGCGAACCCGCGCCGACCAACCATTCGCCTTTCTTCGCGCCGCAGGCCGAGCCGGCGATTCGCAACGCGGTGACTGCCATCATGCTCTCGATCGTCGGCGGCGTTCGCCCTGCCGCGAAATAGCGACGCGCGATGCCCGTCCCCGACAATGACCTGCTGATCCGGCTGCTCGATCTTGCCGGGATCGGTGTGTTCGCCTTGTCGGGGGCGCTGATGGCGGTGCGTCTGCGCCAGACGCTGGTCACCGCGATGTTTTTCGCGCTGGTGACCGGGGTCGGCGGCGGCAGCGTGCGCGACCTGCTGATCAGCGCGCCGGTATTCTGGGTGCAGGACGGGGCGATCGCGGCGGTGTGCATCGCGATCGCGCTGGTCGTCTGGGTGACCCCCGAACGCTGGTGGCAGGGGCAGTTGCTCGAATGGGCAGATGCCGTGGGACTCGCGGCCTATGCAGTCTTCGGCACCGCCAAGGCGCTGGCGTGGGGCGTGCCGCCGGTGCCCGCGCTGCTGATGGGGGTGATCACCGGCTGCGTCGGCGGCACCATCCGCGATATCCTCGCCGGGGTGCCATCGATCATCGTCAGGCCTGAAATCTATGTCACCGCGGCGGCGCTCGCCTCGGGGCTGTTCCTGGCGCTGCTCTGGATTGGCGCGGGGACGCCGGTCGCGGCGCTGAGCGGTGCGGTCGCGGGCTTCGTCCTGCGCGGTGCCGCGATCTACTGGTCGCTTGCGCTGCCCGCCTATCGCGAACCGACCCGCTGAACGGGTCCCGGTTCGGGACGGAATGACCCGAACGGCAGCCGGGCTGTCAGAATCGATTAACCCGCCACGCCTAGCCCGCATCGCACGAAAGGGGCGCGTGGGGGCCTTGGAAGTCTTGTTGATCAGTTTCGGCGCCGGCGTCGCGTCGGCCGACTGCGCGGTCGATTGCGATGCGGCGATGACGGCGGGGGTCATGCTATTGGCCGCGCCGCCGATCCTCGCCGCGGTGATGCTGCGCGACCGGCTGTTCGCGATGTGTGCGGGATGGGGTGAACGGTTCGGCCGCTTGCGTGCCGCGCGCGGCTCCTGCGCCGCGGGCTTGCCAAATACGCTGGCTGTGGCAGGTTCGTCGGTGAACACGGATGTCAGCACCATCGCTGCGCGAAGGGCCTGACCCTTGCAGGGGCTTTCCATGACGACAATGCAGACGACCGCAAATGGCATCGACATCACCTATGAGGACAAGGGGCCGCGCGATGCGCCGGTCATTCTGCTGGTGATGGGACTGGGCGGGCAATTGACTCTGTGGCCCGACGAGTTCGTCGATGCGTTGAATGCGCATGGCTTTCGCACCATCCGCTACGACAATCGCGACGTCGGCCTGTCGACGCGCTTCGAGGCGGCGGGGGTACCCAACCTGAAATGGATGTTCGTCAAGGCGGCGTTGCGCCTGCCGGTGCGTCCCGCTTACACGCTCGCCGACATGGCGGCCGACGGGATCGCGCTGCTCGACCATCTCGGCGTCGTGCAGGCGCATATCGTCGGCGCGTCGATGGGCGGCATGATTTCGCAGCATATCGCGGCGCGCTATCCCGACCGTACCCTGTCGCTGACCTCGATCATGTCGACCACCGGCAACCCCAGATTGCCGCGCGCCAACAAGGACGCGATGGCGGTGCTCGCCAACCGGCCGATGAGCGGCGATCCCGAGGCGATGATCGCCTATTCGGTACGCGCCGCGCGGGTGATCGGCAGCCCCGCCTATCCCGCCGAGGAAGAACGGTTGCAGCGCCGGGTGCGCGGCGATTTCGAGCGCGGCTGGTACCCGCAGGGCGTCGCGCGGCAGATGGCGGCGATCGTCGCCGACGGCGACCGCCGCGCGATGCTGAAGACAATCGCCGCGCCGACGCTGGTGATCCATGGCGAGGCCGATCCGCTCGTCCCGCTCGCGGGCGGCAAGGACACCGCGGCGAGCATCCCCGGCGCGCGCTTGATGACGATCCCGGGCATGGGGCATGACCTGCCGCTCGCGCTCGTCGATACGCTCGCCGATGCCATCGCGGGTCATGCGCGGGAGCTGGCGGCGGCGGCATGAGCGCGCTGAAGACGCGGCTGCGCGCGCAGCTGCTCCGCATCCATATCTGGCTTGGCTGGCTGGTCGGCGTGCCGCTGATCCTGTGGACGCTATCGGGGCTGATCATGGTGATCAAGCCGATCGATGAAGTGCGCGGCAGCGATCTGCGCAGCGAGCCGGTTGCGATCCCCGCGACCTTGGCGGCGGTGCCGCCGCAGCTAAATGGCCGCCCGGTGCAAAAGCTGGAGCTGGCGATGCGCGGGGCGAAACCGGTGTGGCTGGTGCGCTATACCGGCGACGACAGCCGCGCCGCCGATGCGACGACCGGCGCGCTCTTGCCGCCCGTCACCGCCGCCGAGGCGCGGGTGATCGCCGATGGCGCGCTCAAGGCGCCGGGCAAGCTGCTATCGGTACGCCGCTTCGCCGCCGACGCCAATCCGATCGAACTGCGGCGCGATCGCCCGGCGTGGCGGATCGTTTATGACGGCGGGCTTCATGCCTATGTCGATGCCGATACCGGCGAGTTGCTGGCACTTCGGACCGGATATTGGCGCGGCTACGATTTTTTCTGGGGGCTGCACATCATGGATCTGCAGACCCGCGAGGATACGCACCACCCGCTGCTGATCGGCTTCACGGCGGTCAGCCTGGTGACGGTTGTGCTGGGATTCGTGATGCTGTTCGTGCGCCAGCGGCGGCGGCGCAAACAGTCCCCCTCCCGCAAGCGGGAGGGGAGTATCAGCGCATCAACAGCGCTAGCGTCGCCAAAAAGCCCTTAGCCTCCGCCTGGCCCGGCCGCGGCACGGCGGGCAGATAGGCGCGGCAGTCGAGGCACGATGCCTGCACCGACCCGGCCTCGGTCAGCAGCGACAGGTCCTGCACGACGCGGCGTTCGATCATCTGGCGGTTCATCGACGCGATGCCGAACCAGCCGCGCGGCAACGCCGCGGTCGGTTCCTGTTCGGCGCCGGTCCAGCTCGCGAGCATCTTCGAAAACTCGCTCGGCTCATTCTCGAAATATTTGGCGTGGACGTCGCCATCGACCTTGGCCAGCTTAGCCGCGGCGGCAATCGCGTCGGGCAGCCCGCCGAACTGGTCGACCAGTCCGATCTGGCGCGCGGTGCCGCCGGCCCAGACACGCCCTTCGGCGATCTCGCGGATCTTCTCGATCGGCTGCTTGCGGCTTTTGGCAACGAGGCCGGTGAAGCGCCCGTAGATATCCTCGACGCTGGCCTGCGCCAACTGGTTGAACTCGTCGTTCACCCCGCCGAGGATGTCGGGCTGGCCCGACAAGGGCGTCGTCTTGATGCCGTCGGTGGTCACGCCGGCCTTGGCGAGCGTTTGTTCGAAGCTTGGCAGGATGCCGAAGACGCCGATCGACCCGGTGATCGTGTCGGGTTCGGCGAAGATGCGGTCGGCGGGCGTTGCGATCCAGTAGCCGCCCGACGCCGCGACATTGGCCATCGACACGACGACGGGCAGTTTCTTCGCCTTTGCGGCGAGCAGCGCCTGGCGGATTTCCTCCGACGCGAGCACCGACCCACCGGGCGAATCGACGCGCAGGACGATCGCCTTGATGCTGTCGTCGGCCGCGGCATCGAGGATGTGCTGGGCGATCGTCTGGCCACCGGCGCTGCCGTTCGGAGCCTCGCCATCGACGATCTCGCCGATCACGGGCACCACCGCGATCGCGCTGCCGGGCTGCTTCGGCGGATTGGCGGCGACCCAGTTGTCGAGCGGGATCGCATTATAGTTCCACGGCTGGCTGTCGTCGAATGCGCCGCTGATTTCGGCGACGCGGCTGCTGAACGCCATCCGGCTGCCGAGCGTGTCGATCAGCCCGGCGTCGAGCGACGCCTTCGACAGGTCGTTGCCCGCGGCGCGCACCGCACCCGCGGTGTCGGCGATGAAGGGATCGATCTTCGCCTTCGGGCGGGCCTTTTTGACGTCGGCCAGCCAATTTTCCCACAGGGCGCCGGCATAGGCGAGGTCGGCCTGTTTCGCCTCGGGCGACTGGTCGGCGCGCAAATAGGGTTCGACCGCGCTCTTGAAGGTGCCGACGCGATAGATGTTCGCGGTGACGCCGAGCTTGTCCATCAGCCCCTTGTAATAGAGCCGCGAACCGCCGGGTCCGGCGATCGCGACGCCGCCGATCGGGTCGGCCCATATCTCGCTGGCGTGCGAGGCGAGCTGATAGCTGTCGGTCGTGTAGGCGGTGGCGAAGGCGAGGACGGGCTTTTTCTGTGCGCGGACCTTGTCGAGCGCGTCACCGATTTCGGCGAGCGAGACCTGGCCGCCGCCGAGGAAGCGGTCGAGGTCGAGTACGACCGACGTGATACGCTTGTCATCGGCTGCGGTTTCGAGCGCGTGAACGACGTCGCGGACGCGAATTTCCTTGAGGTTGTTGCCGCCCGATAGCGCCGCGAACGGATCGATCTCGGCGGGCTGTTCGGTGACGACGCCGTCGAGCTGGAGCAGCAAAGCGCCTTCGCTGACCGGCAGCGACGGATTGGGGCGTCCCGCGAACAGGCCGAAGAGTACGACGAAGAAGAGGAGCAGGAAGATGAGCGCCAACCCGTCCTTGATCGCGACGAGCAGGTTCCAGACCTTGCGGGGGAAACTGGTGGTGCCTTTCGGCTTGCCCTCGCCGGGCAGCGGGCGGCGAACGGGGATAGCCCAGGGGCCGGCGGGATCGTTGGGCGTGTTCGCGGTGCTGTCGGTCATGTGCGCAAACCTAGGGATGCGTCCCGTCCTTGGCAATGCACGCTTCGACCGGCGGGCTACGGGCATCCATGGACGGCGTCATCCAAAACCCGTTGGTGTCGAGCGAAGTC
>Ga0247822_10002419_pt1 | contig 11911 bp, 11 predicted proteins | sample 13C_Cellulose_Da_FD_192423 | JGI IMG/M metagenome (GOLD analysis project Ga0247822, IMG submission 192423) | Soil microbial communities from agricultural site in Penn Yan, New York, United States - 13C_Cellulose_Day30 | ecosystem: Environmental > Terrestrial > Soil > Agricultural land | place...
CACTACGGCGTCCAGCCCATGATCTTCCCGTCGAGGTTCGGGATCAGGATCGGCAGCTCGGTCCCCAGCGGCGAAATCTCGTACTCGAAGTACAGCGGGACGCTCTCGTCCGTCCACAGGAAGACCTCGAACACGTCCTCCATCCACAGGTTGTCGAAGTCCTTCGTCATGGTGGCCGTGAGCTTCTGGTCGGTCGCGTCCATCAGGGTGTAGACGCCCTTCTTGGAGTGCAGCATCTTGACCTTGACTTCGTAGTCGTGGACCGACTTCGGCCGCCGGTGCAGCGGCTCCCACTCGGCCTTGGCCCACGCGGCGTTGGACCCGTCACCGGTCAGTTCGAAGTCGTCCGTCGGCTTCACACTGTACTCCCGGCGTTCGGTGCGCTTCGGGTCGTCGGGCTTCAGCCCGAACAGGATGCGCTCAGCGTTCGTGCGGTACACCTTCTCCAGCACGTCCGGCGGCAGATGGATGCCGTAGATGTTCCAGAACCCCTGTCGGTGGTGGCTGGCCGCGCAGTCGAAGTACTCGTCCTCAGTTTCCAGGAACCGGTAGTAGGTGCGGTAGGCGTCGCGCTTCGGTGTGGTGTCGGTGCCGAAGAGGATTCGGTCCTGGTACTTCAGGAAGAACTTGCGGGCGGTGTACGGCTGGCGGCCGAGTTCCGAGATGCGGGCGTCGATGTCCACGAACATGTTCGGGTAGCGGTCGAGCTTGTCGGCCACCGAGGCCAGGTCTTCCGCGTTGTTCCCGAAGTGGGTGTTGATGAACGTGGTACTCGGGTGCTTCGCGATGACCCGGTGAAGCTGGTCGAGCAGGTCCTGCCGCTTCGGGAAGTCCTTGCCGAAGAAGAGCCAGCCGGGGTTGGAGTTCAGCTCGTGCCACCGCTCGTTGAAGCGGTCCAGCGGCGTGAAGAACGCGGCTGGGTCCGCGATGTGGATGACCACGGGCCGCTTGTGCTTCGCGCACACCTCCCAGACCGCGTCGAGCTTCGGGTCGTCAATCGGGACCAGCCGGCCGTCCTTGTAACGGTGGCGCAGGCCGAAGGTCTTGTGGAACTTCAGGCCCTTGGCTCCGGCCTGGAAGCCTTCCTCCAGTCGCTTCGCCTCGCGTTCGCCCCAGTCCGGGTCGTCGATGCCGTCGAAGTTGACCAGCGCGAACGTCAGGAACCGGCCGGGGTGCGCCTCGTCGAGGGCGGCCAGCGTCTCCTGGAGCCGGTCGCCCCAGCCGCCGTCGAGGTTCACCACCGTGCGGACGCCGGCCTCGTTCATCTCGGTAAGGTAGCGCTGGACGGTTTGCGAGGTGAGCCGGTCCTTGCCGCCGCCGAGGTGATTGTGGACGTCCACCACCGGATAGGCCGGCTTCTCGACGACGGTGGTCTTCGTGACCATCATCGACCGCGGCTCCCAGTCGCGGAGCTTCAACTCGCGGATGTCGCCGGGCGGGTCGGCAGCCGCGGCCGCCAGTGGAAAGCAGATGGTGATAGTCAGCAGGACTCGCGCGATCATTGGGGGTCACTCCGCGCAGGGGGGACGTTCGCGGGTGACATGCTACCCGGTCCGCGCGGCGGGCGACACTGGCTACCGGCGTTCCACGGCAGTCAGGTCTTCAGGCCCATTTCCTGGTGTTGCTCGCGGGCAGAGGACAGGTATCGGTCGTAGGCGGCCTGGTCGCGCCGGCACGACTCGCCCTTGAACACCAGCGCGAACGAGCGGCGGTGGCGCGTCGCGGACAGGTTGGCGTCCGCCCGGTGGATCGTCATGCCGTGGTGGGCGACGGCGTCCCCCGGCGAAAGGGGCACGGCCCGCTCTCGCGTGAAGTCGTCGGCCGAGTAGTCGGTGATCCCCTGCGAGAAGCCGAGAACCTTCGACCGGGCGTGCGGGCGGAAGCCGCGCCGGTGCGACCCCGCGACGTAACGCAGGCAGCCGTTCTCGGCATCGACCGCGTCAAGGGCCAGCCACACCGTCAGGACGCTGGGGGGCGTGAGGCAGAAGTAGAAGTTGTCCTGGTGGGGCGGCGTGACGTGGTGCGTGCCGGGCGGCTTGTTGAACCACTCCGGCTGGTCGGCGACGGCCGGCTCGCCGAGCAGCGTCTCCGTCAGTGCGACCCAGCGGGGGTTGCGGATGTACGCGGCGAAGTAGGGATCGCGGCCCATCCGCTGCAACTGCTTGAGCGTCTCAGGCCGGCTCCGGTCCTCGTAGAACGCATCGGCGTCCGGCAGGGTGGGGACGATCTCTCGCGTGTAGCGGTCGAGGTTTTGCTTCAGTTCCCCGAGTTCCTCCGACGGCAAGAAGCCGGGGATCACGACAAACCCGTCCCGGTCGAAGTCCGCCTTGAGATCGTTCGCCCGCATGATCGGCCTCTTCGCAGGTGACAGGTTCCCGCCGCACGGACGGCTACTCGTACCCGGCAAGACTGGCCGCCTCGTCGGCCAGCCGGTTGTCGAACGTGAAGCCCAGCGGCGCGTAACGCTTCTGAATCTGCTCCATGCCCTGCTTGACCATGATGAGGTCGCAGCCGTGGCAGATAAACCTGGCACCGAGTTCGAACAGCCGTTGTGTATGCTCTGGGGTCCCGCTGACCGTGCCCCACCACTTGCCGGCGGCCTTCGCCGCGGCCGCCACCCGGCGGTACGCGTCCGCGATCAGCGGGTGGTCGAACTGGTAGGGGATGCCGGCGAGGACGCTCAGGTCGCCGGGGCCGAGCATCAGCACGTCGATCCCCGGCACGCGGGCGATCGCCTCGGCGTGGTCGAGCGCGGTCGGCGACTCCAGTTGCGTGATGAGCAATGTGTTGTCGTTAGCGGCCCGCAGGTAGGGCGGCATGGGCATCGAGCAGTACGGGTTGTCGCCGCTGGCCCCGTCCACGCCCCGCTCGCCCTGGGGCGCGAACTTGGTCCAGCGGACCAACTCCGCCGCCTCCTCGGCCGACTCGCAGCGCGGATACATGATCCCCTGCGCGCCCACCTCCAGCAGCCGTCCGGTCCGCATGAACTCGCCCTTGGCCGGCCGGGCGATGACGTCGGACGCGCCGACCCGCGCCGCCCGCATCAGCGAGGCCGCCGTCTCGTCGCTCGTCGCGTGGTGCTCCAGGTCGAGCCAGATGCCGTCGAACCCGAGCAGGCTGACGAGTTCATACACGCTGGGGTCGATGAAGTGGCAGCAGGTGACCAGGACCGGATCGCCCTTCCGCAACTTGGCCTTCACCCGACTGAATCGCATACCGGTCTCCTCCCGGGGTCGGACGACGGTCAGCCGCCCTTCACGGACACCTGCACCGGCCGGCCGTAGGTGTACCGGCCTTCCTTGCAGCGCCAGTGGCCGAAGTCGTACGCCACGAAGATGTGGCCGTCCCGCGGCGTCTCCTCGATGGCCATGTAGTGGGTGGTGAACACGCCGGTCGTCAGCCGGACCACGTGGCTCCAGGTGTCGCCGTGGTCGAGGCTGAACGCCAGGTAATTCCCGTTCCAGGGGTGCTTCGGGTTCGTCCAGCAGGCGCGGGGCGGGATCCGCACGCCGAAGGCCGCGACCAGGACGCCGCTTCGTAGCTCGATCAGGTCCGGGTCCACGACGGCGCCGATGTTCTCGTTCGGGTTGTCGGCGATGAGCTTCCCGTTCCGCTTGACGCCGCGGAACATGTCGGCCCACTTCTCGGTCCGGTAAACGTCCAGGTCCGCGAAGACCCGCGGGCGGGCGGCACTCCAGGTGCGCCCCTCGTCGTCGGAAACCGCTTCACGCAGTTCGCGGCCGGTCCGCATCTGGCAGATCAGCCGGCCCCGGCGCGGGCCTTTCGAGACGCGGGCCAGCACCGGCTCGCCAAACCCCTCCGTGCCGACCTTCGGGTCTACCGCGATCGTCGAGACCAGGTCCCAGTGCCGGCCGCGGTCGGTCGAGCGGAGCAGCATGCACCGCGTCTTCATCATGGTGGGCGTGTAGCCCGAGGGCTCTTTGTCCCCTTCCAGCCAGCCGTAGAGCGTGGTCAGCAGATCGCCGCCCGGCAGCTCGACGACGCGGCGGTGCAGACGCATGGCCGCGTGCGGCCGGCCGCCATCGTCGGTCGAGCCGTGGAAGTTCGCCTTCGGCAGGTTGAACGTGATCTCGACCGGGCCCTTGAGGGTGCGGTAGTCGTCGGCCGACGTGTACAGCAGTCCGCGCCCCTCACCGGGTCGCTCGCCGGGCGTGACGTACGTTTCCAGTGCCAGGATCGTGCCGTCCCGCAACTGGACCACACCCCCCTCGATGTTGACGCCGTTGTCTCCCGCCGGGAGAGGGAATGTTTTCCACGTCTCCCCGCCGTCGCGTGAGACGACAGTCTCCAGGGCGTACGGGTAGAAGATCCTCTTCTGAGGGTGCGGCTTCTTCGACAACTGCGACTGCACGACGAGCGCACCGGACTGCGTGCAGAGCATCGAGGGCTGCAACCCGTCGGGAAGGATCATCCGCTCCTCGCCGAAGGTCAGGCTCAGCCGGGGATCCTTGACCAGCGTCTCCGGGGTGTTGCGAAGAACGGCCCCGGCCGCCTTGCCGGTCGGCTCGGCCGCGGCCACGCTCCCCAACCCGGCCAGCGGCCAGGCCGCCGCCAGCCCGGAGGCGGATCGTAGGAACGCCCGGCGTGACAGCTCGTGATTCATTCGAGTCTACCCACGATTTGACGGGACCGGGCCAAGCTCGTTGCGGGTTTAAATACTACTTATTCGCATTTCGGGTGTCAAATGTGAAGTGAAAACTGGAATGGCACAGTATAAAATAGTCTTCATGCCACGGTTAACACGTCCAACGACCCAGGCCACCGAACTCGCTCACAAGCTCCGGCAGCGCATTCAGTCGGAGCAACTGGCCGACGGGGCCTTCTTCATGACCGAGGCGCAGCTTGCCGCGGAGTATGGCGTCTCCCGGACAGTGACCCGCGAGGCGGTCGGTCGGTTGCAGGCGCTGGGCATACTCGAAGGCCGCAAGCGGAAGGGGTTGGTTGTTCGTCGTCCGGACCCGCTGCGCCTGTTCTCCAGCAGCCTGCCGTCGCTGGCGGGGTCGCCGGACGACTGGCGCGAACTGGCCCAGTTGCGCTACGCCCTGGAGGTCGGCGCGATCGAACTGGCGATCCGGTCCGGCACGGAGGAGCAACTGGCCCGGCTCGGCGAAATCGTCGTCGAGATGGAGCAGGCGCTGCGCGAGGATGTCGCGGGCCGGCGGTCGGTGGAACTGGACGTCGAGTTCCACGCCCAGATCCTGCGGATGACCGGGTCGCGGCTGATCGCCGGGATGCAGCAGGTGCTAGTGCAGTACTTCCAGATCGCCCCACTGGGCGAGCCGAGTTCCACGTCCGCGGAGCGCGTCACCTGGGAGCACCGCGAGTTGTATAACGCGATCCGCGATCGCGACGTGGAGCGTGCCCGCGCCATGATCCGGCTTCAGTTCCGCGAGACTCTCGAGCCCCCGCGGCCGCGGGAGTAGCGAATCCAGGGCCGTTGTCACCGGCCGTCGGCCGCCGGTCCCGCGACCGACTGGGGCCTGGGCGCCGGGTCTTTTGGCGGCGGTGCCTTCAAGTATCGCGACGCCCAGGTGACGAACGTCTCGATGTTCGGGCCGGTCGTGTGCCCGCCGCTGTGCATCCGCCATGCCAACTCGCCGTCCACCAGCGCGACCCCCACCGCCGGCATCTCCGTCGCGCCGAGGTCCTTTTTGCCGAGCAGTTTCCAGGCCGGCCCCGCGGCCACGGCGGCCATGAAACTGCCCCGTTGGTCCACCCAGGAACCTTCCGCGCCGGGTCCGGTCATCGCCCCGTAGCTGATGAACGTCGGCCGCGGAGCGCACAGGGCGATGAGTTCGTGGGCGTCCACCGGCAAGTCGCACGGGGCCAGCGGACCGCCGTACTTCAGGAACGTACCGGACATCCAGTGGTACTCCCCGCTGCCGGCCAGGTTCTCCACCTGCTCGCCGAAGTTCCGGCGGAACAACTTCGCCCCGCCCGCGCCCGACGAGCCGATCAGGCCGATCGCGAATCGCGGCTCGTAGGTCATCGCCACGAGCGCCGCCTTGCCGTACCGCGACAGGCCGGAGATACCGACCTGCCTGGCGTCCACGGCCTTGTCGGTTTCGAGGTAGTCCAGCGCCCGGCTCGCCCCCCACGCCCATGCCCGCAGCGACCCCCAGTCTTCGGGCTTGCGCGGCTGGCCCTTGTTGCACAGACCGATGATCCCGCGAGTCAGTCCGGCTCCGTTGTCGGTCTGGATGCTCCCGGGGTTGACCAGGGCGTACCCCCAGCCCCTGGCCAGGTACTGGTTGCGGCCGCCCCCGCCGCCGAAGTCCATCATCACCGGGACCGGCCCGGAGGCGTTCTCCGGCAGGGTCAGCGTCAACGAAATGCCGACCGTGATCGCCGGGTACGCGGAGTTGTCCACTTTCCCGACGAGCCGTTTCGTGACGCTCGGGACCGTGGGGGCCGGCGTCTTCCCGCCGAACCCACCCATGGGCTTGGGGTTCGTGTCAACCTCCCAGGTCACCTTCGGCGCGTCCCCGGGCACCCGGCCGTACACCTCGGCGTCGAAGTACTCCACGATCTCGGGGCGCCGCACCTTCCACCACACCTCCGGCGAGTCCACCGGCTTGCGGCCCTTGGTGACCATCATCTCGGGCAGGTGGGGCCAGGGGTTGGCTTTCGCCTCGTCGGTGTTCTGGTAGTCTGCGGCCTTCGGGTTCATCCCGCTCGGCCCGCGCCGCATGGTCTCGGGGGGAATCTTCAACTGATCCAGCATACGCTGACGGTCCTGTTGGGCTGTCAGCGTCACCGGCCTGGGCGGGTCGTCCGCGATGCAGACCGAACACGCGGCGAAGATCACCGCGGCCGCGGCGGGAGAGAATCGCATGGGATGCCTCGGTGGGAGTGGTGAAGGGCGGACCGCCTGCACCGGAGATGTAGGTGGTTCGTGTGCCGACTCCGGTCGGCCCATGCTAATTCAAAGACTGGGGGTAAGCGATCAAATCGGCCAGTTGCCTCGGGATGAGATTCGCCGCGAGTCCTTCGGACATGGCTGACAGCTCGACCGTCTCGGTCACGTTGGACGCATACGCCCACGCGATCGACCGGGGTCAGCGGGCGGCGGCCGCGACGATGTTATCGATTTGACGCGAAGTATCGCCGGGAACGTGTGAAACCTCACCCAAGGTCATTGGCTACAAATCGCGCAGACTCAGACGATCGACAAACTGAATAACCCCTCGCAAACACTTGATTGCAAGGGGTTATCTCATGTTACCCGGCCTGGATTCGAACCAGGACAAGCAGAACCAAAATCTGCTGTGCTACCGTTACACTACCGGGTAAGACCGCGGGTATGTTATCGACCGGCCGGGGGTCGCTCAACCCCTTCCGCCTGGCCGTCCGGGAGTTGAACCAGGAAGGCGAGTTGCTCCAACTGAATCGCCAGGTCCACTGTGACCACCCGGACCGTCGCCGGCGTCCGCAACAGTACCGGGGCGAAGTTGAGCAGCCCACGCACCCCCGCCGCAGTCAGTGCGTCGGCCAACGCCTGAGCCGACTCGGACGGGACCGTCAGCACCCCCAACTCCGCCCGCAGTGCCGGCACCCGGGCCGGGATTGTCGAAGTCGGTTCCACTAGTAGCCCCTCGACCGTCTGGCCGACCTTTGCCGGGTCGTTGTCGAACAGGCCGACGATCAGGAACCCCTGGTCGCGGAACCCGCGATAGCGGAGCAAGGCGCGCGCGAGGTTGCCGACCCCGACCAGCACCGCTCGCCACGGCCGGTCGATGCCGAGCGTCCGGCGGATGGCCGTCGCCAGCCCGGCGGCGTCGTACCCGACCCCGCGCCGGCCCAGGTGCCCGAGGGCGGCCAGATCCCGCCGCACCTGGGCAGCGCTCACCCCGACCGCTCGCGCCAGGTCCACGCTAGAGACGGTGCCGCCGTTGCGGGCCCCGGACCCGAGGCAGCGGAGGTACAGGCTGAGCCGTTGAGCGGTCGCCCGCGACAGCCGGGCTTCCGGTTCGGAAAAGTGTCCTGCGCCCACGACGGCCGTCAACCTCCCGCCGGCACTCGGCCGGCCATTCCAGGCTAGGTCGCGCGGCCCCGAGGGTCAACCGCGTCTCACTCCGGGTTCGCCCAGGATACGGGCACCACCACCGATTCGCCGACCGGGTCTGCTAGCCAGACCCGAACCTCGGCCCGCCCGCCGTGGCCTCCGGTCTTCTCCCGATCCACGACGACGCGGACTGTCGCCACTGGCCCGGCCGTCGCCGGCCACTTCGCCCGCACCGCCGGGTGGGCCGACTCGACCCGCTCGACGCGCAATTCACCGCCGCCCGGCTTGCGGAGTTGCACCAGCGCCGACGCCTCCGCCTGACCGCGGGCGAACCGGACCGCGGCCGCGTCCGGCGACACCGTGACGCCGCCCGACTTCCGCTTCGATACCCGGATCGGCACCCGAAGCTCCGGGCAGGTTCGGTCTGTCGTCAGGAGCACCAGCGTCTCGTCCGACTGGCCGGGCGGGTAGCTGTCCGTCACGGTCACGTCCACCGCCTGGGACCGAGGCGCGGCGTCGGTCGTGGGGCGGACGACCGCGGTCAGATGGGGGCTGGTTGTCGTCGCCGTCCGCACGGTGAGCGGGGCCGAACGGCGGTCGGTTACAACAACTGTCTGTGTCGTCGCGGTGCTGGTCGAGACGGCCAGCATCGGCGGCGTGACGGATACTTCCTGGACGAGCCGTGCCGATACCCGGAGTTCTAAGCTGACATCGGGTGTGACCGATGGCGGTGAAGGGCAGCCGTTGGGGTCGGCGACGCGGTAGCGGACGACCGCCTTCCAGACGTTCGGGCCGGGCGGCTGCGTGAGCGTGTTCACCATGATGGTGAGCTGCGCGGACTCGCCGGGCCGGAGGGCGTCCCGCGAGAGGGTCGGCTTCAGACAGCCGCACCCGGTCTCGGTGGCTGTGATGGTCAGGGTGCCGGCGTCGCCGCGGTGGGTCAGCTTGAACACCTGGACGAGCTGCGGTCCGGTCGGGGCCTCGCCACGGTCGGCGGACGGCGGGTCGGCTACCAGCGGGCCGGCCGCCGGTGTGGTCCCGAGTGCGAGGGTGGCTAAGATCGGCAACATGGCCGCGGGGTGTACCGTCGCCCGCGCCGACCGGCAACCCCAACCGAGCCCTCGATGCGCGTCCACGTCCGTCCATACCCGACACCGACCGGCCGGCTTGTTCTGGGCACGGGCACGGTCGAGGTGTGGCAGGCGAGCCTGGGGGCGCCTCCGGTGCCAGTCGAGGACCTGGAGGCGGTCCTCACCCCGGAGGAGCACGCCCGGGGCGAGCGGTTCAAGCACCCACGCATCCGCGATCAGTTCGTTCGCACCCGGGGGCTGCTCCGCGTACTCCTTGGAAGGTATCTCGGATGTCCGGCCGCGTCGGTGCCGATCGGGGTCGCGCCGGACGGCAAGCCGGTACTCACGTCCGGCGGCCTCGAATTCAACGTCAGCCACGCCGACGGGATGGCCGTGATCGCGGTCGGCAGTCAGCCGGTCGGGGTGGATATCGAAGCGGTCCGCGAGGTTGGCACCCGGGACGCCCTGGTCGAGCGGTTCTTCGCGGCGGGCGAGGCGGCCCAGTACCGGGCGCTGTCCGAGGAACTGCGGCCGGCGGCGTTCTTCAAGGGGTGGACGTGCAAGGAGGCGGTGCTGAAGGGGATCGGCTGCGGGACTCGGGACCTGGAGCGGTGCGTGGTGGACGTGGACCCGAGACGGCCGCCGCGCGTGGTCGGTCCGCCGGAGACGGTCGCGGCCTGGGCGGTGGTGAGCTGGACGCCGGGCGCAGGGTACGTCGCGGCGGTTGCGGTCGAGGGCGTGCGGGAAGTGAGACTGCGGACCGAGATGGAGTAGCGGCCCGGCCATTGGCCGGGCCGCCATACGGTTCATTCCGCGCTGGTCGCGATCAGTTCCCCGGTGTCGTACCACCGCCGACGGGCAAGGTCTGGAGGTAGCGGTTGTACGCCCGGTTGATCGTGTCGTTACTGACATCCATCCGGATCTTGTACCCGGCGCGGGGGAAGAAGGTGCGGGCCTTCACCACCTGGACCCCCTTCTCCTTGGCGTTGTTCCGGGCGTCGATCAGCGCCTGGGTGATGTCCGACTTGGCCGCTGCCAGCGGGTCGCCACCGACGAGGACCGGGAAGTAACCCTCGACCGCGTAGGTGGTCTGCTCGGTCACCTGGCCGACCCACTTCTTCGTCTCCAGGTCGAAGTAAGCGTCCACGGTGATCCCCATCTTGGTCAGGTCGGCGACCACCCGCTTGACGTCGTCGGTCCCGTCCGAATCCACATCGAACACCCCGAACAGGGCGACGCGGTCGGCGGCCCCCTTCTTCCAGGCCGGGTTGTACAGCACGTCTCCGACCAGCAGCGCATCGCGGATCGGGTCCGGGTTGGACGTGATTCGCGCCTGCGACAGGTGTGCCCCGAGGACCGCGATGACCTCGATGGTCCCCTTCGGCTGGACGTCCATGACCTGCCGGTTGCCGTCCATGACCGGCCGGCCGTCCGCGCCGACCCGCGGGCGGACGCGGGACATCAGGCCGGCGGTCGGGGCGTCGTGCGGTTGGACGCTGAACGTCAGCCCCGGACGGACGTTGTCGGCTGACCCGAGGTCGATGTCCACGATGTTACTCCGCTTGCCGACGATCTTGCCGTGCGGGGCGTCGTGGGCGAACGGATCCTGGGTGTCGGACGCCTTCTGTTCGACCCGGTCTACCCGCTGGGTGAGTCCATCGTTCTTGGCCTGGGCCTCCCGGAGCTTGATCCCGGCCATCTCCAGCGCCTCGGCCTTGGTCTTCATGTCGGCGGTGTACTTCGAGGTGTCCCCAGCGAAGGTCTGACGGGTGGCCTGGATCAGCTCGTCAGCCTTCTTCTGGACCTCGGCCACTTGCGCCGGGAAGTCGGCACTGAGCTTCTTGAACCCGGCTTCCGCTTCCTGGGCCCGCTTCAGGGCGTCCAGGTACGTCGTCTTAGCCTGGTTGAGTGCCGTGGTTTCGGTCTCAAGCCGGACGGCGGCAAGCATCTGCCGGGCGTACCCGTTGGCCACGGCATCGATCATCGGCGTCTGGGGCGGGTTCTCCAGGCTGCCGGTCCAGTTCCACGCGACCACCGCCTCCGGGGCGATGGCGAACTGCTTGTTGGTGCCGACGAAGTCCTTGGCGGCCTTGGTCTCCACCCCCTTGAGGCGGTTGACCAGCGCCGACTTGAACGCCTCGAACTCCTGCTTGGCAGCGTCGGCCTTGCCGCCGTTCTTGAGGTTGTCGAACTCCTCCTGCGTGTTCGTTCCGACCAGCGTCTTGTACATGAGGACCTTGGCCTGCTCCTCGGTCGCCTTGGAGACGGCGGCCTGCTTGTCCGACTCGGCCTGCTTGGCGGCGGCCTTCTGGACGGCCACGTCCGAGTACGCCATGTACGTCAGGACGCCGAGGGTCAGGGTGGTCAGGACGAAGAACGCCAGGGCGACCACGAGGGGGGCTTTGGACTCGCCGGACTGCTGCTTGGCCATGGTGTCCTCGTCTGCGGGATCGCGGGTACGGGCCGGGGTAGGGTGGAAGTGGCCGCCCGGCGAGCGCCGAACCGGACTCAACTTGAGTCTAAAGGGCTCCCCCGGGCAGTCAACGCAATTGGGTTGAGGGAAGCCGCCGCGGATTGGCGCCCGTAGGGGTCGTGCCGGGAGTGGGGGCGAGCCACGTCATATTCTACGCAACGGCGCCCGCCGCCGGGCGTTGGCGACCGGCCCGGAATCGTTCGCCGATCTGTCTTGACACCCCTCCTGCCCGGCCCATAGACTTGCTTGAAGTCATTGTCTATCGCCTGCCGAACCGACTCGTCCGCCCCGACCCCATGTCCCACCAGAGTGTCGTCGGAGTCGGTTCGGCAGGCGATAGAC
>Ga0247822_10002420_pt1 | contig 11910 bp, 14 predicted proteins | sample 13C_Cellulose_Da_FD_192423 | JGI IMG/M metagenome (GOLD analysis project Ga0247822, IMG submission 192423) | Soil microbial communities from agricultural site in Penn Yan, New York, United States - 13C_Cellulose_Day30 | ecosystem: Environmental > Terrestrial > Soil > Agricultural land | place...
CCGCCGACTCTTCGACCAAGGGCGCGCCGGGCGGCGGCGGCCCGGGCGCCACCGGTGGCCGGCGGGGTAACCGCGGCGGCCCGCCGAGGTTGTTCTGATGTCGGCCGCGGCGCAGCTGGCCGACGAGCCGGTGATGGAGGTCATCGGCCTCACCCGCCGCTACGGCACCGGCGACGCCACCGTGCACGCGCTGCGCGGCGTCGACCTGCGGGTCCAGCCGGGCGAGCTGGTGGCGATCATGGGCCCGTCGGGCTCGGGCAAGTCGACCCTGATGAACCTGCTCGGCTGCCTCGACGTGCCGACCTCGGGCACCTACCGGCTCGAGGGCGAGGACGTCGCCCGGCTGTCGCGCGACCGCCTGGCCGAGGTCCGCAACCGCACCCTCGGCTTCGTGTTCCAGAGCTACGGCCTCCTCCCCCGCACCACCGCGCTCGAGCAGGTCCAGCTGCCGCTCCTGTACGCCGGCGCGCCGCGCCGCGAGCTGGTGCCGCGCGCCAGGGAGGCGCTGATCCGGGTCGGGCTCGGCGCCCGCCTCGATCACCGCCCGAGCCAGCTGTCGGGCGGCCAGCAGCAGCGCGTCGCCATCGCCCGCGCCATCGTCAACCGCCCGCGGGTGATCCTCGCCGACGAGCCGACCGGCAACCTCGACACCCGCACCTCGCTCGAGATCATCAGCCTGTTCCAGTCGCTGTCGGCCGAGGGCATCACCATCGTCCTCGTCACCCACGAGCCCGACATCGCCGCGTTCGCGTCGCGCGTCGTCGTCGTGCGCGACGGCCGCATCCAGTCCGACCACGGCCAGGTGCCGCACGACGCCGCCGCCGCGCTCGCCGCGCTGCCGCCCGAGGAGGTCCCGTGAGCCTCACCCGCACCCTCATGGTCGCGCTCGCCGCCCTGGCCCGCACCAAGACCCGCTCGTTCCTCACCGTCCTCGGCGTCATCATCGGCGTCGGCGCGGTGATCGCCATGGTCTCGATCGGCGAGGGCGCCAAGGCCCGCGTCGCCGCCCAGTTCGACGCCATGGGCACCAGCACGCTGGTGGTCAGCTCGGGCGCCACCAACGCGGGCGGCGTCCGCGGCAGCGCCGGCTCGCGGCTGACCCTGACCTGGGACGACCTCGACGCCATCCGCGGCCTGCCCGAGGTCGCCACCGCGGCGCCCCAGCTGCGCGGCAACGCCCAGCTGCTGTCGGAGGCCGGCAACTGGCAGACGTCGATCACCGCGACCACGCCCGAGTGGTTCGCGGTGCGCAACTGGGACGTCGGCGCCGGCGAGCTGCTCACCTCGGCCGACGTCGCCGCGTCGCGCAAGGTCGCGGTCATCGGCACCACCGTCGCCCAGAACCTGTTCCCCGGCGGCGATCCGATCGGCGAGACCATCCGCATCGACCGCACCCCGTTCCGCGTCGTCGGCGTCCTCACCGCCAAGGGCACCGCCGCGACCGGCCAGGACAACGACGACGTCGTGGTCATCCCGGCCACCACCTTCCTCAGCAAGGTCTCGGGCGGCCTGGCCAAGTACCTCGGCGGTCAGATCGTGGTGTCGGCGGTGTCGCGCGACCAGACCACCGCGGCCAAGGCGGCGATCGAGGACCTGCTGCGCACCCGCCACCGCATCCGCCCCGGCGAGGACGACGACTTCAGCGTCCGCGACCTGACCGCGATCGCCGCCGCCCAGCAGGAGAGCGCCAGCACGATCACCTCGCTGCTCGCCGGCGTCGCCCTGGTCAGCCTCCTCGTCGGCGGCATCGGCATCATGAACATCATGCTGGTCAGCGTCACCGAGCGGACCCGCGAGATCGGCCTGCGCATGGCCATCGGCGCCAAGGGCCGCCACGTCCTCCTCCAGTTCCTGATCGAGGCCGTCGTCCTCTCGATCGCCGGCGGCGTCCTCGGCATCCTGGTCGGCGTCGGCGCCGCCAAGTACATGGCCTCCCAGTTCGGCTTCCCCCTCCTCGTCCGCCCCGACGTGGTCATCCTGGCCGTCGCCGTCTCGGCCGCCGTCGGCGTCGGCTTCGGCGCCTACCCTGCCCGCCGCGCCTCGCGCCTCGACCCGATCGTCGCCCTCCGCCATGAGTAGGGACAGGATCCGGGGTCGTAAGCAGTTACGATCACTCACCTTCTGGACCGAACCGCAAAACATGCCCGCCCCCCGGAGCCGCCTGGGCCCGCGGGCGTCTTTTGCGTTTCGGTCCATGGACCCTGTGATCTCGCGTGGTTGCGACCCTAGATCCTGTCCCCCCTACGGCTAGACCGACGTGCCTCGATCTGCTACAAGTCGCGTCTTCCCGGGCCCCGGGTCATCGTGACCCGGCAACGGAAACGAGGCGACCATGAAGGAAACGGCTGCTCATCCGCACTACCGCCCTGCCAAGATCACCTGCGCTTGCGGCGGGGTCTACGACACGTTCTCGACCCGCGGCGACTTCGCGGTCGAGATCTGCGCCAAGTGCCACCCGTTCTACACCGGCCAGCAGAAGCTGATGGACACCGCCGGCCGCATCGACCGGTTCAAGAAGCGGTACGGCCAGAAGTAGGACGCGGGCGTTCCCGTCGTTTCTTCCGACGTGAGGACCGCCCGTGTTCGATGAACCACGCTTTCTGGACAAGATGGCGGCGCTCGAGCGCCGCGCCGAAGAGCTGACCGCCCTGCTGGGTGACCCCGAGGTCATCAACAAGCGGGGCGAGTTCCAGAAGCTCTCGCGCGAGCACGCCGAGCTGGACCCGCTCGTCGCGGCGTGGCGTGACTACCGCAAGCTGCGCGCCGATCTCGAGCAGGCGCGCCAGCTCATCGTCACCGAGACCGACGAGGAGCTGCGGGCGATGGCGCGCGACGAGGTCAAGACCCTCGAGGCGACCCGCGAGAGCGCCGAGCAGGCGATCAAGATCCTGCTCCTGCCCAAGGATCCCAACGACGCCAAGAACACCGTCCTCGAGATCCGCGCCGGCACCGGCGGCGACGAGGCGGCGCTGTTCGCCGGCGACCTGTTCCGCATGTACATGCGGTACGCCGAGCGGCTGGGCTGGAAGACCGAGATGCTGTCGGCGTCGGAGGGCTCGTCGGGTGGGTTCAAGGAGATCATCGTCCTGATCGAGGGCAAGGACGTGTACTCGCGCCTCAAGTTCGAGTCGGGCGTGCACCGGGTCCAGCGGGTGCCGGCGACCGAGGCGCAGGGCCGCATCCACACCTCGGCCGCGACGGTCGCGGTGATGCCCGAGGCCGAAGAGGTCGACGTCCGCATCGACGACAAGGATCTCCGCGTCGACGTGTTCCGCGCCGGCGGCCACGGCGGCCAGTCGGTCAACACCACCGACTCGGCGGTGCGCATCACCCACATCCCGTCGGGCCTGGTGGTGATCTGCCAGGACGAGAAGTCGCAGCACAAGAACAAGGCCAAGGCCATGAAGGTGCTGCGCTCGCGCCTGCTCGATCACGAGATCGCGCAGCGCCAGGCCGCCGAGCGCGACGCCCGCCGCTCGATGGTCGGCTCCGGCGATCGCTCGGAGAAGATCCGCACCTACAACTTCCCGCAGGACCGCGTCACCGATCACCGCATCGGCCTGACCCGCCACAACCTGCCGTCGGTGATGGACGGCGACCTCGGCGACATCATCGAGGCGCTGCGCGCGCACGATCAGGCCGATGCGCTCAAGCAGACCGCGGTGTAAACCGCGGACTGCTTGCCCGTGCCCGTGCCCCTGCCCCTGCCCGCCAAGGCCGCCCTGGCCTTCGTCGCGCTCGCGGCATGCACGACCTCGCCGCCGCCGCTCGCCTCGTGCGACGACTCGCTCCGCGGCATCTGGGCCACCGAGCCGGGCGCGACCCCGGCGGCGACCTTCCACGTCGTCGACCGCGGCGCCGCCGTCGACGCCATCCCGATCACCCGCGAGCTGCCCGCCGAGCCGCCCGGCACCCTCGCCGCGCCGGCGCTGGTCGAGCTCCGCCGCGAGCACGGCCAGGTCGCCGGCCGCGTCCTCCGCCGCTGGCACCGCGGCGGCGCCACCTGCCGCGTCGCCTCGCCCGCCGTCATCCGCGGCTGCGCCGCCGATCGCCTGACCCTGCAGCTCGGCCCGACCGGCGCGCCGTCCGACTGGACGACCTGCGCGCCGACCGGCGCGGCGACCGCGCTGCTGCTCCGCCGCCGCTAGACGCGCCGGCTCACTTCACCAGCGAGCCGAGCAGCTTGTCCATCTTGGCCTCGTCCCCGCCGACGAAGCCGGCGTGGACCGAGCGGACGATGCCCTTGGGATCGATCACGTACGACGACGGCTGCGACGGCGGCGACCAGATGTCGGCGGCCGAGGTGGAGTCCTCGGGGGCGTAGGCGCGCAGCATCTTCTTCACCTTCAGCCCGTCCATGAACTTCTTGCCCTTGGCGCGGTCGTTGTCGAGGTTGACCGCGACGAAGGTCACCTTGCCGGCCCACTTGGCGGCCAGCTTGTCCCACGCCGGCAGCTCCTTCTTGCACGGCTTGCACCACGAGCCGCCGAAGGTCACGACCACCCACTGCCCGCGCAGGGCCTTGAGCTTGAACGCCTTGCCGCGCTCGTCCTTGGCGCCGTCGAGCTCGGGCGCGCGGTCGCCCTGCTTGACGTCGGCCGCGGCGACACCGGCGCCGAGGGCACACACCAGCGACAGCACGAGGAGGGTCGTGATCGGACGCGGCATCGAGGTACTCCTTGCGACGGGGCCGGCCAGCCGGAGATTCACTGGCGCGCGGCTAGCTCTTCTTCGATCGCCATCGCGAAGTACTTGGGATCGGCCGGCCCCGGGTAGCGGCGGCCGTTGAGGTACAGGCTCGGGGTGCTGTCGACCCCGTTGGCCTCGCCCTCGGCCATGTCCTGGCGGACCACCGCCTCCTGGGCGCCGTAGTCCAGGTCGAAGCGGGCCAGGTCGAGCCCGACCTGCTCGGCGTAGCGACGCAGGTCGGCCTTCTTCTGAGCGCCGAACTTGTCGAACACCAGGTCGTGCATGACCTGGAACTTGCCCTGGGCGTGGGCGGCCATCGCCGCCTGCGCCGCGCCGAGCGAGTCGGGGTGCTTCGAGGTCAGCGGGTACATCTTGTAGACGACCTTCAGCTTGCCCTGGTTCTCCTTGGCGACCTGGTCGATCACCGGCTTCATCTGCACGCAGGCCGGGCAGCCGTAGTCGAAGAACTCGACCAGGGTCACCGGCGCGTCGGGCGAGCCGTGGACCGGCGCCCCGTCGAGCTTGAACTGGTAGACCTTGGTGTTCTTGGTGTAGCGCTGGTCGTAGTAGCCGCGGACGGTGTCGTCGCTCTGCTCGTCGGCGATCAACTCGGCGACCAGGCGAGCGGCGAACGGCGCCCGCTTGCAGGTCGCGTCCGACGCGACGCTGGTGCGCAGGCTGTGGGCCTTGCCGCACGGCGACGGCAGCGAGGCGACCAGCTGGAAGAAGCGATCCTGCTTGGAGGTCTCGAGCTTGGACACGTCGACCCCCGGGATCGGGGTCTTGTCGACCGGACCGGCCGGCTGCTTGGCGGCATCGGCGGCGGCGATGACGCCGTTGGGATCCCCGGCGGCGGTCGACTCCTTCTTCTTGCAGGAGGCACCGCCGAGCAGGCCGATCGACAGGGCGGTCAGGACCGGGAGCGCGAGGCGACCTCCGACAGAGAAGGTCGTCGTCCAACCGGCCTCCGGGCCGTTTTCCTTTGCGATCCGGGAGCTTTTCACGGGCCTGTTTTAGCTAGGGGGCCGGCGCCACGCAACAGCCTACCGCTCACGCTGAGCGAGACCCGACCGTAAGGAGGGTCGACGTCGAAGGGGGGGCGCGCATCGGAGGCTCCTTGACGTCTCGCGTCAACGCGGGTACAAGCATGACTGAATGACGGTTCATTCACCGGGCGGCAAGCCAGGCGGGGACGATCGCGCGGGCAAGCGCGAGCGCATCCTCGATGCCGCCGAGCGCGTGTTCGCGCTGCGCGGGTTCTTCACCGCGAAGGTGGCCGACATCGCCCGCGAGGCCGGGGTGGCCGACGGGACGATCTACCTCTACTTCAAGAGCAAGGACGACCTGCTGATCTCCTTGTTCGAGTCGCGCATCGTGCGCGTCAACGAGCTGCTCGCCGCCGCGGTCGCCTCGGCCGCGCGCCCGCGCGACAAGCTCACCGCCTTCGTACGCGCCTACCTGCAGCTCATCGCCGATCAGCCGCTGTCGGCCGAGGTCCTGACCATCGAGCTGCGGCAGTCGACCAAGTTCATGCGCGAGTACTCGGCGCACCGGTTCGGCGAGCTGCTCGGGATCCTGGCCGGCGTGATCGCCGAGGGCCAGGCCCAGGGCGAGCTGTCCGACACCGTGCCGGCCCAGGTCGCCGCCCGCATGATCTGGGGCATGCTCGACGAGCTGGCCCTGGCCTGGCTGCTCGGTCGGGCCGACCGCGGCAAGCGCGGCAAGAAGTCACTGCCGAATGGCGTGGTCGGGGCCGATGACACCGGTAAGAAGTTCGATATCGTCCGCGCCGCCGACTGGGTCGGCGCCCTCGTCACTCAAGGTCTCGAAAGAAGGAGCAACGCGTGAAGATCCTGGTCCCGATCAAGCGAGTTCCCGATCCGGAGCTCAAGGTGAAGCTCAAGGACGGCGCCATCGACCTGTCGGGCGCCAGCTGGGTGGTCAACACCTTCGACGAGTACGCGGTCGAGACCGCCCTGCGCCTCCGTGAGAACGGCGAGACCAACGCGACCCACGGCGAGGTCGTCGTGGTCACCATCGGGCCCGAGGACGCCGCCCAGCAGCTCCGCTCGGCGCTGGCGATGGGCGCCGATCGCGCCATCCGCATCGACGCCGAGGACAAGGCGATCGACGCCCGCATCGTCGCCGCCGCGCTGGCCAAGGTGATCGAGGACGAGAAGCCGGATCTGGTCGTGATGGGCAAGCAGGCGGTCGACGGCGACGCCAACCAGGTCGGCCAGGTGCTGGCCGGCAAGCTGGGCTGGCCGCAGGCGACCTTCGCCGCCACCGTCGAGCTGGCCGCCGACCAGAAGTCGCTGACCGTCGGCCGCGAGGTCGACGCCGGCGTCGAGTACAAGACCGTCGCGCTGCCGGCGGTGCTCACCGTCGACCTGCGCGTCGTCGCGCCGACCTCGGTGAAGAACAACGTCACCCCGGCCAGCTTCGCCTACGGCACCGGCGAGGGCGGCCCGCGCTACGCCTCGCTCAAGGGCATCATGGCGGCCAAGAAGAAGCCGATGGACCAGAAGAAGCTCGGCGACTACGTCCCCGACGCCACCCTGTCGGTCAAGGAGCTCGGCGTGCACCTGCCGCCGCCGCGTCCGCCCGGCCAGAAGGTCGCCGACATCGCGACCCTGGTCCAGAAGCTCGTCGACGAAGCCAAGGCCCTCTGAGCCGCGCCAGGAAGGAACGCACCATGGGAAACGTCCTCGCATTCTGTGAGTTCGCCGACGGCGCGCTCAAGGCGTCGGCGCTGTCCAACCTGACCTTCGCCCGCCAGGCCGCCGCGGCCCACGGCGGCGAGGTGATCGTCCTGCTCGTCGGCAACGGCGCCGCGGCGGCCGGCCCGGCCGCCGCCAAGTACGCGCCCAAGGTCGTCACCGTCGAGAGCGGCGAGCTCGCCGACTACCTCGCCGAGACCTACGCGCCGATCGTCGCCCGCCTCGCCGGCGAGCACGGCGCCACCGTCGTGACCGCCACCGCGACCTCGGTCGGCAAGGACCTGATGCCGCGCGTCGCCGCGCTGCTCGACGCCGGCCAGGCGTCGGACATCTCGAAGCTCGAGTCGGCGACCAGCTTCGTCCGCCCGATCCTCGCCGGCAACGCCTACTCGACGGTCGAGATCTCGACCCCGACCATCTGCGTGACCGTCCGCCAGTCGGAGTTCGCCCAGGCCGAGCCGCTCGCCGCGGCCGGCTCGGTGGCGGCCGCCGACGCCGGCCCGATCGACGCCAAGGGCGCCAAGATCGACCGCATCGAGTCGCAGAAGAGCGACCGCCCCGAGCTGACCTCGGCCAAGGTGGTCGTGTCGGGCGGCCGCGGCATGCAGACCAGCGAGAACTTCAAGAAGCTCGAGGAGCTCGCCGACCTGCTCGGCGCCGCCATGGGCGCCTCGCGCGCCGCGACCGACGCCGGCCTGGTCCCCGCCGACTGGCAGGTCGGCCAGACCGGCAAGATCGTCGCGCCCAACCTGTACTTCGCGATCGCCATCTCGGGCGCGATCCAGCACCTCGCCGGCATGAAGGGCTCCAAGACGATCGTCGCGATCAACAAGGACCCCGAGGCCCCGATCTTCCAGGTCGCCGACTACGGCGTCGTCACCACCTGGGAGAAGGCGCTGCCCGAGCTGATCGAGGAGATCAAGAAGGTCAAGGCGGCGCGCTGACGATCCCGAGGGCTTCCGAGGCCCTCCGAGTTTCTCCAGGATTTGATCCGCAGGCGGTGCCGAGCGCGCCGCCTGCGCCCGTTTCGGCCCACGCTGCGGGGCTGGTCTGCGGCTGTGGGTGGCAAGCTCCGGGGTCGTCTGAACGGGAGCCGCAACACGGCCGCGCGCTTCGCCTCGCAGGAGGTGATCGTCACGGTCGGGAGCATGGTCTCGACCTCCCTTCGACGAGCCGCTGGTACTCATCACCGCCGAGAGTCCGGGCGGCCCGCCGACGACGAGATCGTCGACATCGAGCTCGCGATCCCGCGGAGCCAGATCCCGGAGCTGGTGGCACTCCTGCTCCACCGAGCCGGCCTGAAGCGGTAGTCGATGGCCGGAAAATCAGTGGGCCGGAATCCGGCCGCGGCAGCGAGGCGGCGCGAGCCCCCCCTGGGGGTTGCGGCTGGCCCGCCGCCTGCTCGCCCCCGGCATGCCCGACCTCGAGGGGCAGCTCTGGTTCGCCGCCCGAGCTGCGCGGGCGGTCCTCGCGGCCTGGCCACTCATCGCTCGAGCCTAGAACCCCATGAGCCAATCGCTCCAAACCCACCAAGGCACGGCAAGTTGGCGCTGGTCCTTGAACTCCACTGCGATGCCGACCAGCCTGCAGTGTGTCTTGGGGTCGAAGCCTTCGACCGTGGTGGCGACCGACACGCGGAACACCGGTCCGCCGCTCAACCCCGACGGCTTCTTCAAGTACACGGGACTGCCGGCAGGCACGTCCAGCGCCTTGTGAGGTGACGGCCCCGCGCGATCGATGGGATAGCCTTCGCGCCAATCGATGGAGAGGCGGCGGTGATCGTGGTTGTGCATCGCGGTGTACTTCAGCAGCGCTGTGAAGCGGTGCTCGACGCGATCATCGGCGATGGGAATATTCTGCGTGAACTGGGAAGGGAAGCCGGCAGCGAGCAAGCGTGCCCCCTGCTCGATCCGTCGCACGTTGGAGCACTCCACCTGATCGAGGTCCATCGCGAATCCCGCGAGGTGTGCCTGCAACTCACGTCGTACGAGTCCCAACCCAACGTCATCCGTGGGATGCATGGCCACCCCGACGACCGCGTCCTCGTACAGCTTGTTCTCTGCGCCGTGCAGGTTGACCGGTGCTTCCTCCGGAAGCGTGTGCGCTGCCGTGAGCACCGCAACGCGCCCCGAACGAAGCCGCAACAACAAGCCACTCGCCGGATGCTCCGCACGGATCCCGTACGGTGTGTCGGTGAGGAGGACGAGCGAGCGCTGGACGAACGCGCTCACCTTTGCCTTCGCCGCGGCATCCTGCTCGGCCAGACTAGCCATTCAGGTCGATAATCCTAGATTGACGGGCTGACGCCCGGCCGCGGCTCAGCGCTCGGCGGCGAACTGGTCGATCTCCGGCGCCCCCGACGCGAGCACGCGGTCGGTGAGCCGGTGAGAAGCGAGTCGCGAGTTCGTCACGCCACGCCATCACCTGCGTCGACGTCAGACGAGCGATCGGCACGCGGCCGAGACCCGGCACGATGTACATCTCGAGCCCGTTGGCGTACGGCGCTGACGATCTCGCCGGCTTCGGTCCGGCCGACCGTCGGGTTCGAGATTATCCATGGGTCGCGGCGACCCGGCACCGGGCGCGCGACGACGCGCGTGCTAGGCTAAGCGCCGGTTCCGCATCCTGGAGCCAGGAGCATCAAACCCATGGCCTTCGCACACGCTGACTCCCGTCCCATCCGCGGTGCGGTCGCGACCCTCGGGGTCAGCGAGCGCGTCGCGTTCCTGCGCCGGACCTACGCGCACCTCGGTGGCGCGCTGATCGTCTGGGCGGTCGCCACCGCCCTGTTCATGAGCACCGAGCTGAGCCTCCGCTACGTCATGTGGGTGGGCCAGGGCACCATGAACATGCTGCTGGTCCTCGGCGGGTTCATCGCCGCCGGCTACGCCGCCCAGGCGATGGCCACGTCGCAGACCTCGCGGCTCGTCCAGTACCTCGGGCTCGGCCTCGAGATCGCCGCGTTCACGCTGCTGACCCAGCCGGCGCTGTGGATCGCCTACTACTACAGCAACAGCGCCGCCGACTTCCACACGCTGGTCGCGCAGGCGGCGGTGGTCACCGGCGTGATCTTCGGCGGCCTGACGGCGACGGTGTTCGTCACCAAGAAGGACTTCTCGTTCATGCGCGGCGCGCTCATGATCGGCACCTTCGCCCTGATCGGGATCGCCGTCGCGTCGATGCTGTTCGGCTTCCACATCGGCATCCTGTGGTCGGCCGCGGTGATCCTGCTGATGGCGGGCTACATCCTGTACCAGACGTCGCTGGTGCTCGCGCACTTCCCGGTCGGGTACCACGTGGCCGCGGCGCTGATGCTGTTCTCGACGGTCGCGACCCTGTTCATCCAGGTCCTGCGCGTGCTGTCCGAGCTGCAGCGCCGCTGACCGGTCCGTCCGTCCGGACATCGGCAGGCCCCTCCGGGGGCCTGTTTTCGTTTCGGCTGCAGCCGGTCGCGTATACTCGATGGACATGCCCGCGCTCGTCCCGGCCGCCGCGCCCGCCTCGGGCCCCGACCTGCTGGCCGCCATCCGGCGGCTGGAGGCGAGCATCGCCACGGTGGTGAAGGGCAAGCCGCAGGCGATCCGCCTGGCGGTGACCACCCTGCTCGCCCGCGGCCACCTGTTGATCGAGGACATCCCCGGGGTCGGCAAGACCACCCTGGCGCGCGCGCTGGCGGCGTCGGTCGGCGGCACGTTCCGCCGCATCCAGTTCACCAGCGACCTCCTGCCGTCGGACATCACCGGCGTGAGCATGTGGGACGCCGACGCGCGCCGGTTCGAGCTGCGCCGCGGCCCGCTGTTCGCCAACGTCGTGCTCGCCGACGAGATCAACCGCACCACCCCGCGCACCCAGTCGGCGCTGCTCGAGGCGATGAGCGAGGGCCACGTGTCGATCGACGACGCGACCCACGCGCTCGAGCGGCCGTTCATGGTGCTCGCCACCCAGAACCCGGTCGAGCACTTCGGCACCTATCCGCTGCCCGAGTCGCAGATGGACCGCTTCCTGCTGCGCATCCACCTCGGCTACCCGCAGCGCCAGGTCGAGCGCGAGCTGCTGCGCGACCGCGGCGGCGACGATCCGGTCGCGGCGCTCGCGCCGGTGGTCGATCACGCGGTGATCACCGCGGCCCAGGACGCGGTCGAGCAGGTCCGCGTCGACGACCAGCTGGTCGACTACGCGATGACCGTGGTCGAAGAGACCCGGCGCGGGTCGGCGATCGTGGTCGGGGTGTCGACCCGCGGCGCGCTGGCCTGGTACCGCGCCGCCCAGGCCCACGCGCTCGCCGACAGCCGCGACTTCTGCGTCCCCGACGACTTCAAGCAGCTCGCGGTCCCCGCCCTCGCCCACCGGGTGACGCTGCCGACCGCCCACGAGTCGCTCGGCCGCGCCCGCACCGAGGCCGAGCGCGCGATCGCCGAGATCGTCGCCCGGGTGCCGGTCCCGACCTGATGGTGTCGGCGCCGCCGATCCGCACCCGCGCCCCGTCGGCGTGGCGGCGCGT